>Ga0209208_10012462_pt1 | contig 10762 bp, 6 predicted proteins | sample S1TSphfallax_3_FD_187694 | JGI IMG/M metagenome (GOLD analysis project Ga0209208, IMG submission 187694) | Host-associated microbial communities from peat moss isolated from Minnesota, USA - S1T2_Fd - Sphagnum fallax MG (SPAdes) (version 2) | ecosystem: Host-associated > Plants > Peat moss >... | reverse complement strand
CATTAACAATTCCTCTACCTAGAGCTTGGAACACACACCTCCCCCATGTCAATATTAACCAAATACATGTGTGTTGTAGTTGCAATATGACAGTAACCACTAAAATAATAATGTACAAAATTTGTTGTATTCTATCCTTTCCAACTTTTCCAATGTTGTAGGCCCTATCCCTCACCAAAACTATGTTTATTGACAACTCATGAAATTTGATGCAACAATGTGAGTCATTCATGTTTTTACAAGGTCACCACTTTTGAATTCGTAGAAGACCCCCATCTTGTGTAACAATATTGGAGGTTTCATTACCATGTTGGCCTTCAAGATGACTTTACCACTTGCAAACCATGAAATAATTATGTAATTAATACATTTGATAATAGGCAAATATTCAATAAGTGAATATAATGAGGTAAATTATACAACATGCATACATATCAAATTGACTACACAAGAATTTGAAAAGAAGGAAGACGGAAATAATTATTCTTTAAAACCTTATGTACATAAAATATTTGCCCACATAGGCATTCATATTTTTTGAAACACCTAGAAGGAACATGACCTCCCCTAAAACAACCATTTTCATTTATTTGTTGAACTCGATGTGTATTGTAGACTTGAATGTATTCATCTACAACATGTTGCAAAATAGGTAAAAACATAGTCATAAATGATTAATGTTGATATGGGTCAAGTGTTTGTTTCTTGCTCGGTGAATAATCTTGAACCGATGGTCCTTCCCAATTATTGAACAATGATCATCGATGTCCATAATTCTTGCATCTTCCATTGCTTTGAAACAACTTTTAAAGAATAACATCACCCTCTCCCATAAATGCCACCATTAATGTTCTATGCGCTAGTAGCATTATTAAAAATAGGGGTCTTTAATCATAATGACACGATGTTTAGAAGTTCACGAAGATGTTAAACATGGATTCCATTTGCTACAATATTCATTGGAGTTATTCACAATATGAACATAAAAAAGTCAAACAAACAAGTGGATAATAACACTTAATAAAAAAAAGGTTTGATGTCACACCAAAAATATTATCCATCACTAATTCATTTACTTGATTTTTGGTTGAACACCTAGTCAAATATGAATTTTTGGTTCCTACTCACACAACTTCAATGTGGTCCTTGATGGGCACATGCTCTTTAACAAAATTAAAACAAATCTTAATTGGAAGCCCGAACCTATCCATAACACTTTAACCATAAAAAATTATTTCTTTTGTTTTGTCAAGAAACAACTTTTCCCCATAAAAAATAATGGGATGCACCATCAATTCTTGCATTGACTTGAAACCCATACATCAACAACTTGTCATAGGTTACACCCTAAGAAACATTAAAATATTATGACATACCAATATCATATTTTATAAGAACTTCATTTAGAGTGCAAAATCCACAATGATAAAAATTCACAATCAATATGCCATAGAGCCATAGGTTGTGTGAGATTGTATTGCATTCATCACAAGTGCCTTGTTCATATATTGGGTTCATAATGAAAACCTAAAATGATCTTCAAGGCTATAGCCACTTGACAAGTGGGTATGCACAAATGGCACCTTGAAGTGTGGCCTTCACTTGCCTAATGTCCCAATTTACACCATTTTGGTGCATTGGAAGCATGTCTTGTATGATAGTAGACAATTCCTCAACATTTGTGTGATCATAAACACTAAAATTCTTGCCCACTACTTTTTGTCATAAACCTTTTCAACTTTTGTGGATCTTCAAATCTAAGAGTTATTACAATATTTTTCAAAGGGACTTTATTTTCGAGCACGTTTTGCACATACTTTACAAGATCCACCCTTTATGGTCCATTGCTAAGCAAGTAGTTAGATTTTAGAATCAATTTAAAAGGTTGTTGAAGGAGCAACTCTAGCAATTAATGTTATAACACTTAGGTGTTCATATATAGCTACATACATCATGAAGACAAGTTTTTATTCTTATTTCATGTTTCTTGATTTGCATGTGTATGGAAGTAGAAATTCTATTTTGTAGTCACTTTAAAATGGTAGAAATTAAGAAAATCTCCAATCAAATTCAAATCTCAAACACTTGCAACACTATAGGTTTTTTGTTATTTCACAAAAAAAAATCCCAAATGGTTTGATTTCTACCTAATGTTGTGGTATTAACTTTTGATTTATTGCATATTGATACATCTAGGCATATAATTGACGTCACTTTGTATATCACATGATAATTAATTGCTTACAATAGTAATGAAATTTCCATAATCAAACTTTGCATTCCCATGTTTCCTTTGGGATATTGAAACAATACTCCAACCTCTAACATAGAATGCATAAAATATGTTATTTATTGCATTGGAAAATAATTAATTAAATTAAGACAATTGCTTAAACATGCATGAACTTATTTTTCTATGGCATATTTGCAACTTTGAGATTTCAACAAAATTCTGAAAAAATGTGCAAAACATTCGAAAGGGGGACAATGAGGTTAATATTAATGGGTCAACAAGATTCGTCATTCCCAAATTGCTTTGTAACATCATCCATTATATATGACTTTTGATGCCATTTTCTTTCAAACCAATTAACATGTGTCACTATCTAGTTAGCAAGGTTGTTAGTTTCCATAATCCATAATCAAACAAACCACTCAACTAATTAGGATGTGAAAATGAAAAGCATGTCCAAAATTAGTACAATCCCATATAATTGGCAACATGTTATGTAGTAATAAAACTTCAAAATTAACCATTGCACATGCTTGCTCATTTTTTTCACATCCAACCTAACAAATGTGTTTTTGTATTAAAGAAGATAATGTTGAATGGTCATAATACTAGCCTACAAAAGTTCAAATAGACAACAAAGGCAAGAATTAAAAGAATAAAATTGCCTATTTCCACTTAAACTTTACACCATTTTCATTTATTCAATTCCAATATCATTTGTTCTATTAACATCTCATGCACAACACTTGGCATTTTAACATCAACATTAAAGATCTCTAGTTTGGTCGCCAGTAAAAAAACGCCCCCATTGGCAATTAGGAAATGTTTTTTCAACTACAAACCAAAAAAATTGATAAGTATAAGTTGAAAATGACTTTCTAGTTGAAAATATCAGCCACATGTCAACACTATAACAATAACCATTACTTACCATTTTAGTTGTAAATCGCATACCACTATAGTCAAGAATTGTTTTCAATTGCTTTTGACTAGTGAATGAACTCCATTCAATAATTGGGCATGAGTTAGTTAAAAATTCAATTGCAATTTTGATTAAGTTCAAATATGTAAGTTGAAGATCTCACCAGTGGTTTAACACATACACAATGTTGACACATAGCACAGTAACAAAGTTCGGGGTCAACAAATAGTTAAATGACGTATATGTGGCACATTCACAAAATTTGGGGTCAACAAATATTTGAATGAAATGTGGCACATCCACATCCATAGGCTAGGCCATGCGGTGTTTGAACATTAGCCTCCTAGCCTAAGCATAGGTTAGGTTTAAACCTAACAACTAGGCTAGGCTTAAACACGTGCCATTTAATTTAGACTTAAACTAAGGCTAGACCTAGGCACCTATGTTAGGCCTATACCTATGTTGAAAGTAAAAAATTTAATGGATTCCTTTTACCAAATTTTATATCATAATTATTTTATCAAATTTCATAATTAACTAGATTTTGTACCATTTGATTTTTTATACTGAATTTCCTTACTAGATTTGTATATTTATTTTTAAAACAAATTATTTCGGGGATAGCTATGCCATTGTTTTGCTATGGTTTTCTTTAAGGTATTTATGGCATTCAATTTTTGAATGTAAAACAAGGGTGCTTTAATTTAAATTTATGAAATTCTTGTGTGCTTTGATATTCTAAAAGTTATTTTTCCCAATTATTGTTGGAAGTACTTTTTCATTGTAAGGTCTTTGAACTTGTATTTTAATAAAAAAATAATAATGTTGAATGTTTGTTTTTTCTTTTCTATTATTTTGATAGGAAATTACTTAAGCTATTTGTTTACCTATGTTGCAAAAATAAATTTTGTCTTTTGTTCCTACATTTTTTCACAACCAAATCTAGTAGTTCACTAGGTGGCATTAACATTTGGTGATCATATTGTGTATATTGAATTAACATTTTGTGTTCATTATTTTTCCCTTTTCTAAAATATTGATTACAACTATTTATTTTTACTAAATAATGTGGATTTTTGTTCACATAGTTTATGTTTGCGTTGTTTAATTTTGACAAAAACAAAACTAAACAATAATTTGCAATTCTTTTGGTTGATGTATACTAACAATATTGACAAAAAACATGAAGAAAAAAATTGAGCAAATTTTGTAAGAAAGTGTTAAAATAGGGCATTTGGGAAGCTTGAGGGGAGTTGAATTATTGAAGATTGATGTTGAGGAAGCTATAACCTTTCACAGTAGGGAGACAATGATTTGGAGGACATACCAAAAAAACAAATTGGAAACCTACTAGAAAAAACCACTAAAATTGTGACATATTAATATTAAACCAAAAACTTTGCGAGAATCAATTTGGGACCCTATTAAAAATCAAGCTTTTGGGTACCATGAGACCATTGTGCCTAATCCACATGCCAAAGAAAGTGAAATTGTTTGATTCTAAAGATGATTGGAAGAACTATGTTAATTTTAGGAAAAGGATTTTTCCAATGATGGATGAAATCCATAATCCTCATGGATTAATATTTCCATTACACCAATATGTGTTCAAATTCACTTTGGGTTTCATTAAATTTTGAATGAAATTGGACAAATTTATCATGGTGAAAATGGGCAACCCCTTAGTAAATAAGGACGAACTGTTATAAATAGGTGAATTCATTAATAGTTAAATCATCAATAATAAATTCATTAATAATTAATTACAAACCTAAGCTAAGTACCTAAGAACCTTCACTAGGCTACCTAACCTAAGCTAGGAACCTAACCCATCTAAACACCTTGTTCACCAACTTTTTTTTGTCATCACATATTATTATCCACATTATTTTTTACCTTAGGTTATTCTTGACAATTTTATCATAAACTATTCAATGTTATTTTTTGATAAACCATTGTTGACTATTTTACATTATTTTACCATATGTTATGGTTAGCTATTTTAGGTTATATTACCATAAGCTATTATTGGTTATTTTATCATAAATTATTATTGGCTATTTTAGGCTATTTTACCATTGGTTATTGTTGGCTATTCAATCATAAGCTATTTTGGCCAATTCTAAGTTGTTTACCATTGACTATTCTTGGTTATTGTTGGTTATTTTAAGCTATTTTACTTTTGGATAATTTTGGATATTTTAGGTCATTTTACCATTGAATATTCTTGCTTATTATATCATAAACTATTGTTGGTTTTTAAAAATTATTTCACCATTTTTTTATTATTAGCTATTTTATGTAAATTGTTGTTGGTTAATAGTGGTTATTTTAGCTTAAAATAATCAACAATAATAACCTAATTTTGGAGGTTATTTTAGCCCATTCTACCTGTGATAAAATAACTTAAAATAACCAATAATAACTAGTGGTAAAATAACATAGAATAGCCTCGAATAGCCAACAATTTTATTGAGGCTATTATTGGTTATTTTAGATTATTTTATCCTAAATTATTATATGTTATTTTATTTTATAGGTTATTATATTTTATTTCAGGCTATTTTAAGTTATTATACCTTATGATAAAATAACTTATAATAACATAAAATAAAATGGCCTTGAATAACCTAAGGTATAATTTGAAATAACATATAATAATTTAAAGTAAAATAACCTAAGGTCATATAGCAACTTAAGCTAGTGAATAGCACCCCATTTTTAAACTAGTGTTCAAATAAGGACAAATTATAGCAAGAAATTTTGGTAACACTTGTTTTTAATGTTTGTATCTTTCCTCATTCGGTTTGAACATGTACTTTTGTTAAGGTTTCGGTCATGTGGTAGAAAATTACCTTTATGAATCTACACCCAAGCTGGTTTCGGGGTTGCATAAGTTGGGATAGTTTCAAACATTAGAAAGCCTTCTGATAATGACAATATGCCTTAAAAAAAAAAGCACAACTGGAGGTTGTCATGAATAATTGGGTGAATATTGGTAAAAAAAACACAAAACCATTGTTGATTGGAGGTGGTGGTGGTCCTTTGATGACAACCACAAACCTCCTCGTGGTGGTGATGACAAACCTTTAGGAGGAAATGACATACCAATAATACCTTACCGTACCCAATTTATGCATTAAGGATGGACCCCAACGTTCATGTATGAATGTTTTGCAAGGCCATTCAAGCTAATGGGGAAAGGAATGATGTAACATTATACATTTATTTTACCCTTCGTGATGCAATATTGGGCTTCAGTTCTACAAGCACAAATATACAATAAGGCAAGCTTGCTTCAAATTGTACATGTTGTGACTATTACAATGAACAATTACCTATTCTTGTTTCTATTAATTAGTTAGGAGGTGGGTACATCCCAAAGCTCCAAATTTCTTCTTTACAAGTCACTTTAATTGACCCATCACAAAATGGTTGATTACCGAACTTTGACCATTCCAGCACATAATACTTTGCACTCCCAAAATAAAATTACTGATACGCTTTATCCCAAACAGATGAGGGAGCATATGTTGCTAACTATGTTCATCACCCATATTTGCTATACCAGCCAATACCATCCTACAAGCGGGTCCATATATATTACAACACAATGCAATTCTTCCTCACAAAATGAAAGAGCAGTGGGATCCACCCTAGTTAACCAATTTAAGCAATTTAGGAATCACTCCATATCCATAATTTATTTTCCACAGATTCAACACAATTTTGGCTGTTTTAAGTTCAAATGTTTCTGAAAAGTGAATTATATATATACGTGCAAGGGTATATATATCAGTGGTTTCAACCGACTTTTTTGAGGTAGACCTCAGCTATAGAGTCTGCAACCTTACTATACATCTGTGGCTCTCAACAGTAAACCATGATAATTAGTAGCAGCATACCTTTCATTCTGCACACTCCATTCACCTCTGGTTTTGCACGTGATCCATAGTTGCCAGAGATCTATGAACCATGGAATAGAGACTGCTCAATGCTCTGCTCGTTAGCAACATTGATTACACCTATAGCAATAAACAGGTCATAGTTGTTGCAACAGCTGAACCAAGAAATTTGGTTATGAGTAAGAAAATAGCTGGTTCGGGCTGTTTTGGGAATCTGAGAAGCTTTTCCTGAGAACATGGGAAGATTCGTGTCGCTTGTCCATTACTCCCTTAATTGACTTTGCACACTTCAATATCAGGTTATCTGAGTTGCACTCCAACGCCACCGACAATAGCTTTATCCAATTATCTGAAAGAATGTTTGATCATAGGCAGACTGCGTCAGGCTTCCAATCAAAACATAAGCAACTTAAAACCATTAAAAGGATTGGTGCTAGAATATGGATTACCTTGTGTAGCCTGGATTGAGTCCTCACAAAGTAAGATCAAGCTCTTTATGCCATACTGCAAAAACCACGGATGTTACAGCATCAACACTTCACATCTTGTGTGGCATCCCTCAAAAGTGAATGGGGCTCTGGAAACACAATAGCCCAACTCACTCAAACCAATGATGTCAAGGTTTGTGACTCACAAAATATATCAAAATACGGCTGCCCTGAGCTACATCTGCATACAGGTGATATATTCTTACCTTGTGAGCTGCAAGTAGAAGATCAAGACCCCTCTGCTCCATGAACTGATGATCAACCTCACCAGTGTAGAGAAAGGCAAGCATCGCTTTCACCACATTGAAGGATGCTTCATTAAGATCTAATCGAGTAGAATATGATGCTGCTGCACTCTCAAGATTCAACTTCAGGACCTGTAAATAATGAAAATTAACATCCTCAGATATCTAGCTTACACAACAGGAGCTATGTGTCAACTGATCCAACTGACACTTAGTTGATATGAACCAGAAAGTTTTGTACTGACAGTATTTTCTGCAATAATGCATTAAAAAGAGCCTAAACCTGCACTGGAAGCTGTAGATCTTTGATAAGAAGACACCACTAAAACATGAATGTCAGATGCAAAATGCAACTACAATCAGCTGCCAAGAAGATGTACACCTCAAAGCAGACTCTCCAGTCAAAACTAACAAAGGCAAAAACTGTACAAAATATGCCCAAACTGAAGCAACTCACTTCTTAATTTGATCCAATAGTATTTTTAGAATTTTTCTGAGTCATCCCCCATTTGCAATTATAGACTTGGAAAACTGAGAGGGATACATGGACAAGAATCAGATGTACCTTTGATGCCCCAGATAGGAGGAGCTTGAGCACAGTGATGCTTTTTCCCTCTGCCCAGACTTCAACCAACTCGTGCTTTCCACTTTCAAACACCTTTGCCCAGTTCTGCTGGACAGCAGCAAGTGGTCTTGGTGAGGTAGATTCCTTCTTTTCATGGTAGTGATCGATGGTTGCTCCAGCAAGCAGCTTGAGCATGTCATCCCAATGCCGATACTCCCAGCCTGCTCAAATGTAAGAGGCTCAACCATTCATTACAGCACCATACATTGCAAACCAAATATAAGAATCACCTACCTGAAAATGCCGGCAGCAAAAACCTAAAATTCTCTAGATAATCTGAATAGTATGAGCCCATCTGAATCCATAGGGCAGAGATCATCATAAAATTAAGGTTCTTGCAATAACTGCACACATCAGACATCCATTCAGTTCTCTTAACTTCCTGAGGGAGCCAGCTGAATGTGCTCAAATTGACTGTTTGAATTAGCAAGTCATAGTTTCCAGCAAGCTCAAAGATTGGAACCAGATGCATCTGGAGGGAATAAAGGAGTTTGTCAAATACCCCGGAGATAGAGAGATGATTTCAACTCCAATGCTAGGAGCAGTGCAGTCTTTTGGCCAAGAGTAATTTTCCTGGTTTCTAACAGAATCTCTCCATGAGGTGTCTTCTTGTCCTTGCGGACAATCGAGATCTTGTGTGCTGATGGTGGAACTGCTGCTTTAATGGACACATTAGCGCCATTCTCAAGCAATATCTTTGTTATCTCCAAACTTCGGCTGTTCTCGTACTTGTACACTGCCAAATGCAGTGCTGTCACACCCTGCATCCAGAACTGTCATTAATCTCTGGCCTCCCTCCCATTTCACCCAGGCTGATTAAGTCTTTCTCTCCCTAGAACATGGCTCAGGCAACAGTTTGCAAAGACCTACAATAACCTCAGGGAAGTAAGATCATGCAATCCTCCAAATTCTGTCATCAAATCCCTGCCTTCCTGCCCTGCTGTTGTTGTCGTCCATTTGCCTTTCTCAAGCATCAGCTGGATGTTAATCTCTCTCCTTTCTCTTAGACGATGGCTACAAATACTAACATAAGATTCACTCAGAAACTCTCCAGTGACTTCCTTAGGTTTCAGATTTCTTTAGCATGGCCGTCACCCGGAAGGGAACAGTATCTGATATTGGCTCTTCATTACACTCGCCCCCCCAAGCATCATCTGTACGCGCATATTTGAACAGATCGCAAATCCAACAAGTACACGACAAAATCGATAAGAGAAAGAAGAAACTTCCAATTTATTTACAGAAAGCGAGATCTTCTTCTTGGCTTCCAGAGAACAAAGCAGAGAATCTCGATTCGTGTAGAAAGATGCGCGGGCCTGTTTCTAAGAACTGGAAAATTCCGAGTGACTGGTCGCAACAACATTCGATCTCAACATAAGCAGAGACAAAACAAACAAACACACAATTGATGAAAAATTTCCGCCGTACCTCATCATTGTAAGCATTCACGTCAACCTTACGGTTCCTGAGAATCGCCTGGAGCGTGTGAGCGTTGTCGTCTTCTACACAACGGAAGAACGTGGCTTGATTCAACTTCAGGTTATGGCCGGCATCATCAGAAAGCCCGACGGCTGAGTGGTGTTGTAAACTGGCCATCTCAAATGTTTTCCCCTTCTGATCTCCCACGCCGATCTTTTGCCAAAAATTTCACCAACTTCACAGCAGCTACGGACTTGATACTTTGTTCTTGTGCTCTACGCTTTGCAAATTTCTTCCACATTCGTCACAGCAACACACGGCCCCTCTTCCCTTCTTCCCCTTTCCCTTCGCAACGCTTCTGGTTGTGCACTTGGGCCACGACGAAAGGTAGGTAGGTAGGAACGAACGTATTTCCGACCGCGCGGCGGAACAGGAAGCCTAGGTACCTACGTGATTCCGACAGAGCGGCGAAACTTGCGGGATTGGGATATTTTCAGTAGAATTTTTTAATCAAAAAATTCCAATCGCCAGAAAAGAAAAAAAACATTTATTGCTCAATTTCTTTGAAGTAGCCACAAGTGGCTAGGATCCAGATGAAGATTTAGCCAAATTTGGCTACAAGCTAAATATGAAAAGTAAATTTCTTTAGAAAAATCTTTCTATATTTTGGGCTACCATACTTGAACCAAGTAAAAAGAAATGTGAGAAATTTTCTTAAATTTTTTTTTTTCGAGTTTTGGCTATTGAAAATCTCTAAAAGCACTTTGATTTTAGCACTCTTTTAATTTAGCACTTTGCTTTTAACACTTTTAAAAGCAGGCTGCTGCTGCCTGCCATTTTGGTGCCACGTGGTTGGCTGACTGTGATGGCATCTGGTTGGCTATCGCTGCTATAAATCCTGACATCATCAGCTAAGCTTGAGTAA
>Ga0209208_10012461_pt1 | contig 10763 bp, 8 predicted proteins | sample S1TSphfallax_3_FD_187694 | JGI IMG/M metagenome (GOLD analysis project Ga0209208, IMG submission 187694) | Host-associated microbial communities from peat moss isolated from Minnesota, USA - S1T2_Fd - Sphagnum fallax MG (SPAdes) (version 2) | ecosystem: Host-associated > Plants > Peat moss >... | reverse complement strand
TCACACATTGGTTCTTTGATTTTTGAGATCCATGGTTATGAGATTAAAAGAATCATTGTGAGAACTGAAAGGGGTCTGAGTTGTATTGTGTATTGTATACAATACTTGAGAATATACGCATATTAATACGTACTTTTATACGGGATAATATACGTCAGCTGCTTGTTGCCTATATGGGAGTGGCCACTTCACGGCTCACATTTGTGCACTTGGCCTGGCAGGATTTGCGGCAAGCAAAAATCCCAAGTGCAAGGTGCTTTCTTCTGCCTGCCGACCTAATAAGGTTCCTAGAATTGTCCACAAACCCATTTGTTTTCTTCCTTTTCATTTGCCCTTGTACATGCAAATTCACCACAACTTCTATACAGAAATCTGAGTTTTCTTGTTGACAGAAGCTCCGATCGTGTTCAAAAAACCTGATGTAAATTAGAGCTCCATTATCTGCTACACAGAGAGAGAGAGAGAGACAGAGAGAGAAATGCGTGGTGGCAAGATGAATTATAGAAAGGGGCGAATGGCTCAGGGATACCCAGTGCCAGTGCAAGGAGTACATGACGGTGGTGAAGCAGCGGCGGCAGCAGGAGGAGGAGGAGGAGGAGGACAGTATGTGCAACCTGTGAGACCTGATGGATTTCAACAAGGATACAACAATAATTACATGTATCCACAACAGCAGATGGGAGCTGGAGGATTAGCAGCAACAGGAGGAGGAGCCCCGGGAGCATATAACCCTAACCCTGCAGCAGCGCCTCATGGGTACTACTCCAACTACTACTGTTCGCAGCATCCGGATGCCAGGAGACAGAGGAACGGTCTAGCCGCTGTACTGGCGTCTCTGGCTGCTCTTTTTGTTTGCTGCTGGTGTGTCACTTGGCCTTGCCATGGACCCTGCTGCTGTGGTTGCTGAAGAAACAATGGCAACAATACTGCACTCATGTATATAGACTAGACAACTGGCAACTTTGTTAGCAACAAATTTCAGCCTGAATTTAAGGGGAGAGGCTGGGAGTTTTTATGGACCAACTTTGCTTATGTGTTGTTATGTAGCAAAGTCAAGCTTCACCACTCAGTGCAATGTTCTTGAGCTGGTGCATGTTGTGTGATGTTGTGGAGCTATGACAGCAGCAGCAGCAGCAGCAATGGATTCTTTGCTACCCAGGATTTGTAAATGGGCTTTGAAAGCTCCAGGCTTGTCTAAGAGCAAGCTGCAATCTGGATAAAGCTGCACTTGTGTGTATTAGTAATTTTTTTGGTTTTGCCCAAATTCTTCTGTGTTACAGTCAATGGCACAATACTTCTCAAATTGCAAGGTTATGAGGATCATGTTCTAGTAAGAGGTTGAAGTTCCTGCAATTTGAGCATGGCAATATGCATGTGCAGTGGCCCCATAATGATTGATCCACGTGGTAACATTTGTAGAGTTTTTATGTTGTCCAATTTGTGTGGGTGAGGATGAGGCAACAATTGATGCTCCATTACAAATCCAAACAGTGGTAGAGGCCTGAATACAGGGTGTGGGTGAAGATGTTCTGAGCTAGAAAAGACAGATTGGATTCATGTCTAAGCGTGTTGAAGGGAGGAGGACAAAGGTGGCTACAAAAGGGGTTGTGGCAGGGAAGTGGTAATATTCCACACATTTTCTCCATTCTGAGAGTGAGGTTTTGTACATTGCTTTGAATAGGAACCTATGTTGAAGCAACTCATTAAAGGAATCTATTGACAAGCAGGAATTCATTCAACTTTATATTGTCCTACATTTGCTCAGAGAGGAATCTTGATGATTGACTATGAGTCAATGAGATTTCTCTTCAAACAATTTAATGTTGAAAGCATTCCCAAAAGATATTGTTCTGGTAATTATGGTTAGTCAATTGCAATATGAGTTCACAATGTGATTTTTAAAGCTATTAGGTAAGATATCTAAGGTGCTAACTATGTGAGTGTTTCATATGATGGAATGGCTAGCATAGATAATCAATCTTGGCTTATTGTTCACATTTGTGTGATGTAGGATTAGAAGCAGGCTCCAATTTTATTGACCTTAAAAGACAATTGTTCATGGAATAAGGGCTGATGCTATGACACATCTCATATGTCAAATCTTTGATCCTACAAGGAAGAATTTTTGAGGAAAGCTTAGCACCTTGGAGATTTGTTTGTTTTGGAGCATACATGGCAAATGTTTTCCAAGACACAAGGATTGGAGTGGTATTTCAAATTCAAGAGAAGCATGCACTCTTCATGGTAGGCTTGGATTGCATAGCCCACGGTTCACCACTTTAATTTGGAAGTCTAGGTCCTATCCAAGCTTAGTGTATTTTTTAGATTGCAAGAGATGCGACAATTATTGCATTCTTAGTTCTCAAACAATCTGAATAGACAAATTTGAAGTTCTAGAATTGCCTACTTTAATGGAGAGCAAAGGAAACCAAATGTGTAGAATGTGAATTTGTATTAGGTGGATAAGTATGCTCTTGCTTGCAAAATGAATGATGCGAGAATAGCAAACCCTACTTTTGATTAATGGCTTTTAACAATTTCATGGAGATGGAAGCAATTTTAAAACTTGATTTATTGGCAAATTAATGTGAAAGTCATGTTAAGCTTGTTTTGTACCTTGCCATTATTTGATGTCAAGTCCATATATCAACTTCATGATGTTGTTTTTAATAATATTATTGAAGGGGGTGTGTATACATTGTTTTGTAAGCTTGCAAAATTTAAAGTTCAATTTACTTTTCGAAAATAAATTGTGCAAAATCAAATGTTAAATCTTGCCAACCATACAATTAAAATCAATCATCTAACTCTTGAGAATAATTTACTCCTTGTTTGAGGAAGCCATACAAACATGGAGTTGTATGTTGGGTTACTAGGGAAATACATTTTCTAGTGTAAATTGTAATGCAAAATAGTAATGTGTGCAAGTATTAGTGTTGCTAGGAACAAAGTAAAGGTTTGGTTTCAAGCACAATTAGATATGGATGCATTAAGGATAATGTAATTCCAATATTGGCTTTAGGTCAATGTACATAAGTTGTTTGGGCAACATATAATAGTCACCCGAATCAAATTGTTGTGCTTATAGTCCTAATTAACCCCCAAAACCTAGACTTACAAGTGTTTTTATTTAAGCTCGTAATTGAAAACCAATGAACATCAACCTTGCAAATCACCACATGACTTGAACCTTGTCATGCAAATGTGACAAAAAAAACTAACTTTCACTTCGAGATATCATTTTGAGATTTATTGATGAAAATGCTAAAGTTCATCAAGTTAAGAGAAATAGCCCTTGTGTAGGTGGTAAATTGAGGATTGATCAACATTTTGTCCTTCATGAAACCAAATTTTTTGTCACATCTTGATTTGATTGTGCATATACTCACACCAAAAAAATTCGCATTAGGAAGCTTCCCTTATATGCCAATGTTATCTTGTTATGGGAAGAAACCAAAAAGCATTCAAAATGCACATAATGCATAAGAGCATTGTTGGTTTTAGTGGGCAAATGTTTCTTTGTTTTTTGTATTTCTAAGTTTAGGAATGTGTGGCCTTAGCTACATATGAATGGTAAATTTTAATGTGAATAATTTTTTTGAAAAGTAGGTTGTGAATTTTGTGTAATCAAATTTTAAGCTAGTTTTTTTATATTAAAAAATCAAAACCAAAAATTTGGTCAAAAAATTTCAACTTAAGAGCCAAAATTTAACAATGTTTTTTGAATTTATATAATTTTTACCATAAAGTTAGCCAATTTTGGCGATTGCAACAAGATTACTACTTCTTGCATGCAACATACACAAAAGTTCCATTCATGTAAGGGCAGGTAACATAAATGTCTTTTTTTTGTGTCGGGCATGAGGTGGGGCAGAACACCGTAAATGTGTTTTATGCTCTGGACATGAGGTTGGGCAGGTGCCATAAAGTTTTTAGCTGCCAGATTTGAGGAAGGGCAGGTACCCTAATTGTGTGCTGGGTGGGTATTTGATTTTGTTAATAACCGCCAAGTCCGGTTTTTTATAAAACTTTTTAGAAATCAGAGAACCGTTGATTCTGGTTTTTGGAAGAGAATGAATCAACAAAAGAACCTCCGGTTCTGTCAAAGCTGTTTTCAAATAGGAACCGGAGGATATAAATGCGGTTATTTGAGTTTTCAATTTGTCGAGAACCGCGGTTGTTGTATACATATCAGAAGGGGTTATTTGAATTTTTCAATTTGTTGAGAACCGTGGTTGTCTACGTATAAAGAACCGGGTGGAGGTTCTTTGATTTTTCTGACGACCGTGAGTTATGAGCCGGAGGAACGTGGATGATAACCTCCGGGGGCCTATTCCGGTTTCTAATAACCGCCCAGGGCTAGCTGGCGGTTACCACTTGGCCACCCAGCCAGCAGCCTGAAATTGTACTTACAGCCCAGGCAGTTACCACCCAGCGGCCGTCCTTCCGCTTTGCCCTAGTTTCCAGCGCTCGCAAGAAACTCACTGCGAGGAGGAGAGGACGAAGACGACGAGGAAGAAGAAAGACGGAGCCGAGAACTCGGGATTCGTGGCCTGAAGCAAGAGATTCAGGGCCGGGGAATTGGGTCGTGGTCAGTACGGGAATTGGGTTGGTAATGCATTGCACTTGTGGGATTGAACTTAAGCAGGAATTGGAGGGTTTGGAGAAGAAGTTCTGGGAAGAAGAAGAAGAAGAAGATAGTTGGGTGACGGATAGCCGGCTTCCTAGAGTGTTTCGGTTGCAGCAGCAGCAATGTCGACTCCTATGGCAGCTTATGGGAATAGAACGCCGGAGCAGTTGAAAGTAGCAGAGCTTCGAGACGAGCTTAGGAAACGTGGAGTGCAGATCAAGGGTTTGAAGAAAGAGTTAGTGGAGAGACTAGAGGAGTTGCTGCGGGATGAAGAACAGCAGCAGCAGCAGCAATTACTACAACAACAACAACAGGAGGCCCAGTCGGAGGAGGCAGTAGGCGCTACAGTTGGCCAGAGGGCGGAGCCTGGAGATGCTGGAGACCCGGAGCCGGTGACTCCACTCTTGAAGCAAAAGCTTGTTGACGCTGAACCGGAAGCAGGATCTGTGACGGAGGTCGTCGCAGAGGCGGTAGAGCAATTGCCAGATGCAGTGGCTGCGCTAGAGAATGAAGCTATGGCAGAGCAGCCTAATGTAGAAAGGGTCGTTTCTGATGCCAAGAAGGAGGCTCCAGAGGCAGCTGCCGAGGAGGAGGAGGAGGTTGAACGGGCGCCGCAAGAAGAGAATGGGTTTGCAGAGGTCGTCACTGTGGAACCAGAAGCTGCCGTTGTTGAAAAGGAGGAAACCCTAACGGAGATCCAACAACCCCCTGCATCTGCAGAGGAGGTTGTTGCTGATGCCGCAGCACAAGAGGCAGCTGCAGGGGAGGCGATTATCAGGCCTGTTGCAGAACCCATGGAGGAGGAAGAGGAGGAGGCGGCTCCTCCTGAAGCCGCTGTTGAGCCTGCTTCAGGACCTGTTATAGCAGCACTGGACGAAGAAGAAGCAGAAGAAGAAGAAGTTGTAACACCAGCCGATGAGGCTGTTGTCGTAGTGACAGAGGTAGTCACGGAAGAGACAGAAGTGGTGGTGGTGACAGAGGAGATCAAAACAACCACCACCCAGTTTTTGGTGGAGACCCCAGGAGAGGAAAGAGATGGAGAGCAGGAGAAGGAGGAGGAAGAAGAAGTTGTAGACAAAAGTGTTGTAATGCAAATGGGTACCAGAGAGGAAGAGGCAATGGAAGTCATAGAGGAGGACGATGCTATCCAGACTACTGCTGTTGCTGCAGAGGAGGAGAAAATAGTTCGAGAGGAGGAGGAAGTCTCAGTGGAAGAAATCCAGGAGATTTCAGAACCTGACACGGAAATGAAAACAGAGACTACTGTGGTGGCGGCAGAGACAAGTGCTGAGGAGGAGGTCAAGTACGAGGCAGAGCCAAGGCAAGAAACTCCAATAGCTGAAGTCTATGATGAGCCGAGGAAGGTGACAGATGTGAAGACTATGGAGGAGATTGATACCGAAACCATTCAAACAAAAGATGTCAAGACTATGGAGGATATTGATACTGTAACTGATACTTGGACGAAAGATGTGAAGACTATGGAGATTGATACTGAAACTACTACTAAGACAAAAGATGTGAAGACTATGGAGATCGATACTGGAACTATTACTCAGGTGAAGGATGTGAAGACTATGGAGATTGATACCAGAACTACTACACAGATGAAAGATGTGAAGACTATGGAGATTGATACAGAAACTGCTCTGACACGCTCCAAAAGAAAAGAAGGGGGTGAGTTGCACTCAATTGCCATTTTTACCTTCAGATTTGTCATTGTGGCAGAGATTTCTCTGCAATTGATTGCACAGACATGTACATATTGTGAAATGAGATGCAGGGGGGAACAGGCCCACTTTGTACCATTGTCTTCTAATGGTAATGTATTGCATGTCAGGACTCATCATCATCATCATGGTACAAACATAGCTCTGAGTTTTGCTGGCATGTTTTATTGTAGATGGAGAGGCAAGGTCACAGGAACCAACAAAGAGACAAAGGCGATGGAACACTGGGAAGATTGACATCGATGTGAAAGCAGCCTTGCCCAAGATGCCAATGACAGAGTCTGTGAAAGAGGAAATACCCTCTGAAGTCAAAGAAACAGCTTCTTCATTTGCTGCTCTCCCACCAACAGTACCGGTTTCTTCTTCTTCTACCCCAAAGGGTGCAAGTGGGTTCGAGAGGACTGCCATTACCAGGCCGACACTGTCGAGATCTGATGCATCATTCAATGGAGAAGCTCAAAAGACACGTGTTGGTGAGTTTTTCTTATGAGGCTTTCTCTGCACTTTTTCCTGATTTATGAGAGTAGAAGAAACAGTTCAGTCCAGGTGGCTTGGGATGATTGGCTGAAGTATCTGTTACTGCAAAAAAGAACCCCATGACAGCAAGTTCTGAAAGATGAGCTTGTTAACTTGTTTGATACGCATGTGCAGTGCCTCCCTCTACCAAGCCTCCAACAACGTCCCTTAAGATTGACAAGTTCTTACGGCCTTTCACCCACAAGGCAGTTAAGGAGTTGCTGGCAAACACTGGGGTGGTTCAAGCTATGTGGATGGACCAGATAAAAACCCATTGTTATGTCACGGTATGGCAGGAGGATCCTGGCTGTGTTTGTTAAGTTGTGATTTCTGTCTAGATGCATTTATTCACAGTATTCCCCAGTGAGAATGTTTGTTTTAGACATGGCCTTTCTGTTACAGACAAATAGTGTATAGCCATTGTTGCCTGCTTGGAAATTGAAGGAAAGGGTCAATGTTGAATGAATGCTTGATCTGGCTAACCTCATGTTTTGGATGATGTAGTACTCAACTATTGAGGAAGCTGTGGCCACCCGCAATGCATTATACAATCTGCAGTGGCCGCCACAGGGTGGGCGTCTGTTGACAGCTGAGTTTGTGGAATCTGAAGAAGTGAAAATCCGCTGTGATGGTGAGAAAGCGGCCTTGTCAAATGTTGTCCCCCCTCGTGGACCTGTGCCACCACCAGCACGTGAAACTCCTGCTGAACATGCAGTCTCAGCACCTCCTCCTACTCACCCCTCTTCATTGCCTCCAGTTCCAGCTTCAGGGCTTCCTCCCCCACCTCCACTGCCCCCTCCTCCCAGGGAGAGGCCCTCAATGCCAAGCAAGCAAGGTATGCTACTGCGCTCCATTATGAATGTGTCTTGGCTATGAACTTTGTCAAAGTGCAGACTGAAACATTTGTGATGAATGTGGTTTCTGCAGAGATGGAGTTGCAGGGTCCGACTTTAGATGATCTGTTCAAGAAGACACGAGCAAAGCCCCATATCTATTACCTCCCTCTGACAGAGAAGGATGTTGCCGAGAAGCTTGCAGCCAGGCGTCAAGCATCCATGATAAAGCCTAGTGTAAAGACCTAGGTAGTGGTGATTGGGCCAGCAGCCCAGAGGTCAGTCCATCACTCTGCAATGTCATCCTCTTAATTTGTGAAGGTAAGTTAATGCCATGCACTTTTGGAACATGGCGAGTTTTATGTAGTGCATGTAGTATATCCACTTTGTGGATGCAGAGTCCAGACCCATTTTCGTAAGACATTTTAGGAACTGAGTGTTTATGTAGGGAGGAAAACAATATGGCATTTTGTACCTGAAGGGGAAGATTTTGAAAATAGTCCATATGCTTGACTTTCATCAGTTGAACAACTACCAGCTGGTGGAGTCTTTTTGTGGTGTTTTGTTTAATATTCTTGGTGTTGAAACTGTTGCTCATCATCCAGCAAGATGGTTGCAAAAACAAGGTGAAACATGAGCCTTACAACCATTGTTCTGTGGCTTAACAGAAGGTCTTGCTGACAATCTAAAAAGTGGTCTCATACTGTCCAATTTGCCTACAACATGACCATTTGGGAACTATCCTTGCAGTAACCATTAGCAATGACATATGGAGGCATACAGCAGAGTTTTTACACCAAGTTCTTTGCACATGGTGTTACTGGAACCTATGTCCCAGACCTGCACTTGCAGGTTGGTCTCAAGATGCATATGTGCATGTATGTGGATTGAAGTGAAGACTGTTTGAGGGCATGGCGTTGTGGATCCATGTGGCTTTCATGAACACCTTCTTTGTGCGAAGGAAAGGAACATGCTTGTGGGAAGAGCAAGGCTCTTTGGAACTTCTGCTCTGTGCCAAGAGGAAAGAGAGTTGCTGAGTTCTGTGTCAATTGCAGGTCAGTTTCTCCTGATCTTGAATACTCTGGTCATGGTGTTGTTTTCATACATAAATGTGTCAGCACTTTTGTTGACTCTTCCCTTGAGACTTTGCAGCTGTATGCAATTTTGCAATAAAAAAACTTTACCTAATTTTTGTTTTGTATTTGTCTGTGCTGTATAAAGTAGAATCTTCCTCATATCCTCTAATCCACCTTACAAAACTATAAAGTGCCTCCAGGGTGGCAGATTCAAGTCATGTGGTTTTTATGTTTGAGGAAGGGGCAGGTCATGCGGGGGTTATATTATTCTGTGGTTTGGTATCTTAAGCTACCATCCATTGCCATGCCCTCAGACAACATAACCCCCTCTGGACAGGATATTGCGAAGGGTAAAGCCCCCAGGGTGAAGGCCCAAAATAATTGGCCAAGGACAAGGCAACAGGTGACAACCAAGTCCAGCCCTGCATTTTTGGGAATGTCCTGTACACGAGGGCTTTATCCATTGTAAAGCATGAGATAAACATTATCATGAACTTTTAACATATGTAGATCTACTCCTTAAGAGTGGGAGGGATTTCACACCTACAAGTAGGCATAACATTCCTCCCACTCTTGAGGTGTAGTGTAAGATCCGTCCTTCAAAAAAAAGGAGGGGTAATCACAGACATAAGGTGCTTTACACATATACTAGAAAATTTCTTGGTGTGCTTTAGGGGACCCAACACCCAACAGTCCACCGTCCACAAGAAAACTACTATGACATTGTGGATGAACCACATCCAAGTTATGGAGGTTCTATCTTGGTAACCTATCATGTAATTACTCTTACTTCTAGTTTGCACTACCTAAGTAACTATCTATACAAGAGGAAAGTTGGTATGTATCATAGATAAGTAGGCCCGGAATGTAATTGTTTACAATGTATGAAGGTGAGGTATTTGGTGGGTACCAGGTATTTAGATACATGTCTATGGTTAGTACATAGCTAAACACTGTAATTAGCTTAGCTATGGGACAGGATTACAGCAGAAAATGTTTTGCTTGGAGATATACCATCCATCCTGCATGGTGTGCTGGTGAATGCTGGTTTTCCCTCTGACTGGTGCTCGAGTCACATAATCCTGTATACAGTATATATGTAATGATTCTTTTGTCGCAGTTACTGGACCAAATCTTCTGAAGAAGAATCTGCATGAATCATGTTGTTCTCAATGGGTTTTGTTTCATGTCTCTTGTTTTTGTTAGGGAACCCCAAACCAATATTTCAGAAAGGACATGAAAGAAGAGGACAACCCATCTATGAAAGTTGATCATTTGATTACCACCTCTTGCAGCTTTTTTGTTTGCCATCATTTGAGTTTCTCTAGACAATTCGAAGGTTGACAAGGTACGTTGTGGAAATCCTACAAATTGACTTGGAAAGGATTGGAAGTTCCCATATTCTAATCACAAAGTCATTACTATGATGACGACAACCACAACAAAAAGCATTATCTTGGAAAGGATTGAAAGTTTCCATATTCTAATCACAAAGTCATTACTACGACAACAACCACAACAGAAAGCATTATCATACAAGAAGAGCTTTACGGTGGGGCATACAATGAAGGAAGTAATTCATTGGCTTTTTTGCTTAACCCAATTTTTTGATGTGAACTTAAGAATTTTTATCACAAAAGAGTGAAACAAAATAGACAAGAAGGGAATAATGTAAAGGGTTTTATGATCCTGAGTTAGTTGCTATAAGTCCTGAACCTGAATGACCAGTCAAACAAATTTTCTTTTAAACCCACTCAAAGTGCAAGTGTGTGTCAATGATATGAAGTGAAAAGGGATTCATGGGTAGTGAATATATTTCTTTAAAAATTGCAAATTATTATTTTTCCATTAAAATAAAAGTTTTCTAAACTTTTTAAAGTGGTTTTGGTGAAGCATTGAATTAATGAAAATATCTTTGCTTCCATTACTCATCAATGTTGAGTAAGGAAGTGCTAATGAGTTTATGAACTTAGGGTGA
>Ga0209208_10012460_pt1 | contig 10763 bp, 10 predicted proteins | sample S1TSphfallax_3_FD_187694 | JGI IMG/M metagenome (GOLD analysis project Ga0209208, IMG submission 187694) | Host-associated microbial communities from peat moss isolated from Minnesota, USA - S1T2_Fd - Sphagnum fallax MG (SPAdes) (version 2) | ecosystem: Host-associated > Plants > Peat moss >... | reverse complement strand
GTCCAGGGCCGTTCCCACGGATAGAATCCATCCCTCTCTTTTTCTTTTTTTTTCTTTTTAAAAAATAATAATAAATTCTATCCTATTTATTTTATTTTCCAATCTGAGGAAACTCACAAGCCAAGTTTTATTGGGCCCTAAACACCTGCACCAATTTATTTGTTTTAGTTTTACTATTAGCCTATGGTCACCTTCCACATTAACAAAAACAAATAAATGATTTTTTTTCAAAAAAATTTAAAATTTATTTAACATTTCATGATTTACAATAATAGTTCATGATTTACAATAATAGTCTACGATTATTAGGATATTTCCATCATACCAGTTAGTGAAATTATTCAGATCATAATAGCTGACACTAATTATGAAGGTTTTTTACACCCCAACTTCATGTTTCCACAAAGGAATTTAAGGATTATTTAATGACAAAATCAACCCTAGGATTAGGGTGGTTTAGTTTAGTGGGAGAGCACATTACAGGCTGGAAAAAATATTTAGAATTTTTTTTATAGAATTTCTAAAATAATATTTTTTGTGTCTAAACTACCAAGTTAGTATTAGTATATATATAATTTTAAAAAAAAATAAGAATAATTAAGTGATGATTCTTTTGCAAAGCATTTGAGCAAAATCCAATGTAGTTGATTCACTTTGTACCTACAGCTTTGGTTTTTCTTTTGGATTGCCAGCTACAGATTGTGCAGCTGGTGGGGTGTTTGGGGAGGTGGCCCTAGTTTAGAGAGAATAAAATACTAGACACAACAACAAATCATTAGGAGATGAGTGGGCATTTTGCCTTTGTCAAACTTGTTCTTCAAGGATGTGAACTATGAACAACAACAACAAGTTGCATTGCCAATGAATTATTGGGAGCATGTGGGGGCCAAAATTAGGGCTAAATGTGACCCAGCACCCCACCAGTGCACCATCCATTGAAACCCTATATGGATGAACCATCCACCAGTTGTGGATGAACCACCCACCAATTGTGGATGAACCACAACTGAGTTCCCACCTATCCCATAAACCCTCCTACTTCACCCTTTTACACTGGGTACACAAGTGGGTAAGTATTGTGTAGTTAAGTATGGCATGGAATGTAGGTTGTTACTATGTCAATACCTAATTGGGTAAGGCACTTGGTGAGCTGCTAGGTAAAGTAGATAGATGCATGCAGATGGTTAATGTTAGTGTTGATTGGTTATTTAATTTTCTTTCATAACAATATATAGGGTAATTTTATTTTTTTTATAAATTAAAAAATTTTAGGTGATGATTCGGTTATCATTATCAATATCAATCAATAAATTGGGTGTGAGTTAAGTTATCAATCTTTTTGTAATAACCGTTGATATTATGTGTAAGAGCAAGTTTTTTTTAAATACCGAGTTGATTGATACCCACTGTTATACACTGATTACAGTGTTTTTAAAAATTTTAAAATCTGTTTTTTTATTTAATTTAATTTAATTAATTTACTTTTTTATCATCACAAAGATGTTTAGTGTTTTAGGATTGATAACCTATCTGATAACCGAGTTGATAACTGGGTGAAAACTCAACAACCATCCAACAAGGGTTCATATACTATAGCTGACCGTGGTTAGCTATGGCACACGGGAATGCAACCAAAACAAGTGTTTTCTGTCCACACACACCATCCATCCATCCTGTTTGGTGCACTGGTTGGGTGCTGGTTCACTCTGGCCCCCAAAGCCAGAGGGTAAAAATCTATGATAGCAAATTGAGAGTCCAAAGCAAGGGAGCTCTTTTTCCAGTGAATTGTCCACATTCATTCATGGAATTGATCACTACAGCTGTTTTTGTCCATTGCATGGTCTGTTGCATAACTACTACTCATTGGGTGGAGAAAGAAGACTCTGTTCTCTCTCACTCTCACTCTCACTCTCTCTAGAGCTCTCTCTCTCTTTTGAACTGCATAACTTATTGGAACAGAGCCAAGTTGGTGGCAATGCTAATTGGTTTAGAAAAAAGATGGAAAAAGTAGTAGATTTGGAAAGATTTGAAAAGAGTTGAGATTTGGAGTATGGAAGTGTGCTTTTTGAAAATGGGAAATGAGAGAGATTGTATGTTTGTCAAAATATGCGTTTGGGGAACACCCGTCTCCTCAACCAAATGAATACATAAGCAAAAGGGAAATCTTTTAGATCATATCATGATTCTTAACTAACCATATCATGATATTCATAAAGCACTTGGGAGAAAATTCTTAATGTAATTTGGCAGGTAGGTACCTTATATCCATGAATATCCTCCCTCCTGCAAAAGAAGAGGTAAATTATGCCTACTCTTTTTATGATTTATAAGTGGGAGCAAAAATTATTCCTACTTATAGGTGTAAGATCTGTTGCACTCATAAGGAGTAGGTATGTGAAAGAACCGTATCCCACACCTTGTGATCTATACCTAAGGGAAGGCATTGCTTTCAAGGCACTACACCTTGATAACCAAAGGCAGAGCCCAAGGTCTGAGGCCATAATGCCTTAAACAGCAGCTCCTTTCCCAGCATAACAACAAAGGAGGTCATGAGGTCTAATAAGCTGGCTGAAATGAGCTGAGGTTCACTCACAATTAATGGCTCTGAGGTTCCATCCTAGCAAAATGGTCAAGCTCTAGGGAGCTTATGTGAAATCTCCCCATGATAGCTCGGAGCTGGAAACTATGCTCGTGAAGGTCCCAAGATTTTCACTGCAATTTTCAGCCAAGGTTGTTACTTGGTACCTATGTTTCTGTTCATGGCGACCTTCACCTCATGCTTTAAAATGGGTAAAGCTCACAGATGGGGGTGTCTGGCTCAGTTATTTTGAGAAGAATTGCCCATACGCTGGGGCTTTACCTTACACTTCACTGTTCAAGTCCCCACTGCCTCTGCAATTGACAGGATTTTCTGGGTATGTTGAGCTTGGTTATTTTTCTTTTGCAACAGGACAGGAGCTTACTCTCAGAGGTGCTGTTCTAAAATCAAACCCACACTACCCAATTCTGCACTTTTCAATAGGGATTTGGAGAAATGGTCCGACATGCAATAGAAGAGAAGGCAGCGTGTGCTCATATATAGAATGCCCTACTAAAACAGAAAGAAATGTTTTAAAGAAAATTTTGTGAGGTGGTGCCAAGATTGAATTTGACATCGAGTAGGTACACTTACTTACATTGAGCTTTTTAAGGGGTCACAAATTACAACTCCATTCTATCATCAATCTCATGTGTACAACTGTGGGTCATCATACTGAACTAGCAATGATCATGCTTGGTGTACTTCAAGCATGGATTTGAGAATGGCTTCAGTGAATGTCTGGAGTCTTGCACCCCACCACCACCACCATCTCCAACAAAAAGACAATTCACTAAGCTGTACATCCTGCAGTTGTGGTAGAGCTGGATGTCTCTGTTGCATCTCCACTTGGGCAACCAAGAGGATGCAGCATCAAGCCCTACAGCGTTATTTTCAGAGAATTTCTTTATGTAGTATACCTAGTGGTAATCATCAATCTGAAGATGTAGGAAAATGGCGATCACCCAAGGAAGATTTAGCCAAATCTGGCTATAAACCAGATATGAAATATATAAATCTTTAATCAACCTTCTATATTGATGTGGCTACACAATGAAAAAACCAAACAAAAGAATCTGACAATTTTTACTTTTCTTTTTTCCTCACTTATGGCAATTGAAAACCTTCCAAAATCACTTCATTTTTTAATTTTCTTTTTGGCAACATAAGGCAACGAGTGGCTATTCACTGGCTACCCAGATGAGTGATGCAGTCTCTAACCCTAGTCATGACAATAACTCCTGGCTTCCCTAAGGATGATGGCCTGGTTAGAGAGTCCCCCCTCTCCATGCACCCATTCATTATGTGTAGGGTAAAGCCCTATGGTGGGGGATATAGGATGAAGTAAGGTGCTATTGAGAACATGTTGGGGAGCACGTTGGGAACTAGCAGAATGTTTTGGGAACCCATTGAAAACTTGATGGGAACACATTGGGAACAACAACAAAATCTCAAACCCCACCCCCTTCTCCTCCCCAAAAAAAACCCTAAACCCTAAACCCTAAACCCCTCCCCTCCCAAAAAAAAAACTAGTCTCCTTGGGTATATGTTGGATCACCTCACTAGTTGCCAAACATATTTCCATGTGTACCTCTGTTCTTTACCATTTTTTGGCCTAGACTAATGGCAGGGGAACAAATTGTGGGACATAGTGGTACTTTCTTGAGTTAACACTTGAGTTAAAAATGTACCCCCAATGGTCCAAACAATCCTCCTATGGTCCAAACCACAATATTGTTGAGGGGTTCAAAATTCCCAACCATGTATGTGATTGGACAATAAAGACAAAGATAGTGGGGGAAGGGCTATAAATTGATGTTTTTTAGTACATAGGTGAAAAGGAGGAGCCAGTCAGTGGGGTCTTGTGTGTGTCTTTTGCAAGGCATGCCAACCCAGATTCGCCAGTCTATGGTACACACCGTGGGGTAGTCTGTATACACCTAATTGCCATCCTCTCTGGACAGCCTGAACAGTCTGTTATCATCATATTTTATAGGCTAAGTCAGTGCACCAACAATCTCTTGTGTTTGGATAAAGAGAAACCCTAAAAAAATTAATAATAATAAAAAAACCCACAGCTGAGTAATAGCCTAGTTAGTATTCAACAAACAAAAGAACCCAAATTGCCGCAGGCAGCTTTGCACATTTGGCTGGAAGTTTGCAAGTGACTTGTTGCACTGACACCCCACAAAGTTCACAGGGGGAGTTGCATCATCACATAAGTAACTAACTAACTCATCAGCTAACCAACCAACCAAGCGAGTGAGCCTTTGGTAGGGGAATGTAGAATTGTACTCTCACAAAAGCAACAAGATTGGACAGCTGCATAGTGTTGTTGCGACACATAACTAGTTCTTTGTTTTTTAATGAAACTTTCTTTGGAGAGAAATGAATCAAAAGAGCTGAGTGTGTAATAATGCAAAACCAAAGCTGGGCCTGATTTAGAGATTGATCTAGATTCACATTTCAGAAGTTGTTTAGTGGGGCAGTCTCATTGGTGGGCTTTACAAGAATAAGGACCCATGTGAGGTGGTCTCATTGGTGGGCTTTAACAAGAATAAGGACCCATGTGAGGTGGTCTCATTGGTGGGCTTTACAAGAATAAGGGCCCATGTGAGGCGATCACAGTGGCCCTTAATTTGGTAATAAAGCGTGCTACCTGGGGTTTTACCCTAAACATAAAGAGGCGGTAGGACGCAAGCACTAAAACAGGGCAAAGAATCAAGGACTTGTTTGAATCTGTGAGCTGTAGTAGTAGTAGTAGTAACACATAAATTGCTTGGCTTCTGTGCAGAGAATCAAGGACTTGTTTGAATCTGTGAGCTGTAGTAGTAGTAGTAGTAGTAGTAGTAGTAGTAACACATGAATTGCTTGGGTTCTGTGCAGAGAATCAAGGACTTGTTTGAATCTGTGAGCTGTAGTAGTAGTAGTAGTAGTAACACATAAATTGCTTGGCTTCTGTGGGCGCGCTGCTTTCTTGCCTGACACCCCAAGTCAGTAAATTTGTCTTTCTCCCCCAGATCCTCAATGGCTTACAGCTTGCAGGCGCTGGACTGTTGTTCCATTCTTCCGGCCGAACCAACATCATTTGTGCGCGCTAAGCTATTCTCTCCCTCCTCCGCCCTCCACCCTCTCCTCCTCTCTCACACATGCGTGTTTTTTTTTCTTTTTTTTGTCTCTACATTGTTGCGCCTACCCCACCACATGCGGCCACCTTCCTACTACAGCTCTTTTCTCTCTGTCCTCCTCCTCCTACTTACACAGTTTTGAATCTCTGACACCATTTTGTGCTTGCCGGTGGTGCGGTGGGCCCAATGCACATGGAGGTCTGGGTTTAGGGTTTAGGTATTTCGAAACAATTTTCAAATTTTTTGATTTTTAATTCCAGTTTTTTGTAAGGGGAAACTTCACCAGTGGATAAAAAGACTGACTACTTTGGGTATCATCATCATCATCATCATCACCACCCCCCTTTCAAATCTGTCTATGCTAGAAGGCCAGTGGACAAGAGACAAGAGAAAAAATATTTTGACCCTACTCTAAGGATCTGGTGTTAGTAGTAGTGACAGTGGATTCAAGGGAAGAGTCATAGAAAGAAAGTGTTTTTCTATGCCAACCCAAGCAAGCCAGAGAGATGCCCAAGAACAGCAAGGACCATCATCCCCCCCCCCTCTTATCCCCATCATACCTTTTTACATTCTTTACACAAAGAATCTCACTTTCTCTTCACCAGATGCAAAGCAAAAAAAATTTGTCAAACTTTTAAAGTAGTTCAATGGGGTTGGCCATCTCTAAACTTCCACTCTTGCAGACACTCTTCTCTTCTACCATTTTCACCTTTGAGTTGAGGTGTTACTTACTCACTTAGTTGCTGGTTGAGATTAAACATTTAACCCTTCACTTGGTCTTTGGTAATAGGGCTGGTGATAGAACTGTACTGGGCTGTAGCATCTCAGTACTATTGGGGCATAATTTTTTTTTGTCAGGATTTTTGTGCTTTAACAATCCCTCTCATTTGCTCCTGATTGTAGTGTTTTTATTGCCATAAAGTCCAGGAGGGTTTGATGTCAGAAATGTTTGTTTTCCTTCTATTAACAACTGTTAAGCTCTTAACACAAGAAAGAACATCTCCCTTGATTTTTTCCAACCTTTTGGAAGGATAGGATTGGCATTCTAATAGACATCCTTCTTATAAATTTTTGGTTGTTTTGCAGCTAAGAACTCTGGAACAGGTATAGAGAAGAGAAATGTGACATTATTACCGATACCCATAACCATACCATCCTTGTTTTACATATTCAAGCTCTAGGACAACACTACTAGAAGGATAACAAAAGCAGTTTGGGAAATGTGGTAGCCACAAATTAAATCAAAAGAAACATGTCTGATCCTATCCACCTCTTGCTTTATCTATATATTCAACAAACCTCATTCTATCTACCTGCAACATGTGGAGAGCACTTTTTAGCATCTAGTTGCTGCTCCCTGTATGATTACAAAGCATTGTGGAGACCTCATCTTACATTAACTACTCAATCCACCACAATGGTAACAATCCTTGCAGCACACATGTTCTTGTTTGATTATTGCAGACTCAACAAGTACACAGAGAAAGCAACACATTCCATTCCATCAACACATAGTACAATAGAGAAGGGCAAAAAAAGATCTCAGTAGTAGTACCCTTGTCGCTCACTTGTCCCTCCATTCCTTGTTTTACTCTGACACTAGAACAAGGCTCCAACACACTCTTTCAATCTTTGCTATAGTAGTAGTTGTTTGATGCCATTCCTCGTCACACACACTCAAAGCACCAGCAGAAAAGTTCTAGTGTATCTGGAGGGCATGTTACCAAGTGGATCTTTTCTTCTGCAAAGGACAGGGCATTTTGAAAAAGCACAACACCTGCTCTGATGGGCTTTTTTTCTCTTCTTCTTAGTTTTCTTTTTTCCCATGATACTCAGCACGTATCCTCCGGGTATCATGAAATTTGTTATTTTCAATTACTTGCTATTCAGGATGTGACACAAGGTGTTCATTAGCTATCTAATTGAGTTTGTAACATTTTAATGGCAAATAGATTAAAAAAATCATATGAGCGCTTGTATATGCATTTGACAAATGAATTCCATGGTCACATCTCCCCTTCCAATGTAATATGGAGTGACAACCTCTTTCCCTTCTTCAACTGAGTCCTTGCCCAAGCAAATAGTCTATAACATATATGTTGCAACCTATATTGCATCACAAAACGGTTTTCCATACCCAATTGTTACCTTACCACTATAAGCACAATGTTTCATTTCTAAATGGTTTGAGCCATTTTTACAATATCCTTAACCTAGTGAACAACCAATAGGTTTGTAAGGGGATTGAACCTTTGTAATTGCCCACATTAAAGTCAAAGATTTCTAGCTTGACAATGGAATGGCCTAGTGGAATCTCTCAAAGCCAATTGTGAACCCCCATTTGTAAATGACATAAAGATCATAATGATAAACATTGCACCCACGTGCCAAGCATCACAACATGTGACAACATGTGAAAGTCCAAAAATAACATAGTATTTCAAAACAAAAATAAACTCCATGGCACTAGTGATACACACCAACATGTAATAGCAAGGTGCAAAACAATATTTATTGATAATATGTGTGAGAAGCCAGGTGGTCTACCCAACTTCTCAAGTTGGCTTGCAAAAAATGAAGCTCGCCCCAAGTCAGAACATTTTATGATACAATTTCAACTTGTTCATAAAAGGTTAGGAAAATCATGCATTATGTTATAAAACTTTTCAAATAAGTTTTTAAACAAAAGATAGTACCAAACTTGGACATGGTTTTTCAAATAAATGTGTTTTGAATGTCTTTGGCTCCTTGAGGGTGTCATGACTCTCCATCTTTTCACATGGAATGTGATTTTGATTGTGATGACATTTTGGCTAACCTTTTGTGTTAATCTCACATTGTATGTAGTATTTTCAAATTATTAAGTGAAGTTTTCCCTCTTTTTGCTACTCACAAAACCCCTGATGTTTTTAACTTGTATTTGGCCCACATCCCATGTTTGTCTACGCCTTCTAAGTAGACAATAGAATAACTAATGGCAGACAAGTCAGAAGAAAACCCATAATCTAATGGGTTAACTTTCAGAAAGGCAAACTAAAATGTATTGGGTAACTCAAGAGTATGAGTTGAACCAAAGGTGGCCAACTAATGAGGACCAAGCTGGCTATGCATTAATGAAACCCCACATTTGTCAAATAGTAAAACTTATGACATATAATAAAATTCCATTGCAATTGTTTAATATAATGAAACATGATAAATGATGCATAGCTTATAGGATGTTTCAAAACTATATCCTTACACTAGGAGTAAAATGAAAAGTTTTGGACATAAATTACAAATTACAAGAGCATGTGCACTCTCTTCCCACAATGAACTTTTGAAATTTAATAGCAATCATGTACCTAACATAGGGTTGGAATCATGGCTTTTTCTTTTCAATTTAAATTTTTGTGATACCAAAAATTTGGCAAAGTTCTCCAAATTTTAGCAAAATTAATCAAATTTACAATATAAGGAAAAAAAATTAACTTTCCCAATTTTTTTGAAAAAAAAGTTGGAATCATTGCTTGGTTGATTTGCATGTTAAGGGCCACTTGACATGCCAATCCAAGGACCAATTTGAAGCAAATTGAACCCTAGAATTGGACACTTCATCACATTTCAAAACATTTAAAATTTTATGGTACAATGAATGTGCCTAAAGGCATAGGTCCAATTTGAGGGTTGATCAATTGGTAAAAATGTGGGATTTGTATGTGAGAAGATTAGGTTGACATTTTTATTTTTATATTTTTCACCTCTTCATTTTTTCAATGTCTTTTTTGTTCTTGCTTTTGGCTTCCTACTATACATACATAATAGATGAACATAGGCATAAGATATTGGCGGTCTTAGTTTTTTTTTATGACCATGCATCTAATCATTTCATAAGTGGTTTCACTCCAAGGAACAAATATTACACAACAATGGAATATGATGAATGCATTGTTATTTTTTTCAAAGTTTGTCAACATGCCAACAAGAGTTTATAACATACAGAGGTATGAAAGGGTGGTTGGATACATGAAGAATCAACTTTTTGGGAGCTTTTCTAAGAAAATGTTTTTTCAACGCACAAGGTCAAGATATGACACATTTTGTGATTTGATTAGGGTTTTAAGTCCAAGTCTTGAAGAAAGAAAATGCAAACATGAGATAAAACTTCCATGCAAAAGTTAGAATGACAATGGTTTTTACAAGATTGGGGGTAATAGAAATTCATTACAAAATGTGTAGAAAGGTATATGGCCTTGCAAAAAGTATGACATTTGTTATAGTGAGAAAATATTGTGCAACAATTAGAAAGCACTTAAAACCATTGATTATACTTAATTGGCTGAAAATAAAATCAACGAAATCATCATTCCAATTTTGAAAGCTTACATGGAATTCCTTACATTTTAGGTGCCATAAATGGTAGTCATCTTCCAATTATTGCACCTAAAATAAATCCAAAATCATATGATTGTTGGAGTTGTAAGTGCAAAGTGTAGTTTTTGTTATTATGATTATGGGTGGTAAGTAATATTCATTGATTGGGCTTTCTTTCAAAAAATAGATTTAGGAGATTATTTCATGGTGCACAAGCTTTTACCTTACAAGTTGATAGGAAATGGTGCCAATCCAATGTGGCCATTTGCCATTCAAAAGAGAGAAGTATGGGATGCCAAGATACAAAACACATTGGAATTTTATCCAATCAAAGACAAGGATGTTAATGGAAGAGCTTTACAAATGTTAGAAGGAAAGTTTAAAATTTTATTCAAAATAGTAGATATTCCATTGCGTCATATATCAAACTTGGTGATGATTTGCATATGTTTACATAACATGTGTATTGTTAATTCAAATGGCTTTGATATGGACTAAGCTTTGAAGGCCCAAAAAGAATCACAAGCAAAAACAAATTCAACATTTGATAACATCAAAGGAGTTGATATGTTCAAAGTGGTTGAAAAACAAATCAAACAAATGAAGAGATTATAAAATCTAGCAATAATGGATGATGATAGTTTGACATGGAGGGCATAAAACATCAAGGTGAAAACAAATATATGACAACCATTTAAAACAAT
>Ga0209208_10012459_pt1 | contig 10763 bp, 5 predicted proteins | sample S1TSphfallax_3_FD_187694 | JGI IMG/M metagenome (GOLD analysis project Ga0209208, IMG submission 187694) | Host-associated microbial communities from peat moss isolated from Minnesota, USA - S1T2_Fd - Sphagnum fallax MG (SPAdes) (version 2) | ecosystem: Host-associated > Plants > Peat moss >... | reverse complement strand
AAGCCATTCTTCGGCCAGCTTGAACAACAAACCCATGTTCCTTCCATTCACCTACAGCAATGACAACAGGAACAATTAAAAGAATGAGAAAATAATTGTGGACTGTGGGAAATATCTTTACTTTGAAGGTGTTTTAAATGATGCCACGTGGCGCCCTGAAAATTCAGATTCAGTTTTGAGGCCTCAGGCCTACCTCCACTAAAAAAAAAAAAAAAAAAAACCCTATTCTCTTAAACTTTTTTTCAAATGAGGTTCATAAAACAATTGATGTTCCATCCATTGCAACAATATATTGGAATGTACATACTATTTGCAGAATAAGACTAATGAAAACATTATTGTTAGTCTAAGGGCACGTGGAAAAGAAATTGGTGATCATTGTAATTTGACCTTATTATGTTCAATTTGTTTGAATTTGAATTTGACCATCATGCATGAGAGTGGGTTCAATCTAGAATGTTAACTTGAAGCTTGACATGAAGATTACTTTTTAGTGTCATAAACTACGTACCATGCTAAAAAATCACATATCCTTGTCTTATTAGATTTGAGTGTGAGAAGAAAAAAAATTAAAATTATTTAGCTCTAGTTTCAAATTGCCATCAATTATATGGTTAACTCATATGTGTAGGTTGCTTGCTTTATCATGATTGCCTAAAGTTTGTTAATTGTTTGTATGTTGCTTTCTAATGAACTCATATTACATTTAGAATTGAACATTGGGAGGTTGTATGCCAAAGTACCTGGCGGCTTTGGCACAAATTATACCTGAAATTTTTAAACAATATTTTTCTCAAAGAGCAACTTTTTTGTGAAGGAAAATGAATAATCATTTGGAATATAGTATTTCAGTTAACCTCATTTAAGCTTTCATTGAATGTTAAATTTACATAGGTAGAAAATCCACAACCATAGCTTATTTCAAAGGTCAGTAGATGCCAAACACTTTGGGCAACCTAAAATTGGTTTCAGGGTATTTGGTGCAGGAACTGAAAACAATTCTGGCTTTTTTGTGACCACCACACATTCCTAAGGTCTTTTCTACATTCCTTCATAATCACATCATCATTTATATCATGTATACATATATTGCTTCATTCAATCAATCATTTTGTCATCCTTCTTCAGCTGCCAAATGCAGAAGCTTTCAGCTTAATATTGCAGGAAGTGAGATGCAAGGGAGATTGTCAATTAATGCAAAATCAAAAAAGAAAACCTCATCTTTTGCTGCTCTTGAGTCAAGACAAATAGGTATAGTTTTCACCACAAACCTGGAAACCTCAGATCCTACCACTCAGGTTTCAGGAATCAGAAATGTGTGTTAGAACTGACAATCAATTAATATGAAATATCAATCACAATTTTTTTTTGGAAAATGGAAATACTTAACATTAAATTTGCAAAAAAAAATTTATGATTACATGTCATTTCACTTTACAAGTTACAAACTAGTATTTATTTATTTTTTCCAATGGTGGTCACCGTTAAAAAGGCCAGTGTGATTGCCCAACTCTCCACCAAGGTTGAACCCAAGATGGACATGGAAATCATTGACTGATTGATCACGTAGCCCCAGCCCCCTACTACAACTGGGTGTTTTTCTTTTAGGTTTGTTTTGGAACATGTAGCATGCATGACCAAGTTGTCAATTCAACCCACAACTTCAAACTCATGTTGGTCAGTTCTAGGAATTGCAAACGACCGAGAGTTTTGGGTTACACTAATATTCAATTTCATGAATGAAACTTCTAGTCCAGCTTCGAGTATGCCTTCCATAACAAGCCAGTACCCAGGTATTTTGATTTGGATAAGGAACTTTGGAGTTTTCGATTTAAATGATGAAAGATCAACTTTTAGGTCTGGTGCAGATGTAATGCTTCTTTGATAAGCATCAAAACAAGTGTGAAGAAGTCAAATTGCAGAAGATAGAAGTACTTCCTATGTATCTGTAACTGGTTTATTTGGCCATGCATTTGGGCGAGGACTGCGCATTGGGTCCACAACACCTTACCATTCCAAGTCGCTTGGACCTTCTGGTGAGAAATAGGTGATCATCCAGCACACCAATGAAAAGTGCGTGATAATTTGGAACTAGCTCAAAAAAGTTCCAAAAGTTCCACAAATTCTTTCAGGAAAAATGGAAAATTTTCTCCAGGAAAAACAAAAACTGATAAGTTTCTCAAAAGCAAAATCGGAAATTATGGCATAATAAGGAATTGACTGAAAGTTATATAAACTTCAAGGGTTTAAAGTCCCAACTATTAGAGCAATTTACCTTGTATTAAGGCCCATGCCAACTTATTGACTGAGGACTTGGTGTTGTGGGTTTATATGTTCAATGTTATGCTCAAATGTATAATGAGCATCAAACAGGTATAACCTAACAATTTAAACCCCCAAAATGGCCCATAAGTTGAATCTGGTATTTTTATTGCCCTGAACTAATGGACGCACATGCGTAAATTTGGGTGCACCCATACAATTGATGGGTTGTTTTGAAGTCTATCCATCTACTTGCTGAGTTTCTTTTCAAAATATGAATGTTGGGTTACTGACTTAATCGTGCCTCTATATCATTTTTTTTTTTGCGTTGTCACTTGCCTTTGTATCATAAGGCTTAATATTATAATGAAATGTAAAAAAAAATTCATATAACTAATTCTTTTAATGATTTTTTTTGATAAAAATACAAATAATTAGCTTCAATTCCTATAAATCTTATTAAAATGAGATTCTTAAAAAAATTATTTGAATATTTGTGCAAGAATTGATTAGAATAAAACATATAAATTTTAGAATAAATTAAAAATTAAATATAAAATTCGTTTTTGACATAATTTTTAAAAAATTGATTTGATGCTATTTTGAAAACTTCAATAAGGCTTTGATGAAGATTTAATAACCAAAAATCATAGTGAAATTCATTTTTAATTGATTAATTTGTTTGTAGTGTTATTGCTTTTTATGTTATAAAACTTTATTATTGCCCTAAGATAGTAGACATGCATGTATGATTTTAGGTTTTACCAAGCATGTATGGGGCAAACACAACTAGTTTGGAATTTTAATTAAATTGTAATATGTTTCCATGTTCATTTATCCTTGTTGGTACCCTACATTTTCATTATTCAAATTTCTCAGATTGCAATTTTCCTAAATCCTCTATTTCTTGGCTTTCATTTCATCTAAAGTATTTCGCCAATTTCAACATGCATACATTCTACCTTTGTAGATGATCATTTTTAAATTATTTTTTCCAGATTTCAGCTTTTCAGATCCATTTTTCTTAGCCTTCCTTCATCCATTGTCTTTCCTAATTTCAACTTTCCCATTGCTATTGGCATAGGTAAAATTGTGCTATGAATGTGACCAAGTAAAAAAGTTCCTGAAAGTTCATTATCTTTTACAAATTACCACAAATGTATGAAGCTCTGAGGGCGAATAACAAATATGGTCTAGTGCGAGTTGTGTATATGTTTTTAATGTAGTGGCCGGATAAGAGTAAATACAAAAAATCAAATAAAATACCAACCACGTAAATGTATATAAACTTTAAACATTTTAAAATTAGGTAACGGTATAAAGCTTTGCAATATGTGCATTTCTAGGCCAGGGTGAAGGTAAATGAAGAACATTTACCTTATTTGTAGGGTAAGAATAGGGTTTAGGGTAACAAAAAACTTACACAAGTATGGCATTTCAAGTGAAGGAAGACAGTTACTTGTGCAATTGAAATTGCAAACACAAATACTTGAAATTTCAAACAGCCTAATTTTTTTGACAAAGTATAATCAAATCAATTAATAGCATTAAAAGTATATTCAAAGCATTTTTTAAATGCCACATGTTCATAAAATCTAAATGGGTGCCAAAGCATATGGTAAGAATTTTTCGAAGTTAATTAAGGTAGTATATAGAAATAAAAAGCTAAAAGAAAATATATTCAATAAATTTTTCACCCAATTCTTTTTCATTTTCTGAAAACTAAATTACCAAGTTGCAAAATTTCATTACAAATAAAAAAAACATGCTTAGTCACTATAATTTGAATCACACCAACATAACCACATGCAATGCAAAATAGGAAAATGCACATATGCTATACAATGATTTTTAGCATATACATTCTGTTTACCCTCTTCAAAACAATTACTCTCCCTAGGGTAAGGGCAAACCTTAACTATATATTTGCTAAGTAAAGTAAAAATAAGGTAAGTTTGAGATATTTACCTGGTTGGTAGGGTATATGTTTACCCTGTGATATACCCATGGGCATATCAAGGTAACAGATTTACCCATCCAATAAAGATATGATCTACCATTTGTTAATGTAATATTATAATTTGCAGCTGAATTATATAGATTTGAAACCCATTTGATGAATTTCCAGACTTGTAATCGGATGGATCTTTTGATAATGTAGTCTTAGACATGATATCTGGCATGATGCATTTTCTGCTGATTTTTCACATGATTATAGTAAGGATTGATTACAAATACATCTTCACAATAGGTTGGAGCACAACATGTACCACCTTAGATCTAACATTGAGTCCTTTTTTCTACCCACCTTGGATCTAGATATTGATCATAGTTACACCCTGGGGGTGGGCTTGTCATGGGCATAATAGAATTGTAAAGAATGGTTGAACAAGTAGCTCATCATGTCATTATTCTACATGCATAGTGAAATCGTGTGACATGGTTGGGTAATCTCACATTTGTAAATCAGATCTAATTTTTTGATCCAAACCAGAAATGTAATCATATATGCAATTTAAAAATCTAATTAAAATTTTAGAAATTTCTATGTTCTTATCATAGAATAAAATTTATATACTCGCAATGCCACATGCAATGCAACATTTTCATTGTAAAGTTTATGCAAGTGCATCAAGCAACGAATTGTGATTTCATCGACCACTAATGCAAATATTGTTGTTGAACTCGTTTGATAATAGATGACCCCCCTAGATGTTGCGCATACATGTTCAATCAAAATAAAGGTAAGAATCTTTTCAAAACGTTTGAGTTGTTTCTCATCATGTCTAGAATGTGCATTGTTCAAATTGATTTAAGTCTTCCTCATATTTTATTATTGTTAATCGACATTGTTCAAATGCATTGTTTGACAAAACATGATCATTGCAGTTATATACCATTGCATTTTGATGAAATTCAACATTCATTTTATTTAGCTATATTTGACCAATTAGGGTTGTGAATCTATATGTATAGGTTCATTCAACAATATTTTCAACTAATGTCTTTAAATAGTCACCAAAAGAAATAAACCATAATCACCAAACTTAATGGAATGAACCAAATAAAAGCAATTGAATTCTTAAAACTGAAAATTTAATTTAATTCAATTGAAATCCCAAGTAGTTGAATATGAACAAAATATCAAGCAAAGAATAATCCATACATTGAAAACTAAATTCAGCTATAAGAATGTTGGGAACAAAGTTAAGTTTTTAATAAAACATTCCAAGCTCAATTTTAAAATGTTTGATTGGGGAGGTGGACTAGGGATTCAATAATGGACTAAGAAGGATATTAAATGTGTAGCTCAACTATGGAAAATGACTAACCAAGAAAAAGATATATCAAGGAAAACAATTCTCCTTCTAAAGTCCATACAAATTTGTTGAAAATGCACCTAAAAGCAAAGGAAATATGTAAGTAATTGAAGCCTTGTGTGAACCAAGGTTTCTCATCATGGAAATGGTAAAAACCATATGTTATATGAACATCCATTCCTACAACATAACCACCAATGTCATCTTGTAGAATATTCAACCCACTTGTACCAATGTTGAAATAATTCCATAACAATCCCTCAAAGCATGTATTGGTTTTATTTTTCTATTTTTTTCCCCTAAAAATTATTTTAAAATCAAAATCATGGAAAATTAGAACAAGGATTCGTATAAAGAAAATCCACAAAAGCCATGGATAATGACAATAGGGTGAATGCACAATTGAATGCCTCAATATTGGTAGAACTTACATTCCTTATAAGTCCATATGAGATTTTTTTAAATGATTGAAATCGACATGGGTTTCACTTTTTAAAATGTTATCATTTTCATCTTTGAACAATACATGTTCAATCACTTACAAACCTTCCCAAATTTATGTGAAAACTTGTATTTAATATAATTGATGTCAATTTTTAGTTTGAAAGTCCTAAAAGGAAAGCCCACAAAGTTCTTTAAAATAATGCCCCATCTAAAACTTTTGAAAACATATGCTTTTGGAACAAGGAAATTGAAAATAAACAAAAAATGCAACTCATATAGACTTATGAAAATATGGTCAAATTTTAACTATTCAAAAATCCTTAATTATCAAATAGTTAAGGTTTTCAAATAAAAGATTCTTCATATGAATTTTTCATCTTGTATTACATCATATATTGAATAATAAAAATTTGGAATGTGAATCAATATAATTTTTGTCATTTTGTGATGGTCTAATCAAATGACTAGTCCATATTTTTTTACTTTTAAAGTCCATTACTATTAACAAATGAATTTTTTATCAATAAATAATCACACAATTTTCTTCATGATGAAATTGTTAGTATAAATCCAAGTCTTAATTAATAAAACTAAGGATATACTAATCACCATATGCATTTGAATAAAGGGTACCCAAAGAAAAAAAATATCATTTTATCACAATAGTGAAACACTTCATTATGCATTTACCCAACATCACCATTGACAAGGAAAATAAAAGATGGATTTAAAATGCCTAAACACCTACAATTTTTGGTAGTGCAATATGGTGATGTGGGGTGCAATGCACGTAGTTGATGGTCATTACATATTTGTGTTTACAATGGTCATTGTTGGTTTCACTATCATTTGTTAGTTGCATTTGCTTTCGTAGAAGAAACCTTGGAAAGATGACTTGATCATGTATCTCAAATATTCCACATCATTATATTTACGTGCTTAAGTTGCATATTAAAATTATACAACAAGGTCCAAACATGATAATAAAAGCCAAACCTACTTATTTCGTAGATAGCTTGAAAGTTCATTTGGAAATATTTCTTCCTCCAAATGGAAAGGAGATATTTTTAAAATATTTTATTTGAAAATTGAAAAATTCAAATCTAACCTAGGGAGATGTTGCATATACATGTAAATGTCTCTAGCTTAAAAAACCACCTTCAAAATATGTCATGTATGAAAATCTCCCAAATGTATGAGTCCTTACAACCCTTTAAAGCACTAGTTATGATGTTTAATGAATGTTTTGAATACTTTATCCCAATTAGATTCATTTGAAGTCATACTACATGTAATTTTCATAATACATTAAAAACATTTTCATTAGTGTTTTTGAATCACTTGAGACATTAATACAAACTTTGACACTAAAATATGAAAAATTAAACATTTATTACAATTGTTTTGGCTTTTGTTAATATGACTACACTTATGAATTAAAACATGAAATCAATGCAATTTACAAAAATATGTTTAAAATATTCCATACCTTTGCAACCTTTTTAGAACTCATGTGCAATTAGTTATTTTTCAACATGGAATTTGATAAAAATAATCAATTATATTTCTCATAAAAAGTTGCATCCTAATTGCAATGTAATTGGTATGGAGACATAGTTGCAAATTAGTGGAATCTCCATGGTCATGATTTTTTAATGTCATGTACACTAGAATGCATTAAAACACAATCCATGTTGATGGCATATATATATATATATTTTCCTCCCTCCCTTGCACCTCATGCCAATAAATGTTTGGCTCTAGGGGTTTTGGAGTTGTTGGGTGACAATCATGACATGACCCATCAAAGACTCACCCCCTTTACTATCATGTGTTTTTTAATTGCAACTAGTTATAAATTTGTTGACAACTAATCTAGTAATTTAGCCATTTGTACATATACAACAAGACCATATGTGGCATCAATTGTTGTTGCAATTTCCTTATAATCAACTTGTGTATTAACATATATTGGCATTGGTAATCCAAGGTAGTATATAATTACCATGCAAAGGAGCTAAATTTATGGTGTCCCACTAACACTTAGACAACTACAATTGACATGACATGAAATATATGAGCCAATAACCTCAAAATTTACACAAAAAAGTCATCCAAAATCAACATGAAAATGTAGGATTTCCACAATTTGCAAATCCACATTTCATTCTTAAAAAATAGTTATTTACTTTAGAAAGCTTAGCATACTAGTGATGAAATGACATGTGAATTGGACTAAATTATCTATGTGTAGTTATAACCTACTAGCTAGTTAGCCTACTATTTTTAAGTAATAATTATAACTTGTCATAGCCTAGCCTAGGCCTAGTTAATAGACTAGGCCAAGTAGGGTAAACCTAGTTAAGTTAGGTAAACTAGGTAGGTAATGAGTTGTACTTAAATAGGTAGGCTAAATAATAGATATTTCATTAAGTGTATATTTGATAGTGTTTTTGTATGGGACAGAGGATGTGATAGTGTTGAAGTGTTCTTCTTTTAGTATAATTTATACCATTATCCTTTGTCTACAACTTCAATTTTGTAAAGTATATAACTAGGTGAAAGAATGGGGGTAGATGCATGGCACGATGTGAACAATTTTAAGAAAAATTGGGACTACATATAATATAAAAAATAATAACATGTAATATTTCACTCATTTTGAAATTTTTTAGAGATCACATGTAATTAATTTGAACTTCAAATATATAATAAATTTTTAAACCCATCAATATGCAATTGATTGGTAGTTGTATCATTGTGTAAAAGTATAATAATAATTTCATAAACATTGATTTAGAACCCCTATTTGATATCAAATTACCATTTTTCAGTATTTTTGAAAATCCATTTTTATATGTAAAATGATAAAAACGACACTTAACTCATTAGTAATTTTTAATGGAAGAACATTTTACAACTTAAAAAGATCAAAATTTTCATCATCATTATAGTGTATTGTACTAACAAATGTTTTTAAAACATTTGATATGGATTTCACAACCTAAAAAAAATTGAAATTCTAGTGAAAAATAAGGGTTCTAAATCAATGTTTATGAACCCCCATTTTGTCATGGTTGTGATTTTATATGTGTAAAATTTCATGGATAAACTACCATTAAATCTTGTCCTTCTTTACAATTGCAACATTATGACAAGGCTATTGCAAAGTGAAAATGTACTACAATTAATAATTAATTTGTTCATAAACTTTGTCGTAATTTCATGATACAATATATATTGGGATGCAAACTACCGTTAATTGATGATCATTCATCACACCATAAAAAACATGTGATAACTTGGAACTAGCTTACAAGGTTACAACATAATAACTTCACAAGTGAATGTTCTAATTCATGTTATACCTTGCACAGGGCATAACCATATAATGGGAAATGTGTTTTGTAATATTTTGCCATACTGAAAGATTCCCCACATGTTAAGACATCCTCATTCAAGGCAACACATAATGACAACCTTTAATCTACATATTTGTTACTTTGATAATAAGAAATGGATTGGCTTTCAAATTGCATAGCCTGGGTAAAGCCAAATTTTATGCTGGACATTCATGGTGTCATTTTTTCTTGCATGAAACCCAAATCTGCACCTCTTCTTTTGACAATGTCATCTTGTAGGTCACTCCACCTTTAAAATTACTTTCAATAGTTAGAATTGTGTAAGGTGCTTCTTTTCATCAATGTGTATCTGAACTGGATACATCCCCTCCAACCAAATTAACACATGAAGATTAATAAATGAACAAACTAAAACAATATGTAAAAATATATCTACTAACCAATACTTTCTTTACTCATTAAATATTGCATTAAACAAAACACACAATGAATAATTTGTCTAGGATGCATGATGTTCACAATAAGAAAACAAAATTACATCCATGGATGTGGAGGACTAGAGAGTGCTTTAGTCAATTGGTGAAAAGTATTTACTTGCATCACATTCTCATTTTGGCCACCTAGGACATTTTAAAAAGGAAGTAATAATTTTCGCCACCATCACCCTTGATGGTGGGTCATTAGGATCATGTTTTTTTATGTCAATAAACTATGTAATAAAGATTAGTCTTTCAACCAATAGTTGTTCCAACCAAATAAGACATAAAAAGTAGCAAGTTTGGCAAGTGTTTTTCAAATTCATCATTTGCCCCATTAGCTTCAACACCTAAATCATAGTCTCCCATCCATACGAAGAACCGGTTTGCATCAATTTGCATCAAAGCTAGCTTAAAAACCACCTAGTTTGTAGTCACCATGACCAATGAAACCTTCAGGACTGTAACAAGTAATCTAAATCAATATGTGTAATTAATATTTTGAGCTTTTCAGGAATTGAAATCTCAAAAAATGGAAAATGATCTTTGATTATGTAGAGCTACCATCATTAGTAGTCATTCAACAAGTCATGTGCCACCTGAATAGGCCAAAAGGGAAAATAATAATAATTATTGAACACACCAACAAGTCACATGCTTGTGAATCACACACAAACAAGCTTGCAAGGGATGGCAATGCATTGTCAGAAATGAAGTTTGAGTGCCATCCACACTACCTTTACAGTGTCTAATGCACACACATTTATCACCATCTCTTACCTTTGTGCAAGCAACAACCATTTAGGTTACAACACCGGTAACACTAACATTGATGAAATTAGACAAAAAAGGTCCTCATTGGCTATGATATTCTAGAACCCAACCTTTTATATTGACAA
>Ga0209208_10012457_pt1 | contig 10764 bp, 6 predicted proteins | sample S1TSphfallax_3_FD_187694 | JGI IMG/M metagenome (GOLD analysis project Ga0209208, IMG submission 187694) | Host-associated microbial communities from peat moss isolated from Minnesota, USA - S1T2_Fd - Sphagnum fallax MG (SPAdes) (version 2) | ecosystem: Host-associated > Plants > Peat moss >... | reverse complement strand
GATTAAACTTGTTGTCGCAACCCTACTTTGGGTGAAGTGGGAGGATGAAACTCCCACTCCCAAAGTTGGGGATTTGGAGTCCTCCGGGACTCCCGAATGTTTAGATTTCAACAACAGAGGCCAAAACACCTTGCATTGGGGTGTTCTTGGTGTCATTAGAAAGGTCTTGAATCATAGATATCGAAAATGACCTCGCATTGACCATTTGGACATTTGCAGCCCAAGTTATGGGCAAAAGAATGACCGGGAGTCAAATTGGCAATTTGACTCCCGACCACTAAAAGTCAGGAATCGACCTCTTTCTGACCTCCGAATTGAGAGTGCGACACAGCGTTGGAAAGATCTCGACGAGGGCTACAACTTTGGTTTAAACCTCGTCACGATCAGACTCTGCAGTCGGGAGTTATGAGCCTCCAAAGTTCCGGGACTCCAACCGGGACAATTTCGGGACTATCGCAACCCCACTTTGGCCAAGTGTGGGGGTGAAGCCCAACACTTCCAAAGTTGGGGACTTGGAGTCCTCCGGGACTCCTGAATGTTTAGAGTTCGACAGCAAGGCCCAAAAAACCTTGCATTGAGGTGTTCTTAGTGTCATTGGAAAGGTCTTGAAGCGTAGATATCGAAAATGGCCTCGCATTGCTCATTTGGACATATGAAGCCCAAGTTATGGGCAAAAGAAGGGCCGGGAGTCAAATTGGCAGTTTGACTCCCGACCACTAAAAGTCGGGAATTGACCTCTTCCCGACCTCCGAATTGAGAGTGCAAGATGTCGTTGGAAAGATCTCGACGAGGGCTACAACTTTGCTTCAGACCTCGTCACAATCAGACTCGACAGTCGGGAGTTATGAGCTCCCAAAGTCCCGGGACTCTAACCGGGACAATTTTGGGACAATTTTGGGACTCCAACTTGGGAGTCCTGGGAAAAAGAGCCATTTGGATGTAGCCTTAGCAGAGCGTTGCAGAGAATACTATATGGGGGAAGGTGGTGGCTTCCCCCGAGTCCGGGCCGTGGTGAGTTTTGTGTGTCAAAGTGCCCATGGCTTGTCCCAACACCCAAGGGTGTTCGCGAATGTGAACTAACCCTTTTGTGGTTGCTTTTGGATGCAGAATCAAGCTTGATCTTCTAGTCCCTCTTCCTAGTTTAATCCTGGGACCTTTAGCACGCCCCTCTACCCCTTTCTAGTGCTGGAAGTCGGGAGCGCCTTCCAAATCCCAACTTTTCCGCAACTTTACATAGTTGAACCTTCAAGTGGGATCAACCCAGGACTTGGGAATGCGTCACTTGTAGTAATTGCACATGGAATTTATGACTAAAAAGTAGTCATTTATGACTAAGAAAACTAATCATTAATATACAAATTCCTTGTAATGGAAGGTAATATATAGAACCCACCATCGATCATCATGGTGTTCAAAAAATTTCAAAAAAGTAATTTGATGATGATTAATGATTTTCCCATAGACATTTACATACATAAGAGTAATAACATTTTTCTCAAGACAATTACATTCATAGGGTGGCAACACCACATTGATAAACATTTGTACATAAATTTTTTTTAGCAACATTTCCAATGAGATTAGTAAACCCAAACAAGTTTGTCCAAATGGCAGAAATGTGGAGGTGGCAATTGTTGCAACAATTGTAAGAATACTTGGATGACAAAAAAGGTAAGGAATTGTTTATTGTTGGAATTTTGGGGACATTTGCATTCAACATTGCAAAAGTTCTTCAACAACATGATGGGTTTACACATTCGCAGTAAAAGAACTTGCCAAAAGATTAGTAATAATTAAATGCAATGAGGAAATTTACCATGTCTACTTTGCACCTTCATTGGTGTTTGGTGAAGGCTTTGTTAAAAACATAAAGATCCACAAGAACAAAGGCTAAAGGAAATGTCTAAATCTAACTTTCAAACAAGGAACAAGATAAGATTATGTGATTTTAAAAAAAGAACACAAGAACTAATAACAAGAACACAATATCTATAAAAGAAATGTGAAAAGGAATATTTTATTATGCTAACATATGCAAACATGAAAAAACACATGACAAGGCTATGGTGCAAGATCATGCCTAAGACAAATGTTGAACACACTGAAGGAAATGAGGGGTCCTACTTTTATTTATACCCTTTTGAAGACTTAGCTCAAGGAAATTTCCAAGGAAGTTTCTATGTGTGCATGGAATAATGAAGCTTCTTAAAAACCTTCCTAATTGAGAGTCAACTATGAGTTAATTGAAACTTAATTAAAAGTTAACTAGGAGTTAACTAAGAATTTGAATAATTGGGAGTTAACTAGGACTTAACTTGAAGTTAACTGGGAATTAACTAAAACTTAACTAGAACTTAGCTAAGACTTAACTAGAGTGAATTAAAAGTCAATTAGAAGTTAATTATGAGTTAAGTGAAAGTGAACTAAAACTTAATTGGAAGTTAACTAAAAGTGAACTAAGATTAAATTAAAAGTTAGGTACATGGATGAACATTCAAATGAATGAACTTCGTAGAATTGACATCTGTTACAAGTTTATTTAGACGGAAGTATAAGGTGATTCAAAACTTATTGTGGCATTGTGGTTAATGTTTGCGAGTACAATGTTTTTTTGGTGTAATGGCCAAATTGTACAAGGAAATTTGGATTGTCCTCAATCCAAAAATACACAACAATGTTTCAACAACTTGCATATGGCATAGGGGTAGATTCTATAGATGAATAATACTAATTTATAAAGAGCACCATAATGGAATGACTCAAACATTTTGTGTAAATGGTAGTAGCAAATTTCCAACCAACATACTTGAGATAATTGATTCAAGGAGACATAAAACAACAATTCCAAATTAATGCAAAGAGATGATTCATTAAATGTTTACAAGCTTCAATTGCATGCATTATAGGTGGAAGAATTGCTTCATTAATTGGTGGGGCCAATTTCAAAATAAAAATGGGGAAGTTCATAATTTTGGAAATGATCGTAGACCAATTGTTTTGCATTATGCATGATTTGTTTTAGGTGTTTTAGGGGCAACAAAAACATCAATGTTTTGAATTGATCACCCACCATTCATTATTTGTTAAATGAAACATTTAGTGATTTCAATTTTGTGCTCAATGGAATAATCTATTCGCAATATTATCTCTCAACAAATGACATTTACCTCCAATGGTTTTACTTTGTGCAAACCATACACAAATGTCAAGATGTTAATAAACAACATTTTGCAAAGATGCAACAAGAAGTGAAGAAGGATGTGGAAAGATGTTTGGGTGTCTTGTAATTTCATTTTCGCATCATTCAAAACCTGTCTAGATTATGGCAAATGGATATGGTTTATGAAATCATGATTGCTTGTTATTCACAACATGATATTTGAGGATGAGAGGGACCAAAATTTTGAACCATTGTTTGATCAAACAAATGTAGGAAAATTAAGGTGCAGATTGAATTTTCAAACATACATGGAGGGCATCCAAGAGATAGAAAATTTTCAAACACACTTCAATTTGATATTAGATTTGGTCGACACTTGTGGGCCATGGAGGGCTTGCACTAATTTGATTCAAAAGAACTTTCTATTGAAATCACATATTTTGCAATAAAAATCCCACAGTTTTATTAATTTGTCAAATTTGTGTTGTGAGAACTGCTATTCACTTTTGTTTAACATGGTAATGTAAAAGTGTGAAAATTGTGGAATTTGTAGTTAGTGAGTTATTTGTGTGATTTGAAACAATGTAAGTAACCCACTTGTTGGGGCATCATTGTAGGTGGAAGTGTTGTTGCACATGGAAAAATTGCTACAAATGTCAAAGGTGTTGTGTGTGGAGGTTTTGTTGTATGTGCCAAAAAAATGATTGTCGCAAAAGTTGATGAGTGTTGGAGTCATTGTTGAACCTTTTCAAGTTTTTGGTGTTGTAACTTTACGTACTATCAAGCTTTGGCACCCTTTTTAATTCAAGAATCATAAAAAAGACAAGTGCATTTTGGTTTTCCATAATCTCAACATTTTTCAATGTAACAATTGCCATGTTGATACTTGCTTTGGGTTGTGCTTTGAAAGCACATTCTTTCATATGGTGATTCTTATGTTCGTCTTTCACTTCACATGACCTTTGTAGCCTCTTCAAAATCTTTCTTGCATTATAATTCTCCATGTGTTTTACAACTATTTCATTAATTTTTACATACTCATCAAGGCTCTTGTTTATTCTTGCATCAATGGGTGTTTCCTTTTCATGGGTTCACTTTCTTGTTTTAGTCTTTGACCATCTAAACACATCTTTGAAGATTAATTAACAATTTATGAAAACAAAGGCATTTTTTCGGGTGCTTTGACTTGAAAAGTTTCAAAGCTTTTTGGAAGGTACTTTCATTAGAAACACCACTTTTGTTGAAGGCAATTACAACATGATAATTCTCACAAATTTTTGTCACATCATGATTTATGAGATCCCACTTGATCTCCAAACTTCTAGCCAAACACTTTCCAATGCAAGCATGACGATTTTTGTTGTAGTGTGTTGTGATTCGCTCCTAGAATGCTTGATTTATTTAGCCATTCCATGTGATAGGATCTTGCAACACATGATAAACTAAAATAAACAATTTCTTCTCCTCCTTTGTCACAAAGTTTTTTCCCTTTCTTGCTTTTGCAACCACTATTGTAGCATCAAGTTCTTAAGTTGCCATAGCTACAAGGAACAAAATTTACATGAGATGTTCAAACACACAATCAATGACATTTGATTACTTTTGCCAACAGTTCTTTGGAACCGATTATGTTTCGCCCACCAACTTCCACTAATTGACATGAAATTTCTCAATGCCTACAACTTATTTGCAATTTGTGATGACTATTGGGGTGTGCTCCCAATGCCATTTATTCTTGGTGGTGCTACATTCTTGTTGTAGAGCCACTTTTGACCCCCTCTTGGAGATGCTCTTAGAGAACAAAACAATACCTATGGTGCATCTTCCTTGAGAAACACTAATATGGAAGTATAGTTTGTATAGAGATGCATGCAACATTAACTCATCAAGAAGAAATATCACTCAATCAATTTCAAGAATGATAGTTAAAACCCGAGATCCATGTTTAGAACAAATTGTGACTAGGGCATGTTTTGGTGATTCACAGATCACTCGCAATCTTGATTGAAAAAAATGTAGGTGACTTAGTAAATAGAAAAAGAAATGGGGGGCATGTTCCAAGACATCCCCACAACTCTCTGGGAGTCCTAGCCTTTTTAAATCAGCGAAATTTCGCCAAAAAGAGAAATTAAAATTTGAAATTTCAAGAATGGAACGATTTTGGAGGTTTTCAATCGCCAGAAGTGAGGGGGGTGGGGAAAAAAAAAGGAAAAATTATCAAATATATTTGGTTGGTTTTGAGTGTGTAGTCAAAGATATAGAAGCATGATTACAGTTGTGTACTTCATATCTGTCTTCATAGCCAGATTTGGCACAATCTTCTTGAGGACGATCGCCACATTTTTCTATGGATGATCCCCACTGTGGCTACAAAACAAAAATTCTTTGAAAAAAAAAAAAAAAACAACACTGCTAGGGACGACCTGGGGTCGGTCCCTCCTGGCCAACTCCCTCGGCGGACGAATGAAAAATGTCAGCGACTGTAGGTGGCTGTGAATTTCCCACATTGCATTCTGTCTGACGGATGTCGTGAGCTGGTTAGTGAAATAGCCCAGTAGTTTCCGAAGGGGGTATCACTCATGGGGTACCTTACTTACTTAGTTATTATTTTAGGTCAATTGCTACAATAATGCAGGTGAGTTCCTAGCCTAGTCTGTGTACAAAACACACGCACAATAAAATCATCAAGAAGACACAAAAAAAGAAGGTCCGACCGTTCATGAAGTCCGGTGACCGTAATTTGTGGCATTAATTTGGAGAGAAGGTGAGAGAAATTTGTGGCTTCTCTAATTTAGGCTAGTTCGAATTTTGGGACTGCACTTACTCTCATGACACATGACATCACGGACATCACCTTCTCCATTTCACAGTCCCACTTAGACACTAGCCCCTATCCCTAGTTGCCACTTATCAGAGAGCCCCTGGCTCGCGAATTTGGCGATGGCACATAACTCAAGTTTTTCTACAATAGTGGGAGTACCTAGATAGAAAATTGTTAGGATTTCCGGATTTTAGGAGAGCAGCGGGGGCGGGGAGGAGGGAGGGGCCAGGGGAGAGAGAATACAGTTAAGTTGTGCTAGGTAAAGCCCAGGGGTTATGTGGACAGCCATAACAGTATTTATCCCGGACGTCCGAGTAGTCACCGTTTAAAAAACTCACCACTCCCATGGCTCTTTTTTTCCGGTAACTGGGCTGCTTGAGCCAGTTACATAGTCCATAATACCCACACAGTAAATGGATGAAAATTTTCGTCCAATTTCCTTTTGATAGATGAAGTAATGGATTGCAATCCAATATTAAAAAAATATTGCCGTGGTGTCTGAAGCCACTAAAAAAAAAGCTTGGTCTTTCCAGTTATAGCGTACCCACCAAAATTGTGGGGATTGTGTGACCAGGCACCTCAAACAGTGCACCATCCATTGGAAACAATGTAACTATGTAGGTAGGTAAGCTTACCCTTTGCTAGTTACTAGGTAGGTAGATACTTTGGATGGTTAGTAGTTAGTATATAGCTAACCAACAGCTAACCACCATGGTTAGCTCTGGGACAGTAATAGAATGAAAATAGGTTTCCCATCCCCCCCACACCATCCAATCCTGCATGGTGTGCTGATGGGAGCTGGTTCACTCTGTGACTCAGGCCACAAAATAGTCATCTCCACATGGAAGGAAGTACAACGAAAGTACAAATCAAATCTGTATGGAGATGTAAAGCTTTACAGATGATGTTACGTGGAGACTGGAGCCCCAATGGATGAAGGAAGATCTCTGTCCATCCGCAGCTGGTAGGGTTTGGCAGTACTTATTCGTGATCCTTGTCTTCGCTGGGCAAAGCTGTAACGTCAACATTAAGAAGCTGGCAGGAAGTATGGCCACGCCCGATCACGACAGGACCTGTGGTTTCTTTGATCATGTACATATATTGTCTAACATTACAAAGTGGGCTGTGCAAAGTGGGTGTGAGCTGTATGCACTCATGATAGAACATCTTGTCATGGGGTCGTGGTTAAGTGAAACTCCCTTTGCACTTGTGGAATTCTGTGATTTGAGATTTGTGCCTGAGGCAGAAGATCCTCCTTGCTGAAAACTGGTTTCTTCAGGCAGGTAACGGAGCTGAAAATACAAAGGAAAAATCCAGGCAGTGCTTTATGATCGTGGTGAGGGCTTTACTGCTGGGGCACATATATATATATTTCTTCACTTTTTTTTGTGATATGGAGTGGGAGTATCTGCCAGATACCCTCTCTGTATCATGGAAAAAAGTGGAAAAAAATTGCTGATGTTTTGAAAAGCATAATGTGGCATAATTTTCTTTTCCCACTTTTTCTTGTGATACTTGGTGGGTATCTGTCAGATACCCTTTATGTATCATGGAAAGAAGTGAAAAGAAGGGCAGGTGTTTCAAAAACATGATGTGGCATTATATTTTTCCAAACACCTGCCCTTTGCGGCTGCAAAATTATGCTCTGGAAGGCTTACCTCTAAAACCACTATGAATTTTCTTGTAGGTCTTTACATTTAGTTGAGGGCATGTCATTACTTTCACAAGACAATTGGAGATAATCCCACCCTATCCATGAACCCAGGCAGTGCCCAGAGCTTAGATCCAGGACAATATTTTGGAATGTGGCAAGATTAGGTCTGGATGTTTTGAGTCCAACTAAATCCTATGCACATGAAATTCTCTACCCATTGGTCATTATGGAATGGAAGTGCTCCTTTTTGGAAATGAATTCTCTGAAGGTGAAATTTGTTGGGTGTGATAAGTAATCATGAATGGTGCTTCCTTGCATATTTTTCTTACCACCAAAATAATCTTCAATGATGTGAAGATCCCATGTGTAAATTTCCACCATTAATAATTAAACCCCCTCTCCCCAAACAATGTGCAGAAGAAGGAAAATAAAATGATTGCAAAGCCATTAACATAAGTTATGGAAGGCCAACAACGCTTCTAACATGGCATCCATCCTTTTTTTTCCAACTGCAAAAGGGGATGCAAATCAAACATAGACAACTGTTTCATGTAAGGTAGAGCCCCAAGGTGGGGACATTCCCAAAGTAGGCGCCTAGGAAGAGGCCATAGTTAAGTCATGCCTTGCTTGAGCAATGTCCCCAACTTCTGGGCCTTAGTACTCACAATAAAGCATGAGGTGGATCTTATCATAAGCCTTAATGTACCTAGAACACTAGGTAGCAGGAATGAGAGGGATTTGAAGGTTACTAGTATTAAATGACACCTTACACCTTTTTATTTGCTTTGTGCTTTTTCATCCTTTTCAAGCTTTTTGTGTTAGTTTGTTTTTTTTGACTCGATCTTCATGCAAGTTTTCAAGAGGTTTTAGGGTTCAGATGTTCTTGAGTTTCTAGAGGCTCTTTTGGTGTGTTAGCTCCCCATTTCTAGTGAAGGTATAAGTCTCATTTCAGCAGAGACCATTGTGTTGGTCGTTTTTTTGGGGAGTTGAACATTAGTAGTGGTTGTCAATGTTTCTAGATTCTTGTTGGATTTGCATCCATTCTTATTGGAGGCTATTAGGGTGAACAAGTTGAGTTCATTTGCCTTTTAGACACACTTGAGGTTTTCTTGGGAGCTTATTCGCCTGGTTGTAGTAGCATGTCTACCTTCATTCTAGCAACTTGCAAAGAGGGAAACATATCAAATTCAAAAAACTTTTAAAGAGATAGCATGACCATTCCTTTTCCAACATTATTTTTGACATGTCTTTTTACTCGCATCAAGTGCATTTAAGGTGTTGTGCAAGGTTGGGTGCGAGAGCTTGGTTATCTGCTTGCCTTATCATTCTATGCTTTCATTTGCTTTTAGATGTTTTTTCCTTTGTGTTGCAAACTATATTAGGCCTCCCCCATCCTTTGGTTCTTGGTTTGATACATTGCATCTGTGGCCAATTGTTAGACCCCATGGGGATCCATTTCTTTCATTGTGCCCATTGTGGGGAAAGGATTGTATCCCTTGATGCCATTTGGAATTTTTTTGCGTCCATTGCGAGAGATGCAAGGTTTCATATTTTGTAGGAGTTAACCCATGTTTTTTTATCATCTTTTGTTTAATCTTTTCATTAGTAGGTTCACATTGTTTTCTCGATTGATGACGTTCACACATTGGTGGATGTCATCATTGTTGACCTCACTTGAGTAGACTTGGTATCACAAGTGGTTTTTTTTGGCGAGGTGATTACGACATTGATGGCTCAAATGAAGGAAGGATTTTATTGCAATTGTTATTGTAGGCGTTGCTTCCACCACCACAACCATTTTGTAATGTTTTGTGTACAACAAGATGCAAGCTATGTTTGCAGGAAGAAATGGTGATGAAAAAGAACATTGAATCATCCACATCAAATTTTTATCAAGTTTTGTTGTGTATAACGATTCACTATTAAAGTTCAAATAATCCTATGTTCGTGAGAATATAGGAACAGTCAAATGAGTCATTACTTTTAGGGTTATAGTGTTTCTTTCCAACGTTTCATTGTTAGACATGTTCTAAAATAGATATTCATAATATAAGGTGCCCTTAAATTTATCATCCTTATTAAATATGGTTACACAACAAACAAGAAAACCTTGAGGAGGAAGAAGGTGTTATGTGCCATCACCTTTCTTGGCCATTGAATGTCCCACCAATCATCATCCATCCAACCCATGGACTAGATTTAAAAAAAAACAATTCATGTTGACTTGGGGTCGAAATGATACAAAAACAATTTCCAAACCACCCATTGTGTTGTACAAACTTAAAATATTGTATGTATTGGTGATGGTTGGCACTAATTAATGATCAAGGGGGCTTACCCAACTAAAACAAAATCTTAAGCCAAAATTTTAGAGAATCAGACTCAAGACCTTCCTCATATAGATTGCATAGAGACAATTCAAACCATTGGGATATCTCAATAACTTTGTCAATAATAAGAAAACTTATTATACTTATTAATTATTGTTCAAATTTTTGGAATAATCAAATTGGGGATATTGAATTATTTTCTCAAAAATAATTAATTTGGCACACATATGTTAATTATTAGTTATGGTTATGAGTATCTAAAAATTGGATCACATCAATTTGAATTGAAAAATTTGTCCACACCTTAAGCAAGGCAAAGTTATACAAATGTAAAAAACCTCCACAACTTTTTCTAGTGTATTTGGAGGTATGCTTCAAAAGTGTAATAGGGCAAGTGCAAGAGGCAGGCATTTTTAAAAAAATGAAATGCTCAAAGGAACAAGCATTTTATTTTTCAAAAAATGTCCATTGTAATTTTTTTGATTTTTCCCTTTGATACCTTTGGGGCTAAACCCTTGGGCTTTTCCTACCACATTCATCCCAAACCTTTTTCCATTACTCCAGCTGTGACAAGCAGATGAGAAGCAGGCAGGCCTTGGCACTAACTCCCAACCCCATTTGCGATAGTGCCTGGCAGGGCAGCACCAAAAACCATGCTTGTTCATGGATGGTTCATAGGTTAGTTGAAAGGTGGTTAATAGGTGGTTAATAGGCGATTCATAGGCAACTTTCCCCTCGCCTTGACATTGCCATACAAAAAGGGGCACAGGCATGGTTTTTGCTGCTGCCCTGCCCGGAA
>Ga0209208_10012456_pt1 | contig 10765 bp, 5 predicted proteins | sample S1TSphfallax_3_FD_187694 | JGI IMG/M metagenome (GOLD analysis project Ga0209208, IMG submission 187694) | Host-associated microbial communities from peat moss isolated from Minnesota, USA - S1T2_Fd - Sphagnum fallax MG (SPAdes) (version 2) | ecosystem: Host-associated > Plants > Peat moss >... | reverse complement strand
AAATGTAAATGTCAAGGGGACAATGTGACACACCCCTAGTTTTATTTTGTTATGAGTAGTATAGTAGTAGTTGGATAATAGTCCAATTATGGGCCCTACTACAATAACAACAACAACAACAACAAGGACACCACATGAAGCCTCCTCCAAATCCTCCAGAATCTATGAACAAAAGAGGAAATCCTCTTGATTGGTGTATGCTAACTCATTTTATAAATTGGGTCTATGATTGCAACTCTTGTACCCACTGGATATTTTTGGGGTCTAGTGCAAATAGAGAGTATGCTAAAAAGCTGCTTCATTGACAACTATTGTTTACTAATCCTTCACTCTCTCAGATATCAGCTGAATGGAAGAGGCTGATGCCCTCTTGGGGGTGCTGCCCTGTGCTGCATGAGCTGAATGTATGTGGCTTTCCTATCCCATTGTCCTGGACTCCCTTGCTTGATTTTGGCTGAAATTTTTACTAATTTTTTTTTGGGACACAAGAAAAAAAAATCCATTGCAAAAAGAAAGCCATTAAACACTCAGTCGCGAGGCAATTTGCAGCAGTGTTAATGAAGGGCTCCTTATCCACTTGAATTCACAAGCGAGCATTTCAATCTATTGTCATTTCACTTTTCAAAATGCTCGAATTATTTCTTTTATCATGATACCCAGTATAAAAAAAATTTAACTAAAAAAGCGTCGAGTTTTACATGGGCTAACATCCACGGGCCAAGGCATTCCCAAAATAACAAGCCATTGACCTCAAGGGCTCACTATTTCGGGAATGCCCCAGCACTAGGGCGGTTCCCCTACACTAAATACTTTTGTGTGTAAACTTTGAACCCAACGGCCAGGTTTGTCACCCCATAGGCGAATTAGTATATTGGGTTAGATTTCTATGCATGGCTTCTAGTAGAGGTAAAATGGGTTTTGAAAGGGCTTAAAGCCTTAATGATTGCTTGTATCTTTAGCTAGGAAGGAGAGTGAAGCTTGTAGTTGCAGTTGGATTATATATTCATGGTATCAAGTGAGAGAAAGAACATGGCATTTTCACCAGGGTTTTATTACCCTATGTGTAGTAACACGAGGTTAGAGTATCAGCATACGAAATAAGCCAAGACTATATAAACCAGGCTAAATGATAAACAAACAAACTTTAACTAATTGATTTAGGGGCTTTCTTTGTCTCACATCTTCAAACTTTTTGAGGAGGCTTCCCCACTAACCCAATTTTGGATTGGATTTAAATCAAATTTTATGGATGGATTTGTGCCATGTACATAGAACCCATTTCTTTAAATTCATCCCCAAAAATGTCAAATGTAATGGAATGTGTGGTGAAGTGCGAATGTTAAACAAAGTAGCAAATTATATGCAGTCGACCCAAGATGGATGTTGCTTTGTGCTGGAAAGCACTCACCAGTATGGAATGGAGAGTCAATTATCTAGTTCTTTGTGCTCTGGGTTCTTCATCCAAGGAACCCAGTAGCACGCCCCTCAGGTCCAGTACCCATGTTGAGTCACTCAATAAGTCACTTCTTTAATTAAGAACATGCAACACTTTAACCTAGGCCACAGGTGTCAGATTCAGCAGAAATGTTTTCTTAATTAAAAAAATGGGCTCCCTAATAAATGTTCCATTTTCAAATAATGTTCAAATGATCAAATTTTCCAATCTAATTTTGTCTAATTTTCTCAAATAACTCTAACATAGTTAGAAAAACCATGCAAGTTTTTGGAATAGATTGCAAAAGATTCAGTGTAAAGGGAAGACTATTATTCTGCTACTTAAAATCTGGAATACAGTAGGGGATCACTAGGGTTCCACATCCAAAAGGCCGAATACCTAGTCTCAAAATTGATGTAATCCTACCAGCCTTTTATTGCAACAATAGTTGCAATTTTGCCACTTTTGCCCCTCTAAACCCTAAACCTAATATTTATTTCAGCTCTTCTTATATGTGGAATGCCATGTCATGGCACCAACACCCAAAATTATTTTTTGCTCTTTTAAGACATTCTAAACAGTTTTGATGAGTGTGGTCTTGTATCGACTTTGGAACATACTAGGCTGGTCCCCCTATTGTGCTACCTTTGAAATTTTCACATCTGCCCGGTCCCCGTATTGGGTACCTTTATAAATTTTCATATCAACCTGGTCCCCGTATTGGCACAATAAGTGAGTGAATCTGGTTTTTCTCACACAGTAGGCCGGGGGTCATGACACATGTGTGCAATAAACTTTGTGATTTCATCCATTACAATATATAACATTTGGTGTTTATTGTGCCATATGTTACATTAAAATTGCAGATTGACATTAAGGTGCGGCACATATTACACAAATGTCCAAATTCATGTCAAACTCCAATGTTAATGTAATATATGCCTCAATAAACACACAACATATTGTACATTGTAATGGATGAAACCACAAAGTTTATTTCACTCGTGTCATGAGTTGCAGCCTATTGTGTGAGTAAAACAACATTCTTTTGTAATGTTGGATCCTTCCTTTGCAAATTGTTCCTACCAACCTGGTTGTGATATTGAGTCAAAAACTATTTTTTGCCTGGTATGAGACAAGTATCTACCTGATATTGAGATCGATATAAAACTGGTACAAGGCTGGTATTACCTCAGGTTCCCACTAGGCGAGTACTAGTACAAAGCTGGTATCGCCTCAGCTCCTACCAGCCTGGTAGAGTACTTGATGCTGCTGGTGTTTATAGTTTATACCAGGAGCCTGGCTATGTACCATACCAGACCAACAAAAACTGGTTTTTACATTTGTACAAAGTGGGGGGGTCAAAAGCACACAAAACCCATTCATTCATGTTGAGAGAGAGAGAGAGAGAAAGAAAGAAAGAAAGGGAGAGAGGCATGGATGGACAAAGAATCAATAGAAGGGGAAAAGGACAAAACAAAGCATGCACACACAGAGGCAAGTAAGTAAAGTTGCATTTGTGGAAGTTTTTTCCTCAACTGAGGAGAGGATGATGATGATGATGATGCTCCTAGAGAAGGAAGATCTTCAGGGCCAGAGGGGCACAAATCCAAGGTTGATTGGTTTCATAGCTGGGAGTGTTGTTGTTACAGCACAACATCAGGATGCTAGAGAGCCCAGATATCAGTGTGTCCTCCGATACAGGTCAACAGCAATAAATCACACTGGACGCATCAGACTCTCTGGCAGGGTATCTCTCTGCAGTCTTGGTCAAAGAGAAGGTCTAGAGAGAGCTTCAGAACTATAGAGCCAAAGAGAGAGAGAGAGAGAGCCATGATGAAAAAAAAGTTATCCTTTGGTGGACTGAGACTTGCATTCAATGCTCCCTTTCTCCTGTTATATATGTGTATGTGTGTGTGTATATGTTAGTATGTACCTGAGTTGAAATGAGAGGTTTATAGTCTTCTTAGTTGTAGTTGTTGCATTATTACAGACTTGACTAGGTTTAGGGTTTAGGGGTAAAAGTGACAAATTAGGTTGCCCCTAAACCCTAAACCTAATATTATGATTGCCACTTTTGCCCCTAAACCCTAAACCTAATATTATGGTTGCCACTTTTGCCCCTAAATCCTGAACCGCCAAAAAAATACAAACCCTAAACCATACTTCATCTTTCAAATGAATGTTTTTTTTCTGTCCATCAGGCATTTTCTTGCAAGATTGGATTAGAGGAGCCTAATTAATGCCAAGTGCAAGTTTTCAAAGTGAGCCAAATCTCAACTCCCTTTCTCCTTTTTGTTCTCTTATGATCCATCTCATATGGTTCCCAATAGTTCATCATTATTTATGTTAATCTCAATTATGATTTTAATATACATAATATGGACATGAAAAGGCACTTTTTAATTTGCATTTCATATCCATGTAAGTGGATAGGTAGGGGAAAAGAGTGAGGTTGTTAAGCTTGCTTGGAAGAGGTAGTATGCCCAGAGAGAAGTCATTATTTTTATTTGATTAGATAGATATACGAGTTGATGTGTCATATTTTAAATGCAATTTTTTTGGGTCCATTAGACTCTTTTTTGCAAGATTAGATTAAAATAGATTTGCAAGTTGGTCTTGAATTTATTTGTATAGTCCATTGGCAACAAAGGTCTTAAGGACAATTGTCCCACTAACCAATTTTTTTTCCCCCATTGTGAGCACGTATGTTTGTATGTGGCACCTGCATTGAAAGGACAATCCAGTAACAAAAATGGGTAGGAAAAATCTTGTACCTGTTAGAGGAGAAAGTCTTTGGTTGGTAAGATGAAATTGAATGTGTGTGTAGTTAAGTTCATGTATTTGCTAGGTGAAAAGTGGGAGTTGGAACCTCTTTGAATATGTTGATATAAGCAAAATGTGCAATTTTTTTCCAAAAGAAGACTTTGTTCCCTACAAGACTTTACAATTCTTGAATATGAACAATGTTTTTAGCCTGGAGCAACATAACATTTTTTGGGGGTTTAGGGTTTAGGTTTTAAGGTTTAACAACCTACATTCTAAAAGCTTTTTTGCCCAAAATGGTTTTGTGCAAACTGTAGAGCTTCATAATTGCACAGTTGTTATGATAATAAACACAAAAATTGAGTGCCTACCTACAGTGCAAAATCAAGTGACACCCAATCTCAAACTGGGTTACAAGTAAAGAACTGAAATTTAAACTTGGCAAAAAAGGTCCCTTGCCAGACTCTACAAGTATGCAGTTCATTTCATTCACCAGAGTTATTATTATAGAGCTTCTGATAAATCATCCACACACTCCAGGTTTTGAAAGAAAGACACACACAGGACATGGACAATTCATTCACCACCCAACCCCCCCTCCCTCCCCTGAGAGAATCTTGGGATTCCTGATGACCTAAAATTAGGAAAAAGACAAAGAATGTGTGAGACAATCAGTCTGTGTGTTTCTGGAGACATGGAAATTTCAAAATAAGAAGCTATAAAAACAACAACAACAACAAGAGTGATGAAAGAGTGTTGGGAAAAGAGGGACTGACAAAAGGACCTCCCATGAGAACTACCTACTAGTAGTGTTGTTGTTGTTGTTGCTTTGCTTGCTTGCTTGATTGCTTTCTTTCATTCTTTCTTTGGCAAATTCAAATGAAAGGATTGATGAGAGAGTTCAAATTAAATAGATTAGAACTGCAAATCCCTGTTTCCTGATTTAGCACATGTGGGGATTGATGGCCTTTAGCTGAATGTTTGTTTTTGTTTGGATTTTCTGTTTCTTCTTGTTCACCTGGAAAATAAGTTGACCAATGAATTTGGGCTGCTACAGCTTTCCTCTCTCCAGAGCCAAGTGATAAAACCCCCTCCCTTACCCCCCACATGTGTGAGAGACAATCCATGACTCATTACTACAGGCCTCATTATTTATTAGGCGCTCTGTGTTGGCCTCCTACTTAGTACTAGCCTACCTGCAGAGGAATGAAATGAAATGAAATGAAAGGGTCATCTATCTACAACTGTCAGGAATTTCTGTTTTTATTTTTTCTGTAGAGGAGCTAACTAGCTTACTACATACCTGAAGGCAGCCTTTTTTTTTTTTGGGTGGTTCTGTATAGCCAAAATGCTCTATTGAAAAAATTGAAAGTGCTAAAATCATGTGCTTTTTGAGATTTTCAATAGTCAGAATTGGATCAAAATTTAAGGCGAGATCGCCAGATTTTTATACATGGTTCAAGTAGCAGCCAACAAACATAGAAGGTGGCTTTTTTGGTTTTTACTCTCATATTTAGCTTGTGGCCAAAATTTGGCTAAATCTTCCTGTGGATCATTTGTCACTTTGGCTATAAAACAAAATTGCCAAAAAAAGCACTGCCTGAAGGTGACCAAATGTGCATGCATATGAGTCTACACACAAAGGAACCTGACTGACATCAAGTATTTTTGTTTTGATCCCAACTCTTTTGTTTTGCTCCTTCTGGTTCATATTTAGCAGCTGCTGCTGCTGCTGCATTCCCACTCATAAAACTTAGGTCAGAATATGTGACATCTCGTCCATTCACATATACACACACCTCTGCTCAAAATGTTTTCCCTGCAAGTGCACAAGCCAGTGTTGAGAGGTTTTGGGTTCAGGGTTTTTAGGGTTTAGGGTTTCTGGGTTTGGGGTTTTAGGGTTTTTCAGGTTCAGGGTTTTGAGTTTTAGAGTTTTGGGAAAACCCTTCATCATCATCATCATCATCACCATCCAGAAGTGAGAATTGATGTGATTGGGATTTCTGGTAACAGCCAGAGAAGAAGCTGAAACTTGGGAAAATGATGTCTTTGTCTCTACAAATTGTTGATTCCGCCAATTACATTTTGACAAGGCAGTTTACAGTGGTGATCACCATAGGAGAAACACCAAGAAAAAAGATTTTGAGACTAGTACATAAAACAGAATTTTCCAAAACTCACATATGAAGAATGCTTTGCTACCAAGAGCATGACCCACTTTCTTATTATGATAGTATTCACTATAGTATTCATGTTGAGAGATTGCTATATATGCATTACCAACAAATGTATTTCTCTGCAATTTAGGGCTAATTTTGATGATATCTCATTCAACAACAGCAGACTAAACTCCTCTCTGAAGAATTTCTGAATGTCCTTACTAAAAGACTGCTGCTGGTCCAAAAATGGAATCCAGTCCTCTGGCAGATCCAACAATTCCCCATAGTAAATTTTGTGCTTCAAGCTCTCTGATTATCAATACAAAATCAACAATCCTGTAGAAATTCTACAACTGAGCTTTGCTTATTGAACTGGTGAATGCTTGTGAACACATTCTTGTCCATGAAGGTCCATGACATGCAGCTCAAGCTTAAAGAGTCTGTTGAATTGCATGGTGATTGAAGCTTTGCTTGTTGAAGGAAGTTCCCCAACTTTCAGAAACACCGCAGACAATCATATTATCACAAGTAGACAGCTGAATCAGCAATGAAATACAAAAGTCACTGCAGATTCATACAAGCAAAATGACATATCCTTAAATCTTGTGCACTTTCACCAGGATGCATCTTTCTGTCTTTTGCCAAAGGGGTTAGGTTCTTGCTGTCCTCAAGGCATGATGCATGATGCAGGCTGAATCTGACAATCATTCAGAATCACTCCATTTTCAAAGAAACCAACAACCACCCATTAAATTTTCTTCTACAACTAAAACCCACAAATTTTCTTCTACAATCAAAACCATTGGCAACAACACAGCACATGAAATTGTATCTATCCCTGTCATATTATACATGGGCACATTGGGGGTGATGCATTTTGTGAATTGTATTGTAGAGAATTTTGACGCAAACTCCTGGTGAAATCCCTATAATTAGTGCAAATCCAGTGCAATGATCAGCAAGGATCATGAACATAATAATGCACATGCTACTCATCTCTAGAGCATCTGATCCAGGCATCACATTGAGTGTCAGATTCTTGCAGTGTACTTGTTCTGATCCTGGGGGCCCCTCTCTCCAACTTTCTGTTCTGTTAAGAAAATGCCGATGAAGTGATGGCCATCAGGATTGATTTCCACCCATTCACCACCAATTTCAACACTTGATCTGGTATTGTGAAGCCATGTTAGGTTCCCTTGGCTACAATCACTACTGGGTGCTTATAGAGCTTTCCATCTGTTGAGCTATTTCAATGTCCTCAAGTGGAAATTCACAAGTAGAAAAAACATCACCCATGATTTAATTTCCATTCATTATTCTCCTATTTCCTCACATTTGCACCAGCAAGCTGCTTTGAGTTGAGCAATCAGTCACCTTAGCTTAGCAGACATGGACCCGAAGCTCATGCCTTTGTTGATTGATGCAAATAGCATCACGTGATCAAAGATCAAGACAAAGAAGGCTCACAAGAACTGTACCTGGAAATCAGTCTGTCTTTCATTGTGTTTCCTGCGTGACATGGAGCACCAGACAGAGGGTTTTTTTTTCCAGCTGCATTTTGTCCAAGTTTTGGTGGTTTTCATGCTCTTCTTGCATGCAACCAAACAGCTTTCCAATTATGCCAACACCATTTGCTTGCTCATAATCTTTGATCACTCACAAGAAAATGAGCATACTTGACAAAATGGGTTCTATCAAATTTGACATCTCCTTTATGTATGGCGATAATATACATGAATTGGAAACACTACTTACTTACAAGGGGTTTTATTACTTGAATGGTGGAAGGTTTGCATTTGGATGGCACAAGGTCTCTTCAATTGACAAAAACATCTTCTGAGTGGGGAGGTGCTTTCAAATGCAAAGAAAAAAAACCTTAGAGTAAATTACTTGTAGGGTAACTTAGACAGGATGGCCTGATTCCCATGGCCTCCCCTAATTTGAAGGTTGTAGCCTACAGAGTGGTAGCCTGAGGATGTAGGCCAAAAAATTAGGGTTTAGGGTTTAATTGATTATGGTGCAAGATTTGTCCAATTTTGACAACCCTAGGCAATTTTGTATCTAGTGATATATGATGTTTGAAACCATTGTTGGGTGGATATCACAGGGAGGGCTAAAGTATTAGATTGGTTTTCAAGCCGGTTCTCATATTGAAAAGTGACGGGTATCAGATTTAGTGATACTTGGTTAGATATCCATCTCATTAGTTCACACTTGTGTGAGAACCTGCCATTAAGAATCAGCTCTTTGGACACTTTTCAAAATGTTGACACGTGGGTGGGCTAAAAAAGTTTACCTGAGTCTAGTTCTCATGCTAGGGTATAGGCGGTCTAGATAACTAGGGTCTAAAGTCTAGAATACTAGGTACAATTTAAGTCTAGGTTTTCTAAAAGCATCCAAAGTTAGGGTTCTTATTTTTTGGCAATATCCAATAAGGTTACAACAGATGTCTCGTGTAGGCATTGCCTCCCCAAGAATAAAGGGGCCCAAGTGAAACTTTGGATCTCACTTTCCTAAAGCAATCTTGCTTGTGTTTTTTTTAGTGCTCTAAGGTTTCACGTTTGTATCTTGAAGCTCTTATTTGGTTTTAATTTTATCATCACCCTAGATTCGAGCTTCAATCAAGGCCAAGGTCAAAGCTCAAGGCATGAGAACTCAAAAGGGAAGTAAGTTGGCGGAGTGTTTTAGGATTCTTGCAAGGAGAGTTTTGCAAGTGTCTCGAATCTTTGGGACAAAGGTACAAATAAAAGGCCTTGTCCAAATCTTTAGAAAGGTCTTGAAAAGCAGATAACAAATGTGGGCCCACATTCTTTGTTTCGAGGTTTGAAACACAAGTTATGGCTAAAAGACTCCCAAGCATTAAAACTTAAGAAACATAGGTCAAATGACCTTTGATTGGAGCATGTGATAGATAGTTGAAAAGATCTCAATGAACACTATAAGATAATGGGGTCATATGCTTTAAGTAAAAACCTACTTTGAAAAATTATGACACTTAATAAATCCAAGATTCCTTAATCTACATGTCCCAATTTTGACAATTTATTTTGAGATTTCTGAAAATTTTAACCATTTCAATGTAATCCCCATTGCCAATCCTAGAATATGATATAAGAAAGAGGAGTTGAAAGCATAGTACAAGGGGGCCAACTTGGGCACTTTCGTGACAAATATTATAGTATACACCTCTCAAAATGTGTTACATTTAATTTTGGGTTCACTTTTGGTGGTTTTATATTTTGATTTCCACAAAACTAAGATTATTTAATATTTTGAATAAAGAAACATATTTAAGATATTAAATTCAAATAATCATAGGTAATTTATGGCATACATAATATAATAGAACTAGCTTCTTGTTCTAAGTTGCACTTGTTTTTGGATTAAATTAATCAACCAAGAAATGTTTGAATTGAATTTTCTTTAAATGGTTCATTTCTTGGAATTTTCCATATGAAAATGAATTTTTGTTAAAATTTTAATTTACCAAAAATTTACAATTATGGCCTTGAAAAAAACTCATTTGTGATATTATAATTATCAAACTCTTCACATGGTTCACAAACTTAATCCAATCGTATGGAATCACAATGTTTAGTAAACATTAAAAAAAATTTAAAAATTGATAATCATTTTGGTCATTTTAGGAATTTTTATTGTTATTAGTACACAATTACATACATTGTTTTTGCAAAAATGTGTTTGGACATCACATCATATGAAATAAAAGAACATACATTTTTTGGCATTTTATTTTTTTGTGTTTTGACCTACTATATATGCAAAAACATTGTGAAAATATTTTTTAATAATGACATGGTTGAAGTTCAAACATGGGCACCCTTGCAAAATAATATGATGGGATTACATTATTGATCCCCTATAGTGTGTTTTCACTTGAGGGTGGTGGCTCCTCCCAAGTCCAAGTCTAATCAAATGAATTTAAGGTAAATCCATGACCCAATTTGGCTTCATTTGTATTAACCACCTACATTGTTTAGCTTGTGCAACTAAAATTACTATTAAATGGTCATGCACATGCAAACTTGTCACTTTTTCTTAATCCCATCCTAAGATCCCACACACCCATTTTGTCCAAATGTGTCAAGCTAGAGAACATGGCCCTAGTTTTTTTTTGTTTTTCGTAACTATCATTTTGGGAAATAGCACAAAATACCTTTGGATGAACGTGAGGGCACTTTAAGTTTCTAGCTTTAAAATGTTTGGTGAAGCTTTTGTTTCTTTTTTTTTAACTTGGCTTTCACAAGTAATATGTGTGCACATGGTTTTTTTTTGTCTTCTTTCCTTTGTTCTTGCCTCTTATATATTGATTTTCCCTTCCTTCCTATTCCCTCTTTCTCCCAACCCTCTTGCTTTCATTTTTTTTTTAACCAATTCATCTTAT
>Ga0209208_10012455_pt1 | contig 10766 bp, 6 predicted proteins | sample S1TSphfallax_3_FD_187694 | JGI IMG/M metagenome (GOLD analysis project Ga0209208, IMG submission 187694) | Host-associated microbial communities from peat moss isolated from Minnesota, USA - S1T2_Fd - Sphagnum fallax MG (SPAdes) (version 2) | ecosystem: Host-associated > Plants > Peat moss >... | reverse complement strand
GTGACACCTTGTTTTTAACACCCCTCAAACAAAGGAGGACAAAATTATGCTGGGTAATGTCATCCCCATCAATTAGAGACAAAAAGTAAAAATAAAAGTAGGTCTATATGATTTTCCAAATTTAATATTTCTAGGGTTGAATATGGCCACTAAAATGCAACACTCAAGAGGGGGAAGGTATTAGATTAGGTACTGGATCTGTTTACCAAGAGGCTTCATGATTAAAAAATGGGGAGATACTATTGATTGGATTAGGTACTAAGTACTTTGCGCTTGAGGACCACAAGGAGGAGACTCGTACTGAAAATCTTGTATTCTTGTTGGGCTTTAGGGTCGGAAAGGAGGGAGGTGGCACGAGCTGTGATGCATCGCTGGTAGCGAACGAAGAACTCGTCGGTGTTGTGTCGGCCCATGTGTGCCTCCATGATTGGGCCAAGCATCGCCCTCACCCATGCAGACAAAAATGTAGCGAAGGATTTGGGGAATTGTAGCATGTGCAGTAGTTCGTCCTGAGGGCAGAGGCTGTCGTCACCCCACAATCGCAAATATTGGCCGATGTCAAAGGCACCACACTTGATGATTGATGCCTCCACCTCCTGCCTTGAACGGCGATACATGGGGACGTTAAATGTGTCTCTTGTTTCAACAGTTATCACTCCCTGTGCTTGCAAACAACCATGATCCAAAAAGATGTCAATCAAAGATTTTAAGTGTCAATCTATTGACAACTTGAACAACACCATGGTTTTTTAGTCTACAACTTTTTGAAAGATTGCACCTTGTCTTGCAGGCCAGAGACAATGGCTTTCTACTTCTGTTTCATCAAAAAATTGGTTCACCAAGAGTATAGAGTATTGTGTTCTTTACATACATCGTCAATGAGGTTGTTCCAAGCATTTTCGAAGTCCGGACCAACAAAACAGCAATGGTGACATTCGGGGTTGGTTTGGTTTTCAGGGTTGGCTGGGTCCTGACGGCTAGTGAAGTACGCGAACACAATACCACCAGGTGCCATTTCAACAGCACGACTACTGAGAAAGTTGTCCAAGTCAAGCATGCTTTGTTGAGCAAACTCTCGTGCAATAGTAGGGTCGCCACCAAGAATCCAAGAGCGACCTTTGTTGTAAAGTGGAGAATTCGGATCTGTCAGTGCTGCTGGTATCTACGTGCACAACCAACAAGAGTAGTCTCGTCAATGACTTATTAATTACCATGACGACTGTAAAATTTGTTAATATTCATTTGGTGTAGATGTGCATGGTGAATTGATCTAAAAATGCATATTTCTAGATAGTCCTATGTACATGAGCTAGCAATCTTCAAAACGCAAAACATTGGATCAGAATGGTGGAGTAATTGAACATCAATCAATTTACCTGAGACATCCAGTGCAAGGAAAACGTCGATATTACGAAATGCATGCTCTCCTTGGGCAACAAACGGTTGTAGAATGATCCTCCCATCATTGCTGAGAAGTAGTTGCTAGCTCTTCCAACATTGGCGCCATTGACCGATCCAGCTAAATCCTTGGCATTTTTGGCCTCTGATGCCAATAGCTGAACAAGGTTATTGAAATCATTCCCAGGCAAGTCCATGAAGGAAACAAGCATCTCCGGCATGCAAGTGACATGACCATTATTTTCGTCAGCTTCGAGGTACCTATCAATGATGCACTTCACAATGAAGTTCGTGTAACTTATGGAGTTTCTGCCAGTGGAGCAACCGAAATCAGCAATATGCAAAGGACCTTGTTTCGGCAGACTCATCTGCTTAACAGCTTCGGCCATTAACGGCTCCAACCTCTTGATTGCAGATGCTTGTAGCACCCCCATCCGCTGGTAACTGAATCCCCCATCACCACCCACCATGGAAATAATTTTCCCCAGCTTCATGTCGGTCACCTGCATTCCCGATTCCACCATTGCTGTAAATCCAAGATACATTTCAATCACGAAAACAAAAATAAAATAAAATAAAATTATACACACTTCCTTTAAGATACACCACTTGTAAACTAAGAGAGTCTTTCCCCAAATCTTCACGGTCATGTAGTACTACTCTGCTTCAGGACTTGTGTTTTTCCTGTTACAAAACACAAAAGACTGCTGTACAAATACAAGAACGGCCTCTTTCTTTCTTTCTTTCACTTCTCCTCAACTCGGCTGCTGTGGGCACTGGGTACTGCTTATATCTTTGGTAAACTCAAGGAATTTTTTATACTACAGTGGTTGTGTAAATGGGTGCACATTTGTTGGGGGCGGGGAGGGACCATAATACATCATTAGTAATAATTCCATCTTCTTTAAGAGAGAGATGGATGGGGCCAAGAGTAGATAATGAAAAGCAATTATACAATTCAAATACACACCATGTGCACATGTAAGGTTGGCTACTAAGCACGATGATGATACTAAAATTATCAGTAAAGTCATGCCCTGTTGGGCCTGAGTTGCACCCCCCAATTTAATGCTTCATCCGCCATCTCCTGGTTGTTATTGGCAAAGCCATCAAATTTTATTGGCAGTACATACTAAGGCGAGGGTATTGTATTTAAATTCATTATAGAGTATAGTAGCTTAAGGGATTTTGGCCCCTACGTAATAGGTCTATTTTTTATATGAGAATATTTGAAGATTACATGTTGGCTTGTGTTGAAAGTTGAGATTAATTGCACAGTTACAATGTCATGAACGATTTTGGTTCATTTTAGAGGATATTTCGAACATTAGATTTTTGCATGGTGAAATATTTGAGTTTTCATCATTCTTCTTTTGCATTAAGATACCTTTTAATGTAAATGACAAGGCCACAGTGTGACAGACCCCTTGATAAATAAGGGTATGAAATACTGAGACTCAGCATTAAATGCACCAGGATCCAGAACATTTATAGTTACAGCACACATAGTAGCAGCAGTGATTGCGTGAAGGCGTTCAAGAAAAGAAAGGACAGTGCAAACTCAGTTGAGCACCAAATTTGCTCCTAAACTGAGTTTCATGCCCGGTTAAAGCCCAGTGCAGTTTTTTTTCCCTTGTTTTTTGAAATCTCATCCCCTATGTGACTAAACAGGGGGTCCGGTACCGTCTTTTCCTGACTTTATGGATAACTTTACTATGACCTCAAATTTCTGCCCTTGCCATTAGCCCAGGCCAAAAATTGGTGACCAACAGTTTTGGAAAGAGAAATTTCATGCAGCAATGGGAAGGCTCAGCATGCACTCACAATCGGGCCTGTTTTTTCCTTTTGGGGCTGGGGTTGGGTGGCAGAAGTTATTGTTTGTTTTTTCCCTTGTTCCCAATGTGTTCTCAGCATTTTCTCATCAAGTTTCCAAAGGATTCCAAAGTTCCTAAGGTGTTCCCAAATGCATTCCCCAAAATGTTCCCAATAACACCTGGGTTTTATCCTATATGGTTTGCTCAATGTTGAACTCCTCTCCATAGAAATTAAAAAGGTGAAATCAAGGGCTGCACATTTCTAATTTAATTTTTTTTTGTTGTCTAAATTATTTGGATGGGTGTTTACTGAAGTGTTCCTGGTGTGTATGCATACTTTCATAGTTTAATTAATGCACCATGAAAAATTTGATTAAAAAACATAGAAAAAAGTCCCTGCACAATTGCCATGAATTCCGCTTTCTTTGGCACAAATTTTAGTCATTGAAGGAGTGTTGGTTGCATCACTGAAAATCGCTGCATTTTTTCCTGTCAGATTTTGATAAAATCATTTTTTTCCTTTTGGGAGTACCATTTCATTTCACTTTTTTTGTTTTTTTAAGGCCTTATTTCACTTTTTTTTGGGGTTGTTCTTGTTACCTATGGAGTTCATTTACTCTTCAAGCAACGATAAGGAGTTCCTTGATGACATTGAGGATAAAGGATTAAATAGGCTGCAATTACTTGCATCAACACTTGGAAATATTTCACATTGGCAGAGTTGGAGGAGGAAGGCGAACAATCAATCAACTCTTGTGCAAACCTATGTGACATCTTGACAATCAAATAGGTTGTGATGGATTTGTTTTAAATCTTCACCAATTTCACTTTGGGACATTTGAGGAGTTGGCAAAGCTTATGGTTGCAATTGTTATTAGTCATGTGATTTCCACAAGGAGTCGCACCACAGTTTTAAAGAACTGTCCAAGTTTGTCTTTAAAATATCATTTGTTTAGCTGCATCTTGTATATCAAGCACAATAATGTGATTAAATACAATGTCTTCATCTAGAATTAGAATAAGAATGTAATAGATGATGATGGACTTTTCATTGCATCAATTTTCTCACCATGAACAAAATTTGATAATCATAATTGAAGAACAATAAATCTTGGCTATGTATCTTTTGCAATTCTAGGGCTGCGTTGGATTCATTGATAGGTTCCTTGTCAAAATATGTAAGCATTGGAACAATCCTACCCATTGGGATTAATTTAATGGGCAAAAAACTTGGATGAACACTTGTTGACCAACTTTGACAACATGGGTGGGGAGATGTTCACAGTGTGTTGCATTGGGAGGCATGAGTTAATGCTTGGAACTAATCTCAATGCAGTTAGAGCATTCAACAAATTACATGTAATTTTGTGAAAAAAGTGCTCACTCATCTTCACTTTACTTCTTTAAATTTTTATGTTTAGGAGTGAAATGTTTTAAGGTTTAATGATTTAGGTTTTAATTTTTTTAGGTTGTTAGATTAAAGGTTGGGTTTTGTAAGTTTGTGGTTTTTGATTAGCAAAAAGTTTTAAGTTTTGGGTTATGATTTAGGTTTTTAGGACAAGGTTTAAATTTTATTGAACTTAGGGTTTTAGGTTTCCGATTTGGGTTTTTAATTTTAGGTTAAGGTTTTAGGATATGTTTCAAGGTTTTGGGTTTTGATGTTCAACAAAGTGGATGCAAATTTTAAGGTCAAGGTGGAATCATTACAAGAAATCACAACCTTTTTGATGAGAAAATTGGTCAAAAGAATCATTTTGCTTCCCATCCAACTTGACCAAAATGTCATTTTGGCCAAGTTGAATTGGACCTATCCATTTTGGTTGGTGTCTTTTTGACCAGAGGTCCTAAGATGTTTTGATTAGTCAAAATGGTTAGTTGTCAATTTGACCTATCGTAAATTGGGCCATCATTGTCTGTGGTCTAATTTATACCATACTATCATCATTATGTTACATTTAAAAAAAGTGACATGGCATTGAACATGTCATGAAAAAATAGGCTTGTAAGTACCTACATTTTACCTATGATCATATGTGTATTATGTACACATACACCATATACAAATTTTGTATTTGTGACTTACCAAGTTTGAAACAAATCAGGGAGAAAATTTGAAAATAACTCACCACAAGCAAGGTAATTTGTTTTGTTTGTCACCTTGAGATCTCCCAAACTACTGCACTTCATGCTGTGCTCTTGGTATCTTTGAAAAACTCTTGATGAGTAGGGGTGCACTTGGTTTGAGACTATTTGGTGCTACAATGTGGAAGCTATTGATTACTAAACCATTTTATTAATGAAAAGTAAACAAAATCAAAATTGAAACTGTATAGGAATTTGGGGGCGTTATTCATGTTGCTGGAATGCCCTTGGTGAGTCAGATTTCATAGAATTCTTATAATGTAAAATAAAAAATTCTGTTTGTTTTAAATTACAATTTGTTTTTTGAGTAATGTGCCACTTTTGTGGTTGTTTAACCTACAGGCAGCCTGTTTGTAACACAATTTGGAATGACATGCCACTTTGGTTGTCTCCACTAGTTGAGTTACAAGCCATTTTTAAGAATGAAAAAATTCTTGCTTTTGTGACTTTTGAACTCCTCAATAACTTGCCACTTTGGTTGTCTTCACTTTTTTTTGAATCACACAAGCCATTTTACAGTAACATGTCACGTTTGTGGCTTTTTACGTGCATTAATTAGACTGCTTTTGTGAGAAAACTCGGATTTAAAGTTATAATACGTCGCTTTTGATTCTCTTCACTGGTTTCATTTTGAGTTTTATAAACCCTTTTCCAATAAAATGATACATTTATAGCTTTTGACTTGGACACGACGTTTTGTGATAGGAGTTTCCTAAGGACTGAAAAATGTTTTGTAAAATTACGATCCAGATCTTTCACATGTGATAATCCTAAGGACTGAAAAATGTTTTGTAAAATTACGATCCAGATCTTTCACATGTGATAATGGACGGCCCATATTCCTCATTCCTGAGTTTCTAAGGCTCGAAGATTAGGGTTAGGGCTTGGGGATGGGTGGTTCTTTGAGGGGGCTGTGGAATTCAAGGTTTCTCTTTTTCGCTGCGCGCTTCGCTGGTCGTCGAGTCTTGGAAGGAGCAGTAGCGGCTGCGGCGGTGGCAGTAGCGTCGTAACCATGGCCGAGAGAGCGTGCACCGTGCGCACACGCAAGTTCATGACCAACCGGCTGCTAGCCCGCAAGCAGTTTGTAAGTGATTCCTTGTAGCCCTTTCCGTTTTGTGTTGTTTTCTTCCTCCATAGAAGAACCATGGTGATGGCCGTTACTCGCAAGTTTGTGGCTGGCGATGTAATGGAAGTATGGGTACTCTTCAAAGTTTGTGACGGGCGATGCGATGGAAATATGGCTACTCTTCGAGTTTGTGGCGGGCGATGCGATGGCTACTTTGGGAGCTTTCGGAATAAAAGGAAATGGGGGAGAAGCCACCTGCTAGGTCCTTTGATTTTCGGGGTCGACCTTAGTGGCTGGTTTTGCTAGATGCTCGTGCACGTAGGCGGATGACTCTGACTGAGAGGAGAGCTATACTGTTGGTGATTCTCTGGGAAAAAATGTGTTTTCTTTTAATTGTGTGAGTTTCTCAGCGTAGAAACACTTTAGTTTCAACTTGTAGAATACGACATTCATGAATTACACTTGGGATTGAAAATAGAGCGTTAAGAGAACATCGTGCCACTCCTTTTGTCCTTGAGGACAATCTTACAAATTTATTGTTTTGGCTGTCTTATTGTGAGGATGGATATATCGGGATTCTGTACTGGAAAGTGCCTCATTTCTGGTTGGGGGAAGTTTTGAAGATGGTGTCTTGGCTCTGCAGGTCATTGATGTTCTTCATCCTGGCCGTGCCAATGTCTCAAAGGTGCGAATGTTTCAGCCAAAAATGAAATGTTATTTTCATCTAGAATTATTGTGTCTCCAGCTGAGCTTGACAAGCCTGGTGTGTTCTAGTTCTATTGGACATCCATTCAATTAGAAGACTGGAGCAGGCTTTTGCTGGAATTAGGACTGTAGAAGACTTCTCACTTTTGCCACCAGTCACTTCGAGATTGAGCCAAACTGAGTGGAAGTCCCTTGCCATTGCATGTGATTAGAATTGTGGTGTCTTTTCAATTTACTCTTCTGTGGCACACAACTTCCAAGGTTCAAATAATGCAAAAGCAGTGAAATCCAGGGTTTTTAGTTTCTTTTGCAGTTGAACATATGGGTGTGCTTCTGTGTTCTTTTGGAGTGGCTTTTTTGTTGATAAAGTAGAAAGAAATACTCAACTTAATTTACAGGCAGAGCTGAAGGAGAAGCTTTCAAAGGTTTATGATGTGAGGGATCCTCAATCCATTTTTGTCTTCGGCTTCCGGACTCAGTTTGGAGGTGGCAAGTCAACTGGATTTGGCCTAATCTATGACAGTGTCGATGCTGCAAAGAAATTTGAGCCCAAATATCGACTCATCCGAGTATGTTTGTTTCTGCCTCTTGCTTCTTCTAGACTATTGCTGCAGACTACTTGAGGGGAGCTTAGATGGATTCACAAGGTGCATGAGCTGAAGATGTGTGATTCTCAGTGGACACTGTACTACTTCTCATGTCCTGCCACAGTGATCCTTCACTACTCGTGTAACTACACCATTGTCTGGTGACAGTGTGCCCCGGCTTATTTGATTCCTTGGTTTCTTCTGTGTTGATGTAGTTTGCCTGGGTCATGTGCAGAATGGTTTGGCAACAAAGGTGGAGAAATCAAGGAAGCAAATGAAGGAACGGAAAAACAGGGCCAAGAAGATCAGAGGTGTCAAGAAGGTAATGCTTCTCTCTCCCTCCCCCTCCCCCCCATTTTATGTATTGTGTTTACCTTCTAATTCCTAGTGTCATTGTGAGGTTTGAGAACAGAGTTTTTTCCTATAGACAGTTTGTATAAGTACATGAATGATTAATATGAGTGGTTCCACTTAGCCCTGATATTATGTATCATTTGATTTGAGCTTTGAGTTTTGAGGCAGTTATTCAAGGAGACTATCCTCACTTGCATTGATGATTGTTGCTCTTGACACATTAGAGAATCCTTTCTGTTTGATTGAATGTTGACTTCTTCTCTACCTCATGGTCTTTTTATATTGATCCTCTACTTTGAAGGTTGCTTAGGTATTAACTTTGCAAGTGTTCAATCTGGAAATTTCATATTTTGTCTTCTTTCTTTTTGTGCAGACAAAGGCTTCAGATGCAGCAAAGAAGAAGAAGTAAAAAATCAATCTGCGGTATTGTTACCTTTTTTGGTATCTTGATGTTTGTTGCCCAAAATGAGTAAGGCTTTTCTGTGGGGGGTTTTATCCTGTCAATCAAGGCACGCCAGTCCCACTTTAGTTTGTTTGTGCACCAGGCAGGATTTTATAGTCAAGCAAGTGTTTGTTAGCATGGTTTACTTGGTAGTTTTTTACCATTAAAAGGCTGTTTTGTTCTGGATCTTGAAGCCAATTGATGGAACAACTCTTCCAAATTTGTGTGTGAGGATCAATTAGAATGATGCTAACTTAGAATGCATGTGACAACTTACAAAGATCTCATAAGCTTATGACTGCACTTACTCATTCTTGTTGAGTGGTACATTGTCTCCTTGATCATACGTTGTTCTGGTTGCCGATACTTTGTCCCATTTTCTGCCTGGATCTATAGCTCACCTGTGAATGAGATGCTGCAAATAAACCTGAGCTGACCTACATACCCAGCCTCAATTCTTGTACAGGACAGTGGAACATAATCTTATTCAACATGCCAAGTACTTTGAAGGTGATCCTTAGCCTTGTGCACAATATTTCTCAGGGAACCCACCATCTATGCTTTCACCATGGCTTGATTCTAGGCAGCAAGGTCTTAGCCTTGTCATACAAGTAAGCCACAAAGCTCACTTTATAGAAAGTAGAGCAACAGTATGCACACAAAGAGAGAGGAAAGTGGTGATGACAAAGCTCAAAGAGGAGGCAGTAAGTAATACGTTCTTGATACATCACAAAGAGTCAAGACAATATGACCCTGTGTTTATATTGATCATGTAATTTGCAAGAGGATGCAATATGGAAATTTGTATTAAGTATAAGAGTGATCCCTTGTGGTACAAACTGACATTTCAGTCACAGGTGGTTGTGACAAGAAGATAACTCACCCTTTGACAGCACCTTGTTTTGCTTCTTCGTTTCAATCATGTTAACACAGTCATGACCTCACCCTTTGAAATAGCTGTTTTCACATCATTGTGCACCTGTTGCCAGGTTGCAAGCACCTCCCAGCATGCAACTATGCCATGGTCACTATCACAGTCAGACAGCAGAAAACCCATCATGTTAACACAGTCATGACCTCACCCTTTGAAATAGCTGTTTTCACATCATTGTGCACCCGTTGCCAGGTTGCAAGCACCTCCCAGCATGCAACTATGCCATGGTCACTATCACAGTCAGACAGCAGAAAACCCATCATGTTAACACAGTCATGACCTCACCCTTTGAAATAGCTGTTTTCACATCGTTGTGCACCAGTTGCCAGGTTGCAAGCACCTTCCAGCATGCAACTATGCCATGGTCACTATCACAATCAGACAGCAGAAAACCCATAATCCAGCAATGAACCTGTGTGTCACCTTGTCAGCCCATTTTAGAGGATACCAGCAATTGCAAACTAAAAGTTTTCTGTTCAGCTTAGTTACAGTCTCTGGGTTCTGTTTCTGTACACAACCAGTAACTAAAGGCATGAATGCTGAACCGGTTTTGGAACAGGAAAATATCATTACACGAGTTCCTGCTGATTGGGTGCTGAGGTCTGAACAACTCACTGAGTTTCAGGATACACTTAGCCTGCTAAGTGGTAACATTACTCACCTTAGTGGCAACAATTGCCAATGGTTCATCATGGCATCCAGAGTTGATCTTCCTGATTTCAAATGTTGGGTGCACTAAATTCCAGACTGATCAACACACTTTGTTGGCACAAGTGGGCAACTGTCATTTGGACAAGCCTCAAGTGAAGCTTGAGAATGTGCTAATGACTTGCTGAATAGCAGCTTAACATCAGCAGAAGTCCATGCTCCAACATGACAGCCATGGAGGATCATGGACTCACAATCATTAAATCCTTTGTCGAAAACTGGTGATGTGGCTCTTTTCATTGCTAAAATCTCTGCACGCTTCAGGGACCTTTCTGACATCACTTGGGCCAAATCATTGCTCAGAGAAGATGCCCTCAGATATGGTGATCTTTTGAACTGGCCCAAATAGTTGGAAACAATCTTCTTCCTCCTCTGCAGTGTCTCTTGTGCATACTTGGTTGTCAACTTCTCAACATTGCCCTCCTTTGACCTCCTGCACACACGGATTGTTAATATGACTGATGTTCAGCTTTTCCTCTAAGTGTCCCAGGTTGGACAACCACATAGTCTTGAGTATTCATCATATTCTGTCATGGAATCACACATCTGCACAAGCTCATACTCCTGGAAAGAGCCTAGTTCTCACCTGATTTGTTCTTCTTGTCCACCAGTGCAA
>Ga0209208_10012454_pt1 | contig 10766 bp, 8 predicted proteins | sample S1TSphfallax_3_FD_187694 | JGI IMG/M metagenome (GOLD analysis project Ga0209208, IMG submission 187694) | Host-associated microbial communities from peat moss isolated from Minnesota, USA - S1T2_Fd - Sphagnum fallax MG (SPAdes) (version 2) | ecosystem: Host-associated > Plants > Peat moss >... | reverse complement strand
TAAACCGTCTTGTCACAATGTTTAAACAAAAAGAAAATTACAATAAAGCTTCAAAGACACAAATCTCTTGTTAGAAGGTCAAAAGGGAAGGAAAGAGGTATCCCCTATTTGTGTGATTTACCAAGTTTTGAGCCCAATTTTGACATTAGTTTGGATGATTTGTGGCATTTAAGATTGTCATGTGATGGTCTTTATTGTAATGTTATTTTCCATTTGTTCTCCATTCAATTTAATTTTCATTTCATGTTCCTTGTTTACTTTCTATTGTCTTTTTAAGGTCATTGTTTATTCCACGATCCATTTCTTAATTGTTTTTGGTCATTTGACAAATAATATTTAATTTCCATTTCCTTGTTCAATTGGCAATATTAGATTTCCATTTTTACTATCATACACCTTTGACAACATTTGATTCAATCATTGTTTTAAATGCTTGAAATATATTTTGTGTATATTTCGTAACCATTTTTTATTTATTGCATTCTTTTTTCTTTTTTCAAGTTTGATGTCTTTAAATCCATCTTTAAATGTTATTGGCTTTTTCAATATATTTGTTGTACAAAATTTTTAAAAAAATCTAATTTTATGTTTATTTTTAAGTTCATTTTCCATTTCCATCCATATTTTTTGAATATTTTTTGTAATTTCTTACCTTGTTTATATTTTGATTGTATAGGGTAATGACCTAGTGGTGATTCTAAAGTTTGAAAACATATTTTAAAGATAAAATTTGTTGCAAATGCAAGGTCAAAGGCCAACAACAAATTAGTGTATCCAAAACATCTTTTGTAAAACATGACATTTTTTTTTCAATGTATTTGGACAACATGTTATCAAGTACAATTTGTTTATCATAAATGGTGAATCATTTTAAAAAATTCATTTGAATGAACATTTTTCTTTTTCAAATCACCCAACCTTTTTCCCTTTTTCCCTCTTTTTCCCTTCATGATACTCAATATGTATCGGTTGAATATCATGGGATAACAATTAGAAAATAAAATATAAATGTTTTATGTATGGTAATGCCTTTGAAATGAAACATTTATAAATAAAAAAACCCTTTGGCTTCACCTTGAACTTCAAGAATGTTTGGATATTGCCTTACACATAATATTTTAAATTGTATATCACCTTTGTTTGAAAGTTGTTTTGTTTGAATTACTCATTTTAATCTCATTTGGATTAAATTTTCAGAGTTGCACAAGACAAATCTTAGCATAATGTGTTTTTTTTTTCCAATTCCTTGAGTTATTATTGATGCAATTTTCTTTATGTTATTTGATGTTCAATGGTGACAGTGTTTTGTTTGTAGAACATTTATGTTATTTGATGTTCAATGTTGACAGTGTTTTGTTTGTAGAACATTATGAAATGGTCATTTCCTTTAAATTATTTCACATCAATTAATTTTGGCCATTATTTTGAAAGTTAATTTGTATAATTAATTGTTAGCTTTGATTATTTTCACTTGTTTCATATTATTTTGTTATAAGTAATATAATGTTTAATAATATCTCATACACCTTAGGTCTAACAATTACAAAATCCCCTTCATAAACCCTTATTATTTAGGGCTTTCCAACAACATCAAGAATGTAACCCAATTGTTTTAAACAAATAATTCTATTTTTATTGAATTATCAATGAAGAATTATTCAATATTCAATAATGTTTGTACCATATGTTTATTAAACATTATGAGACTACTTGTACTCATGCAAATCTTTCCACATGTATCAAGATTAAGACTATAAACACCATGGTTTGAAAGACCTCAATGTGACAAACAAAACCCACAAGCTAATAAACTACCTTCCTTCATAAATAGATTGACATTTGGTTAATATGCATCAAATCAATGAAAACAAAAAAAATTTCATATTTTTTTACATGGGTGAAGTTTTGAAATGAAGGAATTACCATAATACAAGGCCCATGCTTGGCTCCCACCTCACATGGGCCTTTTATTCTAGTAATGGTTTAGTCCTTGGGCAATGCATCCTTCTTTTTAAAAGGCTTTATACACACATAGGCCTTTTCTATGATTGATGAACAAAGGGACAATTGTACTCCAAAATCACATGGTAGGCCCCTTATCCCACACGCATGCATATCTTCAACAAGAAGTTGTCATTAAAAAAAACTTACATTTGGAAACATATAATAATTTTGTGGGTTCAATTTACAAAAGCACATAACTAATGAAGAGCTTTAAAAACACCAATAATGAAAGGAAATTTCATCAACATTTCATTACAAAGCACATGGAAACCCCAAAGATAGTGCAACCCCTTCCCTTTGCCCCTCGTCCCCCTCCCCCCATTCCACTTTGGGTGATCCAACTTCCATGTAAAACAATGAGGAAAAAGTAACAAAACCATCATTTTCTTAGTAGAAAAATTTGATAAGTTTTGGATTCCCATTTCTAAAGAATATTTAAAACTACCAAAAAACTTGGAAAGCAAAAGATGATCAAGATTATTAAAATTTAAATCTAAAAAAAATGAATTTAATGAGATTTGCAATCTTTCTGTTCTGTTTTATTTTTGCCATTTTATTTTTTAGACACTCCCCATTTTTCTAAATATTTGAAAAAATATATATTTTGCTGCGCTCTCTGCCCTAAAGCGTGGAAAGCCCTCTCTTTATTGATTTATATCAATCTATCTCAGATCCGAGATAGCGCCGAAAAAATCTTTCAAAACTTACTAAGCAAAGCTAGTTGTTAAATTAGAAAAAGACATCCAGAAAAATGGGACAAAAGTAATGAAAAAAAAACGACAAACATTTCAAGGATTTTTTTTGAAATTAGGGAAATTAAGGCTTATGTAAACAACATGGATTATAACAACAAGATTTAGTAAATACATAAATACATCATCAATAGTAGACCTATCACCCACCCACTTGTGGAGGTTTTAAGCTCAAACTTTCATGTGACACTTACAAGAAAAAAAAATGAAAATTTAAATTTTTCATTATTTTTCATTTCCCATCTTAATTAATAATTTAAAAACTATAAAAACTTACTGAGAAAATGAATGAGTTTTTTTTTCCCAAAGAACTAAATTACCATGAAAAAAAATGATAATTTAAAATAAAAAACAAAAATGTGGTAAAATTAATGAAGAAATAAATAAAAAATTAAAAAAAAATGTTTGAAAAGTATAATTCAACTATGGCCAATTTTTTATATTATAAATATTAATAAATAAAACTATAAAAACTTACTGAGAAAATGAATGAGTTTTTTTTTCCCAAAGAACTAAATTACCATGAAAAAAAATGATAATTTAAAATAAAAAACAAAAATGTGGTAAAATTAATGAAGAAATAAATTAAAAATTTTCAAAAAAAATGTTTGAAAAGTATAATTCAACTATGGCCAATTTTTTTTATTATAAATATTAATAAATGATTAAATGATAGAAGAGCCCCACCCGCCCACTTTTGGGGCTTTCAAGTCCCAATTTCCATGTGAAACTAACAAGAAAGAACTAAAATTGAGAAATAAAATTGTTTAATTAAGATTTTTTTTTTGGTTTATTATTCGTTTGTTCTTAATTATTTAAAATAATTAAAATAAAAAAATCAATCCTTTTTTTAAGAAAAAAATTTGTATACAAAGAAAAGTTTTGTAAATTATGGTCAATTCACATTTAAGAATATTAAAATTATCAAATCAAAATTAGCATAACTTTGTTCTCATATGGGACCTTAGTTGTTGATAGAATGTTCACACGTTTCGCATATGTGGCACATTAACACAATGACTATCACAAGGCCATACCAAAATGTTAGGAGACAAACAACATTAAAATTAAAAAGAGATCCTACATGAATATTGTTTTTTTGTTCTCCTATCACCAAAGTTAAAATAACAATTTGAAAACTAGAATGGTAAAGGAATAGTTCCATACCTTTCACCACTCCATCATGAAAAAGCTTAGAGCTCAAAAGGAATGGCTTCATGTGTTCGTTTGCAAGAGGTGCAAGTTTGCAAGCAAATAGTTACATAAGTTTGCATGTGATAATTCATGGAATGGTGCAAGCTCTTGCATGTAGCTAATTCAACAAATTTGTAAACAAGTTCACAAGCACAAATGGGAACAAGCTTGCATGCAAGTTGATTGACAAGGCCAATCAAGGACTTGAGGTCAAGGTGATAGAAGATAAACACAATGGCATCTAAAAACTTCAATTTCTTAACAATGACAAGTGGCAATTAAGAACACAATGTGTAGTGTTTATGTTCATTGATTTGAAACACATAAAACATCCAACTTTCAAAGAATTTATAGATTCAAAAATGCAATGATACTTGTTGCACAACACTAAAACAAAACTGTCGAAAAATTGCACAAAATAAAAAAATAAAAAATCCAAAAAAATCACAATGTGTAAAGATTATAATGATATGCATTCTTTTTTCATAATAAGAAGCTTACAAACTATCACAAAATTGTTACAAATCATGTACCTACTTATGAAAGTTATCTTTTAAAAAAAGGAGAAAATTCAATGGTTTTTAATTATTTCATAAATATAATTTAAAGGATGCTATGAACCAATTGAAGTGTTTCAACAAAAGAAGATTGTTAATCTTGTCTTACATACCATATATGCGAATGTTGAAAATGATGAAATTTATAAGCCACCAAACTATGAGATATGCCAAATGAAAACAAGGACAAACAATCACAAAACAACGTGCAAGAATTTCAAGATTGAATTGTGAACATTTATGGTGTGACAAGATTTCTAAGTGTTGTGAACTAAGTTTGAAAAATGAAAAAAGTTGTTCTTGTCACTTGAGCAATAACCTATTGACTCATGTCATCAACCTTGTTAACATTTCTCCAACACAACACATTGCAATAAAACAATATCTAAAGAATCAATGAATAATTATGCGACCTCAAATCAAAAAACAAGAAGGTTCACATAATGAAATTTTTAACAAATCTAGCAAGGCACCTTTTGCTTTCAAAGATAGTTTGTGTTCAATAATTACGATCTCATCATGAAGTGTGAACATAAGTAAGGTTGGAATAATTGTTGCTGGCTCTAATGCGTGTCTTTTAAGAAGCACTTGCTAATAAGTTAGCTTTCATGCTATGTTTTAATGTTCTAAAAAGTGGGTTGTAATTTTGTCAAGTAAGCATGCCTTGGGTGAGCTCATTATGATGAGCCAAGGGTGTGTCCACTTCAATGTTTCTTCTGAGTAACAAAGTTTCACCAAATTTCGACCTATACAAAGGATTTTTAATGGAAAATATGACCCAAATTAGCTAGATTTTGAAAAAAGAAAAAGAAAATTAAATCACCAGATTTTTATGATAAGTTACACTTGGTAGCCAAGAATATAAAAGGATTCTAGTTTTTTATTAAATTTCATATCTAGTAAGTAACCAAATGTAGGTAAATTGCCAAAATTTTCTGGATGATTGGCACTTTGACTCCATCACAAAATCCTTGATAGAAAACTACCATCGATAGCCCCCTTTTGGGGTCAAAGGCAGGGAATGTTGTTGGAACTTGTGAAGGGGGGGTCTTTACAGGAAGGGTAAATGGACAAGTTGGGCCAATTTTGTAAAAGTTAAAAGAGTTGAAAAAAGGGCTGATTCAGCATAGTCTTAACTTTAACCTAGGAAAGAGCAAAATAGATAAATAGATAAATAAATAAATAAAAATTAAAAAATTAGAAGTAATGAAGAAGTAGCCTACTTGTAGTTTCTTTTTTCTCCAGACGAATTTTGTCATTTTTTCAGCAAAAAAAATTGAGAAATTAGAAAATGCTGTTTTTCTAATTTTGACTAGTTTTGCAAATTTTTGGGGGAAAATTTGCCAGATGTTTTTAATCAAAAAATTGACTAAGAAAAAAAAACCTTGGTAGCAAGTGTTTTTTTGCAAAAAATTCCTCAAGAAGCTCCAATGGCAAGATTCCCTGGCATTAATTAGCATTATTAAATGACGATTGTCCTTTAGGTGGGATGTAGCAATTTTACAAAATTGTTGTTGCAAGTGACCCAAGTAAGAAATGGCTAGGTCTAGATCTGGCTAAATTAATTATTTTTATTTAGAAAAATGGCAAAAAAAAAATCCCTCAAAATCACAATTTTTACCTTTTTGATTTCATAAAAAAATTCGCCAAGTTGCGAAATTTCTCCACATAATTTAATGAAAAATATTAATAAATAAATAAAAACTCTGCAAGTTAGTGCAAGGTAAAGAACATCAAGAACAAGAAGAAAACATAAAAATAAATGAATAAATAAAATAGAAAAAACAAAGAACAAGAAGAAAGCAACCTGACAACCCGCCTGCTGTCCAGAATGGGCTTCTTGGACATGCCCATCCTTCATTTCGACGAAGGCAGCGGCGATGGTGTGCTAATTTTCCAATCGCGTTTTTGCTTCAGCCACGATTGCCATAGACGCCAAACTTGGGAACCTCCTTGCCGTTGCAATTTCGGATTGATTGTTTTCTTTCCGCCTCCTCTAAGTAATCCAGATTTGACCGACCAGCAACTCCGTATCACAGCGAGGAAAAAACAAGCGAAACAAAGCAAAGCAAAGCATAGATGCAAAGGATGTTGCACCACTTAGCATGTGTGCGCGAAGAGAAGAAGAGCATACTTTGATCATTTGCATCCATTTTTTATGTATTTTTGGTGGGTTTTTCTTTTGGGTTTTCTTTCTCTACTTTGGTTTTTATTTAACCCATCTGCAAGAAGCAGATCCGGTGCTTCTAAAGCTCGGATTGCAGTCATGGGAGGGAAGCTGTCCCAGGAGTCTCGTAGCTCTTTGCCGCGTCTCTCGTCTGGCAATCATTATGTGATAGAGGATGATCAGCAGTACCGGCAGCAATCCCCTCTTCCTCCTCCTCCTGCTGCTTCTTCTTCCTATAGCCAGGCTCCTTCCGGATATTCACATGCGCCTCCGCCGCGCAGTTCGGGTAAACGGCTCTCCAGGAAATACTCTCTCATCACTGATCAGTTCACGAATGTTGAGCAGGTATGCGTTTCTGCAACTTACTTGGTGGCTTTTGCGTTGATTTGCGTTGTGCCGTGATGTCTGAGCTGTGATAGAGGATTGACTTAGGGATTTGAAAGGAAGCTGAGCTTATGGGTGAGCCCTAGTTCGGCATGGTAGGGTTTGGTAGGGGAAAAGAGCCGAGGGTTTGATTCCTAACCCTAGGCCATAGGTGTTTGAGGGAAAGTTTGAGGCAATGGATAGGGACCCCATATCTAGGATGGGCGATGGGAGTTTCTTTCTCGAGATTGGGAACGAGAGAGTTGAGTTGCCAGGTTTTTGGGATTTTCTGTTGTGGTTTTGGGAGACATGTTTCCATGGTGCTCATGGCTTATGTGGTTGGTTTGAGATATCATGCAGGTGCAGCAGGCACTTGGGCAAGCAGGGTTGGAGTCATCGAACTTGATAGTAGGAATTGATTTCACCAAGAGCAATGAGTGGACAGGTGTGACACATTTTCTCTATACCTCATTGATACTGTTGTAGTTTGGCAGACTCATAGACTCAAGTTGGCCTTTCTTGTTCAGAGATATACTCTGGATTATATGCCGCCCCTGGAGTTAAATTCACAGGTTATCAGCTGTCAGCTTTTTCTGTATTCCATCCTCCTCATATTCTCTGTTGCAACATGTTTTGTTAGTAGGTCTTCTTTCTCTATAGTTATGTTTTGAACTGGTGACTCTCACATGATTCTTGGCCAATTTATCTGTTGCATTTACGAGAGAGGAGATGATGATGGAACGTGGGTTTTGAATTTCTCTGTAACATTCCAACTTTCTGTTTGTGAAACCTGGGTTCTTGATTTGGTGGGAATGAAAACAACTCATGATGTTCTTTTGCTGGGATGGTGCAGGAAAGGTTTCATTTAATAGGCGCAGTTTGCATTCAATTGGCAATGAGCCCAATCCATATGAGCAAGCAATCAGTATTATTGGCCAGACTCTATCACCCTTTGATGAGGATAATCTGATCCCTTGTTTTGGTTTTGGAGACGGTGGGTCATCTTTCTAGCTTTTACCAGTTGAAAAGATTTTCTGGAAGATCACAGATTTTCTGAGCAACATCAGAAGCTATGTCAGAATGACATTCCTGTACTGCAAGCACCACACAGTTGTGGATGTACACTGGATGTGGGTACATAGTAGCCATTAGTACAGAAGACAGCCTATTTAAATTGCAAGAACTGTGACTTGTGTTGTTTCATCAAGCTGAGTTCTTGAACTGGTAATTTGATGCAGCATCAACCCATGATCAGAAAGTTTTCAGCTTCTTTCCAGACCACAGGCCATGTACAGGCTTTGAGGAAGCACTTTCTCGCTACAGGACAATTGTCCCCCATCTGAAGCTTGCTGGTAGGTTAAGTGCCCATTGAGCTGCTTATTTAGATGTAGAGGTTTTTCATTGACTGGTCATGCAATTCATCAAGAGACATTGAGCTGCTTATTTAGATGTAGAGGTTTTTCATTGACTGGTCATGCAATTCATCAAGAGATGTAGGGGATTACTGCTGCAATTTCCTAGGGTTTAGAGTGCTGTAGAGATGCTCTTGGTTCTCTAACCTTATTGTTTATGGTCGATGGCAGGGCCTACATCCTTTGCCCCAATAGTTGATGCTGCTGTTGATATTGTTGAGGAGAGTGGTGGCCAATACCATGTGCTCATCATAATTGCAGATGGACAGGTTTTTATGTCACCCATTTGGCCTTGTTATGAATGTAGTTGTTGATGTTGATTGCATAAACGCTAGACATGGCTACTTGTTCTCATCTCTTTTCAACCCTCTTACACATCTCATTACTTCCTGCAGCTTAATAAGCACTGTGAAGCTTGCATTCTCATCCACTGAACTACTTTGTTTTGTGGCTATGCAGGTCACACGGAGTGTTGACACTGGACCTGGGTACCTTAGTCCACAGGAGAGGATGACCATTGATGCAATTGTGGCTGCTAGGTAATCTCCAGCCTCTTCTACACTCACTAGCTTACATCTTTCTCCAGTTGTTAGCCAATCTGTGCAGTCTAATGGTGGTAATGATATCATCTGGCTAGAAACTGACCACTCCTGAAACAAAGGCTGTAGCTATATAGGGTGAAGAGTCACTCATTCAATCTTAGTTGACAAAGGCAAGGGTCTCCTCCTACAATTTTTCTTAATTGCTAAAAGCTGTCAACTGTTTTTTCATCTTGGTGTGCAGTTTTTATCCTCTATCAATTGTTCTAGTGGGTGTGGGTGATGGGCCCTGGGACATGATGCAACAGTTTGATGATAATATCCCAGCTCGCAGTTTTGATAACTTTCAGGTAATTCACAATCCCAGTTGTCAATAAGCTCTGGAATATCTGAGGAGTTGTGAGTATTTTACAACCAGAAGTGGAGAAGTGGCATGTTACCTTTCAAAAACTGACTTGTTGTCACTTTTGTGGTTGTAGTTTGTGAACTTCTCTAAAATTATGGAGAGGAACTTACCTCCACAACAGAAGGAGGCATTGTTTGCATTATCAGCACTGATGGAGATTCCTCAGCAGTATAAGGCAACAATAGAGCTTGGCATCCTGGGGTATGAACAATGTTGTGAAATGATTGTGAGCGTTGTGGATGTACCATAGAGTTTTTCTTTCTTTTCCAGTCTTCATTTTTATCCTGAATCAGGTGTTGGAAGAAGATGGTTGCACCCACTGAACAACCTTCTTTTCTTGACTATTGGGTACTGTATTTTGGATGAGAACCTTATATGAGATGCAGGTCCATGGTTGTCTGTATACTTGTACCCTGGAATTGTATTTGTGAGTTCATTTGAGATCATCTTGTTCTGTTCATGGATGTGTGCATTGATGAGGACTGATGTGGTGGAGAGCAGGCAACAAAGAGGAGAATCACCGGGAAAGAAGCCACTTCCACCACCGAATGCAGTTTTGCAAGCGGATGCAGGTGCCTATGGTCGTCCCCAACCATCGGGGTATGGATCCACACATGGTGTTGGACGCTCAAATTCCTATGCACCTGACTATAATAAGCCTCCATCTTATCCTCCATATGGTTATCCACCAGCAAACTTACAACCACAATATAGTGGTCGGGGTGCATATGGCTATCCATCATCTGGGGCATCATCACCCCCATACAATTATCCACCATCTGGTTCAGCATCACCCCCTACTGCTCCAACACTTGGGGATGAAAGCCCACAAAGGAGAGAAGATACAGAGGGGGGACAGGTGTGTTGTAACTTCCTTTCTGCTAGGATTTTAATAGAAAAAGGTACCTAAGCTCTTAAGGTCTATCCAAAGGCATTCTGCAAGGCAGCTAAAGCTGTGCATGCAGATGCTCACCTCTAAGATGTAGTTGCTCTTTGATGTTTCTATATGCCAACTTCTTGAGAAAGGTTAGCAAGGAAGATGAAGGTTTAACCAGAAGTGGGATGACAAGACACTGCTTCTGCTTTCCTGTTCATATTATGGAGCATTTCTTGATCTCTGTTCCAGTTTCACCAGAGCATCTGTAATGCAAAGAGTGATTGCCTTTTCTCTTACAGGTGTGATACTTCTTTAATCAGTTGAGCATTGAGCAATCTTGCCTTGCTGATGTAAACTACATGTTGGTGGTGGAATTTTGCAGAATTGCCCAGTTTGTTTAACAGAGAAGAAGGACATGGCTTTCAATTGTGGCCATCAGGTATCTATATCAGCTTGAGAACTTGTGTTCTTCGCATGTTTTGATTTGGCAGTGTT
>Ga0209208_10012452_pt1 | contig 10766 bp, 8 predicted proteins | sample S1TSphfallax_3_FD_187694 | JGI IMG/M metagenome (GOLD analysis project Ga0209208, IMG submission 187694) | Host-associated microbial communities from peat moss isolated from Minnesota, USA - S1T2_Fd - Sphagnum fallax MG (SPAdes) (version 2) | ecosystem: Host-associated > Plants > Peat moss >... | reverse complement strand
TGTGATAGGGCGGCGTCAGGGGGCCGTTCGCGCAGCCCGACACCAAGGCCAACCCCAGCAGGGCGAAACCGCGCCGGATCACGAACTCACCGTCGGTGCGGCCCCCTCGGGGCGGGCGACCCGCCGGCCGCCGAAGCCGCCGCGAATGGCGATATAGAAGAGCGGCACCAGGAAGATCGCCAGGAAAGTGCCGCTCAGCATGCCGCCGATGACACCCGTGCCGATATCGGTCTGGCTTCCCGCGCCTGCGCCGCTGGCCACCGCCAGGGGTGACACGCCGGCGATAAAAGCCAGGGATGTCATCAGAATGGGCCGCAGACGTAAGGACGCCGCCTCCAGGGCCGCCGCCACCGGCGTCGCGCCCCGTTTCTCGGCGTCATAGGCGAACTCGACGATCAGAATGGCGTTTTTGGCCGACAAGCCCATGATGGTCAGCAGGCCGACCTGGAAATAGACGTCGTTATAGAACCCGCGCAAATGGGCCGCCAGCAGGCTGCCCGCGATGCCCAGCGGGATAACCAGCAGAACGGCTATGGGCACGGACCAGCTCTCATAAAGCGCGGCGAGGCATATGAAAACCACGATCAGAGAGAGGGCGTAGAGGCCCGGCGCCGCATTGCCCGCCAGACGCTCCTGGTATGACGTGGCCGTCCATTCATGGCCGATCCCGGGGGGCAGCTTGGCGATCAGCTTTTCCATCTCATTCATGGCCGCGCCGGAGCTTTTGCCGGGCGCCGCCTGGCCCTGGAGCTCGAAAGACGGAAGACCGTTGTAGCGCTCCAGCTTGGCCGGGCCCGTGGTCCAGCTGTCGGTGATCACGGCGGAGAGCGGGGTCATCTGTCCCGTTGAGGACCGCACATAGAGCCGGCCGATATCCTCCGGCGACATGCGGAAGGGGGTGTCGGCCTGCATATAGACGTGTTTGACCCGGCCCCGGTCCACGAAGTCATTGATATAGGATTCGCCAATGGCGGAGCTCAGGGTGTCATTAACGTCGGCCAGGGAGAGCCCAAGCGCGCCGGCTCGGGCCTGGTCCACATTAATTGCAATCTGGGGCGTGTCCTCTTGGCCGTTGGGGCGGACCCCCACGAGTAGGGGATCATGCGCCGCCATGCCTAGGAGCTGATTGCGCGCGGCGATGAAGGCGGGCCGGGGCAGGGCGCCCTGATTTTCCAGCTCCAGGTCAAAGCCCGTCGCTATGCCCAGTTCCTGCACGGGCGGCGGCACGAAGGCGAAGACCCGCGCGTCGCGGATGTGGCTGAAGTCGCCCATGGCGCGCTGAACAACGGCCGGGGCCTTGTTGCGCGGGTCCTTGCGCAGCTTCCAGTCCTTCAGGCGCACATAGGCCAAGCCCATATTCTCGCCGGCGCCGGCGAAATTGAAGCCGACCACATCGAACATGCCCTTAACGTTCTTGCCCTCGCCGCCCAGATAGTGGTGCTCAAGCTGACGGGCCACGGCCAGGCTTCGCGCCTGGGTCGCGCCGGGGGGCAGGTTGAAGAAGTTGATGATGTTGCCCTGGTCCTCGTCCGGCAGGAACCCGGTGGGGAGGGTGATAAAGAGGGCGATCATCAGGGCGACGATGAAGAGGTAGAAGCCGCCCGCCGGGGCGGGGCGCCTGATCAGGGTCGTGAGGCCCTTTAGATAGCGCGCGAGTCCGAGGTCAAAGATCCTGTTGAAACCGCCGAAAAACCCCGTCTTGGGCTGGCCGTGGTCCTTTCCCACCGGCCGCAGAAGTGTCGCACAGAGCGCGGGCGAGAGCACCAGGGCGACCAGAACCGAAAGCGCCATGGCGGAAACGATGGTGATGGAGAACTGGCGATAGATCGCCCCGGTCGAGCCGCCGAAAAAGGCCATGGGCAGGAAGACGGCCGAGAGCACCGTGGCGATGCCGAGCAGGGCGCCGGTAATCTCGTTCATGGATTTGAGCGTGGCCTCCTTCGGCGACAGCCCCTCGGTCTCCATGATCCGCTGGACATTCTCCACCACCACGATGGCGTCATCCACCAGAAGCCCGATGGCCAGGACCATGGCGAAGAGGGTCAGGGTGTTGATCGAATAGCCGGCGATGGCCAGGACCGCGAAGGTGCCCAGCAGCACCACCGGCACGGCGATGGCGGGGACAAGGGTGGCGCGCCAGTTCTGCAGGAAAAGGAAAATCACCCCCACCACCAGCACGATGGCGACGAAGAGGGTGGTGATCACGTCTTTGATGGAGAGTTTGACGAAGCTCGTATTGTCCACCGGGAAGTCCACAACGACCCCCGCCGGGAGAGTTTTGGCGAGTTCGGCGGTCTGGGCGCGCACGGCGGCGGCGGTGTCCAAGGCGTTGGCGCCCGGCGCCAGCTTGATCGCCAGGCCCGCCGCCGGATAGCCATCATAGCGGGCGCTTAAGGCATAGCTATCCGCCCCGATCTCCACACGGGCGACATCCTTCAGTCGCACCAGGGAGCCATCCGGCTGGGTTCTAAGGATGATGTCGCCGAACTGATCGGCGGTCTGCAAACGCGACTGGGCGTTGACCGTGGCGTCCAGCTCCTGCCCCGCGACATCCGGAGGCCCGCCGAGCTCTCCGGCCGGGACCTGCACATTCTGGGCCAACACAGCGGCCCGCACGTCCGAGGCCATCAACTTGTAATTATTGAGCTTGAAGGGGTCGAGCCAGATGCGCATGGCGTAGGTGCCGCCAAAGAGCTGCGTGTCGCCCACGCCGTTGATCCGGGAAAGCGGATCGATGAACCGGCTGTTGACGATGTCGCCCAGATCCACGTCGTTATAGCGACCGTGGGGATCATAGATGGCGATGACCAGCAGTGGGCTCGCCTGGTTCTTGGCGACGATCAGGCCCTGCTGTTGCACCACGGCCGGCAGGAGCGGGGTGGCCTGCTGAACCTTGTTCTGCACCTGAACCTGGGCGATGTCGGGATTTGTCCCAGGCTCGAAGGTGACCGTGATCGTGGCCTGACCATTGGCCGTGCTGGTGGATCCAAAATAGAGCAGGTGGTCCAGGCCGTGCAGTTGCTGCTCAATGACTTGGGTGACGGAGGTCTCTAGGATATCGGCCGAGGCGCCCGGGTAGGTCGCCGTGATCGCCACGGCCGGCGGTGCGATTACCGGGTACTGCGAGATCGGCAGAGTCAGGATGGCCAGGACCCCGCCCAGCATGATTACCAGAGCGACAACCCAGGCGAAGATCGGCCGATGAATGAAGAATCGGGAAATCACGTGACGTCGCGGCTCAATAGGCCGCGGTCGGCGGGCCGGGCACGGGCGCCGTGGGCGGCACGATCTTTACCGGCGCGCCGGGGTGGGCGTTGAGACCGCCTTCGACAATCAACTGATCACCCGGCGCGAGGCCGGACGTCACGCGCCACTGATTGCCCACGGTTCCCGCGAGCGTCAGTTGGCGAACCTGGGCATGACCGGTCTTATCGACGACCATTGCCATGGGTCGGCCCTTTTCGTCCCGTGTGACAGCGATCTGCGGCGCGAGGATGCCCGCCGGATCGACGCCCTCAACGAGGTGGGCGCGGACATAGAGGCCGGGCAGAAGAATGCCCTTGGGGTTGGGAAAGACAGCCCGAAGCGTCACCGAGCCTGAGCTCTGGTCGACTGTAATGTCCGTGAACTGAAGATGCCCCTCTAGGGGGTAATCCATGCCGTCGCCAAGCTGCAGGCGCACGGCCGCGCCCTTGGGCGGACCGCCCCCGGGGCCGAGGCGGTTCAGCTCCTCCATCAATTTTAGATGATCGGTCGCGGACTGGGTGAGGTCCACATAGATAGGGTCGAGGGTCTGGATCGTCGAAAGCGCCGTGGTCTGGCCCGTGGTGACAAGGGCCCCCGGCGTCACGGTCGAGACGCCGATACGCCCCGTGATGGGCGCGGTGATGCGGGTATAGCCTAGATTGATCTTGGCCGATTCCACCGACGCTTCCTGCTGCAGCACAGCCGCGGCCGCCTCACCATAGGCGGCTTTCGAATCGTCGGCGTCCTGTTGGCTGACGGCTTTGATCTTGACGAGGTCGGCATAGCGCTGGGCCTTCAGCTTCGCCGTGACCACCTGCGCTTCAGCACTCGCGAGTTGCGCCTTGGCCTGATCATAGGCCGCCTTATAAGGCGCGGGGTCGATCTGATAGAGCGCCTGGCCCTTATGGACCACGGTCCCTTCGGTAAAAAGGCGCGATAGGATGATGCCGGCCACCTGTGGGCGAACGTCCGACACCTTGAAGGGGCTGGTGCGGCCAGGAAGGTCGGAGGTCAGGGTGACGGCCTCGGTCTGGATGGTCGTCACACTCACGGGCGCAGGACCCATCTTGGGCGGACCCATGTCATGGCGCGCGCACGCGGCGAGGCTCAGGGCCGTGCCGGTCGCCAGGGCTCCATAAGCGACGCGGCGCCCAAACCCGCGTATCAGACCCCCAGGTCTGAGGGTGGGGGGCGGAACATCTACTCTCAGGGGGAAATCGCTTCGGCAAAGGTTGGAACAAAGACATCGCGCGAAGCGCTTTGCCTACTTAGGCAATAACAGTGAAGTCGCAAATTCGCAGGCCCATCAATCTGGCCTTTCTGGGGATTATCACGATTTAATCACGTTCACTTTTTCGCGAGCGGGTGGGGTTTGCCCCTGCTGATTTTCGCGAGTTGCGGCCAGAAATCCACCCCCTTCAGGGCGGGCCAGATCAGGATCCACATATAGGTCGCCGCGTGCGGCCACCTGATTGCGACGCCGACGGAGGCCAGGAAGACCGCCGGCGCGACCAGAGATCGGACCACCAGACGTCGGGTTTCGGCGCGGCTTTCTCCCTCCCTCATCAGGCTTGGCCTTCGCGCGGTCAGGGTCAAGCCGACCTGCAAAAAGCCCACGCTCGCGACACTGAGGGCGTAGAAAATCACCGGCGCAGTGGTCGCCTTGTAGAGGGCGATAACACTGGTGGGGAAGGGCAGGAACGCAATGCTCGCGAGAAAGGCGAGGTTCATGACGCGCAGAGGACGGTCGTCGCGCCGCAGGGCGCCGAACAGGTCATGGTGCGAGAGCCAATAAACCGCGATCACGAAAAAGCTGATGGCAAAGCCTTCAAAGCTGGGGATCATTGCCTTTAGAGTCTGGGTGTCGAACGCCCCGACCGGAGCTTTCAGATCCAAAACCAGCAGGGTGATGGCGATGGCGAAGACGGCGTCGCTGAAAAAGACCAGTCGTTCGAACTGGCGTGTCTCGCGCGAGTCGTGGGGCCCGGAACGCTCGTCCATGGCCCCGTTAGAGCACATCAAGGGTGGGGAAGCGCGCCTTGGCCTGAAGGCAGTCCCAGAGATAACAGGCGAGGCCAAGGTCCCCGGTCCAGAGAGAATATCGCCGCCGCCCCAGCGACGCGGCCTGTGTCTCGCTTTGGGCCAGAGCGTGCATGGCGAAAGCGCGGGCGCGGTCCAGCCAGATTTGATAGCCGGTGCGCTGGAAAAGCTTGAGGAAAGCGTAACCATTTCCCGCCGTGCCGTGACAAAGGTTGGAGCCTTTGCGGAGGGGCCCGGCTCGCCAGGTCATCTCGCCGCCGGCGACCAGAAGATCATCGATCGGCGCATCGAGGTCCGCCAGGCTGGTGACCATGCCCGCAGCCCCATGGCAGTGCTGCACGAGGAGGGGCGAAGCCGTTCCGTCTGCTGGCGGGTCGAGTTTCGGCGGCCAGTTGGCGACGGGTCCCTGGCGAACAGCGCACGCCGCGAAGCTCTCAGTCAACTCACCGCGCCATGTCTCCCAGTCCTTGGCGGTTAGCACGGCGCGCGCGCGGTTAAGGGCAAAGGCGTTCCCCGCGAATCCGTGCACGGCGCCCAGGAAGCGTGTCTTCGCGCCATAGAGATCCTGCGTCCAGATACGCGCCCCCAGGGCTTCGTCTGGGTGAAAGGCGTCGTCCAAAGCCTGGGCGCTGGCCCGAACGAGGCTCGCCCACCGCGCCTCGCCGGTTTCCGCGAACAAAGTGAGGGCGATCAGCATGACGCCCGGCCCCCCCCCACATGAGCTCCACGGCCGGGCTGTCGACCGTTCCCGCGATCAAGGCTGCGAGGCGGTCCAGGACGTCCGGTTCCTTGCGAAGGCGCCACCGGGTTAACAGTACCCCCGACTGCCCGAGCAGATAGCCCCCGACCATTGTGGGCATCCGCTCCGCAAAAGGCGCATTCCGCACTTCCATGGCCTCGAGATGCTCGCCGAAGTCTGGCGCCTCGTCAGCCGCGCCGATCCGCTGAAGATAGTCCAGAGCCCAGATCACCCCCACGGCGCCGAAATAGAGCCCCACGAGCGAGCCCCATTCCGGCGGTCCGTCATCGGGATGTATCGGGCAGAAACCCTCAGGGCTGGCGGCGGCCCGTGTGTCCTCGACGATCCTGTCGATCCCGGCGCGGACATGATCGGCGTCCCATCCGATGTCCGTTAGCGCCTCGTGGCGCCCCGGATCGTAAAGACTATCCATAATGCGCGCGGTCCCACCCATCCTTGTGGACAGGCATACCACGGTCTCTAGGGTGCCAGCGAGGTGGTGAAAGGGTGGCAATATGACTTGGCGAGGACTGGCGGCCCTGGCGGCCCTCACCCTCATGGCGGCCGCGCCCAGTGTCCGGGCCGCCGAGCCGATGACGCTCAAGGACTATCGGGCGCTCACCGGCCCGGGCCCCACCGCCCACATCCCTTATGGCCCCGCGCCCCGGCAATATGTGGAGCTTTTCGAGCCGGCGGGGCGCGGGCCTTTTCCGGTGGCCGTGCTCATCCACGGCGGTTGTTTCTATAACAAATACGAGGGTATGCCCCAGCTGCGCGGCATGGCCGGCGCTCTGACGGCAAAGGGCGTCGCGGTCTGGAGCATCGAGTATCGCGGGCTGGAAACCCCTGGCGGCGGCTATCCTGGAACCTTCCAGGACATCAATGCGGCCATGGCCTCTCTGGCCGGCCACGCCCGATCTTGGCACATCGACACCCGGCATATCGTCGTCGTGGGCCATTCGGCGGGCGCCTATCTCGCCCTCTGGGTAGGCGGCCGGCAGAACATCCCGGTCTCAAGTCCCCTGCATGTGGCTCACCCGCTCCGCGTTCGCGAGGTCGTTGCGCTCGGTGGGAGTGGCGACATCCACCCCGATATTCCGAGCTTTCGTCAGCCCTGCGGTCTTGAACCCGGCGCCCTAACGGGCACACCAGCCCCTGAACGACCGGACGTCTATGCCGACACGAGCCCGGCCGCACTGCTTCCCAATGGCGCCCACACCGTCTTCATCAACGGCGAATTCGATAACATCGCCGCTCCCGCCCATTCCGCGACCTACGCCGCCCGCGTCCGCGCGGCCGGCGACAAGGCCACGGTCATCGTGATCCCCAACGCCAGCCACTATGACGAGCCTGCAGTGACGTCCCCGGCGTGGAGCGTGGTCTTGCCGGTCATTTTGGCTGCGGTGGGAAAATAAAGATAAGGGACCCCTCACCGCGTCCCCGGCTCATGCCCCACATCCATGAGCAACCGCGCCAGAAGATAGGCGCGCGGGGTCAGGGTGGCGAAGTCGGCATAGTCGAGCAGGCTGTGGGCGCCGCCGCCCTCCATGCCAAAGCCGTCGATGGTGACAGCGCCCGCTTCGGAGGCGTAGTTGGCGTCGGCGGAGGAGCCGACTTCGGTGGGGGTGAGGGGCGGCGGCTGATGAAGCGCAAAAAATGACGGCGCCGACTGCGAGCGCCGCGACAATTCTACGAACCATCGATGAAAGTTCCCAAAGCCAACGCTGAGTCAGCGTCGTTAGTTGAGATCGTCCCCGCGCTCTACCCGCCAAGCGGCGTTCCACGCTCACGCCAGGCGCGGAGTTCATTGTCTGGCAAAGCCGCCACAGCTTTGATGCCGTGGGCGGTCTGGCTAAGCAGATAGACGTGCTCCCACGCCGCGATGAGGTCACCCTCTGCATTATAGAGCCGGTCCTCCGTGCGCACGCTGGCCGTCGTCGGGGTCAGCCTCGCGAGGTCCAACACCTGCTTCTCGGCGCGGGCCAAACCCTGCGCGCGGTAAAATGCGCAGAGCGCAAATGTGTTTTGTCGGAACTGATCCTTGTCGAGCACCGCCTGGCGCCCCTCGTAGGACATGAACGCCGGATAGTCCCAAAGGGCGCAGATCTCATCCACGTCCTCCCGGGAAAAAGCCTCCGCGTATCCCTGGAAAAAATCATCAACCTGAGCTGCTGTCATGTCGCCTCCACCGCCCCTTCAAAGATCTTGGCTTCGGCCTCGCCGATCTTCAAGGGACCGATTGTGTGGCCAGCGGGGTCTATCGCCTAGACTCCCTAACCTAGACGGACCCCAACCCTACCTCCGTCCCCCCTTCCTGAACCTCGCCGCCGCCTGCGCCCTGGCCTCCGCCCGAGCCTCCTTCGGCACGGATTTATCCACCGCTTCTCCCGCCCCCGTCAGCGCCTCATTGGCGAACTCCAGGTCCAGCAGTTTCAACCGCTTCACCTCATCCCGGAGCCGCGCGGCCTCCTCGAACTCCAGGTTGCTCGCCGCCGCGCGCATGCGGGTTTCGAGATCGCGCAGGGTGGTCTGGAAGTTGGAGCCCAGGAAGGGCTTAGCGTCCTCGGCGACGCCGGCGTCCACTGTGACACGGTCGCCGCGCTCATAGGGGCTGGCGAGGATGTCCTTGATCTGGCTCTTGATGCTTTCGGGCGTGATGCCGTTGGCGAGGTTATAGGCGCTCTGCTTCTCCCGCCGGCGGTTGGTCTCGGCCATGGCCCGCTCCATGGAGCCGGTGATGGTGTCGGCATAGAGGATCACCCGGCCGTCGAGATTGCGCGCTGCCCGGCCGATGGTCTGGATGAGGGAGGTCTCCGAGCGCAGGAATCCCTCCTTGTCGGCGTCGAGGATCGCCACCAGGCCGCATTCGGGAATGTCGAGGCCTTCGCGAAGCAGGTTGATCCCCACCAGAACATCGAAGGCGCCCAGGCGCAGATCACGGATGATCTCGATGCGCTCCAGTGTGTCCACGTCGCTGTGCATGTAGCGCACGCGCAGGCCCTGCTCGTGCATGTATTCCGTGAGGTCCTCGGCCATCTTCTTGGTCAGTACGGTGACCAGGCTGCGATAGCCGCGCTTGGCCATATCCCGGCATTCCGCGATCACGTCATCCACCTGGGAGAAGCCGTCCTTGGAGACCGGGCGCACCTCCACGGGGGGATCGATGAGGCCCGTCGGCCGTATCACCTGTTCCACGAAGACGCCGCCAGTCTTTTCCAGCTCCCACTTGGCGGGGGTGGCGGATACGAAGACGCTATCCGGGCGCATGGCCTCCCACTCCTCGAACTTGAGCGGGCGGTTATCGAGGCAGGAGGGCAAGCGGAAACCATATTCGGCCAGGTTGAATTTGCGGCTATAGTCGCCGCGGTACATGGCCCCGATCTGCGGCACGGTCTGGTGGCTCTCATCCACGAACAGCAGAGCGTTGTCGGGGATATATTCGAAGAACGTGGGCGGCGGCTCGCCGGGGCGGCGGCCGGTCAGGTAGCGGGAATAGTTCTCGATCCCCGCGCAGCTTCCCGTGGCCTCGATCATCTCGATATCGAAGATCGTCCGCTGCTCCAGCCGCTGGGCCTCCAGCAGCTTGCCATTGGCCACCATCCAGTCGAGGCGGCTCTTCAGCTCAGTCTTGATGGAATTCACCGCCTGGCGAAGGGTCGGCCGGGGCGTCACATAGTGGCTATTGGCATAGACCTTCACGCTCTCCAGATCGGCGGTCTTTTTGCCGGTGAGGGGGTCGAACTCGGAAATCCCCTCGATCTCGTCCCCAAACAGAGTGATGCGCCAGGCCCGGTCCTCATAGTGGGCGGGAAACAGCTCGATGGTGTCGCCCCGCCGGCGGAACATGCCCCGCTCGAAGGCCTGATCGTTGCGGCGATACTGTAGGGCCACCAGATCGGCCATCAGCTTCTTTTCATCCACCTTGTCCCCGATACTCAGGGAGAAGGTCATGGCGGTGTAGGTTTCCACCGAGCCGATGCCATAGATGCAGGAGACGGAGGCCACGATGATCACATCGTCCCGCTCCAGAACCGCGCGGGTGGCGGCGTGGCGCATCCGGTCGATCTGCTCGTTCCGTGAGGAGTCCTTTTCTATATAGGTGTCGGTGCGGGCCACATAGGCCTCGGGCTGGTAGTAATCGTAATAGGAGACGAAATACTCCACCGCGTTATTCGGGAAGAAACTCTTGAATTCGCTATAGAGTTGCGCCGCCAGCGTCTTGTTGTGGGCGAGGATCAGGGCTGGCCGCTGGGTCTGTTCAATGACCTTGGCCATGGTGAAGGTCTTGCCCGAGCCCGTGACGCCCAGCAGCACCTGATCATGCTCCCGCCCCTCGATCGCCCCCACCAACTCGGCGATGGCCGCGGGCTGATCCCCCGCCGGCTCATAGTCGCTCACCAGCTCGAACCGCCGCCCGCCCTCGCTCTTCTCCGGCCGCGCCGGCCGATGGGGTCGCCAGAGCGCCGCCTCGTTCAGATCAAAGTCCGCGACAAAGGCGCCGGACACATCGGAAACGCCAGGTGCGGGGAGGGAACGAGACATGAACGGCAAGTTAGGTGACGGGCGGAGGAATCGCCAGGGGTCGCCGAGCCTACCTACACCGCCATTGCCGCCATATCCGGGGCGCGGGCCATGGTGGCGCGATAGCCGGCGTCCACGGCGGGGTCATAGGCCTTCCAGTCCTGCAGGCCGACCTGATCCACGGCGGGGACGATGGTGACATCCAGAGCGGCGCGGGTGG
>Ga0209208_10012451_pt1 | contig 10766 bp, 9 predicted proteins | sample S1TSphfallax_3_FD_187694 | JGI IMG/M metagenome (GOLD analysis project Ga0209208, IMG submission 187694) | Host-associated microbial communities from peat moss isolated from Minnesota, USA - S1T2_Fd - Sphagnum fallax MG (SPAdes) (version 2) | ecosystem: Host-associated > Plants > Peat moss >... | reverse complement strand
AAGTCTTTTGTGTTATTGACTTTACAAGCTCCTACATGGGTAGTTGTTTTCCTTGTGCACTCATATTGTACTTGTGGTTGTAGTTGGTGTTTTTTCCAATAATCATCAAACAGGTTGGTCGGCAAAAGAAAATAAAAAATTACACATTATGTTGTCAAAGCCAAAAAAACTCATATCCAAAGTCACACCTTCCCAGCATTTATATATATATATATATATATATATTATTTATTTATTTATTTATTTTAATTATTTTTATTTTATTTTTAAAAAATTGTGGTGTAAAATTTTGCCAAAATGTGAAAATTAAAAGAGAATATTTTGTCACAATTTTTTAAACCCTTTTTTTTCTGAAATAAATTGCTGCATTTGGAGTTTGATTTTAGTTTTGTAGGATTTCAGTGTTTTTTTTTGGTGGTCTTTTCTCTTTTTTCCAATTTTTGTGATTTAGACAAAGTGATGATCATCCAGAAGAAAATTTAACCAAATTTGGCTATAAAGTAATGTGACAATTTTAATTTTTGAAAAACAAAATCCTTCTATATTAGTCTGGGCACCTTACAAGAACCTATAAAAATCTTGAGAGAATTGAGGAATTTTTCTTTCCTCAAAAATTGATGAATTCAGGGGGAAATTTTGATGACCATTAAAGGCTGTTTGATTACATACTTGTTTGGTTTCTTCATGCATAATTTGCTACGATTCCTGGGCATTTTGATGTTTGCAAACTCTGAGAGATTATGAACTAGGTAACCAGCTCTGGAGTGTGCAGGCTACCATCAGTGCCAAGGTTGCCATGAGTGTTTATGAAACCTTCATCCACACTGCAAAGAGTTACAAAATCATTGGGTCAATGAGAGCCCAAAGGTCGGTAATGAAACAGAGGTTATGGGTTGTAACTTGCATCTTGACAGCCCATCAGAGTGTCAAGATTCTCACAAAAGTCGTCACAACTTATGACTGGACCTCAAATCTATCACTGATATTGCAGTCAGTGTTGATGTGCATCATTGTTGGTTCAGACCAATCCTGAACCTTAATCTATCACAAGATGCATGCAGTCAGTAACACTACTTGACAAACAAATGAGCAATACTGAGCAATAGCAAGCAAGAAAAGCAGGTCAAGGGAACTGGGTTTCAAGTCCGAATACAATACCAGGCTATTGGAAAGTTGTGCACAAGGTTCTTCCTCTCGCAATTCCTGAAGGCTTTTGCCAGTATCGATTTCTTCCAACTCACTGGTTAAGTAGTAATGCAGCTAGGCTACTTGCTGAACACAAAACACTAGTCAACAGTAAGTTTTAGTCATCCAGACAACAGATGCATGCAATTGGATTCAACTTTCCATCAAACCCAATCTTTCCGCAACCTCTTCCGTGTTGATTTGAGCCTGACAACACAGCAGAGGAAATACCAGACCACACAAAGACCAGGTTAAAACAGTGCGATGATCAAGTTGCACTCATTAAAGACCTATATTGCAGAACATTCTCAACGAGGAGAACGTTTGGTTCCATTGTCAACTGAAGAGTCACTAAACACAGAACCCTATCTTCCTGATCCTTACCATCCCCATTTGAAAAAGTGGAACATGACCTGGCTAGTTTGTTTATGAAGCTTGCCAGGAGGAGTTACTAAGACAAGAGGGTGTCATCCTGGTGGCCATTACTGTCAGATGGCTGGCGTATCAAAACTTACACCCAGTGATCAAATGCAGCTCCTCCTTTCTTAATTCACAGCAATTTAACCCTTCATGCCTACAATGCACATCTTAACAAAATGATCTCATGTCCAGACATCACCACGTCTTCAAGACCTCTACTTCAATAACAAAAATTCTAAGCAAAGCGTACAGAAACAAGGAAAAACCGCGATCTGCTGTTACCTAGCAAGGAACAAAATCAAGCCATCATGTCATCTCTCTCCACGACATATTTCACAACCAATTCTCCCTGGATGCCAGCAGGTTTCCTCAGGCTCAAGGTTACCAGGTCAGCTGCAGATCTTCATGAATAATCAAACTCCTAGTCAATCACAAGTTTATTTCCCATCATCACCTTCCACCATTTGCTCTATTGACTCTTTGGATTCAAATGCAGCTTTTTCAGCTCCATCTTGTTTTTCCACTACTATCTCCTCAATTTTTTCTGCTTGTGTAACTGCATCCACTTTTGAATTTTCTTCAGCCTGTGTCTCTAATGTTGGTACAGACTCAGGTCCTGGTTTTGGTGTTGTTTCAGTTTCCAGTACCACATCTGCAGAATCCTTGGTTACAACAATTTCAACTTCGTGTGCTTCTCCTGCTTGTGATGCCTCTGCCTCCACTTTTTGTGCTGCCTCTGGCCCAACCTCTGCCTCTGCTTGAATCTCTGACTTTTCTTCCTGCTCTGTTGTCTTTAATTCTGCAACTGCTTCTGCTTCTGTTTCAACCTCTGATTCTGGCTCTGGTTCACCTTCCACTTCAGCATCTGCTCCTGGTTCAGCTTCTCCTTCAGCGTCTCCTTGAGACCCTGGTCCTGCTTCTTTTTCTGGTTCATCATCCCCCTCATCTGCAAGCTTACTTATCTCCTCCTTTATCAGCTTCTTCACATGTGACTTGTGTTCAGTCAAGCTTACTCCAAATGTCCCCTCTGAAATCGACAGGAATAAACCCTAGACTGTCAGATGCTCAGATCCATAGAGAAAAACAAAACTTGAATCATCTGTGCTGCTTTTTATTGGACATCAACAACTCAACATGTAAAACAACAATGCAGCTTGGACACGCTCAGTGGCAGCAGGTGTGGTGATCACTGAAAGCCTATGCAGGATTAGTTCAAATCACTTTTGGCCAAGGGAGCCATAACCAAAAGCAGATGTGCAGGTGAAGCAGTACCCCACCAGTCCAACTACCCTGTGATACTATTAGGACCTGCTATTAGGTATGACTTGAAAACCCAAATATAAACTCCAAAGGCACATTGCTTACCAAGCTGGGTTATAACATCTGTGAAAGTGACCTGCACACAAAAATCACAAGAGAAATACATTACAAATGACCAGATTATCACAAAACCCGTGGTAAAGACAAACCTATTCAACCTGACAGGCAGTTAGTGGTTGCCGCATGTGCTGCCATCACACACAATCAACAGCCATTGACCCCAACTGCAAAAGCCATTTTGCTACAAACAAAGGCTAACTCATGTCTTAGAAGGGCAACACTCACCTTACTAAAGTCTGCATCTTTGAGAAGCTCTCTAATCTCAGACTGTAGTTTGTCATCAGATGGGACCTTTTTGCTTTTCCTTGGTTTGCTCTCCTTCACTGTATCAGATTTCTTCTTTGCCTGAGCTGAATCTGCCATAAATGCCACAGTACAAGTTTGTACATATTTTAGACATTTGACTAATCAAATCATGACCAGTAACAGCATTGTCCTTCAATGGTGAGCAACAGCAGACTGGAGAGGCCCTCTCATTGACTCTTCTTTAATCTCAAGTTGATACCCTTGCGCAAGTGATTGTTTTCACTTGTGGGAATCTTCACTGAGAGAAAACTTACCAGTAGGAATGAAACATGCAATAGAATTAACTACAAACGTGTTACCAACTCCAACATGTGTTATGCAGCCACTCATAACCAAAAGTTGTAACGTACTTACCCTTCTCCTTGGCTGCTGATTTTGTAAACTTGGATTTTGTCTCTGACCTTTCAGGGGTCACATCTGACTTCCTGGGTCTTCCTGGCCCACGTTTTGGCGTTGTCTCTTTCTCCTTCTTCTTCTCCTTTTCCTTTCTCTCCTTCTCCTTCTCCTTCTCCTTCTCCTTCTCTCTCTTCTCCTTCTCCTTTGCTGTCTCCTTCCCCTTCCCCTTCCCTTTCCCTGTTGCCTTCACCTTCTCAGTCTCCTTTTCCTTCTCCTTCTCTTTTTCTTTATTTTGCCTTCTTGCATTCTTGGTATACACCTTTTCAACTGGGTGTGGGGATACAATGGGAGGGCTGTCAGGGACTGATATCTTGGCTGGAGTCTTCTTCTGAGACTTCCTTGGGGGCACCTCCTCTGCTTCACTTTTCTCCTCTTCCTCTTCCTCTTCCTCTTCCTCTTCTTCAGAACTCACCTCCTTGGTTTCTGGCTGCAGATTGTGAAAATGACACAGGTTATCCACAAGCTTTTAGAGATGCAAACACATACATCAGATTGACTTAATGGTAAGTGACCTCCATAAGATAACACAAGCAGAGTCTACTCTAGAAGCTCCTTATCCCCTTCATTTCACTAACAGGGTCCACTTCATTGCTGCCAGAATTGTAAATAAACACAATAAAAATGCCTTGGCATCAGTCCATAACATGGACTTCAATTCAACAACAACACAGGATGCTATCATTTAATCATCTCAACAAGCAAAACTCTACCCACATTAGATGTCTTTACATATGGCAGACAATGAGACAGAGATTCTAGAGCCATCATAGCAACATTGACTGGATATAAGGAAAATAAAACTGAAAAAAGAATAAACTTACAACAACTTTGCTGTTGTCTTTGGAAGATGTCTTTGATGACTTTTTCACAGACTTTTTCTTTTTCTCCTCTTCATCAAAATCTTCGTCCTCTTCATCATCCTCATCAGTGAACGTAAACTGTTTTTTCTCAACCTCCTCTTCCTCCTCCTCCTCTAGGGCATCATCATCCTCACTCTTTGCTGATTCACCATTGTCACTTTCCTCAGCAGCTTTTCTTCTACCTCTTTTTGTAGAGGGTTCACCATCAACCTTATGCTTCTGAACAAAACAGAAAACCAGGGTGACAACTAAGGAATCCACATAGCTGCACAAAATCTGGCAGCAAATGAATGGAAATCTAATATATTCAAGCAAATGGAATGTATGCCTTCCTGTTTGCAACAGAAATCCCTTATTTAACAGGCACTAAATTCACCCACAAGTATTGTCACAGACATCCATACCCATAAAGGCCTACAACCCACTTTGCAAGCCTCATTGCAGAATCACACTAGTAGCATCATGGACCCTCATGGTATCCTTCTGCCTGGCTTACCACAACCACATGAAAAAAACAATTGGCTAATTCCAGTTCAAGTCTATTGCATACAGTCTTGATTGGTTCAAATCAAGTTGCACTGACAACAATTGACAACCAGATGCAAAGGATTCTAACCCTCTTTGTTATAAGCACAAAATCTGAACTAACCTTAGGCAGCCTTCCTGGTGTTTTCTTTCCAGATGACCTCTTCCTTGCACTTTTCAGTTGCTTCTCCTGCATATCCAAATTTCCATATCAATGATCATAACTCCAACAGAATACAAACCCAATCAATCAGCAGCTCCCTGTGAGGCTAAGATAAGAAACAACCTAAAAGCAACTGCAGCAGGGACCAGGATGAGGAACAACACTCAGAAGAATTGACAGTACTTGACTTCTGATTAAGCCAGGAATAATAAGGGGCGAGAAATTCTTAAGCAAAAGAAGACCATCAGAGAAAATTTTTATAGACTGATGTAAACTCATCAAAACTCATCTAATGCCCTTGTTCTCACATTCATGTTTCCTTAATGGTTAGCATTGGCATCCAGATAAATACCATGATTTCTGCATTTGATGAAACATTTCAAACACCACCTAACTTCAATTTTGGCTCTGACTTAGCCATGGACTATTTTACAGGCAGAGGAGAAGAAGTTACCTGTTCCTTCTCTTCCAATAAGACATCCGTGGTCTTGTGTGGTTTTTCAAGAAATTCTAGAACTTTGCCCACTAGCTCCTCCTGCAGGTAGATGCAACCATCCAGATGAAACTCAGAAGAAAACCACAGACATTTTGATCACAGATTGCCAATTTCTCTTAATCAAGAAGAACTGTTAGAATATATGGAACGCCAAAAATAACATCAATCTGAAAGCCATTTCCATAAGGCATCCTGGTTGGACCAAGATAATAAATTCAAGAGTATTGAGAACTTGTCCATACCTACAATTTCAAGTCCCTGAATAGAGTCAAGAGATGATACAATAGTAAGGTTATAGGGTTTGGACACAAGATAATGATCAATTGAAATACTGACTTGATGTAGAATGCATTCTACAACCTTTTCAAGTAAGCATGTTGCCTCATTGAACAGCATAACCAGCAGAAAAAGGAATCTCTGGTAAGTTATACACTATCCTAAAAATGTGGTTGGCCTCTAAGTACAAACCATGCATGTGGGCTGGAACATGTCAGTGGATGGGAGGTTATGAGTGCTTCATCTTGCAACCATCCCATCACAACCAGGAATTGCAGCCTGGACACAATTGAGTCCAAAGAGAAATTTCACCTTCTTCCCAGTCCTTGGCAAATGAAGGTCAAGAACATCAATAAGCAAAACTAATCCCTCCTTTGTATACCGTTCCAGCTTGTCTCTAACTCTTGCTCTTTCCTTCTCCTACTCATAACAGCACATACACAAAAAAAGGAACTTTCAGTACACACAAATAAGTACTATGGACAGCTATAGCCATCACACCTAGGACACAAGCAAGGATGAACATGGTGTGCAATATCCACAGGTTGCATTGCTAACACAAGTCATCATGCAGATAGCAAAGCACCACAAAATATTGTTCTCCACAAAATATACAGGACTTGGCCCTTCTTTCACCACAACAAGGATGAGAGAGTTATCAAAACACACCTTATTCTCGGTCCAAACATATCCTGAGAATTGCAAGATATGTTGCTTCAAAACTGTAGCCTGCACAGAACAGAAGGGCACTGCTACATGATTAACACTGTTCATACAGCAGCTGGCCATAATCTTTTTCCACCAAAACAGCCCCAAAAGATATTCCTTTTCCAAAGAACAAGTAAGTTAACTTGCAGGCACATCTCAGAACATGACCTCATTCATGTATGATCCAGCATGGTATTACATTTCAATTTTAGTTTGGAAAAAGCTGGAAATTAGAACTATACTTGACCAGTAAACTGTTTTTGGTAACCTGCAGTGGAATCTTTTTACTTAGTTTTACCCGTAAGGTATAGTAGGAGAGGGACAGAACTATACCCTCTTTTATAACAAGAACCGCATGAATACAAAAAGCTTGAATCTTCTAATGGGCCATGCTGCAGCACCATCAATCAGAAAGGCTATGTAAAAATATGGATGAAACAAATTTTGTTGTGTTCCTAACATCCGATAGCCACCACTATCATTGACACTCTTGCAGATATGGACTTCCTTTAGCCTTGGCTCAAAAGAATGAGGCTGACAACATCTGACCCCCTCCACACATTACTGTGCTCTCCAAATAGAGAAAGATTACCATCAAGTTACTGCCCAGTGCTTTCAACTGTGGTAGAGATCACAGAAACATACTGCTTTGTGTCATACATCTACAGAGTGCCATCAGCAACCACTGGCCACATACACAGGGCCAGGATGTTGACTAGCAATGAAAATGAAGTTCTCCAAGCAATTCTACACATGCGACATTCTTGACCAGTAATTAAGGCAGCTTTGATTAAAAACTAAGTACCAGACACTGTGCACTGGTGGTGAATCAACATAATCAACCCAAAAAAAAATCCACTCTTGTTTAACAGCAGTGCATATGTTCATTGGCAGGTACCTAATGCCATCCCAAATGGAAATGGTGAAAGTTGACAACCATTAGGCTTGCACTAAGTTGGAAAAGCAACTGAAATACAAATAAGAAAGTTGTCTCTGTGGACAGATTCTGAGACTTCCCTGCACCAATCTAGAACTACTCCAAACAAACATTTCCCATGCCATTATCTAAGATGCTGTAGACAGCAACATCCAAAATGGCACACTGCCCACAGCCACCTTGTGTCATGCACAAATATACCCAATGGTGGAAACTGATGTAGACTAGAGTCAAGTTCATCTTTAAAGCTGTTCCAGTCTGCCTACTACACATAATAACTTCAGACTCGTGAAAGAAAAGAAAACAGTGTTTGAAAGTCCATCACATGTCTCATTAGGAGAGGCTGTGTATAGACAACCTGAATGGCGTTTACAGAGGTTCAGGACACCACTGAGAACAGGATATTCACAGGAGAGGTTTGGAATGCCACTGAGAACAAGATATCCACAGGAGAGGTTCAGGACACCACTAAGAATAGGATATCCACAGGAGACGCTCAGGACACCACTGAGAATAGGATGTCCACAGAACAGGTTCAGAACACCACTGAGAACAGGATAACCAAAGGAGGAGGTTCAGGACACCACTGAGAACAGGATATCCAATGGTTACTTATAAGCAGCAATTACTGCGGCACACACAAAATGTGTATCTTGGAAAAGGGAAGTGGCAAACCTTGGCACGTTTATGGAAGAGGAGGGAATGAAGCATGCTCAAAATCTCATCATTCCTGCTTATCTTGCTCAGCTTGTATGCCACTGCAAACAAACAGAGCACAGTCTGTCAGCCCAACCCAAAACTTCACAATACCACCACCACCATCCCTGGTCATGCAGTTTTGCATCTCATTGTTTGATTGACATATCCACATTTGTGTTTTGAAGAAGTACTCACTCACCATTTGGAATATCCTTGAACACTGTTCCTTGACCCTGGTACACACACAAAAGAAATCAAACATATCCATTACTATGTCAGCATGAATAGGAAAGGGTTTGGTCATACCTCTTATGAAAATAGAAAATAGGCAAGACAAGACTTCTTGAGGGGCTGGTCATACCTCTTATGCAAATAGAAAAAAGACAAGACAAGACTTCTTAAGGGTTTGGTCATACCTCTTATGCAAATAGAAAAAAGAAAAAACAAGACTTCCTCTTTGCAAAGCTTTTTCTGGCAGCAGGAGGGTTTCAAGCTCTCAAGCCAGTAATGCAGGAGGAGGGTTTCTGGTGTAAAAAACTGAACACTCGGGGAAAAAAGAAAATCTTGGCCTGCTCCGGCAAAGCAAATTGGAATGAGGGAGGGAAAGGAAAGGAAAAGAAAGCATGCAAAACACAAAGAGCTCTGCATCCCTAGCTAGGGTTATGAAGTCTTTGGAAACCTTGTCCGATTGTCTGTCTGTCTGTCTCTTGCGGGAAGAAAACTGAGTGAAGATGAAGAAAGAAAGAAAGAGGGGAAAGAGAGAGTGGAAGAAATGTGCTCAGCTGCTGCTGGAAAAAACAAAACCCTCTGAGAAAAGAAAAGGAAAGAAAAGCCTGCTGGCTGGAGTACCTGCTTAATCTCGATATCCTTGTTGGTTTCCTTCTCCACTGAAGCGATGAAGCGCTCGATGGACTTGCGCTCGCGCGTTGGCCTGTCTGTGAAAAACGGAAATATCTCTTTCTTCTGTCTCTGCCGTTTCTCTCCTCTACCACGAGGCGTGCTTAGCTCCTCGGATTTCGCCCTTCCTTTCTTTGGTCTTCCGGCTGACTTCTTTGTCGTCGTCTTTGTTTCCTTCTCCTTTTTCCCTTCCTCCGCAACCACCTCCTCCTCCTCCTCCTCCTCCTCAACCTGTTCCACTTCTTCTGCTACTGCTTCTTCTTCTGCTTCTTCCTCTTTTGCTTTCTCCTCTTCCACTACGTCTTCTTCCACTTTCTCCTGCTCCTCTTCTGCCTTGTCATTCTCCTGCTGCTCCTGCTCCTCTTTAGCCACTTCCAATTTCTCCTTAGCATCGTCAATATCCATCTCGCTTCCTTTCACGTCGTCTTTACTGACATGTGCTATTTCCTTTCCCTTGTCTACTTCCGGTTGATGATTCTCTACGGCTTTTCCCACTTTTCTTTCTGCATTCACCACCTCTTCAACTGCTGTTTGTTCCTGCTCGTCGGCCATGATCCGTTCTTCCCTTATTGCTGTTATTGCTCTCCTGCGCCTCCTCCTCCTCCTCCTCCTCCTCCTCAGCAGCCACAACGGGCTCGGTTGGTGGGGCGGGAGCGTCAGCCTTCGCGACGTCGGCCTCGTTGCGGGGGAAACACAACCTGCCGAGCGTTGCAGCAGTTTCTCCTCTGCCGGACGGACCCCGCCATCGCCCGCCCGTCCGTCCGCGGTCTACCGCGCGGTCTGTCGCCAACACACAGCGCGGTACTGGAAGCGGGGGGCATTGAACGAGCGTACAGCGCGCAGACAGACAACATCCAATATCAAATTTATCATCCATATTTCAATTTTATCATCCAATTTGGATTCCACTCTTGACCGCGTCTCCCGTCCGGGCAGTCCGGGCAAGTGCTGAACAAATGGTGGAATCTCCACGGGTAGATGTTTTTTCTTATAAAATAAAGAAAATTATTTACACTTCTTTATCATTAAAATTTATTCATATTAATAAACCCTACTTATTTATTTATTTATATATTTATTTTATTAATAAAACCCTCATTTTAATTTCATTTTTTCATTTACATATCTACATAATGAACTGCATCAAACCATAGACTCAAGATACATCCAAAGAACATAAGATTTTTAAAACATAATAAAACATTAATAACATGTTTTTTCACTGTAAAATGTGTTTTTCAACGAATATTTGTCACTTTTGCAAAATAAAAAAATTGGAAAATAAAAATAAAAATAAAAAATCATTGATTCCCACTAGCTTAATGTGACTTGTGCTATTACTAGCCCAAGTGTGAACATGACCTTGACAATAGTTTTCAATTGTGGAAAAAAAAAAATTTAATTTTTAATTAAATAAGTGTAATGGCCTTAGTTGAAAAGGCAAGGTTCCAGACTAAGCAAAATCTCCCTTTCCTCCTTTTTCTTTTCTTTTCTTTTCTTTTCTTTTCTTTTCTTTTT
>Ga0209208_10012450_pt1 | contig 10767 bp, 6 predicted proteins | sample S1TSphfallax_3_FD_187694 | JGI IMG/M metagenome (GOLD analysis project Ga0209208, IMG submission 187694) | Host-associated microbial communities from peat moss isolated from Minnesota, USA - S1T2_Fd - Sphagnum fallax MG (SPAdes) (version 2) | ecosystem: Host-associated > Plants > Peat moss >... | reverse complement strand
TTTTATTGTCTTTGGAGTTTTCTCTTGATTCATTTTAGGGTTCAGAGCCGGAGAAGAGGAGAAAGTCAAGCGTCTTGCTTTCTCTGCCAATCTTCGCTTGGTTTCCAGAGGGTGCTTATTGGAGTTCGGAAATTGAGGGGAAAGCCAGATTTGATATCAACGTGATCACTTGCGAAGGAGGAGGATGCGGTAACAGAGAGAAGGAATGGGGATTGACACAAGGACCTAGGGTTTCAGATTGAATGCAGGGATAGAGAGATTGGAGCGCATTGCCGCCTCCAGCGTTGAGGGTGAAACTGAAAAGAGCCGGATAGGGAAGAGCTTCGTGTCTTTTCCGAGAGTTGAGAGGTTCTTGTGATGCTGTGACTGGGGCTTGGTTGTTGAAGAAACCCTACAAATTTCTCTTTACTCTGTGAGAGTGGTAAGGAAAAGAAAACCAAAAGAGGGAGAGGGAGAGGGAGGGAGTTGTGTCTGCTGGCTTCCTCTCTTATTCAAACTGTGCAAATCTTGGGTTCTTTTCTGTTACTGCTTCCATGTTTTTTTGTGTTATGCTGCCCTTGGTTTCCACCATTGTCCCCAAAGTGCAATGCAGTTGCGGTGGAAGCATCACAATGGCAAACCACATTGGCAGTCTGCAGACCTGAGTGTGGTTAGGTAGCTTGTGGAGATAACCACATTTCTTTCTTTGTATGTTCACAGTTGATGATGGACAGACAGACCTTCTGCCCCTTCTCCCCTGAAGTTCCAGTTGTTCATACCTCAGAACAATTGACTTAAAATGTAGATACTGTGCGGTTTATATAATGAGAACACCTCTCTGGATTGTATGCCATCTGTGTTTTGCAGAGGGTGACCATCTTGTGGAGTCCTGCATTTGTCCTGAAAAAGACTCCATGTGTGCAGTCTATACTGCATTTGAGCTCTCTGAGAAAATGGATATCCTGTGGTTTCCAACCACCTTATATGCTAGATCGTCCAGTCTTCTTGTTTCTCATTTTGACTCTGCTTTTGGAGAGTGGCTGCGGGGTCCTGCAGAGTATGAATCTAGAATGTGTGTGTGCAGGGATGAGGAGAGCAAGAGTGTGAGAATCAGAAACAGGAGCTCTGTGAGAGAGAGGAGTGAGAGGGGAGAGGAAAGAAGAGTGGCAAGACTGTGCTTTGCAGGCACTTCATACGAGGCAGAAACCAGTGTGGGGAAAACACAACTGTGTGGTAAAAAAAACCTGAGTTGTGTTGGTGGTGCTTATACACCCCCGAATGGCGCATTCCTCCTCCAGAGATGGCAACTTGTTGCTTGGATCAAGAAAGCTTGTGGTATGTAGGCATTCCACTTCTTTTAGCAACTTGGCTCACTCATGCAGCCAAAGGTGAGCCCCTGGACATCCAATAGAGTAGAAATGGTCAACTTGTTCAATGAAGCTGAAACTGTGGCAAGACAACATGGGTCCATGATCCTTGTAGTATTGGTTTGATCTTGCAAAATGATGTCAGATGGAGAAATGAATCTGGAAAATATAGTGTGTCCACAATTTTACCTGACTTCCCCTTATATAGGTTTGAAGCTAAATCCTTACTGGGCACCAAGAAGCTCATTTCTTAGCTCCATGGTTTCAGATTCAAGTCAAAACCTTGGAAGAGCATTTTTTTTTTGTTGTATCATTCATAACTGTTGGCAAAGTGATAAGTCACTCCCATTTTGTGTGTAAGCATGAGACTACCCTCTTGGCTAAAGGCTCCATCGTGATGATGGACATATTCTAACTGCTCGAATACAATATTCTAAAATCTTTCTTGTTCAAATCTTCCCTTGAGTGCTCAATATATTCCCTCACTTGGATCCCAGTTATACCACTTGACAGCTGTTTCAGCTATCATAGATAACACTAACAGTAATGGCAATTTTCTTGTGTTGTGTACCAGGTGTTGGGTATCCCTTGGGACATTGACACTGAAGGATTGAGGCAGTACATGTTGAGATTTGGTGACCTTGATGATGTTATTGTCATGAAGGTTAGCTCGCATTCTGATTCTTGGGTTTGTCGTTCATTTCTTCACACTACCATTTAGTTGCATGACTTTGTCTAGCAAAATTGACATGTGACTATTCCAACTTTTCACAGGACCGTGCAACAGGACGATCCCGTGGATTTGGATATGTGACATTTTCAAGTGCTGAAAATGCACAGGTACATCATTTCCTTAACTGGTGGTTGTACTCATCTTAGATTGCAGATATTTCTTGTAATCCAATGTTCAAGCACTTCAACAGGGCCTTAATGTGCATTTCTTTGCAAATTTGCTCTGGGTGCTCTTTAAAATAGGGTGGCTGGTCATAGGGGTTTAGTCAGTAACATGTTCTCATGCCACTGTTTTATATGCACAGAAAGCAGTTTCCACACAGCATTATCTCAATGGCAGAATGCTGGAGGTGAAGATTGCAACTCCAAGGGTAATGCTCTTCTTCTTTACTTGACTTGTTTCTTCTTTGGGTGCAATACTTGTTTTCTGGGTGGTATACTTGTCAATTCCCACTGTTAAGAGCTGATGAAGTCAGTTGGGAGTACCAGCAGCTAGTCACTGCTATCGATGATGAAGATGATGGTTTTATGCTTTGTGGGTGATAGTCAAACAGCTCCTAAGGCTTGGTTTCCTTTTTTCCTGTTTGCTGATATGTTGTCAGATCTGAAATCTGTATAACCTGTTACCTGCTCATCTCTCAATTCTATTCTGATTGACCTATATTCTAAGTTTGGAGTGCATTTTGTGTTTGGAACTGACTCTTGATCTGGATCCATGTTTGTAGTTGGATCTGATTTTGAATCTGCTGTTGTTTGCACCAGGAAGAGATGAAGCCACCTGCCAAAAAGATCACTCGAGTTTTTGTGGCAAGGATTCCACCCATTGTCACTGACGAAGAGTTTCGCAGGTGCAGTTAAACATCATTCTGCTTGCATATTACTTTCCTGTGATCATCCTTTCTTTTACAGATATGTGCAACTGAAGCAGCTCTACCAGGGGTCTCTGTTGTGTGGTTGTTTTTCACTTTGCTGCTCAAAAGTGTTCAATAAATGTTACTGGATTGGGGGTACAATTTATCTTCCTTTGTATAGTACCTGAGATGATGCACACCTCCAGATGCTATTGAGGGATCATGGCTCCTAATATTGCGACTTAGTGGGGTCAAATTCCATGGAATTTTGTCCTTTGAACATCTTCTATCTGATTGCACTGGGACCTTCATGCAGTTGCTGTATCCTTATTGCAGTTGTTTCTTTTTCTGTCACAGTTTCCTAAGTTAGAAGGAAGTGTTTTAAGTTAAGCTGTCTGTTGGGAGAAAGTTCATATGGTTTTCATCTGTCTTATACTTAAGTGCACAGTTTTGATGTTTTTCTCCCTCTCATGTCTAGTAAATGCATGGGGTTTGGGTTGATTGCAGCTACTTTGAGAAATTTGGTGCTCTGACAGATGCTTACATGCCCAAGGCAAAATCCCTTACCCTCTTGATGTCCAATGGTTTCATAGGACCTTGCCTTCGAGCCTAACAAGACTCTACATTATGCTCTAACCATCCATTTTCATTGGTCTTTGAAATTTCAACCTGATGTTTGTTGACTTCATAATTCCATACATGCAGGATTTAGCGTCAAAGGCACACCGTGGCATTGGATTTGTCACATATGAGCACTCAGGTACAATAGGTGTTCTTTTGAATTTCCTTAGTTCGTTGTACATGGTACAGATAAAATCTTGGGGAACCAAGAGAGAATTGTTGATTGCTTTTCCAATTATTAGGGCTGGAAATATTCAATTACATCCAGGGCAACATTAGTATGAGCCAGAATGAACTGAAGAGTGCATCCTAGAATATCGAGGTTCGTCTGTTGTGTGACATGTATGTAAATGCTTTTTCACCTTTTTTCACAAATTAGTTTTCATGCTCCTTACAGTTCCCGAAGCTTTGATTGCACCAAGCTCTAATAGCATATCATTCTGTGGGAGTGGTCTTGCTAAAATGGAGATTTAATCAATGAGATGGCTCTACAATGTGGTCCTTGCCATCTTCTACAAAGTGTTTTCTCCTTTCATACATGAAACCATGGAGCTCACTCTACTGTTGCAATTATACATGTCCTACTTTTTGCAGAGTCTGTGGACAGGCTAATGAATGAATCACATGAGCTTGGTGGGTCCACAATAGCTGTTGACCGGGCCACTCCTAAGGTAAGCTGTGGTTGACCCTCCGGCATTTGATGGAGGATTTCCTAGAATTGGCTGTTGATGCATGAAATGGTTGGATATTATTGCATATCTTCAGTCTAACCTGCTATCTTCCTTGTCAACAGGAGGATGGTGTAAAGGTTTGGGGGAAGGGCTATCCTGGAACTGCAGCTTATGGAGCATATGGAGTGTACACAAATGCAGCCCGTTTTGGAGGATTTGGAGGGGCATTTGGTGCATATGATTATACAGGTTCTGCACTCACAGGAGACTTAGGACCAGCAGCAGGCATTAACAATGCTTTTGCAGCTGCAAATGCATGGCCCCCATCCCTACCTTCTGGGACTGGCTATGGTGGACCTGGGCTTGGTGGCCCAGGTAGTGCACAGGCTGGGAGCTATGGGTCAGGAACCCCACCGATTCCACCCCTTAGAGGTCTAGGAACCAAAATCTTTGTGGGGAGGCTGCCACTTGAGGCAACTGCTGAAGATTTGCGACGCTACTTCAACAATTTTGGGCGCATTTCAGATGTTTATGTCCCAAAGGTGGGCTATCATGCTTCCTGATAATGCTCTCAAGTTACTGGTATGTGGAAGGTTAGTTCTGTTTGCTGACATTGGTGGTTGCATGGTGATGATTTTACTAGGATGCAAAGAAGACATCACATAGGGGTTTTGGCTTTGTCACTTTCTCTGATGAAGGTGCAGCAGAACGAGTTGCTCTTAGAACCCATGAGATTCTTGGCCATCAGGTAAGACTTCCATCTGTTGATATGAATCATTCATGATACTCTGAGCTTATTCTGCATCCATAAATAGTTGTGTTTTGGATGACCCTCCCTGACTTGGATGATTTGCTATTTCTGATGGTGTTTGTGACAGACAGATGTGGTTAGCAGTTCCCCTTGTTGCACATTGTAGTGACCCTGAAGCATGTGACATTGTTGTGGTATTCTAGACAAACCATGTGTCTTCTTGTGCACAGTTCTCAAGAGATTTGTTGTGCAGATTGCAGTGGACAGAGCAGCACCACAGGATGAGATGGCAAATGCTGCTTATCTTAATCATGTGGGTCCAGGGGCAGCAGCAGCTTCAACAGGTGGAGCTGGAGGGCCCATCAGAGGAAGCAATGCACCTCTACCAGGCAGTGGTTATGGAGGCATTCAAGGCAACTTGGATTTCAATGCTGGGGTAAGTTATCGTATCCAGATAATTTTTTCTCCCAGTCCTTTCTCGGTTTGTTGACTGGACATTGAGAGGTCTCAAGAATAACAGGCATAAGAGTGGTCAATCAGAACTTCAGGACAACTTCAAAGTAAAGGCCAAGTTTTGAATTAGTGATCTACTCCTGTGAACATGTCAAAGATGCTGACTAATAGCTGAAACGGTTCTTCTAACAGACAAGGCTCTGTAGATTTCCACTAGATTCCCACTGACTGCAGATTATTTGTCACTTTAGCATGTTACATTTATGTTCATGTCCTATTTTAAAGCTGACATGTGGAGGATTTAGCCCATCAGAGCATGATTGGTCTTAACTTCTAGATTGGTGAATATGTATTTATGTTCATGTCCTATTTTAAAGCTGACATGTGGAGGATTTAGCCCATCAGAGCATGATTGGTCTTAACTTCTAGATTGGTGAATATGTGCGTGTCCCATTTGATTGAAGCTCACAAATGGGTGGTTACAAGATCCTGAATGATTCTGACTTGCTTATGTCAGTCAGATAGAAACAATCATTCTGATTGTTTTAGTGCCATTGTTCTAAACCTGTATGTTGGATGTGACATAGTCTGAACCATTTCTTTGTGGATGGATTCAGTGGGGCACATATGGCAATGTGGGTCCACTCCAAACAGCTGAAGGAGGGGGTATTCCAGGTGGTCATCGTGGTTCTAGATTGGAGCCACGTTACAGGCCATATTAGACACCCAGTAAGCTCACTCAAGATTCCTGCAAACCTAAGTAGTTTAATAGTTAATACTAAAATCTCAAGGGATGCAAATTATGAATGGAAACAATGTATACTTTCTTTTTGCTTTTCCCTGAAGGAGAGACTTTGTATGATGCGGGATTAGGCCACAGGAGCTTAAAAGTCTCATGTTCCATTAATTTTCTTATGCCCTATATGTGATAATCCAAGTGAAGGATGTTCTTATTTCTTTCTGGTGCTCTTCCAACAGTCCTGATATCTATTCAGATGTCTGGTACACTTGTTTCTGTTAACTATGAGTTGAGTACAATCTGTTACCTATTTTGTTTTGATTGCCTATGTCATGTCAGATTTGGGAACCTAAGAACAATGTTGTGATTCTATTGATTGGTCAGGCTTTGTTGTAGTTCTTCATGTTCTGCATTGTTAGGACTCAAAAAGGATCTTGATGCAAGTCTTCAGGATGATTCCACATCTGTCAGTAGTTGATAGGAGTAGCTCTGATCAGGAAGAACATAAGCAGCTTATAGTTTTTTCATTGTTGCTGATGGTTGCTGGTGTTATGGTCAGATCTAATGTATCCATTTCCTTATTATAGGGTCATATATCAATTCTCTTCAGGTTGACTAAAATGGGAAGTATTGAGAAATTCTGAGTATTTATGAAATCCTCAACTTTAGTGAGAGCTCACTTCAAAATTCCCGGTCATGATATCTCAAAGCATCAGTAAAGTCTAGCTACCCTACCTACCTACCTATTGAACTAGCATAGCTAGCTATCTATCTAAGTAAGATGGTTTAGGTTAGCCTAGGTAGTTTTGTTGAGCTAGGATAGGCTATCTAGTTAGACTAATCTAGGTAGGTAGGTTGGTAATAATAAGTGGGTAGATTTGGGTAATATGTAGGTGGTAGGTTGGAAAGTAACACTAAATGGGTAGGCTAGGTAATAGTTAGGCTAGGCAAGTAATTGGTTGGTAATACTAAGTTAGCATTAGCCCTAGCTAGCCTAGCCTAAGGCTTATTTAGGCAATGACTTAGGTTAGCCTAAAGCCATAGTTCCAAGTATATAATGGTATATTTGAGGGACATGTATTTGTTAATGTGAACACTCTAGTCAATGTGTTCAAAGGTGAAAATGTGGATTGGATAGTGCACTATGTTCTAGCTATGTTCTAGTAGGTAGGTGTTTCAATTGCACATTTTGAATATGGGGGGCCATTCCACCAAACCCATGTCTTTATAAATTCATGAGCATACCCTTTGTTGCTCAAAATTTATATTCAAATTTTTAATTCTGATTTTGAGCAAGGAAGTGTGCACATGTACATTTCAAATTAGGATTGAACATATTTGCTCACTCATGTGTTAATTTGTTTGATAACAGTTCTTTTTTTTTTGCTTATTTGTTTGCTTGTTTCTATTTTGTCTTTTTTATTTTGTAACTAATTGGCTGCATTGTTAAATGCTTTACGAATTTGTTTAATGGTTTTGTTGCTTCTTGATGTTTTCGAAGCATTTCTTTTATTAATTGTTTATTTATTCACTGTTTGAAATTGTATTGTTTCATATTTGACTATTTTCAGACTTCAATTGACAAGGTTCAAGTCCTTGAAAGATTAGAAATTATTTTTTTTGTTTGATTCTAGTTGTATTTATAAAGCATTTTGATCTACTATTGCACAGTAATTTGTTCCCGTTTTGATTTGTTTGATTCAATTATATATTTGAAAATGATGAAATAATTTTGTGTGTTTTGTTTCAAATTCCAAAATCAAAGTAGGGTTTAAATCGGCAAACCATGTTTGATTGAAGCAATTCGTAAGGCATTGGAAAGCCTCAAGATATCAATTGATTTAATTAAGCATATTTCAAAACAATACATGAGCTTGAGTTGTTCTTGTATTGTTGTTTTGAAAATTTTGGTCTAAAAAGATACAAATGCATGCTTCCAAGCCCACCTCATACATTTCATAGTTTTTTTTTCCCACTAAATAATTTTTGTAACTTTTGTGCAAAAGAAAGATGAAAATATGTTTTTGCTAATGATATTGATAAATTGTTTGAAATTATGTCAATTCACATTTGTTGTTTATTGTATGAATCTTACATGTTTTCATTGAAAATAAGTTTTTATTAAATAATGATTCATAAAATTTAAATTTGCACATGTTACATTTCAAATCCAATACAATTGTCGTGTTCAAATATTTTGACTTTTAAAAGTTTCAACAGTTTTATATTATCATCATGTTGAAACTTGTGTTCTTGCAATGGAGAAATTGTATTCTTGGCCTTAATTTCCAAATTTGAAATGTCATTACAAACTGAATCTACATAAATATGTTGATGATGAAGTGACAAAAGCTACTCTTTAAGATGTCTTTATGAAATCTACCTTTGAAACAAAAAAAATTTGACATTTCAATTTACATTTTTATTTTTTTTTCCTCATGAGGTCTTAAATGGTTAATGATTGTTTTTATTTTTTATTTGGCTTTGGGTTGGATTGAAAACTTCGTCATCTAAAATTTGGCACCATTTTAAAATCATTTGAACGAACATTTTAAACACTTTTATTGTTATCACTGCAATTACCATTATGTCCTTTTCTTGTGATTCAACATGTTTTTATTCAAATGAGACATGTAAAGTAGGTACAACTCAAGGCTTCTATAATAAAATTTTGAAGTTTCATTTGGAGATGATCTATATGAACATTTTAAGATTTTCATTGTTATCACTTTAAATTGCCATTATGTGTTTCGAAGCTTCATTTTTATTAACTTGCATTTTTATTGTTCAAATGAATCATGCGAAACTTTTATAAAAATTTACAATTCAAAAAAATAATTAATAATTATGTTTGCATTACGCATAATGAAATTAAAGGATGAAAAAAAAAAATAATGTGAACTTTAGATGAACTTTATGTCCAAACAACACCAACAATGATATAAACATAAAAAATTATCAAGTTCGAAAAAAATATTTTTCAATAAATAATATGCAAACCATTCAAAAAAATAGGTAACATCTACTGGTCTAATTCCTTAACACACCCGATATGTTTCATATGAGATGCTCCTCATAAGAAACTTTGGGTTGTCAATGTACATCTTCATAAATATTTACTAGTCTAATGCTTTGACATGTTTGATATATTTCATATGAGATGTTCCCCATAAGAAACTTTGGGTTGTAATGTATGTCTTCACAAACATTTCTTGAGTTTTTCATTCCACATCATTTTGGCATTTGTTGTTTTTCAATGTCATCTTAAGCATTTTGCATTCAACTATGGTTTGTAACAAAGATCACCACGAGGTACTGATCTCGTCCATTTTTTCAAAAATCCACAAGTTATTCCACTTGTCAGTCTTTTGAATGGACTCTTTTGAATCCCATTTTAATCCTAGAAAAGGGATCTTTTTTGCATAATACCTTTAAGGACACATTGTTTAGAATATTTGAAAAAAATATGTTCAATAACTAAAACATCTCCAAGAGCTAGTATTAAATTACCATCCATTATAAACTTTAGTAATTGGAAACAAACAAAAAATAAATGATGTGATGAAATAATGACATTTATTAACAAAAAAAATTGAACTCAAAGTTTTTTTATGTTACTATTTCTTAGCATGTAATAGTTAGTTTTTTATTCACTAGTAGGTTTTTCATATTGAAGAGGTTTTAACCATATTTTTCAAATGTTGTATTTCATTTTGTTAATGAAAGGAGCAAGGTGAATATTGATTGATTAAAACCATCATAAAGCAAATGAGAGATCTAAGTAAAATGCAATACAAAATTAAGAAATGTTTAAATTGGACCTAATTAATGTATCAAAGGTAAATGGATAAATGATTAACTCGTTTGGATAAAAATAATAATGCACACAAAGTTTAGATTTCATAATGTTAATGTAATAATTTAATTTGGTATCATTGGTTAAATGTTAATAACTTCCATTTATCAAAATATATATAATGCATATTAGTCTGCACAAATGATTTTTTTTCCATAAATTATTTATGAAAAATAAATTTTAAAACCAAAATTTTAAATATATATATATTAAAAATATGGCTAAATTTTGGCCATTCAAAATTGTATAGTTAAATTTGACAACATTATAAACTTTTTTTTTTCATACTATATCACATATTAAGTCACAAAACAATGATAAAAATTTATTAATTAAATCATGTTAATTACACTTTCCATTTATTTTTATTTTTAAATTAAATGAAAATTTTACATTTATCACATAATTTTTTTAATTTTGAATTATTTGATTTCTTGATTTTTTTTTGGTGAAATGGTTTTTTTTTATTATAAAACAACATGAGATTTAATAAAAGAAAAAATTGTAAAATTTTTCCCCTTTGCTGATTTCAGTTGTGGGGAGATTCTTTATCCTTTTTTTCTCAAAAATTAATATTTTTCAACATGTGTTTTTTTTTTTAATTAGATGGTTTTCTTTTGTTAAGAAACAACATCAAATTGAATGAAAAATAGAACTATTTAAACCTTTCCCCCGTGTTAATTTTAGCTAGGGGGCATTTTTAATTGTTTTCTTTGTACTAGAAATTGATTTGTTTATGATTTTTTT
>Ga0209208_10012449_pt1 | contig 10768 bp, 13 predicted proteins | sample S1TSphfallax_3_FD_187694 | JGI IMG/M metagenome (GOLD analysis project Ga0209208, IMG submission 187694) | Host-associated microbial communities from peat moss isolated from Minnesota, USA - S1T2_Fd - Sphagnum fallax MG (SPAdes) (version 2) | ecosystem: Host-associated > Plants > Peat moss >... | reverse complement strand
CATTCTAGAAAAATCGATCTTGAACAACAAGTTGGGAAAGCATGTTGAGGAGGTGAAAAAGGCTAAGGAGGTTCAAGAGGCCCAAGTGGCAAAAGAAGTCCGAGAGGCGAAGCTCCACCTTGAAGTCAAGGAGATCCTTCAAATCGTAGAAGAGGCGGCTTGAGCGGAGTTCAAATTACAACGGGCCAAGATTAAGGTCCTTCAAAACAAAGAGGTTCCTTCATCAATTTTCATGCATGCCATGGCTAAAGGCATAAAGGTGTTGTAAACCTTGGTGCTTAGTGAAAGAGAGACCAATGTGCAATTAACCTTGGAGTTGTGAAAGGCTCAAAAGGAGAAGGGGTTGGGTGAAACAGAGAAGCTGTGAAGGCCATGAAAACCCAAATGTTGGATCGTTTCATGAGAAAGGGCATTGAGGCAAAAAGGGTAAGACAATGGGCCCTCTAAGCAGGGGCCTATTTTGAATCCCAAGTGATCATCATGGATGTTGATTGGCTAAGGTTGGTGTGGTTTCTTTTGAAAGACCATGCCTTAGAGTGGTGGATGACACAAAAGGATGTTGAACCAAACCTAATGGGGACTTTACCTTGAAACGCATTCAAGGCCAAATTGAATGAAAATTCACCCCCCATAACTAGATTTTAAAAGATGGGCAATAAGTACTAAACTTGTGCCAAAATCCAATGCTTCAACTATAAGGAGTTGGGTCACTTTACCAAGGATTGTAAAAATGTAAAGCAAGATTGGGCACAAGGGGGTTTTACTACAAAAGCAAATGTGGCCAAGTTGGGCCTTACTTAAATTTGAGGTAAGATTTAATGAGTTGTTGTGTTTGTTAGATTCAGGGGCCACACATTTGTTTGTGAGCTCAAGTGTAATAGCGCGACTTGGGTGGGTGGCTACAAAGGTGGCCAAGCCCATTAAGATCCAATTAGCACAAAAAGCCACAACACTAACAAACAAAGTGGTTTTTGGGGCTATTTTGGAATGTGGCAAAACAAAGCTTGCAAAGAACTTCACGGTCTATGCCTTAGATGGCATTGAGACCATCTTAAGGAACCCCTTTTTAGATGTTTACCATGTAGATATTTTGAAAGGAGGCCTTAAGTTAAAAGTTATTACTAGAATAGTAGATAGGTCTATTAATTTAAAAGTTAAATACCATGTTAGTTTAGCTAAGGTAGCTATTCATTTGGTCTCCTTGCAAGAATTGTAAGAGCCTTCATTTTTAATTCTTATGCATGTGGATGAATCTAGTGCCAAGTCTAAAACCAAAGGGGCTAAGTCTTGGCCTACTTGTATTTCCAACATAATTAATAAATTTTTGGACATCTTAACATATGAACTCCGTAAACATCTACCTCCTTATAATGTGAACCATAAAATTGAGGTGGTGCTTAGATCGACACCACTTTCTAAGTCACCCTACTAAATTAATAAAAAACAAGCCACAAGAGCTCAAAGTTCAAATAAAAGACTTAATGGAATGCGGGTACTTTAAGCTAAATAAATCACCTTGTGGTATGCTCATTTTGTTCGTGGATAAGAAGGACAAAAAATTGCACATGTGTATAAATAACCATGCCTTGAACAAAATCACTATTAAAAACAATTACACCTTGCCCCAAATTGATGATCTTTACAATTGTTTAAATGGGGCTTGGTATATTAGTTGCATAAAATTGAAGTTAGGCTATTAACAAATTCATGTGGAAGAGGTAGATGTAAAACAAATGGCTATGAGGACAAGATAGGATTCATATGAATTTTTGGTCATGCCGTTTGGGTTTAGGGTTTATGATCATCTACATAGATGACATTTTGGTGTATTCCAAGTCTGCAGAGGAGCATGCGACACATTTGGAATTTGTGTTGCAAAAGTTCAAAGAAAACAAATCATACACAAACTAGGCAAAAAGCGAGTTCACAAATCTAGAATTGGACTTTTTAGGACATGTTTTGTCTTGGGAATGGGTGAAAACCTAACCCAAAGAAGATTGAATCAACTAAGGAATGGCAAAGCTAGTTTCAGCCAAGGGTGTAAGGTCATTTTTGGGATTGTCCAATTTCTATAAAAAGTTCATAAAGGACTTTTCAACATTAGTTAAACTGCTCACTAATCTTTTGAAGAAATGGGGATCATTTGAATAGAAGGACAAACAACAAAAGGTGTTCAACCTCTTGAAAGGGAAGTTGTCATTAATAATAGTGTTGTGATTCTTAAACTTTGCGAAGCCATTCAAAGTGCATATGGATGTGAATGGGTTTGTGATAGGCGGGGTTCTTATGCAAGAAGGACACCCAATTGCCTTTGAAAATAAAAAGCTAGTAAGGATCCAATAGACATGGCCGACTCATGAGAAGAAACTATTTACAATAGTGAATTACTTAAAGGCATGGCAACTTTATTTGGGCTTTCATAAAATCAAGGTCTTTATAGATAATGTATTTTTAAAACATTTTAAGACTCATCTAAAGGCCAAAACTAACTAATTATGTTGGCATGATACTTTGCCTTTTATGGACATTGGGTTGATCCATAAGCATGGCAAAAACAATGTGGTGCTAGATGTGTTAAGTTGCAAAGAGGAATACCAAAGAGAAATGTCTGGTAAAGTATTCAAATTTTCCGAGTCATGTTTGTTGGAAAAAACATTTTAAAAAGGAAAACATGAAAGGCATATGTGGAAGATTGCTTGACATAAAGTTATTTTAACGATTTGCATTAGAAAAAGAAAATGAGAGGGATCACCCTTTTAGATGGGTTGTTTAAATGGAAGCAATCATGAGTCTATGTGCTAGAAGGAAAGTTATGCATGAAAGTCATGCAAGAAGTGCATGATGCGCCCATGGTAGGACACTATGGAAAAAAAACGACAAGAGAGCTGTTGGGGAAAACTTTATACTAGCCTAAAATGAAAGAATACATAGAACATTATGTCCACACATGTGTGAAGTGCCAAAACACCAAATTAGTACAAATAAAGAAGTTTAAGCTATATAAGCCCTTCCCAATCCCCTCAGGGCCATTTGACAGTGTTTCAATGGAGTTCATGACATGTCTTTTAAAATGGGAAAGGACAAATGCCATCTTTGTGGTGGTAGACAAGTTTTTAAAATTGGCTAAATTTGCACTGACCCAAACAAATGCCACAATAGTGGGGACAATGAAGCTATTTTTTGACATGTGGGTTTAACATAATGGTATGCCGAAGGTCATAATACATGACCAGGATGTGAAATTCACATCGAAATTTTGGACATTATTGATGAAGAAGGTGGGGACCAAGTTAAAGTTTAGTACCACTTTCCACCCACAAATTGATGGACAAACCCATAATATCAATGAATTATTGAATCATTATTTCCATGATTATATTGCCGACAATCATTAGGATTAGGGTGACCATCTAGTTTTGGCAAAATTTTGCTACAATTCCACAAAAGATGTGACCACTAAGATGAGTCCCTTCAAATTGGTCTCAAGAGTTGAAATGAAACAACCCATGGATTTAACCATTCTTAAAACAAAAGGTATTCATTACAAAAGGCGGTAAGGAGGCCAAAAAGATGGCCAAGGATCGTGAAAAGAGGAAATCAAGGGCCATTAAGCTCTTTGAGAAGGTGTAGGTTAGTTATAAGAAACAAGCCAACAAATCACAAAGGCATATAAAGCTTGAAGTGGGGGACCTAGTGTGGTTAAACATAAAAGACTTTAAAAAGCTCAAAATTTTGGTGAATAGGTTCATTCCAAAGTATGGAGGTCCCTATAAGGCCATTTGTAAACGCCACTTAGATGTTTATTCTTAGTAATTGCCAATGATGTTGGTAGCCCACCCGACCTTCCGTGTGTCCAAATTGAAGCAAATTCATGAAAACAAGAAAAGGAAGGACCAAAAACATGCCTACCACCTAGGATTTGATCTCATTGAGCACAAGCTTGTTGGGGAAGTGGAGTGCATCCTAACTACAAAACAAACTAGGAAAATTGGCAAACAATATTTGGTGAAGTGGAAAGGGTGCCACCCCAAAAAGTTTCAGTGGGTGAAGTTTGCTCATTTAAACCACTTATTGGAAGTGGTTGAAAAATTTGAACATGAGTGTGGCCACAAGATGTGAAAGAGGAAAGCACATTAAAAAAAGTCCATCAAATCAACGTAACATTGATGAGGACATCAACCTCCAAAAAGCAAGGGGCTGAAAGCAAAAACTTAGAAAAATGGATGTATATCCAAATTGAAGGGTAAATGGTAGTTGGTTTGAAGTCAAGATGTGTGAAAAGGGGCAGACCATGGAAGAAATAAGTGAGGGCTGAGTTGAGGTGATGACAACCAATGAAAATGAACCTAAAGAGTTGAATTTAAAAAAAAAGCTTCTAAAAGTTCAATAAATTGAAATTGTGTTAGTGATGTGTGTGCATTAAATGGCATGTCCCCAAATTGAAAATAAGCTTATGGGAATGAGGTTTCCAATGCATGGAGTCATGAACCATGTCCTCTTAAAGCAAAAGGGGCCTGGCGTGGGCTTAGCCAAGCCCAAGCCAACATTATATGTTGGTGCATTTTATAATCATACCTTGGCATGGTTGCCTAAGGTCATCAAAAGAATAAGCCTAGGCATGAAACTTAGCCCTCAAATGTCTTTAGGGTGTCCAAAGAGTGAGAATGTTGCTTGGTAAGAGAAACGAACCTAAGAAGGGATTGGTGTCGTTAAAGGGATCATCACAAAGATGGATAAGAAAATTGTCTAAGAATCCTTTTGCATCTAATAGAAAGAATTTAAGATGTGAACTACACTTAAATCAAAAACTAGCTATTCTCTTAAAGGCTTAATGTATGGTGGTGGCGAAAGGAGTGGATTTGCCATGACAATGGCGACATGTTATTTGTGTCCATGAGGACATACACCTCCTAATGGTGAGGGTGAATGACATGCCCTTTCACTTAAAAAATGTTTTAAGCAGATGTGAATCTCATATTGGGACCATCTTAGTGGGGCATTAAGGTGATATTAGAGCTAGGCCAAAAATGGCTCTGCATAAAAGAATTAAAATACGTCCAAATTTAGGGGTCCAGATGGGTTAAAGCAAGAGCTCGGGCTTTTGCTGGCCAAGAAGACGAGTGGGGGTTGTTTTCTGGATTGTAGTGTGAGGCACTATCCCCTTAAAACTCTCAACGAACAATTAAATGTTGTCCTGGGCTGCCCAAGGGGGGCGAACTTGCTAAAACAGTTGTGACGATTAGAAGTTGTCCTTCTAAAGCTTCGAGGCCACCAAAAGAAGGTTGACCTTAGGACGACTCTAATTGTTCCAGTCTAAATCCTTCTCGGGCCAACTCTAGGAGTTAGGCTTGGCAGGCCCCCAAATCAACCTGGGGCTGCTTCAGCTTTAAGGCCATTAGGGCCGGCCCCTAGAGATGGCCCATGTTAGACTAAGACTTAGTCTCGATAGCAGGGATTAGCGAGTCTATACAGAGAGTTTGAGTTCATCTTGAGCAGTCAGGACTTTAGGACTAATCAAGTGTGGCGTGGGATGTTTAGGTAACTAGGAGCTAAAAGAGTTGACATGAAAAAAACTTGACAAGGTGTGTGAAACCCAAAATGACAAGCTAAAATAGGCGTGTCAACACCCATTTCCCAATATACCTTCTTGAATGAATGAACAAGCACATTCACTGCTACTATGGCAAAAAATTGAAAACCTTCTGGTTACTTTGAAAGATCATCCATCCAACTAATACAAAATCAGCAACTCCAATTCTGATTTTAACATTACCAGGGTTAAATATAACCATTTAGAGGCCTCACTCAAAAAGGTCAAGGAACCAGTGTAGGTGCTGGTTCACGGTGGCCTACTACCCTGCATAAAAACCTTACCAAAAACCCTACCTATTCTTCTCGTAGATGAGTGACGAAAATGAAAAATTGGACAAAGTTGTTGGATGATAAAAATGGACATCTGCCCTGAGGGCCAAAAAAAAAAGGGACACAAATACTTGTGCAAGGAAGGACTCTTGTTGCTGCTCTTTATTGCTGTCAGGGATTTTTGCGCAGCAGCTTGCTTAGGAAGACAAATGAGAGGATTTTGATTGTTGCAGCAGCAGAAGAAGAATGGAATGGATTTCCGTATCAGCAGTAGCGGCAGAAGAAGATAATGAGTGGATTTCCATAGCAGCCGCAGCAGCAGCAGCAGAAGAAGAAGAACAGGAACAAGAAGAGAGCCTGAGTGGAGCTTGGTAGCAGCAGCAGCAGCAGGAGAGAAGACTTTATCACAAATAGTAGAAGGAGCACAAGAACAATCAACAAGTCTTCCCATGATCACCAACCACATGGATTTGTGGCTGGAGAAATGATAAATGAATGAGTAGAACAGATTGGTCTTCTTCAGACACAGTAGTATTTGTTGTCAGTTCCTCTCTTATTTTGTAACAATTGTGGATTTTAGCAGGAGGAGAAGAAGAAGAAGCAGATGACGAAGGAAGAAACTTTGCTGCAGTTATTGCGCCGACCGAGTTTGCAGTCCTATCAGCTTGCAGCAGCTGCTTTTGAGAGCAAGAGCAAGAGCTTTTGGTCTGAAGATAGTTGTATGTTGTTGTCGTTTTGTTGAACAACTGCAACAGTCGCGTCAAGTCGAGTCGAGCAAGCAGTGAGCATTCAAGTTCCGCGCCTAAAGCTTGCTGATACCGCCGTCTTTTTCTCTGCCTTGTTCGCTCTTGTCGTGATGCCAGTTTTGATCAGAGGATGCTGCTACGTCTACAGTGCATCATGAGGAAGAACAGGAGTCGAGGTTACAGGTTGACTTCCTGATGATCATGACATCATGGTCTTTTGTTTTCTCGGCGGCGAGGATCCCGGACCTGTCGAGTCTCTGGGAATGCATTTGTGACCGACCGACTTAGACATTTGTAGTAGCTGCTTCGCATTTGGGGCCTGGATCAGCTTCTTCACCATGGCAAGTCTTCAGTCGGATCTGCAACCGGGAACTCCCCCAGCAATGATAGAAAAAAGGTGAGCCTCCTCTTCATCTGTCGGAAGTGAGCGAGGAGGAAGTCGAGCTTGCTGTTTTCTGAGGAGGATCCGAGAATCACTTGCGGTTTGATCCTGGGCTCGCCGTGCACAGGATGATGGAGACAGAGTCCGCAATGCGTTCTTCAGCCAGTTACATGGAGGTGGACGTGAATGCGGAGCAAACCTTCATCGTGCACAAGGTATTCACAACATTCGCAAGCACTTCAGGAGAACATACTGTCGCTCTGTTGATAACTCGCGCTGAAGATACCTCCCTTTAGATGTGCCGCTGTTGTCTTGCAGCGGTAGAGCTTTTCCTGGTCTGCCGTGCACTTGCCGTAGCAGAAGAAAATGGCCTCGAGCATGTCCGACCTTTGCTGCTTGCTGTTCTTTCTCAATTGCGCTCTCGTTGTGTTTGTGCAGACACCGCTACTTGCGCATTGTGGTCGACTGGTGGAAGCGGTGAAGGAGGCCACAATGCAGTCGTCCGAGGCGGCTTCTTCACCAGGCAGTACTAAGCTTTTACGGGTGCAAGTGAGAGACATGCCTGGAGGAGCTGAAGCATTTGAAATGGCAGCCAGATTCTGCTTCAACGATGCGGACATCTGCATCTCGTCGGCTAACGTTGCCATGTTGCGTTGCGCCGCGGAATTCCTCGACATGACAGAAGCCTTGAGCAAAGGAAACCTGACGAGGAAAACCGAGGATTACTTGCGGACGATGGTCTTCTGGAGCTGGGAGGAAGCGCTTGTCGTCCTGCGATCGTGCAAGGAGTTTCAATCAGCAGCGGAGAAGACACAGCTGGTGCAACGTTGTGTGAACTGTCTCGCCGACAAAGCGTCGTCTTCGTTCTCCTTCGCTGGGGAGCTCAACAGTCCATTTCATGCAGGCATCGAATCCTACTTCGCTTCTTACCTCGTCTCCACACCCAGCGGCACCAGCTCGCACAGATCCTCCAAAGCTGCGTCCGAGACTTGGTGGTTCGAGGACCTCTCGACGCTTCCCGTGCACCTCGTGGCACGCGTGGTGAAGGCGATGATGGCCAATAGAACTTCGGACCACAGAGTTCTGGCCAAATTCCTTCTGCATTATCTCAGGTCTGCGTTGCCAGTTCTTGGCGGATATGGCCCCGCTACTTCTTCTCTAGCGTCACCGATGCCGCAGCACAAGAGCGCCGAACGCGATGGCGAGCACAACAATACTCTACTACACAACCAGAGTCAGAGAGCACAACGGCAAGTCATACAAGTCGTGGTGAGCTTGCTGGCTTGTCTTGATCGAAGCTCTGTTTCCTGCAGGTCGTTGCTAGGCCTCCGAAGAATAGCAATAGCGTTACGAGCCGGGAAGCTTTGTCGAAGAGAACTGGAACGCATGATCGGCGCACAACTTGATAAGGCGACACTGGACAACATTCTCATCCCTGCTCTTCCTCCGCGTTCTAGTTCTCTTTACGACGTCGACTTGGTCCTGCGACTGCTAGATTTCTTTCTCAAGGACAAAGCTGAGGCGCTGATGATGGTACCGTCTGCGAGGCCTTCAGAGAGCAGCTCGTCGTTACTGTCCACGAGAACCGAAAGCGGATCGTCTACTTTGTCGCGAGCAGATAGCAAGTCGACAATGCTGCTGGCGGCAACAACAACAGCGAGCTCTGATATCAGTACTCCTGTACAAACGGCGCTTACGAAAGTGGGAGGGTTGATGGACAAGTACTTGGCGGAGATAGCCGCCGATGTACACTTGCGTCCTTTGCGCTTTCTCGCACTCGCAGAATCTCTACCAGATTATGCTCGCGAATCCGATGATGGCCTGTACAGAGCTGTCGACATCTATCTCGAGGTCAGTACCTGCAGAGCTTAAGGATGATGGATGTCAAAGCAATCAGTCTCTCTTGTTTCTCTTGTAAGCTTTTGCAATCTCCTGCAAACTTTCTTTCTTGCTCAATCTGTGTTCAATCTTCTTCTTGCTGGTGGTGTTTCTTCTTGTTTCTTTGCAGGCTCATCCAAGCATAAACGAGGCTGATGCTTCCAGACTCTTCAAGGTCATCAACTGTCACAAGCTAGGTGCGGAGACATGCAAAGCTGCAGTTCAGAATTCGAGGTTTCCGCCAAGCTTTCTAATCCAGGTAGCACTGGTGCAGCAAGCACAGCAGAGGAGGACATTGAACGAGGGATTGTTTTGCAGCAGCAGCAACAGTGGAAGGGATTATCATCATACCAGTAATAACAAGGATTATCATAACAGCAACAACAACAGGTCTTCTTCATCTCCACCACCATCATCATCCAAACACTCCTCCTCACGAATGGGACAGCAAACAGTGGTACATGTGCAATGCTCACACTTTGAATTCACTCTCCGACAAATACAACAAGACAAGAAGAAGACAACAGAGAACCATTTCAGAGCAGCAGCAGTAGAGCAAACAGAAATGTTGTCGTCTCCATTGCCTCTCCAGCACATAAAGACAACTGAGTCTTCCAGGACAGACTCTTCTTTCGACTCTGCAAACTCTTCCTGTAAACGCTCACGAGTGGAGATGATTTCAAGCTTTCATAGACTGAAGCAGCTCTTCCACTCCAAGTCCAGACAACACTAACATACACATCCCAGCAAGTTTCTGAACATACAAACAAACCATACCACGCAACAGTGTCACTATGCACACACAGGCATCATCAGCATCGCCATTCCATGGCTGTAATCACTAAATCCGAGCAGCGCTTTTTGTTTGCACAATACAACAACATAGTGAAACTCAGCTCAGCTAAGCTCAGCTCAGCTCAGATCAGACAGCTTTGTTTTTTCCAGTTCTGTGAGGTGCAGAATAGATGTGCACTCCAAAGTGTGGCGGTTTTCTTTTCCATTGTAGTTCTTTTTCCCCCTCCCACACAGATGATTTAAAAAAGCTTCGATTCCATGGTTGGTGTTTTTCTCCCACACTTCTTGCATTTCTGCTGGCTTTCCTTGATGAAGATTATTGAGCTTTGGTTTGTGGTTCTTGCTCTGGGATAATCGAAGCAAAATGATGAAGGTTGAGCTTTGAGTAATAGTTCTGTGTTCAGTCATGATAATGAAAGAAAATCTATCACTGATGGAGCTTGAAGCTTTGGCAAGAAATCTTTATCAAAATATGTTAAGAGGAACAATCAGGAGGTTGGAAGTATTGCATTTGCACCTCCACTTTGTCTGTGTCTTTGCAATTGCCCAGTAGTTTGTGATGTTCCACCTTGCACAGACCCCCTATTCTGGTAAAGGCCTTATGCCTCCCCCCTTACAGGACCTTACTTCAAAACCCTCAAACTGATATTGCCAATATGAGCCGTTTTTTGCAAGCAGGTTGTTATGTTCCACCTTGTTCCGGCCCCCTTATTCTAGTAATGCATACCTGTTCTAGGGTTTTACCCTGTAGTTTCAAACACCAAAATGCCAAGACTGCTGCTTTGGATGATGTTCCCACGCCTGTCTTGGGGTTTAACAAGTAGGGTAAGGTCCCAGGATGAGGGCATTACCACAAGAAGGGGATGTGAAAGGCAGCACAGAGTGCTTGCCCACTTCTGGTAATGCCCTCATTCAAGGCTTTATCCAATGTAAAGCTCCTGTCACAAAATTTAAATGGATCAGATGATTCACACAAAATGGAAGATACCTTGAAAACAGAAGAACCCTCGGCCAAGTAACAAAGTTTTGATGAAGTAGAATTCTGCCCTACCATGAAATTTTTTGGCCAGTCTTTATGTTGTTAGAGGGCATGGCACCGAGGTGG
>Ga0209208_10012448_pt1 | contig 10768 bp, 7 predicted proteins | sample S1TSphfallax_3_FD_187694 | JGI IMG/M metagenome (GOLD analysis project Ga0209208, IMG submission 187694) | Host-associated microbial communities from peat moss isolated from Minnesota, USA - S1T2_Fd - Sphagnum fallax MG (SPAdes) (version 2) | ecosystem: Host-associated > Plants > Peat moss >... | reverse complement strand
CAGGTGGTGAGACTTAAAATAGTCTCTCACTTTGTATAGTCCGTGTTTTCAGGTTGCCCCAGGTGGTGGGAGTTAGATTTAAATAGTCTCTGACTTTGTCCATGTAATCAGGTTCGTGGGTGGGGACGGGGGAGAAACTAAACAATGCACACTCGATGTGCTAAATACCCGTAGAGTGCAGCTGCTAGGCATGCTCCTTGCTGCTAGGCATGCTCCTTGAGGAGGAGATGCATTTCCCAGTTTAGGGTGAGTGGCTCAAGGTTTGATTGTGCAGTTCTCTTCTGGATGGAAATTGGTTGTAGCACAATAATGATTGCTATTTTATGATAGTTTTGGTTTTGTTAGAAATTTCTTGCTTTTGTCGTGATTTTTTTGAGAATGCAGATCAAAAGAGCAATTTGAGCTTTCATAGCGAACAAAACCTTCATGAAACTTGAGGAAGAAGATAAAAAAAGCAATTTTAAAATTTGTACATATGATTTCTGTTTTGTGCACATGACATTTGGAAGGCATGAGGTTTGTACCAACATGATAGCTGCTACTACACTTGATGTTCTTCATTCAAAATGTAACATCTTTCAATCTCTGAGTTTAAGACAAAGTTCAAGCATTTGACATTTGAGGGAAGGAGAAGTGACAATGTGCATGAGTGCAAAGTACATGATGAAAATTCAGCTTTAGAATTCAATTTGGCTACAGACAATTGTGTGGAAACTTTTGCAATCACTAACTTAAGATTGACACTCAAACACAAAGATAAACACTTTCCATGTGTAATATATGTTTCTTAGAAAATTGCAGGACTAGCATATGCAATTCGATTTGCTTATAATCCACAAATTTGGTTAGATTTCATAATCTAGAACTAATGGGAGCATAGATCTTGCCAGTCAATTAATTCTTTTTTTTTTTCTTTCAATGTTTGCATTCTAAAATCTACACAAACTAAAAATAGGAGTTGCATGTTTTGGTGAAGTAATTTTGCATTTTTTAATAATGATGATGGTGATGATGTCCATAATGGTGCAAACCTTCTCCATATGGTTTTCTTTGCCTTGTGCATGTTATTAGCTTCATGTTTTTGTTGAAAAGCGTAACTTTCAAAATCTACAACTCCTATTTCTACAAGTTGAAATTCCTTATGGTGTTTTATATATTATATATTATCCATTCTTTCTTCATGCTTCTCATGTTGTTGCCACAAAACAAAAAATCTACCACACACACGCATTTTTTTTTAGTGAGTATTTGTTTTCTCATCATGAAACAAGATATTTGAAGATTACAATTCTTTTATTCAATTGTTATAGTCATGAGATGAAAAGAATGGAGAATGAAAGAGTTTTAGAAGAGCAAATGCAACAACACTAATAGTAGCAAATGTAATTCAATGTTCATTTTCCATGTGCTTATGCTCTTCAACTTTCAATTATTGCAATTGCACTTTCTTTCTTTTGTACATCCTTAGAACACCATATTTGTTTATATAGTAACAATACATCTAATTTGATTCATAGGATGATCCCTAATAATTTTATTTCCATTATTTGTAATTTCCTACTACTTTGACAACTTTTTCATGTAACAACCAAACCAAATTAACAAAAAAATCCAAAATCCACAATTTCCTTTAAGGTAATTTATACATGATTTGTGTGCTAAGAGGGTGGGAGGTGATGGAAAAAATAATTGATCATTAGCATTGATTAGTGTGACAATTATAACCAAGAATATGAACATTTCATCATGCATTTTCATTTTGCATGTGATTAGGTGTTAAGATAGGAATGGGAAAGAAAACCTAGGTAAGTGCTATGAAATGGGCAACATCAACTTGTGCCCACTCTTGAACATAAAATACCACAAATTGGTATGGTGGCTTTTTAAAAACTAGGCATATTTTATTGACAATTTCCTACCACCATAACAATTGTAATTTAAATGTTTTTAGGTATTCAAACCGAGAATGTTGAAAGATTGTAGAACCTTGTATCATCTACCACATGCAAGTTACTAGATTCACATCAAAAGGTTGTAGCATTGCTACCTTGGAATTTGAATGCATAATCAATTTAAACATGTGGGATTACATGTTAAACTTTACCTCAAATGAATAAAATCAACCTTCCAATTAGACCATGCATCTTTAGTTTTCAAGACTAATGCATGGACATAATGACCTTTGAATATCAAAAAATGTCATTTGAAATTATCATTAGTGTCAAAATCTTGGCAATATTGGGGGTATGTTACCCTTGAAGGACTCATCAATTTAAAATTTGAGAATTTTACATCCAACTCAAATTGATAACATTAAATTCACAAAAAAAAAAGAGCATTACTAAACAAGTTCACATAAATAATAAGCTAACAAGCAAAGGCAAAATAAAAGATAAAATACCTTTACTAATTATTTTGACTTCATCCACGATTGTTACAAACATATCAAGTTTTATAAACCTACATGCACTTGTAACTAAATCATGATGGGCAATTCACATACTATGCTTAATGCATTCAAAGGATCTATATTCAACACGACAAAATTATCCTTGGGTGGTACTACTGGGAATGTCACACCCCAAAGTTTTGTGACCCATCCAACTTCAAAACAACATAGGATTCACATAAAGAAAACTTTTTTGTCCAAATTATTTATCAAAAGGTTACCCAAGTCATGTAGAATTCAAAACTCTAATTAAATTAATAATAAAATGTGTTTTGATGTGGAAAATGAATGCATAAGGAAAAAGTTTTAAGAATGTTACACGAAGGATTTTTTTTATCAAGAACACAAAAGGAATCTATATTTTGGGAATTTTTCTTGGATGTTAATTTTTGAGAAAAATTCATATGCCAACCTATTTTATGTCTTTTATAAATAATTGATTGAATCAATTTTGATTTAGTTATGAATTTTTGAAATCAAAATCATGAAACCCTAAAGGGCCATTGATGTCAATAACACAAATGATAATTATTTTATCTTTTTGTTGTTTTAATGACTAGTTTGAATCATTGTGCATGAATTGAATAAACAGAATAAAAAAGAAAAAATATCTAATGTGTAAGTGTAAGGACATTTAAAAAAAAAAAAGTTAGGAATTGGGTTAGGAATGGGTTAGGAATGGTTTAGGAATGAAAATGTTAATGCGTATGGTATGTTTTTGGGTGTTCATTATTTTTCATGAGTGTGTGCATAGATGGGGAACACATGGCCCACTTAATCTAATCAAATAAACTAATTTATAAGTAGATGGAATTTTATTTCTTAAATTGGGTCCAATTTTTTTGTGATTTTGGTAAGGTGGTTCTTGTGGTACCACTAAAGGAAAAGTTTGTTGAACATCATCCATGTTTAAGTCTAAAGGATCAACCACCCAACATGGAAGGGTATGGAATTATACTTCCCATTGATTAGAGCCTTTAGAATCCCAAAACAAATCATATACAAAAATTGTTTTTGATTTTAATCTTCTTTATTGATGTCCTTGTTTTTAGTTCCCTTAATGTTTCTCACAACCTTTCTTTCAAGTTTTCTTCTTTGAACTCTAATTCCAAATATCACACCTTTATGTTGCATATGCAACCTTTTAGATTGTAAATTCAACAAGTTGTGTTACCTTGGTCTTGTCTTTAGTAGAGATAATTGAGTGGTGGTTGTAAGTAGCAAAAATAATGTTCAATTTGATGGATTCCAGAGTATGGCAATTTCCTTTATCCCATTGTGATGTCATTGTCATATGAATATTCCAAAAAACAATTTCTTATTGATAATAGATTTCCACCCCAACATAATCAAACCCATCCATATTTGAATTTCACACAAACATTCACAAAATTATGTATTTCAATTATGCTTCTGCCATCCAATCTTGTTGAACTACATAAACAAAAAGGAAGTTATTAACTTATAAACTTCTTGTAAACTTGATGCAAACTATATATCACTCAAAGGTGGTTGATAACACCATCTAACCTTTCGGCCATCACACGAACATATATCATGATGAAGAACCAAACCCTATCAAAGGCCTTTAAAATTTTATTTTCATTGTTTGGGTTCTTCTGAATTTGCTACAACACATGTTGCCATTCAAGCTTCTCATAGTTAATCAACAATTCCCACATAACATTTCGGAGCTTGGCCTCATGCCATATGTTGTTGTTGAAAACCAAATCATTTCTTTCGATCCAAATGGCCCACATAATGACTTTTAAGGTCCATAAGGAGCTAAATTTCTTAACTTTATTAAGTAGCCATTTGCTAAACAAACATTGTTCAAGCTTTAAGGCTTTTTTGGATTTGATAGTGTTTTTAGATAGTCAAAGTTGGAAAAGGAATCAAAGGCAAGTTCCCATGCCTTAGTAACTTTTGAGCAAAATTAGAACCTATGGGTGATAGATTCTAGAGTTGCACACTAATAAGATAGGCAATTAGTTGAAATGTGATTAATGTTGGCTTGCAAACCATTGACTGCAAGTGCTTGGTGCCACAATAACCACATGAAACCTAAGTTTTTCTTGGTTCTACGTTTGTTTTGGACATCTCTCCAATTTAGTCGAAAAATTTGGGGGACGAAATTCTCCCACTTTTTGAACACATCATGAACAAGAGAACTCCTAGATTTAATTATTTGCCTCCCTTGCTTGGCCGTGTAATTCATTAAAGCTCCACTTGCCTATTCCACTTCCAATTTTTAAGTTCAAATGTGAGATCACCTAAAGCCCCATAAAACAATCTCAATGTTGCTCCCTTTACACCTATCCTAGTGCAAACTTGAACCCTCCTCAAGACCCCTTTAAACACTTGTTGGTTAGCTAGCAATTGAAGTGTCTTGGAATACTTTCCAACTGTGAATACGTGGACCTCCTTTAGAATGACCACTTCTTGTTCAATTGAATATGATTGGAAACCTTGAGTAGTACCAAAATCCATGATTGGATTGGACATAGTTCCGTCACTATAAATACCCAGCCACTCCCCATCCCAAGATCTAAGAGTTGGTTGCCTTAGTTCCTTGATTCAACATTTAGGCAAACTACTAATTAGCCATTGCCAACAACTATATTCCTTGTCTTCCATAGGTCATACGATTTTCAATTCATCCTAGGAATGGAAGTCTTTGTTTTCAGCGTTCCATAGATCCCTTAAAGTGTCCCTTAAAGTGTGTAGGCCAGCCTTGTACAACTCTTGAACTTTAGGAATGGACAATCCAAACTCCAACCCCCTAAAACTATAGCCCCACCCTATGCTTGCTCTCTTTATGGCTTCGCCACTTGTGGTGGGGGGAAGTCGAACTTTTCAACCATCCACTTCCAAGCCTTTTAGATCCCCCATACCTTTGTTTTTGGAGATGGATTGTGGTTTTCAACAAAAGCCCAATTCACGTTAGGGTCCCACTTCATGTGCTTAGAGGATTTGCACATTGTTAATTTGAAACATAATAAAAGTTTGAAGTTTGAATTGCCAAGTTTTAAGGCTCTGATAACCCATTTAAACAACAAGGTGTCCATAGCTTCTTTTGGGTCGATGAGGCCAAGACCTCCAATATCCTTATTTGTGCAACAATAAAACCAATTTACCCTAGTTTTAACACGTTGCTCACCTCCAACTCATAAAAAATTTCGGAATAAAAATTTACATTTTCTTATTGCTTTCTTTGTGCCCTCCCATATGCTGATGAAATGAAAAATAACAAGGTTGATGCCAAGACTGAATTGACAATTATGACTCAACCCACTATTTATAAGTGGAGCGTGTTCTAAACATGTCCATCTTCGTGTCGAATTGTGAAAGCTTGTTGGCAACATCAGTTGCATTGCCATGCTTTGTCACCCAATCACTATTTATGTGAATGTTTTTTAGTGTTTTTGGTGGGTCCGACCAGCTCACCTGCCATAATACTGGGCAACTCACCAGATAATTGTGGATTAAAAGTTGTTTTTGCCTGCAATTTAAAGAGGCTGGCCATATTAACTGTCTGCATTGGCTGAATTAACCGCCATATGATAATTTAGCTGAAATGCATGTTGAAAAACACTTTCACAATAATCGATCAAAATAAATGTGATCAGAATAGTGATTGGGTAACTTTCATGGAAATGCAGTCTTAAGCCATCATCAGGCTATTGCAACATACCATGCACTGAAGTTGGACATCTCCCTCTCACTGCAAGTTAGTAAAGTATATCTCATCTGTACATGGAGATCATAATTTTTTGCCAGTGGGAATTTCATGCTTTCTTTAATAGTTTCTTATGCAAGATAAGTTGGCATGTAGTGTAAGTCTTCCAAGTTCCAACCAAAACAAAGGTTCTTATAGTGTTGGGCCGGTTATAGCCACCAGTTCTCGTTTTTTTATTAGTAAAAACTGGATCACAACCAGGTCTGATTTCTAGAATTAGGGCTGTGTTTAAAATCCAACCTAGATTTGGAATGGAAACCAAACCAGGACCTGGTTTTGGAATGAAAACTGGAACCAGAATTTTTGAAAATAGAAAAGTTTGGAATTGGGATTAATAATCACTTAACTATCAGTTTCAAACTAGATTACCCAGACCTGGAACTGGGACGGAATCTGATTTCCAGAATCAGAATTGTAGTAACCATAACCATGCCCTAGGTTTCAAGAATTGGACCCGAACTGGACTCCTAACTGAAACCATAAAATGAACCCCAAGTTTTGGTTACAGTTCTGATTCTGGAAATTAGACTAAGTCCCAGTTTCCTAGGTAATCTGGTCTGAAACCATAATTGTAGCCCAGTTCTTGAAACCTGGAGTTCAAGATCTATACCACAATTGGACCTAGGTTTCATTTGTTTATGGAACCAAAACTGGAACCATTCTAATTTTCTTTAAAGAACTGGAATCGAAGGTTCATTATACAAGTCAAGAATTGCCCAACAATGGTCGGTATTCCTGAAAACAGGTTCTGAAAAACTTCATGGAACTCCCAGCTGTGGTCTACTTATCTGTTACAATCGAATGGAACCAGCACTATGCTTTCTAGCAGGGCTCTTTAGTTATTGAATCTCTTGTGATCAAAGAATTCAAGCCCAAATGTGTTTAAAATTAGACATGTCCACCTATAATACTCATATGAGAATTTGGAGATTGTGTAATACTAGTGTTTCACACTCAATATAAGTGACCCATGAAGTAATAAATATTAAACTATAAAAAAAAAACCTTTCTTATGGCTTTCAACGAAGTACTTTCTTCTTATCTAACCAAGGTAAAAAATGAATGTTCTTATTGGGGTTCTCATTGAACAATTATATGAAACAGGTCTGATAATCCAGATTCTGATTTGAGCAAGAGGCTGAACTTGAGAAATGATACCCAGAATCAGACCACAATTGAACCAAGAGTGGGCCAACAATACTAGTGTAATCTTCTTAGCAAGGCATGCAGGTGTAATATATAGAATACCAAGCGCCCACATATTTTGCCAAGTTAACTTTTCAATGTTCCTTATTTCCTCAAGTTGTTATTTCTTGTTTGTCAAGTTCACTTTGCCAAAATGCTAGGTTGTCAAGTGCATATTGCCAAATTGTCAACTCCACATTGCCAATTCTATGTTGTCAACTTCACATTGCCAAATCATCAACTCCACATTGTGAATGCTACATTACCAACTTGCCAAGTCGAATTTGTTTTTCAGGCTGCCCAAATGTTCTTTAGACCATCCCAAAATAATCTAAAAAATAGTTTGCCCAATGCTTAAAATTCATTCCTTGGCCACCCAAACAAGAATTTTGTGGATTCTTTTTTCTATCCACCTACCAACCAGTCTAGGTTGCCTGTCAACCTACCTACATACCTAGGTATCCATCTACCTATCCATGTACTTTCTATCTATGTACCTACTCACACACCTTCTACCTACCGACCTAGCCACCTAATTAGTTAGGTCCACATTGTCAAGTTTCCAAGTTTACAAATGCACATTATTGTCAAGTTGGCAAGACTTGCACATGGCCAAGTTTTTCAAATTTGCATACTGCCAAGTTCATAATTCCACATTGTCAAGTTTTCAAGTGCATAATTCCAAGTTTTCCAACTTATCAAATGCACATTGCCAAGTTCCCCAAGCTAACACATGCAAATTGGCAAGTTTTTAGGTGCACATTACCATGTTTTTAGGTGCACAATGCCAACTTTACAAGTGCACATTGCTAAGTCTACATAACCAAGTTTCAAAGTGCACATTCCCAAACTTTCAAGTTTTCACATTGCCACATAGTCACATTGCCAAGTTTACATGCATTTGCACATTGTCAAGTTTTCAAATGCACATTGCCAAGTGCACTTGAAATGTGGCAGAATTGCAATGTTAGAGAGTTGAAAAATTGAAAACAATTGGTGACTACAAACCATGTGCAATCTAATATGTATTTGTGATGTGGTTGCATTTGATCAAAGTAATAATGAACTAGACTTCATGGGCAATGACAAAAGACACATTGTGCTAAGTAAAGTAACATTAACTCAAAGATGCTAATGATGACTGATAGGCAAACTAATAACAATTGTCACATCTTAATAAGACTAGATAAATTCTTTCAATCCTTCCTTGTTGAAAATATCATTCTACTTCCCAATGATTGTTGTAAGTTTGAATGATTATTCATAAAATCACATGCAAAGCTTTAAAAAAATGCTTTAAGTCTACTACCTTCATTGTTGCATATGTGAATCTTGTTGTATGTGTCACCATGTAAACATGTTCATCTAATATGTATTACTAGGTCATGGTTGTTAAAAATATTTTCACACATCTCCATGAACAAGCAAATTGGAAAAGAGAAATATGAAAGTTCATAAAAAGAGAACTACATACAATATACCATGATAGAAAATTAGGGCATGTGAGATGCTCATGGGCATATGGTTTTTTGAATTCTTATAATCATTCATATGAAGACTTTGTAACTAACCCTATACATGTAAATTGAAGATTAAATAAGATGAAAATAGTCCAATAAGGAAATAACTTTGAAGGTTTAACTTTACAAAAGGAGAAACTTACAAAAAGTGAGTATTTAATGAATTTAAATTTAGGTGATAGACCCAACTACAGGTACAAAATCAAGTTGCGGCCAATTAAAATTTCTTAAATAACAAAGTAATATGAGACATATATTTTCAAGTCCAAGATATAGATTTTTTTTTATGTTTCATCCATTGATTTCATTTCATGTTTATTTTGTGTTAAGGGTTTATTCATGGTTGGGGTTCAAAAAAAAGGAAAAAGGATTTTGGATAGGACTTTTGTGGGGCTACTTTTTTACAAATAACAATTACTTCAAACAAATGTAAATGAGAACAATTGAATAATCCAATTTAAAATAATTCATGTGACATTAGCGAGTCTTCACATTCATACATAATTGTGCATCAATATTTTGGTTTATAGCCAAAAATGTAAAAAAGCCCAAAAATCCAAAAATGAATTTCAATGGACAACCAAACATGTTTTTTGGCAAGATTATTTGCTACACTTGTGACTTGCACTTAAAGCTAGACATTTTGAACCCATTGAACATCTTTTTTGGTCAATGGTTAAAAAAATGAATATTTTGCCTTGTAACCTTTTCTTTCAAAATTTAAAGACATTAAAATTTTTGTATGATTTAGTTTTTCATCAAGTTCATCCAATGAACATGTACTTTCATAAAAGGGGGCATGTTTTTTTTGTACGAAAAATTTGAAATCAATTACAATATGTTTTTATGCATTCCTTTACAAAAAATGTAGTTTAAATATTTGATATATAGTTAATCACAGGATTCAAAATGACATTTACATAGTATCCAAATTATTTAAAAATATTTTTATTAATTTAAGAAGACATCATTTTATTTATTGACATACAACAACCTAGTACAACTGTAAGATAAACAAAAATCCAAAGTTGTTCTTTGAAATCTTTTAAATTTGTACCTCAATCATGAATACACCATTAATGTTGATGTTTCCTTTAGTAATAAAGTTTCACCTTTTTTTTGGGTTTGAAATTACTCTTTATTTAATTTTCTAGAAAACTTGTAGAGAACCTAATGAGTTGGAAAGTATAAAGGATATACTACAACTTAATTTGACATTTCAACCTAGGTTTGAAAAAACCTCAAATTGTAATATTTCCAATAGTGTCAATGAGCCATCATACATGACATGTATGAACCACCCCCATGATGTTGAGGATGACATGGATATGTGGCATAACATAATAAACACAAAGCTTTTTAATAAAAGGCATGTATTGGTATCCTACATTATGTTATGCCACATTCTACTTGATATGCCACTACCCAAAATATGTTCCATAGAAAAACATGTATTAACTAAGAAACAAAAGATTCAAATGCAAATAAAGGTTTACAACTCACCATGCCTATCGTGAATTACTCTTAATCCACTAGATGAAAATCACAATAACAATTATTGTTATACAATAGTAAATTATGTTGTAAAGAAAATCAACAAACCAAAATGTATGACTGAAAAAAACCCTAATGTAAAAAAAACCCATTTGCATTAAACAAACTTTATGCACAAAAATATGGAAAAAAAAAAAATGTCCATGAAAAAAAAAAGAAAAAGAAAAAAATGTCGATTAAAATTTAAAAAAAACATGTGAAAACTTAACAAAAAAAAGGACAATTTTAATGGATATTTGTTTTCTCACAAATTTCCATGAAATATAAATGTTGAAAGAATTTTTTTTTGAGTTTAGAACATATTTTTTCATAATATTTTAA
>Ga0209208_10012447_pt1 | contig 10769 bp, 9 predicted proteins | sample S1TSphfallax_3_FD_187694 | JGI IMG/M metagenome (GOLD analysis project Ga0209208, IMG submission 187694) | Host-associated microbial communities from peat moss isolated from Minnesota, USA - S1T2_Fd - Sphagnum fallax MG (SPAdes) (version 2) | ecosystem: Host-associated > Plants > Peat moss >... | reverse complement strand
GGTAGATTGAGTGTTAGCTACCACCAATGCTAACACCCTTGCCATCTAAAAAGCCACGTCATTAATATTGTTAGCTAACAATCCATATGTGAATGCACTTGAAAATTAGGAAAACTTAACATGGACTTACCATTGATTTAACACCATGTGCGAATCATGTTTTTAGTAAGATTCAATCTTTAATCTTTGATATTAGTATTTACCAGTGTTGTGCAGTTTTTTTGCATTTATAAAGAACCCTTGGTTTCAGCTTTAAAAATATTTCAGGATCACAGATTTCAGTCTCTCCCGTCAGCCCTCATTTCTCTTTTGGCAAACACGACAAGAGGCAACATTATTGTCTCAATATAATAATGTAGGTTCCAGTTATCCGGGGAAAAAAGATTCAGAAGCAAAGAATTGCCAATTTTGGTGATTTGAAAAAGGTGAAAGAACTGGCTGCTTTCACAAAAGAACCAGTAAAGAACTGGCAGTTTTACAGGTGATTGTTTGATCTTTTCAAAAGAATTGAGAATTGTGATTATATATGCAATCCAACTGAAAATCTCTGAGCTTTTGTGTTGAGAATGGCAGTTATGAACTGTAAGAACCATCTTGATCACCATAGTCTTCCGGTCCTGTTTCTCATATTCGGGCTAAAAGCGTGCATGTACATCAAACTAATCTCCAATTATGGTTCTTCACACGTGTCATATGGACACATCAGGAAAGAAATTCCAGCCAAGATGACGATAGAGCTTCCATAACTGCCCAACACTAATGTTTATGCTGAATTTGTGATGCAACATGTCACCTTTTTGATCGGAGACGTTAGTTTGGAGTGAAGAGTAGTAGGTCAGGAAATGTCTATCTTTGGTGGCAAGGGAAAACCCCAAGAAAATCCTTACTCGTGCTTGGTCTGCAAATTCACAGACCCAACCATGCAGTTGTTATCCAAAAGCTAAGGTAAGCTGGCGTCAGACAGCTGTTAAGGCACATTCCAACTTCCAATATCCATAACACAGTCAAATCTGTATCTTGAACCAACTTATTAGCACATGTTCTTATTGGTGAAGTCTTGCAGTTGTGGATAGAACGTTTCTTACAACATAGTTGATTGTTGAATGTTGTGTAATAAGTAAAAAAATGTTTTCTTAGTCTGACACATAAGTGCATTGAGATACAATGGCCCATGGTGCGCAAGTCTCTTGAAAGAAGGCTGGTTTTGTTTTGGTCAACTAATTTGTTAGCACAGGCTCTTGTTGCTCAGACCTTTCAGTAGTGCATATGCACATGAATTCAAGGAAAGATAAATGTTGTCAGATGCTATGATTGTATATCAAGAGAATGTTCCTTGGGATAACTTTTTCTTTGGGTCACATATCTTCCAGCTACGCATAGTTCTGAAGGCATTTGTACAAAATTTTGTGTACTGATTCTAATGGGTTTGTTTATATGACATACCTACAGCTTTGGAATTTGTGTACTAGTTGCAATGGCCCTTGGGAGCATTAGTAGAAACAATGTCTATACATATCAAGTATCTAACAATCACAAACTTGATCAAAGGAATTGCAAAATGTATACATTATTGAAAGGGGTTCAAAAAAAGGTTGGGTGAGGGATATTGAGTAATTATGACATCATATTAAATAATTGTGGGGACTCCAAAGTTCAATTTTTTTTTTCTTTTGTGATGGGCATCTCTGATAGGCCCATCATGAAACAATTTAATCATGCATTTAAATTGTTTTGTTTTTTTGGAACAAATGGGAAATCGATTGCAAGGAGGATCCCAACAATTGAATCGAGCTTTGAACAATCCCAAAATAGGGATATTATAGTCTCCTCCTTTTGGGCTGATTATATAGGTTTACAAGGGTGAACTTAGGGCAAAGGATGTGCAATAAAGTGAGGTGCTATTGGGAACATGTTAGGGAACACAATGAAAACTTGATGGGAACACATTGAGAATAACAAAATTTAACACTCGCACCCCTCTCCTCAAAAGAAGAAAAACTGGGCCCCTTGGATACATGCTGGCTCATTGGTAATTAAAACTTTCTATGCTTACCTTTGTTCTTTACCATTTTTGACCTAGGCTAATGGCAGGGGCACAAACTATGGGACTATGTTTTGTGAATATGGCTGTGTAGTTATGGTGGAGGTGGTGTAAGTTGTAAGTAAGCATACAAGGTTTCTTGTTTGACTATCTTGTGCATTGCTGGATTAAACTGCTGTAAACAAAGATTGGCCTGTGTTACTCTAGTGGCTTTAATGGACAAATCTCTGTCATTTTACCCCTCAAATTAGTTTAGGATTTTTTTGTAGAATCACAAACCATTTTGATAAGTTTAAAGATATTTTTTTAAAAAAGATATCAAATTGTCAATGATGAAAACCTAGCCAAACATGATGACCACGTGATTTGTAATTTGACTAACTATTCTATAGAAAAGGGGATATAGGCCCTTCTCCCCATCTTATTGAAAGAAATTAAATAAATCAAAAATAGGGAAAAAGCTAAGGATGTCCTTAGAACTTCCTCTGTTCAGAGATAGTGATACTGGTATCAATAATATGCAAGAAATCTGGGAAAAAAAGGAACTTTTAGCCATGTATAAAGAATAAATTCAATAAACACCTACCCAGGCTAGACATTCTGGAACTCACTAGTTTGGTATATATTGCATTTGATCGGCATAGGAACAAGTTTCAAGTGTATATTGCATTTGAATATCATGGGATCAAGTTTGCAGAATCACAACTTACAAGTATGTGACATGTTCATTTTAATGTACGGAAGGTCAAGTGATGGTTTCAAAACCTTGTGGGCCAGCAGACTGATCATGGTGGTATTGCAAAACTTGATATCTGATGATCCTGTTTCTCAGGGACATATAATGTGCTTCTTACGGATCTGGTAGTTTTCACAGACAAAAAACAAAATCATGCAAAAACTCAGCTTGCCAGGTTGAAAATCTTTCTTTGCACTTGGTCATCCCTCTTAGTGTGCCATGGGTACACGTGATCTCAAAATTCTTTATTATCCAAAAGTGGTATCATCATTGGACCCTGGCATGCACAAGAATTCTAACAGCTATGTAGGTGACCCACAATGGGGTTTATTTTTATGGGTTGTAAGTAAGATCACATGGGTTAGCAAGTGCAACTTCCATGGCAGTTTGTCTTGGAGGAATATTTCAATGATAATAAGCTAGTTGTCTAGCTTATGGTTTCAGATAGATATTGTTTGGCCAAATGGTTCTTGGGAAAGAATCTGATCAATTAAGTATATTATCCACTATAACTTTGAATAGTTCGGTATAACTGCTCAATCTACTCTTCTCTACTAGGGTGTTTAAATCAGCTGAGATTTACTATGTTCTGGGTGATATACCTTAAAAAATTTGAACCCAAGAATAATTGACATTCAAAAGCAGCCAACTGAATATTTGCCTTGACACTACATTACATTCTTTTCATTCATCCAAACTTAAACATTTTTCATCAGAGGCTTGCATTACTCTAGTTTCTTAGGTGAGTCCTGGATGCTTTAGGTGCATCATGAGTTCAAGTTTGCACCCATCATTGCACTATTGCATGTCACAAATTTGTTCAACTTGTCCAAAAGAGGTGCTTCATGGACAATCAACTCATCAAAGGACCGATTAACCTAAAGGTTGGCAAAAGATGGGTGCTCATGAAAACACCTATCAATTTCCTGTAAAGAAACAAAAAGTACAACAAATATGCAAATTGGGAGTATTCCCTCCTTTAAAATGTGATAAAAAGTCAAAGTGCACACCCAAGTTGGAGACTTTGGATGCAAATTGATCTGATTGAGCATGATTCTGCAGAACCACGCTCTGTGTGGAATCCAAACCATGGTCTATGTTGATATTGGGAATATGGAAGGGGATGCGAGGTTGATGGATCTTATTGGTTACTTTTTATTTAGAAATCTTTTGTCTTCAACTCAAATTCCATGTAGAGTATCTATTCGCATCACTGAACGTAGGCTAATGATCGATTGAAGCAAAAGTTCTGACCTAGGCTGGTCAATCGCCTTGACTACATTGGTTACAACTGAACATGTGATGTGGAAATCTTGTGTTTAGTTTTTTTAGAACTCACATTTGGGCAAATTGTTTTGTGTTTGGCCATGGGTTAAAATTTTGAACACTAGGGTGTTTTTTGCATCCCTCTTAAAATAAAAGTATGTTTGGTGATGGGAGTAATTCCTTGCATTTCTATAATAAAAAGTTGTTGTTCAAATTTACAAGCCAAGTGTAAAACCATGGGATCTGGCAACCTAATTACCATAAAGGAAAGAATTGTCAAATAGAAAAAAATAAAATAAAATAAAATAAAATGAGAGTGAGACCTATCTTTCGTTTGCTTACCATCTTGTAATAGCTACCATCTTGTGCCAACTACTTCATGCACCTATTGTCATTTGCAGACTTGAAAGAAAACCCATAGCCACTTGCAAACCTCTTATAGTTGTTGCTTACCATCTACACATTTATCTACCCTCTGCAGCACTTAAATCTAATGCTACTTTTATGTTAATGCTTTGTAGTGGTAACTACCTTCTTGCAATAGCCCTATTTTCATATTCTAGTTGCAGCTATAGAGAGTAATTTCATTGCAAAAGAAAAGAAGAAACAAACTAAAAAACTAATATTTAACATCAACTAATAAGGAATTACTTACTTTTTAAAAGTCAATGCAAATGAAAAGAGATAATGCATTTGATTCCACATAACTTTCAACCATTTTCCATTACACAACACCAAGTACAACATGGTTCTCCTACCAACGTTCCCAACCTCTCTGTATCTCCTACTACCATGCTACCATGAAAATTGTAATGATCCTCCTTCCTCTTCAAAGGATAAATAAAGAACTAAGGAAGGTTGCCCACTGCACATGTGGATTTCTTTATCTTCTTCTCCTTATTCTCCTTATTCTAATCTCTTTCACATGTCTGTTAGTATATTGGATAACAAATATTAATCATTATTTTCAAGGATTAAACACCCCATTAGCTTCATCCTCTAGGTAAATAAAAGACGATAAGTAAATATAACACTAGTAATTAACTAGGTATTAGGATGTTCATGGCATTTATTAGCCTAAAAATTTCTAACCTTAACACCAAATGTTTGGTCATAGGTGTAAAGTAACACAATTTTACTGAAATTATACCCAAGGATACAATATAAATGTTTACTATAAGGTTACATAATAAATCACTAGCCTACTTTAATTAATGAAAATATGTGTTTGGTAAAGGGGGCAATTTAATGTAAGATTATGAGATTTAAAGTTTTGTGGTATAAATGATTTTTTGAATGAACAAACAAGATTTTAGGATTCAATGCATAATAACATCTTTACATTCCAACAAAAAACACGTTAATGACCTTGAAAAACATGTGATTTCCCCCCATTGTAAACACATTGGATTCTGACCAAAAAAATGCATTTGAATCCCAAGGTAAAACATAAAAGTAACATCCAAATGAATAAACTCTCAATCTTTTGAAGATCCCCCATCAATGCTTTAAAAATCTTAAAACATTTTAAGGTTATGCTAAATGAACTTTAATATTTTCTAATTTTTTTTTGTTTTAAGGCTAAAGTGTTGAAAGATAATGTAGATGAGAGAAAAATCAATCAAGCAAAGAAGAAAGACATGTCAAAATAAATATCAACTTGCAAGATGATGAAATACATGGTAGTTTATTAGATGGGTGCAAGAAAGATATTTTGTATATACTTGCTACCTTGTTTTCTACTTGAAAACACCACAAAACCAATTTAAAAACTTTTAACCTTCTTCTAACATTCCAAAACAAATGTAAATTTTAATTTTTTCATGGGCATTTCTAGCCTCCCTTCAGCTTCTCAAAGCAATTTGTGTCATATCATTTGGACTTGACAAAGTACCCCAAAAGTATCTCCAACAATTTTGTCATTTTTTAGGGGTTGGGGATATTTCAACTTTATTTTTCAAATTGCCACAAATTTGAGGTCCAATTCAAGTACTTGCAAGTAGTGTAAAAAAACATGATTATAACAATTAGCTTTTGAAGTTCATGAAAACAAGAGTTAAGAAATAATGCACCTAAAAATAATAATATTATCCTCATAAAAACATCTATTTGTTAATCCTTTTATATAAAACCCCAATATTTTATGGCTTACATTACTTTTTGTGTATACTTTACTATGCTTTCACCCAAATCAATTTGCACAACCATCAATTATAAAAATAATAAATTCTTATTTAAATCAACTTTACCAAGAGAAATACAACAAGTATTTATGTTATTTTTGGTTCCGAGGGCTTGTAGTTCCAAAAGTAGCAAAAAGTTTAAGCAAATTTGGTTTTAACATATTTTTGTGTGTTACAACCAACCAAAATTTAAAATTCACACTTATAGCCTACACATGAAACTATAGGTGCCAATTTGGTTTGGGATGATTTCATAGATTTTTAGGTAATAATTTTTTATAGTGAAAATTAGAATTTATGCACTCCTCAAGTATCAAAGACTAATTTATTTTTTGAAATCTTGGGACAATTATAAAAGGCTAAACTTCATACTTCTTATAGGTCTTGATTACACATCACCAAGTTGTTGGAGGCTAGGGCTAGGTGGTAGACGGCTACCATGATGTGACAAAATGGATTGCAAGAATAAATAACTATAAATAAAGAAAACACTCCATCTAGAACTATAGTAAAAACAAAAAAATCAACAAGAAAAAAAAAGCTTCCTACCTTAATTAACCTAATGAGGAAGATGAATAAGTGAAGCCTTGGAAGAAATAATGGATGCAATGGAAAGAAGTAAAACCTCTTTGAACAAAGGAATCAAGTTTTTGCACAATGTACCATTAGCCTTGTTTTCAAATCATTTGAATGGCAAGACAAAGTCAAGGATGGTTGATAGTCAACTATGTTGTGAATGCAATTGGGTGTTCTTTACATATTCATGGGTGAAAGGATTTAAGAATATTACATTAGACATTAAGAATTAGGGACATGAGTGTTGTTGCAATTAAACAGAAACAAGGAATTATGTTGATTTTTTAAAAGGTCAATTTTAGGAGGGACTTTTTAATCAAATAGACATTTATTGGTTTTAGATGAGCATGGTTCATATGTTATGTTAAAATCCATAGAACAAGCATAGGAATTTGGGTTAGATATGGTCACCTTACCTTCTCACACTTCCCATCCCCCACAACCCCAAGATGTGAATTGTTTCAAGCTTTTCAAATGTTCTTTCAAGAAAGAGAGAAACAATGTCATGGTTAAAAAAATCATTGTGAACTAGAAAATGCACATTTGTTAACTAAGTGGACAAGTCTCTAGATCAAACTTGTAAAAAAAAATCATGTGTGGATTTAAAGCAACAAGACTTTGCCCATTCAATCCCAAGGCCATGGATCACAAGACAAGACCAAATGATGCATACATCATAGAACCTATTAACATTTTAGATCATGGTGTATTTATGGAATGGTTGATGAAAGTTAACAATGGGGGGAGGATGGAATTAGCACACAACTAATGAACATAACATCTATTCAAGATGATGTAGAAATATAATTTCAAAATATTGATCAATAGTAAGTAGATTTGAAGTACTATGTGGAAGTTTTTATGAATCCAAGTCCTACAACAAAAGAAATTGAAGCTAAGAAAACTATTTCTAACCTACAAATAAACTTACATGGACTCATTTGTGAACTACTAGAACTCCACAACTTTGCCAATTCAATTCAAGTTCCTTTATGCCTTGCTAATTTGCTATCCTTGCCACATCTACTTGTAAGAAAAACAAGGGGAAAATAACCATTAATAGATTGTAATTAGTCGTAGGTAATAATATTTAACTAATGTTTAATAAATATTTTCTAACAAAAAACCATGGACAAAGCAACTATAGGAATAATTAAAATACAAAGAAGGAAAGACAAAGAGGAGAAAAAGGCTATGTGAATGTTTGAGTCCTAAGATTATAATTTAAAGAGTAATTCAAAAGAATTAAGAAAAAGTCAATAAACAAATTACAATAATGCTTGCAATAAGATATGCATGGGACACATTTCACAAATTTTTTGCTATAGGATTTATCACCCATCCTTTAATGTTCATAACTATCAATTTGGGGGTTACATCAAAGGCTTAAAAATTAGCTAAGGCAAGGGCAATTTTTTTATAAAAATCTAAGGGTCATGTTGTAACAAGATTACAACATGTGACTGCTTGAAAGAGTAAGAACACCAAACCTAGGATGATAGAAGTGCGACACCACTTGAGGTTTTATTATTAAATAGACAAGGCATTGCCCATGATTGTAGATTTTCTTCAAATTTTTGTGGTAGTGATATCCTCCATTGATGGAAAATGAATGATTTTTAAACAAATAAATGAATTGATCTTCATTGAATTTGATTTTGTCAATGGTTAAATTTTGTCCACTTGTTAAATGTTGAATGTGCATTGTGAAGGAAAAAAAAAGTTTGTTCATAGAGAGAACAAGTGCTTGTTGAAGAATTTTCCTTGTTAATGAACCCTTTTCCTTTTGAGAGGCATAACTTTCACATCTTTCTACTAGGTGAAAGCATGTTAAAGTATACCTAAAATGTAGTCTTCCTAGGTTAAAAAACACAAATTTGTGACAAGTAGATTAAAAAGTAGGCAATGCCTTAGGAGATTGACCCATTTGAATTACATGAGGGCATCAAATGTGATATGTTGAAGTTTTCGAAAGTTTCAAAAATTGTATCAACCTTTTTAAAAACCTTCTTTTAATCTATTTTGCTAAATTTGCTAATTTGTCTTGTTGTGAGATTGTAGATTGAAAGTAGCTCAGAAAAATTTAATTTGAAAATTTCACTCATATGTTGCATTTTGAAAGGGTTTGGAGCATGATTTAATAAATTAAAGACATGGAACATTTTGAAGGGCTTCACATTTTCATAATCCAAATATTCAAATTTCAAAAAATATGTATCAAGTTGCATAGTGACTCAAACATTAGTAACACATCATTTGAATTATTGGATTTGAAAAATGTGCAATATTAGCTAGAGTAATAAACTTTCAATAAATAAATAAATTAGTGAAAGCAATAATATATGTTCAGAATGATCATATATGGTTTATTTAACATGATAAGTACACCCCAAAATTTATACCATGACTAAAATGCTTAAAATGCAAAAGATTTTAAATCTACTTTTACTTGTTGGTAGAGATCACCAATTGATATGCTTTACCATGCTTTCAGCCTATCAATTCAGCTAATTTTTGCAACTATGGATGAGCTCAGAAATGAGACACAAGTTCTCATTGAACCCCATGCCCAAAAAATCCCACTCCTAGTATGTGAATTCATTTAAAGTCCTTATGTATTCGGTGACCAACCTAACTACCCTACATGGTTTATTTTCTTTCAAAGCTCACATGAGGGCCAAGGTGAACCAGCACCCACACTGGTACCTTCACCTCCTTGAGTTAGGCCTTTTAGTGGCCATATTCTACCCAAGAAATGTTAAAATTTGGACTCAAGATCTTCATTTGGTCTTAGGATGGGATATTTACCATAGTTAGAAGCAACCTACAAAAATTCAGGACATGGTACAACTGTGGGTGCTGGTTCACCCAAGGCTTGAGCACAAGACCATTGGCATGTGAGTGGCCATGTAAGAAATTATCATTGGGTGCACCTAGCTGTACTCACAATCCACATGTATTTGCATACCTAGTAGCCACCAATTGCTTACATACATACATAGTAACGGCATACATAGTAACACCGTTACAAACACAGTAGCGGCTTAAATTTCCTAGCAACTACCCTATGATACCTACCCACTGACATAGATAAGTACCTAGGTAGCTTGAGGTGAGGGTTTACAAGATAGGTTACCAAGGTGGATCCCTGCAGCCAATTGGTAACTCAAATCCAGTTCATCCGTTCACTGAGTCAAAATAGATAAACAATGGATGCTTAACTTAGTAGTGGGTCACATAAAATACACAAATGTGAACATGTAAATTCAACTTGTGGAGTTGGTAGACAACACTCCACAGAATGGGCGGCCCCCTTGCCTTAGTTTGTGGCTTGCATGATTAGGAAAGTCAAATCTAATCATTGTCCTTACTATTTCAGTAGGAATAACATTAGCTGTTCAAACAGTGATGTGAACCTGATGGCCCTTGGTTCCGGTCCTGCGGTTGTTCTCTTCTTCCCTGTCAATGGGTATTTATTTCCCTTTTTGTTCCAAGAAAAAAAGGAAGAACAGTTGTGAACAATCGTTTTGCATCATTACTTTTCTAATAAGAGGCAGCTTGGTATCGTCCTTGCTTAGGCAAGCCAATCATACCAATCATACAGTCAACATAATTTCCTTGGAGGAGGACAATAGTTTGTGATGGAAATGTTTTGCATCTCCACAGTCACCCAATCTAGGTAGAAAGTCAATCTTTTTAGGACAACATCAGGTCTAGGTATGTCCAAAATGTTTTTTTCCAATCTGTCAACACAAGTTCCTTGTACTGTAGTTGATTACTAGGAACGTTGTAAAGTTTTCTCGTCGTGTGGTAAACTACCATCAAGTGGATTTGCACACCTGTTCAAACTTCATTCAACGTCTCAAAGACATCTCCATATTTGGCCAGGTGTCAGTTTTCAAAAATTATGGCTCCAAAATTGATGACAATTTTGTTGAGTGTGTATTCCAGAGAATTAAGTGTGCTG
>Ga0209208_10012446_pt1 | contig 10769 bp, 11 predicted proteins | sample S1TSphfallax_3_FD_187694 | JGI IMG/M metagenome (GOLD analysis project Ga0209208, IMG submission 187694) | Host-associated microbial communities from peat moss isolated from Minnesota, USA - S1T2_Fd - Sphagnum fallax MG (SPAdes) (version 2) | ecosystem: Host-associated > Plants > Peat moss >... | reverse complement strand
CAATAGATCATTGTGATCATTTTAAAGTTCTCCTTAGGTTTAAAATATTCACTGAAAGGTTGGATTTTGTCTTGTTGCAGATATTTAGCAACGGGAAGTACAAGAGTGTGCAGCACAGGGTTTTACCTACCCATGATAAGGCGCGGTTGTCAATAGGATCCTTCATTGCTCCAAGTTTCACAACATATGTGAAACCTCCCCCTGAACTAACTGCAAAACAAGGCCACTTATACAATGGGTGCGTGTATGCTGATTATATTGTGAGGTTCAAAACTGCTCCAGTTTTCCCAACATCAGGACACAAATTCATAGATCACCTCAAAATCCCGCAACTTCCCCAGAACTAAAGTTCACAGACACAAACACTTTTGTCATTATAAGTTTAAATTTGGCATGTTTGGATTTTAAGGTAATTACAAAGTGTCAATTCTTGTGTCATTATTGTGCAATCACAAGATTGTACACATTATGCATATAAATTTGATTTAAACTCCCCCAAATAATTGTCAACTAATTCTCATGCTCAAGGTTTGTGGTCTACTAAGTATTCAAGTATTGGAGGAGAATTCAACCAGTGCCGCGATCCATCACGCACATGAATTGATGTTTTTTGGGGTTATGAGAGTTTGGGGTTATGAGAGGCCAAGATCTTAGGTGTAAAAAGGTATAACAAAAAACAAAGGCACACACAATTGTCCTTTAAATCAATCCAATATGAAACAAATATCTTCATACACTTCGTTGTAGTAGTCTTCTCCAAGTAATCACCGTAAATTAAAATCTAGAGAAATTCATGGTTTTTACACAAGTAATCATAACTAAGGGTTTTTAGTGGTCAGATTTTTCGATCTCACTTTTTTGAGCTCAACAGGCCATGTTCTGTTTTTTTCATTCATAACAAACCACAAAACCCCATATTGAGAACTTCCCTTCCCATAGCAAACCATAAAAGAAAAGGAAACACCTACCTTAAAATTCCCTTGGCACATCAATTCCTATTACTTATCACATTTAGGGATGTACAATTTAGCTATTGATACAAACAACACCAACCTTAACACACACAAAATGAACATTCCATAGTCCACATAGGCCTACTCAAGAGTTTGACAAAGAAATCCATGTTCCTGAAATGCCCAACACCAACAAATTTTGGAGCTTAACGAACAAAATTATTCTTTCAAAGTTCCCAACATTGAAAGTATTTTTTCACACATTGAAAAAATCAGAATGACCGCTTTTGAAATCCCTAAGTCTTTCATCATTCCCCTAGTCATCAACCCTCAAAGCTATTACTATAACTAAATCTAGTATGATGAAGCACACAACGCAACAAACATTACATTGCCTCTACACAAAAAAGCCATAGTACACAAAACTACACTCTAGGTAACTCCTCCTCCATGAGAATTGAGATTCACTTATCTACAACATCCTTCTTGAAACATGCAAAAGAAGGGGAAAAAAATTTACTTAGAACAACTCCTCTTATCTTGATCTTCAGCTACTTGGTCAACATCCATCAAAGCACTCACGCAAACAAAGCCACACCACCAAAACTGCATCCAACAAAGCCACAACAACATAACATGCACCGTCAAAAATGAAAGCTCATAGTGCACATTACCTATAAATTTACAAATAGTGTAGAAAATAGCCTTAGCAAAAAGCGCCTTACTTTCACATCACCATCACCCACTCAATAACCTATTGTTTTCTTCTTTCGGCAATTCACAACAATTTTCCATCCTCTTAAGGGTTCAATCCCATTAGCATTTGTCACAAAGACTGGACACAAATAATCTAGAATGAAAATAATATTCTGAAAATGTAACTTCTTTTAAAAGCTTTGAAAAGATTTTTCAAAAACTTCAAAAATAGTATTTCAATTCAAACCGCAATAAATTTCCAAAACATAAATCACATATAGATGGATATATAAATACATAAGCCATTATGCTTTGACATGAAAGAAGGGTGTCATAGGCTTGGACAACAAATGAAAAATTATTCAACTTTAAGTCTATTGATCTAGAAAAACCGATTGTTCTTTTAGGTCTTTCATGTACAATATTATTTCTCTTTTTTTTGCTTCTAAATTTGTACAAGGTGGATAAGTCCACAATACAACAAACTCATTGGGCCCAACCAATGATTTTTTTCAGCTTTCTAATGTTGCATCATTGGCTAGCATCCCAAGAGGGATTTAACATTAAATGCGTTAGGTTTAAATCATAAAAAATCTATTGAAAAAATGCTACCAAATTCCCATTAGAGTCCATATGTGGTGAAATTTTCTCTTTTTTTCTTTTCAAATTTGGCCATTTTTAAAAAATTGGAATATTGCAACAAATTTTTTTGCTCTTATTTCATTTTTCATATTTGGCAAACTTTTGCACAAAGAAAAAACATTACATGCAACTCTAATTCCCCAAGGATTCAAAAGGCCCTCAATGATTAGCAAATTTGTATAACTTAAAGCCTCTTCCACTATTGTAACCAATGTTTGATGAATATCTGGATTTTCGAAAATTTTGCCTTGGACATTAGTTCGAATATCAAAAATGACAACTCACAAATATCATTATGAGTGATATCTGGGATAATATATGGGATGCTAGATATCACCCATCGTGATATTCGACACTTTAATATCTTGAAATTATGTTGAATATCAAAGATGTTAATATCTAGTTTAAATATCAAATCCAAGGCTGAATATCATGTTTAGTACTTAGTAAGTAGGTTAGGTTATTAATTAAATTAGATTTGTAAGGTCACACCTAGTGTTTTTTTTCATTTTCCTAATGCAGCTAAGGTGGTGAGAATCATTGGACAATTTTATATTGTTCTTGTGACAAATTTTTGGAGGTCTCTTCAAAGTTTTAATCAATAGTAGTTGGTACCCCAAAAAGATATCCTAAAAAGGTGATATCTGCCCAACACTAGTTGTAACTAAAATAATTACGCAAATTTAAATGACCTCACAATGAATTGAACCCAAAATCATTGAGTGATTGTGAGTCTCAGTCAATGCATTGCTACTATTAAACTTTGAACATAATCAACCTAGCATTTAGTGAAGGGAAATCCAAGGGCTAAAAAATAATACCATGATATGGTGAGGTAATGATATGCCATGTTTAGCACTAGAGACAAAATTTTGAAAACACATCATGAAAAAAAATAATACAATTTTTTTTTTTCAAATAGGCTAGTATGAAGTCTTGCAAAATAGAATATGACATAAAATTCAAAGAAAATTGTTACATGAAATCATATTGGTGAAAGGATAAAGGGTGAAACCCTTCGGCCTTGGTTTACATAAGCTCATGGTACCCTCCTTGTTGGATGAGACCATGGGAAAACTCATGGGCCATGATTCAAGGACATTTGTTTCTTCTATAACCCCAACTTGGACCAAAGAACAAACATGTGATTTTTCATGGCTCATCTTATTTTCTTTTAACCCTCACAATCTCTCTTATTTTGTCCACAAAATTTGAACATTGTAAAGATAAAATTGTGGTATTCTCTCCAAGAAATTCTACATTCTTTTCACTATAAAAGATTTTCATGTGTGAAGGTTGTGAATTCCTTCCTATTTGCTAAAATGCACTATATTTGGACATTTTCAAGCAAAGCCCATGAATTTGAATCTGAAACATAGAAGGAACAACCCACATTTTTTAGGAATTTTGATTCCACCTTTGTGATTGTGAATAATCTCCATCGTGTGGATAACCTTCCATGGCCAAAAAAAAAACCCCTTTCAAAGAAAAGTGGATAACAAATGACAATATCAATAAACAATTTTAATGCAAGTTCAACAACTTGAAGAGCTATAAAATATGATTAAAGGATAGAAATTACCTTTCTTATTATTATGTTTAGGGGTCAAGGAACAATAATATAATATATTATTATTATTATTATTATTATATAATTATAAAGGGCAATAATTTTGTAGGGAGGGGGTTGGGGATGGAGCCACCAAAAAATTGTTCATCTTTACTTTTCAAATATATATAAACATTAATAAAAATATCATAAATGAATGGTTGCAATTTTTTAGGATTTGTGGGCTATCATAATTTTCATTAGGCCCACCTTTTTAAAAATACCCAAGGGTATAAACGACAATATCCATAACAATTCATGTAGGATTCTAACAAGCTTTTCCATCCAAGGTCATTTGGTTGGGCATGGGCCTCAAACTATTCGAGTATAAATTCAAACTAACAACCCTTTGCACTTTGGACCAATGAAAGATTTTAAATTTTGGTTGTCCCAAGCTCAAAATTCTAGTGTAAACTATTTTTAAATTCAATTTAGTGGTTTTTTTTTTTCGAATTTTTGCTTTGGCATCAATGGTAGGCATCCCAAGAAGGATGTAACATTAGATGGCAGCTAGTTTGAAGACCTAACCCAAAAAAATCGCTCAAAAATTTGGCTACCTGTTGCATTCAAGAATAAAATTGTGATGAAATTAACCCCAAAAAAAATTTGACAATTTTTTTTCAAAAAGACAAAACTCTTGTGATAAAAATATCCATTTTTCACAAAATTTTAAACAATTTATAACATCTAAAAGAGTTTTCAATCAAAACAAAAACATTTGTTGACAAAAGAAAAACTTATAGGCCACATAACACCTCAAGCAACACCAATAATTTCTCATGAAGTGCGAATTGGTGAAACATGGAGGTGCACCAACAATTTGCAACAAATTCCAGGAGAAATGAATGTTAGATTAAAAATGCAAACTCACAGGTTGAATTTAGATGAAAAAGTTGGGAGTCAAAACCTCGATAGAAAGTTGTGTTGGAATTAGCATGTTTAATGTAACAACATGACTATAATGTTTTATTACATGGAGAAAAACAAAGATTCAATAGGTCAAAAAAGGAATAAGTAGTTCCAAGGTACAAATTTGCTTCACCTCCTTACTATTAAGAAGAACAAGAGGATGAAAGCTTGAAAAAAAAACTCATAATTTTGAACCTCAAATTCATTCTATGGTTGAGCAAAAAGCCACAACTTAGGGCATCAAAATGTCCAAAGGATTTGAGTCAATACTTGTAACTAAACAAGAAACTATAATCTTACCAAAAGCAAAACCAATAATAGTAGAAGGTTTACCTATGGTTGTTGGCGTAAGGTATAATGAACCTAAACTCAATCAGCAAAATGGAAGCATTGTTAAAGGAGTCCCAAGGGATTGGAGCAAAAGAATTCATAGTGTGAATAGAGTTCCAAGATTTAAACCTCCACGTTGCACATATTGCCATTAAATTGGACATCAGATTAATGAGTGTCTATTTATTGAAAATTTGTGAGGCAAAAATTTGTTGAACATTTCCAAAATTTGAATCCAAAACTCGCAAGAACATGGGACCATGGAGATTTTGAGCTAGAGGATTTGTATCATGAGAAGATCAAAATTCCAGATAGACTCAGAAAACAAATTTAGAGAAATAACATAGTGGAAATGAAAGCTTAGATTGTGGCAAATGTAACACCCATTTTTGTAGCCTACACCAAATTTGGTACATCACAACAATGTTGGAGTTACCTATGCAAGAACTTCCAATAATGTACAATGGCATGCATAATATGTTTAAGAACAAAAGAGTGAAGACTATAAAGAAACCAAACGTGGTAGAACCCAAAGTTGTTAATTCTTTAGTTCATAATGAATGTCAACATGGCCATTACCAGGAATAAGGCTATTGAAAAAAAAATGTTCAAGGATAGAGAGCCAATCAAGAAGAAGTTTGTTGTTGACTAAGAAGAGGAATAGAGACTAAAACAATCTTTTGTCAAGATTATACAAAAGATGCAAGCAAAAGATTCACCAAAAAGTTTGAATCAAAAGGAGGAAGCACAATGGAATACAAGTTGCACAAGATTACCAAAGACTGAGGTACCCATAAAACCAATTATACCACAAAATTTGTCTATTATTCTTAACAATAGAATTATGTCCATGGAACATATATTCCAATATATTAATAAACATATGCTAGAAACTATTATACCATGAGGTTAGGTCAATTGTTCAAGATAACACCAAATCTTAAGAAACATATGTGGCATAAACTAAAACTAGAAAAACCTAATATAACTATTAAAGTGATATTAGAGCCTAGTGTAGCCATAGTGATTGAAACATTCTGAAGTTGACACTATAACTATAGAGGTAGATAATACATATGGCAATTATCCAAGTACAAGTTAAAAAGAACATTATTAAAGATGTTCTGTTAAATGGAGGAGCAAGTGTTAACATCATAATAAAAAAACCTTAAAAAAAAATAAAGTTTACCCAAACCAAGACTAGCCCCATACCACTTAAGAATGGTAGATCAGAGTATGACCAAACCTTTAAGAATCATCAAAAAATTTAAGATTCATATGCATGGCATACCATATGTAGCCACATTTACTATTTTGCAAAATAGTATGGTAGATTTTAATTATTCCATGTTGTTGGGAAGACTTTCGCTTAAAAATGCAAAGGTTACACATGATTAGGGGAATTGTCGCAACCCTAGCCTTGGGCTTGTGACCAAGGCATGGGTTTGCAAGGTTGCGGGCCAAGAAGGAAGTCGGGAGTCACACAACATACTCCCGAGAGTGTGAGAGGGTGTGAGGGAATGAACCTTCACACCCCCAAGGGGTTCCACTTTGGGAGTTGGAGTCCCAGTGGACTTCCAAATTTGCAGAAGACGATTGTAGAGGTCAAAATTCAATAGCTTAAGACGTTTCTTATATCATTAGAAATATTTTGGAACGTAGATGTCTAAAATGGGCTCGCATCACCCATTTGGACATCTGAAACACAAGTTATGGCCAAAAGAAAGGTTGAGAGTCAAATTGTCAATTTGATTCCCGACCACTAAAAGTCAGGAATCGACCTGATTTCCTTACGTTTAGGTGGTGTGCAACATATTGTTGGAAAGCTCTTGATGAGGGTTATAATTTTGCTTCAGACTTCATCTCCATTGGAGGTCTACACGCAAAGTTATGGCGCTTCAAAGTTGTGAGAGTCTCAACCTTGGCAATTTCGGGACTCCCACTTGGGAGTCTCGAAACAAAAAGCCATTTGAATGTGGGCCCCGTGGAGAGGCGCAGAGTATACTATAAGGGGGAAGGTGGTGGCTTCCCCCAAGTTCAGGCCGCAGTTAGTCTTGTGAGTCCAAGTTGCCCGTAATTCGTCCTAGCACCAAAGGTGCTCTAACTATGCACTAACCACTTTGTGTTGGTTTTGTGCAGGCCTGTGTGAGTAAGTAAAGCTTGTCAAATCTTCCTAGTCCCATCCCAGAGCTCCAACACACCCCTCTACCCCTCCAAAATGCTACGAGCCAGGGAACGTGCCTCGATTCCTTACCCTTTCGTTATTTTATGTTTGGGACTCACATTTGAATCCTTCAAAGAGTTAGGAGCGCGTAAGGAAGAATGTAGTTATTGTTCAAGGCAATGGAACAATTAGAACAATATTAGTTAACAAAAAATTGGAATTGAAACTAGAAGGCCCCAAGTATTTGTTTGGTATGACTTGATGGAAGGTCTAACATATGAGGAAGAAGATATGATCTTTGAGACAAAACCAAAGTTGTTTTCAATTGGCACAATCACTATTTTAGATGAAACAATTTCATTGTTGAATGTTGGAGTTTCAAATATCAAAATCAATGAAAAATCTAAACTTGGACAAGGGATATCAGATGAAAGAATAACAAAAGTAATGGCTTCAACAACAAAAACAACAAATTTAATGTCAAACTAGAGATATCATTAGAAGATAAGGTTTATTTAAAAACCTATTATCATTGTAGCCAAGCTAATATTGAAATGGATGAAACATTAACCAAAATTCAAGTATAAAATCTTTGAATAGTAGATTGGACTTTGACTAAAGAACAATTCATTAAGCTAAATGTTGGCACATAAGCAAATCCACAATGCATCAAAATTAATGCACAATTAATAAAGGAAAAATTTGAGGAGCTTTAAACTTTATTCAAGGAGTTCAAAGTTGTGTTTGCTTAGACTTATAAAGATCTGAAAGGCATACCTCCAGAGTTGGTTCAACACATAATTGAATTAAACACCTCAATCCCACCAGCACATCAAACAAGATACAAGTTGAACCCCAACTATGTTGTAACTGTCAAATAGGATATTGACAAAGTATTAACAATAAGATTCATTCAACTAGTAGAGGAGGTTACATGGTTATCACCTATAGTGGTAGTACGTAAGAAGAATGGAAAAGTTAGATTTTTTGTAGATTTTTAGAAGTTGAATAAGGTAACCAAAAAAAATCCTTATCCTTTTCCATTTTCTAATGAAATACTGAACATTGTAGCTAGGTATGAAGCTTATTCATTTTTAGATGGATATTCATGATACAATCAAATTTATATAGCCCTTGAAGATAGATACAAAACAACCTTTTTAACATATTGGGAGCTTTCATTTGGATGGTGATGCCATTTGGTGTTAAAAATGGGCCACCAACATTCCAAAAAGTAGTTAGTAGAACTTTCAAAAAAAACTTGGACCAATTCATGAAGATATTTTAAATGATTTTACAGTCTATAGTGATATGGAGAATCATTTAATGAAGTTCAAACCTTGTTTTCAAAAATGTAAAGAATACAAAATTAGTTTTAACCTAGAAAAATGTTCCTTTATGGTATTTTCAAGATTAATATTAAGGTTCACAGTTTCCAAGGAAGGAAAAATACTAGACCCTAAGAAGGTTCAAGCAATAGTGAATATGTTAGTACTTATAAATCCACGGCAGATTCAAGTCTTTAATGGTATGGCTCAATTTTATAGATTTTTCATTAAGAACTTCGCCTTTATCATGGCATTAATCACAAAGTTAATGAGGAAGACAAAACCCTTTATCCGAACCATAGGGTGTCAAGAAGCCTAGGATTAGATCAAGCAGAAATACATGAAAGCACTAATTCTGATACTTCCAAATTGGCAACTGGAGTTCCATGTGCAAATAGGTGCATCTTTACTAGCAATAGGTGTAATGTTAACATAGAACCCAATTGATAAGTATGCCCTATAGTATATGCCTCTAGATTTTAAATGAAGCAAAGTTGAATTATGTTACTACAGAGAGAGAAACCTTAAACAATGGTTTATGCTTTGCATAAGTTCAAACATTTTTTATTGGGAAACAAATTTGTTTTTTGTGTAGACCACATGGCTTTTGTATATATGGTCAACAAACCACAAGTGTTTAGAAGGATAGCCAAATGGTTGTTATTTTTGGAGTATGAATTTACAATAGTCTACAAACCAAGTAGAACACATGTGGTAGTTGATGTTTTATCTATATTACCAAATAACTTAGAACCATTAAGAACCTCATGCAAACTATAGATGCATCACTATTTTTTGTAGAACCTATGTGGATGTAAGAAGTGAAGAGTTATTTAAAGATAGGTTAGATGCCAGAAACTTTGAACTTAGTTCAAAAATAAGAGTTAGCCAAAAAGGTAGAGCCCTTTATTTTGAAAGAGGGAAGAATGTACAGAGTGGGACAAGACAACAAAATGTGCATATGTTTAACCACCTCAGAAATGTAGATTGTTCTAAAGGAGCTATATGAAGGAATGATAAAAGGACATTTTGCTACAAATATTACTGCAAAGAAAAATTTGGATGCATGTTATTGGTGGCCAACTATTTTCAAAAATATTAATGAATTTTGCAAAAGTTATGACAACTATTAGAAAATTAGAGGATTAAAAAACAAAAAGTATGGCAAAATTGATTTTTCAAAAAAACTTATAAAGGACCCTTTTATGAAGTGGGGTCTAGATTTTATAGTTCAAATCAAACCAACATGAAGACTAACATGAAATAAATATATTTTGGTCGTTACATATTATGCAACCAAGTGGGTAGAAGCAAAGGCATTCAAAACCAATATTGTAATAATTATAGCTAGATTTATGTATGAATATATTCTAACCAGATTTGGATGTCTTATGACCATGGTTACAAATCAAGGAGTACATTTCATCAAAGACATAATCAAACATATGATAGAATAGTGTCTGTTAAAACATGTTAGTTCTACTACTTATTACCCATAGGGAAATAGACAAGTAGAGTTTATTAACAAAGTGATTGGTAGATTACTGACCAAGTTAGTTAATGAGAAGAAAACAAATTTGGTCCACCATTTTATTTTCATATAAAATAACTTACAACGTGGTAACAAAATGTACACCTTACTAATTAGTCTATGGTTTGCATCTTCTAATGTTAAAAGAATATGTTATTTCAGACATTAAAGGAGACCATAAAGATGTAGAACCCACTAGAGTACTAATTGCTAAAATTATAAAATTGGAAAATTTATAGGAGAACAAATTGGAGACAATGTTGGAGCAAACCAATGGAACATATTTCTCTAGAGTTGACAAAAACACACATAGAAGATGTTCTGATTTAGAGATTATGTTTTGTGGTTTCCCAAGGGAAAAAAACACATTTGGGAATTTTTTTCAAAAGATGGTTTGGCCCATTTAGGGTACAATATTATTTACCCAATAACATTATTCTTCTTGAATCTCTTAAGAATTTTATTGTTTTCAGCTTCTAGTAATTGGCATCCATATACATTAGAGTTACCTATAAAGAATCCTTCTTTACTCTAATCTTCTCTAAATCCTTATTGTGTTTTTCCATGTTATTGATCTTCTGTATGGTTCTTTGCAATTTTGCCAATA
>Ga0209208_10012445_pt1 | contig 10770 bp, 11 predicted proteins | sample S1TSphfallax_3_FD_187694 | JGI IMG/M metagenome (GOLD analysis project Ga0209208, IMG submission 187694) | Host-associated microbial communities from peat moss isolated from Minnesota, USA - S1T2_Fd - Sphagnum fallax MG (SPAdes) (version 2) | ecosystem: Host-associated > Plants > Peat moss >... | reverse complement strand
GCAAATCATTTCAAATTGATAGTCTTGATTTTATAATTTAAACACGATGTTAAATTATGTTTTTATAATAGTGTGAATGACACAATACAATATATTAAAATGATCAATGACTTGAGGCTAAATATGCACGAACAATGTTGTACCCAAGAGTAGATGGGACAATTGTTAAACCTCACGCATGTGAACAACCATGGGTAAATGTGATTAGTAAATATAAGGTTACTTACCAATTTTCTTAGCCTACCAGTTGTTTTCTTATGAATATTCAAGGTTCTCAATATTTACCAAGGATGCTGCTGACTTTTTATTGGATAAAAGAGATAGGGCCCAACCTTGGAGCAAGCTTGGCCTTTTTGATATTCCATACTAATTACATTGTGGATTGACTTTTTTGTGTTTTTTTTTTGTTTATCAATGGTATTATGTTAGTCCAAAATCCACCGACGAGCTCATGAAACAACTGAAACAACATCCACCTGCACTGGCTTGTTGTTGATCGAAACCCTAAATTCATCTTGAATTCAAATTTACTTAACAGTATTAGCTTGTTCCAACAATTCTCAACCTGTTATGAAGGACAAAGCCCATGAACAGCTTGTTTGTATTTGTTGTCCATTTGGACATAAAATTCTAATAGTATATCTGGAATCCATCAGTGTGCTGAAGATGTGTGTGTGTGTGTGTGTTTTGGGTAGCTATGCAATTTCATAGATTGAAATGAACTGCAACCCAGAAATGGATGTTAATGAGATTGGTTTAGGATTTCGAAAGAGCATGTGGGGCCAAGTAAACCGTTGCTCAACTTTTGGCATGCAAGTGGCTAGTTGTAATTGGGAGGAGGCTCTTAAATAGATACAAAGGGAAGTGACTGTTATCAACAGGGATTTTATTTTATTTTATTTTATTTTGTCCAATAGGGTTGTTTGATCACTATACTAGGTGTTGTAACTGCAGGCGAAGCCCTAGGGTAGGGGCATTCCCAAAATACGGAGGAGGCAGAAGTTGAGCTTAGTCATGCATTTCAATAATGTTCATCACCAATGTTGGTAGCAAACCTGCTTTGGCAGATAAGAACAATGGGTTTCAGTTATTATGAACTGAACCAGAATTGGGTCTGATTTTTGGAATTGAAACAGGAATTAAAAGCAGAATTTATTTTCTTAAAGAACTTGACCCAGAACTGGGTTCTCAGTTCTATTTAGGTGTGTGGAACTCACATCAAATTCGAGATTTTTAAATTTTAGATTTAAAAAAAGCTAAAATAGGCAGTTAATTTCTGATTGCAATCCATGTTAATAAGAATCAAGCTTGAATTGGGTCCCATTTTTGAGAACGGAGACCAGACCCCAGAATCAAATTCCCAGTTTCATTTATGTGTGGAATCAAGATAATTCTTATTTATTTATTTGGATCCAAAATCAAAGGTTCTTTGTAAAAGTAAAGAAATGGTTGACACTAAACCTTAGGGGTGGTTCACACTAGAACCCTCGGGCCACTATAGAATTTCATGGCACCTTGCTTCTTGGATGAGATCATGAAAAAACTCATGGGCCATGGCTCAGGAGCATTTGTTCTCAGTGTGAATTCAATTCAAACCAAAGAACAAACACTTGATTTTCTCATGGCTCATCTTTTTCTTCTTTGATCACCCACCATTTCTCTTATCTTGTCCACAAAATTTAAATGTTGGGAGAACAAAATTGAGGGTTTCTCTTCAAAAGAATTATATTCTTCTTGTTGCAAGGAGGCTCACATGTGACAAATGTGCATTCCTTCTTATCGGTTGAAATGTATTATAATTGGACATTCTCAAAGAAAGCCCATGAATCTAAATTTCAGCCATGGGAGGGGCAAAGCACATCTTTTGCAAATTTAGATTTCACTCTTGTAATTGTGAGCAATTTATGTGGATAGCCTTGCATGATTGAAAAAAAATTGTGAAAAAAATAAAATAACAAATTGAACTATCAACAAACAACTCTAATGCAAAAAAGCTTCAATATTTTGAAGAGCTTTAAAAAATGATTAAAGAAAAAAGATTTTTCAATTATTTTGTCTAGGGTTTAGAGGACAGTAGTATAAGAGATGATTTTTAAAATTATTATTTTTAGGCTCTGTAAAAGGCAATAATTTTGTGGGAAGGGGGGGAACCATTAAAAATTCCCTTCAACTTTCATAAAAAATAAAATTTTTATCATAGATAAGTTGCTGGGATGTTTTGAGACTCATGGGTTATCACTATTTTCAATCAAGCCCACCTCAAAGAGACAAGCCTAAAAAAATACCCCAAGGGCCCAAACAACATTATCCATAGCAATCCATGTAGGATCTCAATAAGGTTTTCCATCCAAAGTCATTTGCTTGGGCAAAGCTCAAACTAACTCAAATTAATGACCCTTTGCGCTTTGAACCAATTAGGGATTTAAAAAACTTGTGATCCCAAGCCCAAACACTCTAATGTAAATAACCCCTTACACTATGGAATCACAAGTTCAAATCTTATAGTAAGCCTAAACACATATAGATCACCAGGCAATACAACTTGAAGGGATCTTACGCCTACCATTTAAGAGCAAAAAAACTTTACGTGTAAGGTAAGGCACAGCCCTAAGCAGCTTCACAGGCTTGAGCCCCTTTGTAAAACAACGAGGGCAGAGCCTGAATTCACAAAGGTCAAAAAACCTGTGAAGCCCCAAAAAGGACGGTGCCTTATCCAGTGTAAACAATTGCCCAAAAAGATTCTAACCATGTGCCAGAGCAAGAAGGTGGCTACGTGTGAGCCCCTCTGCCAGGCTGGGGAGTCGGTTACACGTCTGTGAACCTACCATCACCTGGTTCACACCTATAAAATAGGTTATAAACGGTTTAGGGTTTTTTTTTCCCCAAAATTGTTGAGGTGCAGGAGAAGGTTTCGTAACCGGTACCCTCTGGATTTGAGGTCCTGTCCCGAGGCCGGTAGGCTCAGGGGTGGGGGTCCCAAAATCTGGAAGGTACTGGTTACGAAACCTTCTCTCTCTCCTATGTGAAATCCAGCTCAATTTTTCTTTCCATTTCTTTCTGGCTCTTTCCGTCATCTTTTTCCACTCTTTTCTCCTTCACGTTCTTATCCTAATTAAAAAACTAGGAACGAAAAATGTCCTGCGACACCTCAATGTGTTATCATGGCAATGGAGCGGATCTCCCGAGGCACAAGGACACTGACAGGCTGCTGCATGGGGCCATTTTTTATTATTGAAGAGGAGCAAAGAAAAGATGATGGGGGAAAAAAAAAAAACGAAAAGATGAAACCAAAAACTGTACCTTTCGGATTTCGGAAGGCCCAGTGACAGGCTGTACTGCACCTTCCGAAATCCGGAAGGTACAGTGAGAGATTCGTCGGGCAGGTTAAGGCACCTGAAAATACACTATGCAAAATTGAGCTTGGAAGAGGACTTTTCCAAGATTCCAATGGGGGTGCAGAAGGCCAGCCAGCACACAGGAAAGTTGGCGGAATCTGCAGTTCCTAGAGTTTTCTTCGAAAAATTCTGAGATTTTTTGAGCCGCTAATAAGCGGATTCGTATCATGTACATTTGGATTAATGTCCGCTAATCAGGATCATTAGTAATCTGACCTAAACAAGATTAGGCGACGCTAATCGGAGGGCGGAATTTTCAGTTCTCAGAGTTTTTTTTTAAAAAAAATCTGTGGTTTTTCAAGCGGCTAAAACGGGATTCGGATCATCTAAACTGGATAAGAATGAATCTGCTAATCAGCAGGCTCATTAGTGCTGACCTAAACAGGATTAGGTGACCCTAATCGGATCATCTCTCCGAGGAAAATAGAACCGCGTCGCGGAGGAAATGTGTGTGTTTTTGTGATGTTTTTGCAGATCGTTTTCAGCGATTTGTGAAGGTTTTGATGCGCTGTTGACGGGAGCGGAGTTGAAAACGAGCGGTGGTTTTATTGCAGGTATGTATGTATGTGTTTGCTTGTGGTACTGTGTTTTCGTAAGCTGATTTTGTTGCAGTTTCTCGGCCTGGTAGTGATTGTTTTCTTCTCGTGTTTGTGTGTTTGTATTTGCGGCTGTGTGCGGGGGCAAGCTGTTGCTTATTGCGTGCTGAAGTGCGCAAAGAAGAGTGCAAAGAAGAATCATATTATTTACGACGTGATTTTGTTTTGTTTTGTTTTTTTTTCCAGTTTTAGTTACGTTGCTGTGAAGCTTTGTGTTTGTGCAACAATGTTCTAAGTGAAGTTGCTGATGAGGGTTTTAGAGGGGAAGCAGATAACAGACGAAGAAGACACAGGACAAAGAATATTGAGAATAGAAGGGAAAGTGAAAAGAGCAAGGAAGACACAAGGGAGAAATGAAAGGGGAGAGAGAGACAAGAGGAATAACGGAAACAACACAAAATCAGTAGAGAAACGAACACTACAAATAGCAGAAAAGGAAGAAGTAACGAACGAACGAATAATCCATCTGAATGTACCAGCAATTTCTTCACAAAGGCAGGGAGAGATGTGTAAGAGGAGCTAGCAGATCGGAGGCAGAGAGAAGCATAGAGAAAAGGATTGGATAGGAGAAGAGGCAACTAACTGTTCATTGGAATGAGTAGCTGAACCTGTCTTTCTTTGAGAGCTCAGATGAATCACGATTGTTTTCGAACCTAGTTTTCAGAAAACTCCATCTGAAGGTTTGCAAAACATGGATCCTCTTCAGTACAATAAGTAGCTCAACAAGACTCATGCACAAGATGATGATACACAGCTGTTGAACACTGAAAAAACCTCTCTGGTTTGGTGCAGTGAAAGATTTCTTTCATCAATCTTTTCTGTTTTGTTTACTGTTCTCTTTTGGGCAGTGTCTGGTAGCTCTAACATGGTGTTGCAAAGCTCATAATGTAAGTTCTCAAATAGCAAGGAATGTGTTGTGAGCGTACAGATTCTTATCTTTGTATCTAGAGTGATTTGATCAGGAGACACCAACATTGAATGTTCGTGCACTTGGAAACCCTTTGCATATGGATAGATCCATTTAGAAAATTGGATTGGAAATTCCAGGGACTAAGGAGCAGGGTTCTGTTTCCATTTGATTTAAACTGGAGTCTTATTGTTTGTCTAACGTGGACTATTGCATTTGGCAGCAAAGGTGGGAGCTGATGTGGAGTCTCAGTAATCATTGTTACAGAGTGCTTGGGGTCCAACCTAGGCAGACATCATTGATTAGATTTTTTCAGCTTCTGAGGCATTATAGCTATCCCACTCTGGAGAGGAGAAAACACTGAGGAGTACACTCACTGCATTGTAGAGAACAGGAAGAGAACCTTTCACCAAGCAGCCAGATTGCAACAAGGTTGGGATTGTTTTGGATAGAGAAAGTTGAAGTTGGAGCCCTGCTTAAAAGGATAAGTGAACTGTTGTCTGGAAATTCAACAAAACAGCAAAAATGATGCTCACCACAGATGGTGTCTACAAAAGTATAGCCTTGCCACCACGAGTACTTGAGAATGGTTTAAACTCAGAAATCCCAAAACCTGGGCTTGGGCACTCCTACACAAAGTTGAGCAATGGGAGCTCTGAGATTGAAATGGACACTATAGTTGAAGTTGAGGACTTGTCTGTGGATGGAAGGCCAGTATTATCTTCTGAAGACTCTGGGGACTGGTCAAGCAGTAGTAGTGTTCCAGAGTTGGCATCTATTAGTGAACCCACAAGACATCCTCGCCGTGTATGTGACCATACTTCCCAAATCTGTTCTCTTGTTTCATCCTCTCTTTTCCCTCATGCATGTACACACCTGTGCAAACTTACTCTGCATAGTAATTTGTTGTGTTTTTAATGTGTAACAGCACAAGCGTCGCCCTCTTGGGGGAGAACATCGCCGACGGCGTGGCTCTAGTCGACAAAGTTCATTCCAAGAGTTTCGAAGTGATGTGCAACATGCAGCTACTGAAACCTACTTGATCTCTGGGCTAACCCTAACCCTTCTTCGATACCTCGGGTGTGGCCTCTTTTCCAGTATATTTCTATTTGCAGCATTTCTTGGACACTCATAAGGTTACGACTGCACTCATTGTCATGTTATCTTCAAAATGTTTTTGTGGAGTTTTTTCTGCAATCTCATAGATATGTTTCCTTTACTGTGTGGGTGGTTATGAAGAAGCTCATTATGTTGCTTCAAACATGATGGTAAAACAATCTACTAAGAGATTCCTTTGCTTTTTGACAGAATTGGTACTCGATGGATAGGCAAGTTTATTCGTCTAGCACTCTATGCCCTTTTCCTTATGCCTGGTTTCATTCAAGGTGAGGATGTTGCTTCTCCCTTTGAGCCCAACTCTAGATGTAGTATATGTATACAACATTCATATTTGAGACCTAAACTTAATTGAAATTGTACTGTTATGCTCAGCCCTAGACAGGTTATACAGACCTGACCACAGTACCCTGCCTTTATCGATGCTCCTTTTTTTAGTGCTTGCTGTGGGGAAGATCTTTGGTAAATTGGTAGACTGATATGTGCCAATTGGAGTGTGTACAGTTGGCTTTTTCTACTATTTTTCCAAGTCTGTCCACCGCAGCATCATTTATGGGGACCAACCTCGAAATAGGTAGTTACTTCATACATAAACACAAAACATCTGTTGGGAGCAAGAAAGTTATGGGATCCAAGTCCATATATAGTGTATTTTTTTGCTGCATGGTGTTATGTCTGCAACTGGAATTTAATTATTCAACCCAGGCTGGTAAGGACAACTCAATTGGGGCATGATAAATTGGTGTATGATGGACAGATTGGACTTATACCTGCCACCAGAGAACGATAAACCAAAGCCTGTGGTGATTTTTGTGACAGGTGGTGCTTGGATTATTGGGTATGTGTGGATTTCCTATCACTCAGAGCCCAGCTGAACTGACTTTTGCTGATGCATTCCAAAGGCACTTCTTTGGGCACACTTTTGAAATATAGGGTGGATTTGGCAGGTACAAAGCCTGGGGCTCTTTACTAGGCCAACAGCTTCTTGAACGCAACGTTATTGTTGTGTGCATTGATTATAGGTTTTGTTCTCACACCTTTCCATGATGATATGTTATTACTTAATTTCTGTTGCATTCAGACAAGGTTTTGGAAGATTTTGTTGATCTAATTTTACACTCTGTTAGCTGGAATAGCCATAGGGTTTTGCTATGTGGGGAAATAACACCTCAATGCAACTACAAGACTAAAAGAAATATAGAACAGTTGACAGGGCTGGCATTGTGACCTCATCTGGGAAACCAGAGTCTACACACATTCACACTGGACAGGGTTATTAAGACTTTACAAGTCAGTCATAAAGTACTTGTGCAGTGTTCCCAAACCATCACATAATCCCTAGCCCTGAATGTCCTTTGCAACTACTTGGAGCCAACCCCTGCAATGTAGAATCTCCTACCCTGCAAGCTAGGAAGCAGCAGATGGATAATGTTGAAAATTGTGGACTTGCAGGAATTTTCCACAGGGCTGTGTTAGTGATATGATATCAGATATCACAACAGGAATAGGTTATGTGGTTCAAAATATTGGAAGCTATGGTGGTGATACAGACAGGTCAGGCTGTGTGTGATAGACTTGACATCAAGAACGATCTTGGCATGAACTATGATCTATGCAGTCTTGGGCTTTCAATTTCCATTTTGATTAACTTGCTGTCCACACACCTCATATGATATCTGACAACAATGTGTATGTCCAATGCAAGCAGGTTATATTTAGCAGGTCAATCAGCTGGGGCACATCTTGCTGCTTGTGCTTTGATAATGCAAGCTAAAAAAGAATATTTTGAAGATCCTACAAAGATTGTCTGGAGGGCCTCACAATTGAGAGCTTATTTAGCTCTTTCTGGAGGGTAAGTCACTGACATTCTACTAGTTTAGTGTGCAATTTTCCATTTCAGAGAATCCTGAATCCTGGTGGATGACCTCAGCTATGACAGGAAATGGGTCCTTAAGAGAGCCATATAATTTGACATGACTGCAAAATATATATGAGTTCAGAGGTGTGAGCTTTGCATTTTGTGCCACATGCTATGACATCCGTAGCTGCAACAATCATGGCCACTTTGCAAGAGGTTATGAGTGCAAAGCCCATTAGATCTATGCTGGCACATTGATGATATGAGTAATTGGGTCTACTGTCATTCTAGTTTTCAGAATCTAGTGGCTTAGTGACTCTGGGCAATTGAGCTCCAATGTTGAACAGTCCATTCAAACTGGTCTGCCTCTGAAATGACTTTGTAATGTCCAAAGTCTGAAGTTTGAACCACCTACATACATTTGCCACCTAATGATTGGACAAAGCACTTTCTTTAATGTCTAGCTTCCGAACAAATGGTGTTCAACTTTCAGAAATTTTGTTCAGACTGAATCTCATAGTCCTTTGTAACACTGGTTTTCTGAATGAATCTAGCACAAACTTGCAGTAACCTGCATCAAGATATGAGATATGCCATTTTCTCATGTTTCAAAATGCTGGGGTGCAGTTTTTCTTCAGAAATTTTGAGGTATGACTCAAGTTCAAGCAGGAATGTTTTCATGATAATTTTGTGGGGTTGGTTGTCCAAACAGATACAATCTTCTGAAGCTTGTGGAGCATTTCCATCAACGAGGCCTCTATCGGTCACTTTTCCTTAGGTATCTTCAAAAACAAGACCTTTTCACATATTTTGACATTTACATATTCAACAGTTGTTTCATCTATCAGCAACACATAATATACACTGGATTTTTGCAGTGTGATGGAGGGGGAGGCATCATTGCCGCTCTTCTCGCCAGAAATTATGGTGATGAACCCTTCTTTTCGCCCAGCAGTTCCTTTACTGCCACCAATTACACTATTCCATGGAACAGCTGATTTCTCCATTCCTTATGAGGCCAGGTACTGTGATATGAACTGACTTCCTAGTGAATCACCTTCTTATTCTTCTTGAGTAAGGGCCTGAAGAGGATTTTTGTCATGTACTTTCTTCACAGTATGTTGGTATGGTATGTTGCAGTGTCACTTTTGGAGAGGCATTACAATTGGTGGGTGCAAAGGTGTCCACAATTTTGTACCCTGACAAAACACACACAGACTTATTCTTGCAGGTTCTTGCCCTAACCCTGAGACCCTCTTTATTGATTGATTTGTGTGTGTTGGTGGTGAGAAGTTTCCCATTATGCAAACACTGCAAGCCCATCCCCTACTCTTTTGTTACTCACCTCAGAGTGAGTTTTACAGTACCCAGCCCTTTGAATTACTTGGGAAGGGAGTGAAGAGCTGGTTGTTTACCATGAGGGAATGTAATTACTCTTTGTAACAGGGCTCCACAGGCTAAGATATTTTAGTTACACTTTAATGATGATCACAACCAGATAATATATCAATCTTGATTTAATATTTCAGAGGATGTGGGCTGTCCAGTAGACTCAGATAGCCTTACTTGGTATTCACAAATAGAGGGATAATCTGTGACCATCTATAGGATCAATTCTGAAGTGCAGGATCTTTCTTTATGATGGGATATTTCTGACATTTCAGGATCCAATGCGTGGTGGTAAGGATAAGTTGTTGGGAGACATTCTTTCAATTGTGTTTGCTGATGACGACGAAGCAAAAGCTGAAGATGCAGTGACAATGATGCGCCGGCGTCTTGTGCCTGAAATTCTCTTGCAACTTGCCCGTAAAGTCAGTCCATTCTGAACATTAGACTCCAATGTTCAATGAAAGTGTCTGTGCACATGAATTGAATGATTTCACTTGTTGCTTTGAGAGAACACTGAGGTCACTGCAATTTGTAGAAGTAGCTTTATTGTTTTGCTGCTAATTTAGGTGTATTCCAACCACAGCTTGTGGCCTTGATAGACAGCAGACACCACTGAATTTTTGACAGTGCAGTGGCTGAAACTGGTTAGGATATCTTGCCTCAATAGTATTTGCAGGCTTTCTAGAGTATGCAACAGGTTTTTCCATGGTGATCTGATTTAAGCCAAATCAATTTTACAAACGGAAACTGAACAGATTTCACAACAGAGTGATTTTTTGTCCTTTGATAATTTTCTGAATCATGTAGGTCCTAAACCATTCAGTCTCTACAGAATCTCTTACAACTAGAGGTCTCATTGCAACACATTTTTTCAGTGGTAATTTGCAACTTGATCTGTGTTGTAATCCATCTTTGTTGTTTTTTCCTGAGCTCATGCGGCTTAGGTTTTTTCATGCAGTATCAAAGTGGACAGCCTCTTAACTGACTGAAAGAACTTGGTTAGTGGGAGATCTATGGATGGTCATAGTGTGCAGTGTAATTGACAGGAGGTTGGAACCTAGGTGAGCTTTTCTCAACTGCCCATCCCTTTGAATTGCGGTTTGACAAAAGAAGCCAGGCAAATACACCAATGACTGAAGTTGCCCCTTTCTGTTATTGTGTGTATGATGCTTTAGGTTGGCAATTGCAAATCATACTATTTCAATTTGAATGCTGAGGACTCTACTTCTTGCAAGTGTGCAGCTGAGCTTTCAAATCTATGTTGCTTCTTTAAAATGCTTGTGTCTGTGGATGTATATTGAACTGTTTCCAGACATTAAAGTTAATCTTAAAGTAATCCTCACTCTGGGCCTGACTCTGGTCCTCACTGGACTCACTCATCCCCCCTTGCTGTCCATAAAGTCCATCAAAGTGAGATCAGTCCTAAGGATGAACTCCTCAAAGTAACTACCATAGTTTTGTTTTAATCAGACTATAGTTTATCTAGGTTATTGTCACATAGATTAAGAG
>Ga0209208_10012444_pt1 | contig 10771 bp, 6 predicted proteins | sample S1TSphfallax_3_FD_187694 | JGI IMG/M metagenome (GOLD analysis project Ga0209208, IMG submission 187694) | Host-associated microbial communities from peat moss isolated from Minnesota, USA - S1T2_Fd - Sphagnum fallax MG (SPAdes) (version 2) | ecosystem: Host-associated > Plants > Peat moss >... | reverse complement strand
GCAGGATGGACTTATGTGGACAGAAAGCACTTTTTCGTTGCATTCCTGTCCCATAATTAACCAGGGTGATTGGCTACGTACTAACTATCCACCTGACTTTACCAGTGGTTGGCGGGTATCTGCTTTGGTGGGTGAAAACTAGGCATTCGGTAGGTCATCTTCCGGTATCAGCCAGTGTTGGCCAGTTTCGGCTTTGGACCATAACCTCCGGTTCCGGTTAGGGGATATTCTTTGTGTAAGGAGCACATTCAGTTGCGGTTTTAAAGTTTTTTTTTCAGGAAATCAAACCGTCGACTTTGGTTTTCAACTTTTTTAAAATTCATGCCGGTTTTGGTTCAGGGTTTTGCAATAGATAGAAACCTATGGTTCCAGGTCTAGAGCAGGGCTGGATAACTCTTGAATCAATCCTTTGTGCAGTCTATTTCATGATTATTTTCCCATTTGGCTTTAGAAAACACAAACACGAAGTTTCAAATTTTCTTAATTTTCTGAACCACCTCGTATTGCATGTAGCTAAAAAGATGGGAAGAAAATATATATTGTTTCTCTATGGATTTGAATTTCTCTTTCAACAAACTTGTTGCAGCACATGCTTAAACTAATTTTCCAAAGCCACCCAAATGAAAAAGATGAAAAAAAAAAATTGGAATCTATTTTTTAAATAGTTTGCTGCTCCTGCTTAGGAGCTTAAAGTATTATTTCCAAGTAGTTGTCATATACCAATCTTGTAAGCCTGATATGTGCATTCTAAGGAAGAATGGAATAACCCTAGCTTCAATTCACCTTTCAACACAAAGCAACTAGTGACCTGAACCTACAAATTTCATTACACACAAAAGTTGATAACTTCATTCCACAAAGTAGTGGAAAGGAAGGACACATTCAAGTATGTGTTGATAATAAAGAAAATCCTAAAACCAGCCAATAGTCAAAGACCATTAAAATTATCCTAGAGCAAGCCAACAAACAAAAGATGCATGCAGCAAGGCAAGCCAACAAAAAACCCATAACCAATTCTTTAGATTTTCACAACAAACCAACTATGACCTTCACAATAACAAAGGTTGAACATACATGGTAGCTTGTAAAATTGATTGAGATTGACCTTAAACATCATCATCAAAGAATCCTTCTTCTTTAATCATGACCTCATTCTCGTTAGTCAAGTCCTTTTCAGGAGTCAAGAAATCGGTCATAGAAGAGTCTATGTCTCCCACACACCTTTTATGAGCATCGTTAGGCCAGTTTTTGGTAATCATCCTCAATTGTTCTAAGTTTTCGCTTCCAAGTCTAGATCGGCAAAGGTAATGATTATGCCTGCAATGTTAAAATTTTGTTCTGTCTCAATTTGAGACTCAACTATACCCAACATTTGGCATGCCAAAAATGCCACATTAGGGAATTGATATTCATGTTTTGCCCACCATTTGAGAGGATGATCGCATTTACTAGGACTACCATGCCAACAACATAAGAGCTGCAATTCATTCTTCAAATTGGAAAAGATTGCATGTTCATTAGAATTTTGTACACCGAAAAAATCATCCTCTTCAAAATTAGTTGCCTCAACAATTGGTGCAACCATAGGATTCAGGTGGAAGTAAACCTATATCGACAAAAGCAAGACGATTTTTTCATCATAATCCATAGTACCCTATGTTAATGCATCATTCCCCACAAACTTTCTCACAACCTTCATGCCTTTGAATCTCAAATCTAGCATCATGGTTAACATATTATGAGCCTTAGTAGGAAAGAAAGATGTAGCAAATGCAAGGAATGGTGATAGGATAAAAACAACTTGGCTCAACATCCCAAGGGGCTTGAAACACATCAATTTTGATTGAAAATCACTTGTAATGAAGGACTGATTTTTTGCTTGGATCACACATGCTTCAACTTTCATGGTGATGTTCAAAGAAAAGGCAAAATGCAATGCATCTAATAAAAGTCAATAATCTCAACTTTGATTAAGCACACATTGCTTAACCACAGGCATCAAAGTCTTGTTGATTATCTTTACGATTGCCCAAGTGTGGTTAGTGGGCACTCATGAAGACAAATGTGATGCCACTTGGCGCCCATAACAAATGGAAATGGCATCTTGGTGTTGAAGAGTCTCATGGGATAGTATCACATGTGATGTAAATCACGTTTTCACCAATGTTTTGAAAATCCTAGTTGGAAAACCTATAAGATGGCAAACATCTTTCCATTCATGCATGCCTTTTGTAGAGTTTTTTGTCCAAATGATGGTTTTTTGCAAGGTAGTTTGGGCTCACTTCAAGTTCACCTCCATCATGCCTACACAAACCTTAGTTTCATTTATGGAAAATTGTGCAGCCTTGGACATGCCATGCCCAAAACAAGATCCAATGAAAGGAAAAACCAACTTCAAAATTGAACAACTAACAATTGAAGTTAAAGTAATAATAAGGGATGCAAGGTTGCTTCCTTCATCTTTAACATAAGCAATTACCTTATTCAACAAACCAAATGAACCCAACAATGATTTCACCTATTTAGCCATATTATCACCTGAAGTGTTTTGAATTTCAAACAAACCCATTATTATATGAACACGTTGCCATGCAAAATCAATAAAACCAATCACCATTGCAAAAATATTATAACATGCACAAAACATCCAAAGATCAAAAGATGCAATGCGAGTGATACAATGAATCAAAGTTGGAAAAACATGATTATCCATTGTTTTTGACACCATATGAAGAAAGATTTCTTTTAATAGGTGGTGACAAGATGGGAAAACCACCTTGGGGTTTTCATGCATCACAAATCCCTTACGCCAAAGATTTTCAACTAATGACAAAAGGCGATAACCTTTAGCAATGTACAAACACATATCCTCTAGGAAAGCATGTTGAGCTAGGTCACTCTTGTGGTATGGTATTGTACTTCCAAAAAACTTGTAATCTGGGATGGAAGTGCAACTTCCCTTTTTTATTTTGTTGTCAATTTTCAACAACTTCAAGACCTTGATTTTGTTGTTTCAAGTATAACACCCACTTGTCATATTCATCAACATGATCATGTTGCACGTGTTTACTCAAGGTAATTATGCCATTGTCCTTATTACTTGTAAGAAACCTTTTTGAAATTATAAATGCATTAGCTAGATCTACATCAATGTGTCTAGGGTGGCACAAAATACATTACAATTGTTGTGGGTTGTAGGCAATAGCTTTGTCGCCATTGTGCACAACATAAAAGCCCCAAGACATTGATGTGCAATGACATAAATGCCATGTAACAAAACATAGGACAAAGTAGTAACCATGTTGCATCCTATTGATGGTTAAATGTTTGGTCTAATCCTCCCTTAATAATAGAAGCAAAATTAGGTCCCTTAATGGAAATGTTGTCCAAAAAATATATGGCATGGCCGACATTTGTTCAAGCCATAAGAACTAGAAACACCAACAACAAGAATGTAAATTAGATTAATACATTTTGTAAAAATGAAGAAGAAAAAATTAAATACTTGTTAAACAATAGATTGAAAGCCATATTGTTTTATAATCTCCCTTCAATTTAGGTGAACAAGAGGTAGCCAAATCTTTGTTCTAAGAAATGGGATTATAGGAAGTCATTCTTTGCAAAACATTCAAATGAAAAAAATTACACAACCCAATAATCTAATTGTGATTGATATTGCATTCCCCACATTTGATTTTTTTGTCCCAACTTAAACAAAGGATCACAAGTAAGTGAATGGGTAGTGACATCCACCAAAGTACTCACTTATTCAAGTTTGTGAGGCCCTAGGACTTTTTGATAGGTATAAAATAAAAGGCTATCACATACATACAAAAAGGGTAGAACAAAAGACTTACCATGAAAATTTTCCATAACAATTGTTGCATCTAGCCTTCACAGCAACCCTTTTGAACCCAAAATCAAAATATATTGTTTCGTTTAACAAATATAGGTAATTTTTTTTTGAAAAGCCTTCCATAAGCTTTTATTCATTTAAAGTTTTTTAGCCAACAAGTCTTCTTGCATAGTAAAACACACACAATTTTGTAACAATGCAATAAGACAAAATAATAAATTTAAGGTTAAGAGAAGGACAAAGAAGAAAAAAAAAACAAAAACAATGGATTTTCATCAAGTTTTTTTACAATCATGTGAATAAAACAAAGAGGAATATAAAGAATAAGACAAAAGGTTAATAAGGAGGAGATTTAAAACATTTAAGAAAGAACATAAAACAAATGGGAACTATCCATTTTTAAACAACTATGGCAACAAGATAAATAAGATTCGAAGAAAAAGGAAATTAATCAAAGTGAAGGAGGAAGAAAAAGGATAAAGTTATGTAAAAATAATAATAATAATGGATTATTCTTTGTTTTTCACTCATGAAAGTAAGGTTAAGAGGAATAAGACAAAGAAGAAAAAGACCAAATAGAAGAAGGAAAAAAAAAGGAAAGAAAGCAAAAAGGCGATAAGGAAACCAAAGCAAAAAAAACTTGTAAAATGCAAAAGGCAAAGTGGACTTGATGAAGAAAAACCTTGAATATGACAAAAACAAGACATTTATCATGCGAAAGAAATGTGAATCATCATGTGGGTAATTGCAAGGCTATGAATTTTGTGCGATGAAACTCCAAAGTTCCAAGGATGCCACTATCAAAACACAATGGAACTCACAAAATATGATAGTGTAACAACAAAACCATGTTCACAAAATTTTACTTGACCTAAAACTAAAATTGGGAAATGTTGAAACAAACCCATCAAAGTGGTTCTTCTTGTCTATTCCAAATCCTTAAATTATTAGTCTAGTTCAATGTCAATTCCTCTTTTCATTATGAACTGTCAATCCAATTTCATACATTAATTCTCCTTTTCATTATGAACCATTGATCCAATTTAATACATTAGTTTTTCTTTTCATTATGAACTGTCAATTTGGTTCTTAGTCACTTTTTTGATTTTGTGGAACCTCCAATCATGTTTGCCTTGTAACAAACCATAATGAAACCAAAACCAACAAAAAACTAGAATCGGACAACACTAGTATCAACTTGGGCATGTAACTAGACATGTCAAGCTTTAACCGACATGTTTCAGTTTTTGAAAATGATGACGCCCTACTAGATGGGCTTTTGGTTTGTCATACGTAGCCAAAGCCCATACTTCAATAGGCTTTTGTTGCTTGAAGTTTGCAAGTTGCCCATTCACATTACACAAACAAGGTATTAGACATTTAGGGTTTAACAAAGAATGCAATCAATTGTTCCATTGCTATTGCATTGTTTTTTTTGAGTTGTGCTAAAAATGTTTTTTTGTTATCATGATGGATGAAATGTTAATGGAAGAGGACAATTCAATGGTAAGGAAACATTAGCATAATCACCTACCATGCATTGATGGAAGCTACCAACCAATAGATACACATGTAAAAGAGTTTGACAATTATATTTCAATCCTCACTTTTTGTTTTTGGTGTATTCTATTGTGAGGCAACTGCATTGTCATGTATTGCTCAAATATTTTTAATTTGAAACATGTCTTGAGGTGGTTTTTGTGGATTCAAATTGTGCAAAAAAAATTGTGTCATAAGGGTTTTGAGTTTCAAGTTTTGTGGCTTTTGTGATTTTATTTGGTTTTGATTAGAATGGTGGGACAATGGGCATCATGATAATGTTATTTCTATTACTAACTATGTAATTGATTGACACCAACCTTTGTGAAACTTCAAAGTTGAAATTGCAAGTCTTGTTTTGCCTTCATTGGGTGTCTCTATATCCCTGGCTTCAATAGAAGAAGTTACCATGGGGTTTTCAATGTAAACATGTCATTTTTCTTATGTAGCCCAATACCATTAAAAATCTTCAACCCATTGAAGTGGTGGACAAAACATGAAAAAAAAATCCTTATATTGGATTCTTTACACATCAAACAATGGGGATTGTTGGCTTGCAAATTTAAATTGAACATATGTTCAACATGGCCAATGTCATCGTAAGTTTGAGATGGCATCAATTTGGTATTGAGAATTTGGACAAGATTATGTTGATTATGAAGAATTAGTTTAAGGACTTTAAATTAAATTGCAATGTTGGTGAAAGGTTTGAGATAATTGAGAAGAACTTAGATGTTGAAAATCACATGCTTGAAGAAAATGAATAATATATGGATTGCCAATTTTGATATGTTTGAATTGGATTGAATGTCGAACATCAGTTTGATGTCAATAGCTATGAAGCTCAAACATGAAGATTTTTTCCCTACCTTTTGATGTTGTTGAAATTGAAGAATGTTTGTTTGAACATTCATGCATAATTTCTACCTATCATTTCATTTGTTATGTTATTAATGCTCATTAACATGGTGTGGTGTTGATTGCATGTGAATATGGGAGGTTGTAAGTTCATGAAAAACCTATATAGGAGTAGAATTTTTCCATGATGAAATAAGAATTAAAAAAAAATGAAGGCATTTTGAATTTCTGAAGTTTCGCCATGACTATTTACCTCTAGATACTAATTTGTTATTGTGTTAAACCAAAATTGTTAAAGTATGTTGAATGTTAAAACATGTAAACAATTGGCCATGTTCTATGGGTTTAGGGGTGATTGCGTTGGGGTGAAATTAATATTATTATTTTTGGGGAGATCCTTTGTTATTTTTTTGGTGTCTTTGTTGTTCTTTGGAAAAAAATATTTGTTGTTTTTGGTGTCTTTGCCATTTGTGAGGAAAAAATATTTATTGTTTTGGTGTTTTTGTCATTTTTGTTTCTTGCTTTTACTAAAATAGATTTTCTATCATTGAAGTTTTGAGTCTAAAGTATTCAAAGTATGAATTGCATGGTTTCTCCCACTTATGATTTGATGTCAAAGATGTACCCTAGGTTGAGGTTCTATTTGTGGTGAGATTGAATGTGTGTAATGTGGATGTCACATTTGTTTTTTATCAATTGATCCATTTATGTACAATTTTTACTCTTCATCTATATATGTAGTTTTTGGTGCTTTGTATTTTTTTGCTATTAGATTGAATGGATAGAAATGAATTTTGTTTATCTATTTCAATGTTCTTGATTTGGGTGTGGGATTACAATATTGGGAAGTGGTTATGGGTCATGGGCTTAGTATGTGGGAAGGATTACATGTAACTTTGTGAAATTGAATGTTGGTCTTTAAGAATTTATGTTTTTTTGTGATTTTTTTGTTTGAATGTCTATGTATGTTTGTGGTTTTTTCATTAGTTTTTTTTATGCTTGTTTTTGCTTTCTCTTTGTATGTTTTTGCTTGTTTATGTTGATACAAATTACAAAAACAAAACTAGTCCAATCTAAAAGTGCACTCTACACCCAACCTTGAAACTAATATTATATTCCAAACTTATGCAATTGAGTGTGCAATGCCAACTTCTAACATTTGACACCTCTTGCTCATGAAAGGGCATGCTGCAACAATTAAGATATATATCAGAGGTTGATGCAATAGTTTGATTATTTTTAGTTGAAAAAAAATGTTCTAAGACAACTTCACGCCCATTTTTTCACAATGACCCTATAACTTCCAATTGAATGACAATGCAATTCACATGCTATTTTTTGCAATTCATATATGTGGTTTTGAAAGAAAAAAAAAGTTTATTGAATTTGGTCATCTATGCATAAGGTTGGGTTGATGTTAGTAAGGCACTTAATCAATTTATGGTATGTTGCATGCTCATGTGTGCAAAATCAAAATTTATATGCACATGCTTAGGAGGACTTAATTTGTTAAAAAATCACAATCTTGACTTTCCCATCATATTAATTTATGAATTTTTTTATAAGCCCAACTTTACATGTAGAAATAGATCCATTTTTAACACTAGTAAAAACCAATGGCTTAGGTTCTATTTAGTAAAAATTGGATTTGAACTTAGTCTAATTTTCAAAATTAAGACCAAAATTACAATTTGTATTTTTTAAAAAAAAACTTAGAACCAAGTTTTCAATTCTATTTATGTGTGGAATTGAAACTAAAATGAAAATACATTTTCTGAAAATAAAAATGACTAGAACCAGACATTAACTGGCATTTAAATGTTTGCTTGGGTTTGAGTTTGTATGAATTAAATCCAAACAAGTGTTGTGTAATTCCTAGGTTTAAAAACTAACCTCTAGTTCCAATTTTTTATTTTTTTAGAAAATTGGTTTTGGTTCTTTTTTTCAAAATCAAGACCCAATTTCAATTTTTATTTTATATTTTAGTAGGTGGTTTTTAAAAACATTCCGTTTTGTATTTTCAAACTACGTTGGTTCTCGATTTAAGATAGGTTCTTGATTACGTTCCAAGTGCAAACCATGAGAAGAACATAAAGAAAAAGTTGATGGCAACAAGTGTGAATCATGAGGAACACAAAAAGGATGGCAACGACAACAAGCATGAACCAAGAAAAAAACACAAAAAAGAGGGCAATGGCAATAGGTGTGAACCAAAAGAAAAACACAAAAGAAAGGCAATGGCAATAGATGCAAACCAAGAAAGAAGAGAGTGATGGTAGTAGGCGCCAACAAAAAGACAAACACAAAAAGAAGCATGATGGCAATATGTGACCAAAAGAAGAACACAAAAGAGAGAATGATGGTAGTAATCATGAACTAGGAAAAGATGGTTTAGACATAAAACCAAAACAAGATTTTTTAAAACCAACCTCTTCAGTTCTAGTTATTACATCCACTTAGGAACCAAGCTTGTGTTTGGTTACTGATTCCTTCACATATGGGAACCAAGGTGCCAATTCCTCACATGATTCTCAAACCTTACCTTAACCCCCAATTCTAATTCGAAACCAGTTTTAAAACCTCAAACCGGTTTTAGTTAGGGTTCAAGTGCTTGGAATTGAAACCACCTCCAAGTAATTGACCAACTATAAGTAAAGAACTACGGAACATTGGTACTTACCTACCAAGTAGCTACCAAGTGCATTACCTACTTGCCTACATATGTAATAATAATTTACATTCTCTACCTAATTACCCATGATATTTATCCATGTAAGTAGGTACTTTTGTAAAGTAGGGTGGGGTTGAAGTAGGGGGGGTCTGCACAATCCATCACCTGGGTAACTGAATTTTGGGTCATACTTGCTGACATATTTTAATATCCAGTTCTTTGCACCAAATTGTTTCCATGCCTTTTGGACTCACAAAGTTGTTAGGTATGTTTGACTCTAGTGTCTCTATAAGTTAGAAGCTATTAGGTAGATCTCAGTCTCAAACTGCACAAATTGTACATTGTATGGGCACATTGCGCACACTAGGTCTGAGGTTTTACTGTTATTTTGTAGTCAAGCCATGAAACCACAGCCCCATGGATTAGGCGATGGGTGGACTCTGGACAACAAATCAAAAGAGAATGTCAGTGTACTTGGGAAGAGGTTCTCTAGGGAAGAACTAGAGCTCCTTGCTTGGTTGAGGGCCTAGAAACTAGGACCAAGTGCATGAGCCCAAGTTCCTTTGCCCCAAATCCTAGAAAAATACACTCAGGAGGCACCCTTCCCCAGGGTGAAGAAATGGCAGTTTTCTTTCCTGCCCAAATTCATAAGATAAATGATTTTGTGTGTGGAGTTACGTTACATGTCAGAAGATGACAATTTAGAATGGTATAAGATCACAACCTAACAAGTGTAAAGATCCTCTAGAAATTTTAATGTATTTGGACAAGACATTCTAACATTTATTTCTTCCACTGGCTGCAAAGCGGGATATACAATTTCAGAGTGGGCTTTACCATTTTGGAATTGTGCCTTGAAAATTTGATCTTTCATTAAAGAAAATTTATGTCTGTATATTTGTTCTTGATCAAGGACATTATCAAATTGGACCTGTGCTCAACTACTGCCTTGTGCATGCCCTTATTTTGGTAATGGCCTCCATCTCAGGCTTTACCTTACATGAGATATTCTGCTGGAAGATGTGATCGATTCAAATTTTATATACTATCACAACAAAAACTGCAATGCAACTTGTTGGGCTTCTTTATGCCTATAGAATTCCTTGTGGCACTTCCAAGAATGTGGCAATCAATGAGCTCTGTTTGGTTAATTACAAGAGGGAGCGAGAGTTTGTTGCATGTTTGGCACCAAACAACACCAACACTCTGAACCCTAAAGTTATCTGTGAAATCACCTTGTCTTCAGGCCCTAATTTGACCCTCTAATCCCTATTTCATCTGAAATTTGAGCAGAAGAGATTGAAATTGAATATAATTTAATTAAACCAGGTATCAATTCACAAGATTTGCTGGATTTTATTTTGAAGAATATATTTAATGAAGAATGTAAGCAGCTACAAAGTTGCATGCTAGGCAAATCCAAGATGCGAGGAGCAAATTCCTGCAAGGAATAATTCTAGGTGAGGAAAAACAGTTTGGAGCACTTTACTGATAACTGTAATAGAGAGCAAAGCTTGTACCCAAAACAAGTGAATCAACATTTCATTACCATGCCTTGTGCATACCAAAATTGCTATAAAGATTTATGCATGTTTCTGACAATCAATTCAGCCTAGAAAGCAACCCCTTGCACAACACTGAAGTGGCTCTCACTGAAATGGGTTGCATGTGGAAATATAAAGTCTGCAAGTTACACTAATTCATTGGCCTTGATTATTTTTAAAAACTGGTGTGGCACGGGGAGTGCACATACATGGTGGAGAGACACCCCAAACTGATCTATAATACACAAGTTGTGAGGAACACAAACAAGTTAAGACGTCATGTTGTCTACCGTCTATACACAT
>Ga0209208_10012442_pt1 | contig 10772 bp, 8 predicted proteins | sample S1TSphfallax_3_FD_187694 | JGI IMG/M metagenome (GOLD analysis project Ga0209208, IMG submission 187694) | Host-associated microbial communities from peat moss isolated from Minnesota, USA - S1T2_Fd - Sphagnum fallax MG (SPAdes) (version 2) | ecosystem: Host-associated > Plants > Peat moss >... | reverse complement strand
AAAGGGCATTAAATGTGTGTGTGTGTGTGTGTGTGTGTGTTTTGCACAAGAGCTGATGATTGCAATTAGCACCTCATTATAACCTCATTGCAATTAGCGGCTAATGAGAACTATGAGTTAATTCATTCACATTAGGAGAGCTCCTCCAACGGTGCTGAGTATGTTACCCTGCAAAAAAATATTTTTTACATCCAAGTTTAGTTATTAACTTTTTTTTTACAAGCCCACCCTTAAAACTGAGTCTGAAACAGCAATTAGGTTCCCGGGGGGTAACTAATAGCAAACCACCTGGACGAATCATTATGATGGACCAATCAGAAACATGGAGCAGCAGTCAGATCATATTTATTACACCCTTTTCTGCAGGTGCACAACGTTTGCAGCTGTGCCTTTTTAACCAGGCATCGCATCTGTGGAATTATTCTGTGCCAAAACCATTTTCCTGAGCCAAACCGGCATGTTTTCACTTTTCTTCATCCAATTAATTGGACTGTGTAGGATCACATACTAAGCACCATTGGAGATGCTCTTAGGTGAATGGTGGGGGGGGGTGTAAAGACAGGGCAAACCATTGCACAAAATTGTATTGGTACATTTTCTAAATTCTTGGAAGCGCTTAAATTAATAGAATTGGTGGACTTTACTATACTTTTTGAAGAAGAAATACCTTATGTATAGAAAAAGGAAAGGCCTACCTATTGGGAAATGGTCTTTCTTGTGGGATTTGAGGCACTTGTTGTGAGGACCCTATTCTAATTCAAAGGTAACGACGGATTGGAAATTTTGAAAGCTTCTTTGGGTAAGCCCTTCTCCAACTTGAAATTGAAACTAATTTTATTAAGGAAAAAAAAGCACCAATCCCCAATCGAGAAGTGAAAGGTAGGACCACAAAGAGAGCACCAACATCAACAACTGAGACAATATGCCCAAAAGCAAAAGGTCGGAAATCCAAATCCAAAGAAGCCTAGGTCCTAACAAGTCCTAATAGGTCCTAAAATGCTAAGTGGAAGGTACCCAAGTTCTTGGAAGGTCTGAAACACAGGCCCTTCCCGTTAAAAAGTAGACGTGTCCGCAACCAATTTCAGGACTGTATTTTCCAACGTGTCACGTGCTCATTGGTCCAGAGGAGGGAACACATAATTTTCTCCTGTCTCTCCTCTAGTTTTTTTTTTTTTTTTTGGGGGTGCGAATTTTCACCCATGTTTCGAACGTGGAAAGCATGATTTTGACCTAAGCAAAGGATATTTTCATGGGGAGGAAAAAAAATAAAATTCCAAATCATCAGACTCTTAGTAATAGTTCCAATAGATAGCCAAGAATATAGAAGTAATTGTATAATTATTATACATAGGGTTATTTACTTTGGTATGGGGTCTATAGCCCAAAAAAAAAATCGTTAAATTTTCTTTTGGATGATCGCCACTTTTGGCTACAGTGGAAAAATACAAAAACAAGCTGGGGGACATTATGCTGTATGACCTACCCTCAAGATTCCACAATAAGCCAAATCTGACACGTTTTAAAGCTACTTTTGCTTGGCAAAGTAGAGGCGGGGGTGGTGGGGAGTGGGCAAGGGCGGGAAATGTTTTGCGTTTGCCCAAGGCAAGGCGCTTCTTTCAATGCAAAGTCAATGGCACTAGTCAACGGAAATTTGTGCTTGGGGAAACCTGGGGCCAGAAATTATTTTCTACGGGCAGAGAGAGAGAGAGAGAGAGAGAGAGAGAGGAGAGCAGTTTATTTTAAAAATCAATTTTGTGATTTAGCCAAAGTGGCTAAAGATTTAGCCAAATTTTTGGTTACGATCTAAATATGAAAGTACACCTTTTAATACATCTTTCTATATTGTTGCCAAATTTTTTCCTATTTTTCTCGAGACTGGCTACGCTACTTGAACCATGTAAAGAAAATATGGCTATTTAAAAAAACCAAATGATCGAATTATGTGTATTAAAAATCCCAAAAAGCATTTTGATTATAGCAATTAAAATTTTTAATTTCACTTTTTGGCTATATATATTGCCAGTCAAAAACTAGGCGAGAGAGAGAGAGAGAGAGAGAGAGAGAGAGAGGAGAGGTGCGTTTTCCAGCCTTTCACCAACTTGGCATAATGTGAACGGAGACTATTGCGTTTGCAGTTAGACTATGAAGGCTGAGAAAGACGACGCCATCGCCATTTCTTGGCACGTTAGGGTAAGAAGCTCTCTCTCTCCGTCTTCTCACATCCTTTTTTCCTTCTTTCTTTCTTTCTTTCCTTCCTTCCTTCCTTCCTTGTCCCCCGCCACATGCCTTGTCATGCCACTTCTGCAATGACTGTCCTGCAGCTGATGCTCTGCCCCAAGGCCTTTGGAATGAGCGTTTTGAAAGCGGTTTTGGTGAAGAAATGAGACGGAGAGAGAGGCCATGCGTGCGGGGACAGCAGTGGGATCATTGTTTCTCGCCTTGCAGAAGACGTCTTTTTGTGCGTCTCCTCACAGGTAACGATGTTGTTCTTTTCCCTTTGTTTAAATTTTTTTTTTTTCCCCTCCCCGTTCTTCCATTATTGTCATTTCTTGCGTTTGATTTGCATCCGTTTGCCAAGCGTTTCTGTCGTTGTCCTAATACTGGTTAGTATTTGCTTGGTTTCTGGATCCAAGAGCAGTTGTGTTGTTGTAATGATATAGAGAAACGAAGACCGTGAAGAAGAGGCCCTTTTGTCGTAAGCTATTGTGATATCACAGTGATGAAACCATCTTCCAATGGTGTGTGCAAATGGTAAAGTGAATCAGCCCACTTACTTCAAGAAGGGGCAAGGGAGTGCGGCTTCTGATGTCGAGGATGATGATGAGGTTGGCGATGGCCTCACTAATAAACCGACATCTGCTTCTTGGCAGGTTGTCCGTGTGGCCGTCATCACAATATGTGAGGCCTTGTGCTGCCCTGCAATTCTAGAAAGCCTCAGCAAGAAATTACGACATCATTCGCCGCAGCTATCATATAATGGAGCCGCGCGTGGGCAATAAGTACAGGCTCGGACGGAAAATTGGAAGTGGCTCGTTTGGTGAGATCTATCTTGGTGCGTTTGGATCTCTCTTGCAATGGTGTGTGATAGGTGTTGGAGATGACGTTGATGTTCCTGCAGTAGTTCCATTATCCAAGATGCTGCCTCTAAAGTCTTTCTTCCAATGTTTAGTGGCTTCTACTGGTGTTTCTACATTATGATGGGAGTGACGATCAGAGATTGTGCAATTTCTAAATTGCATCTTATTCTCGGATGTGAAAAGGTGGGGTGCCCTAAGTGCTTGTGCTCAGAGTTTTGGGCAACTCCCCTCTGTTATTCTTTTCATTGATGGATGGACTGAATCTGTACTGTAGGGACTAACGTTCAAACCAATGAGGAAGTTGGCATCAAGCTGGTATGTTGATTTGCCCTTGTGTGTTGAAGTAATTGGAAAACATCATTCTAAGTTTTCTCCCACCTTTCATTTGAACTACCTCCCAAAATGGAAATCTCCAAGTTTGTTTGAATGGCTGGTTGTTAATTCATCACATTAACATGGAAGTATTGCTTTGTGAGGTGAGTGGCATTGTCATGGCCTGATGATGTGTTTATTTGAGAGTAATCCACATCCCCTGTTGTGCAGGAGAGTATCAAGACTAAGCATCCACAGTTGCTGTATGAATCGAAGCTGTATAGGATTCTTCAGGGAGGAAGTAAGTAGTCATTGAATCTGTGCTTACCTGGTTTGTGCCCTTTTCTTTTTCCTGCACCACTGGATTCCTGGAACATGACTGTATTTTTGTTTGTGTAGCTGGGATTGCAAATATCAGATGGTTTGGCATTGAGGGAGACTACAATGTTCTGGTGCTTGATTTATTGGGACCAAGTCTCGAAGATCTGTTCAACTTCTGTAGCCGGAAGTTCTCCTTGAAAACTGTTCTAATGCTTGCAGACCAGCTGGTGTGTACCCAGAACTTTATGTAGACTGCCTCTCTCACCTGCTTCTAGATGTTATTGTATGAATACATCAATTGTCCTCTGTGAGATTTCAAGACAATTTGGCTCTTGGGCCCTGCGTTATGTAGGCAACCCCTAGGCTAGCCATCTATCCAACCATGGCTTTCATGATCTTAAGATTCACAATTATTCAGCTCCTTTGAATTGTGCTGAGGGTTCACACTGTCAATAAATTGGAACTGGCAGGATTTACAGTAGGATCAGAAATGTGATGATAAAGTTGCATACTGGTTGGATCTCAACTCATGCAGCTCATCATAGTACATCTTCTGTAGGAATTTGCTTGTTTGTTTTTCCTTGTTTTTGAGGACATTTTAGGTAGTGACAAGGGCAGTAGTCATCTTCCTACATAAGTTTGCCCTAATTGGATAACAGCAGGTTGTTGTTCTGTGCAAACATTGATTCACTTCATTGGAAGGCTCCATAAGGTCAAAAATTTGATCGAAAGCTCCATGTGGATGCCTTGGTTAGGTTCCTGACATAGTGCCACTACACTATTCCTTCAGGTGGCATGTTGTTTTTTGGAGTAGAAGGCAAACTTGTGGAGTAGAATGACCATTTTCTGGTTGCTCTGGCTCTGAAGGGTTAGGACATGTGCATTTGTCTGTATACATGTGTCCAAGCCTATCAGTCTTATCTCAGGATATGGAGTGACATATTTGGAACTTTAGGATTCATAAAATCTGGGTTGGCAACTGTTAGATTTCTGAACTGGATTTACACCTTCTCCATTACATTTCAGTCCTTTGACAATCCCTTCATGTGAGTTTTGCTTGGAACCTAGCATGGATGCCAAACTCCACACAAACTACTGTGTTGTGGGAAAGGAGAGCTCATTTTTTGCTTTAGATTGACCTAGATCTGTGTTGCAGATCAACAGAGTGGAGTATGTGCATGCAAAGAGCTTTCTTCATAGAGATATCAAACCAGACAACTTCCTCATGGGTCTTGGAAGACGAGCTAACCAGGTGTGAGAACTACCTTGATCCATCATGATTGGGATAGTAAGAACTTTTTAGTGCATAGAGGTTTACTGTTATTTTCAATGTGGTGCCTAAATCAAAATCTTCAAATGAGGGATGGTTGAATGCTGCAGCCTGCTATGCTCCATTCCTTTGAAGAATCATCCTGTTTCTGCAGGTCTACATTATTGACTTTGGTCTTGCCAAAAAGTATCGTGATCCCACTACACACCAGCATATAATATACAGGTAGCCCTTTAGGCCATGTCCTTTGGGCCATATGTGATCAGTTTACAGACTATTTTCAATGATCCTTTTGAACATCAGTTTCCTGTTCTTGTAATGCCCTAGAACATATAGTTCAGAGTAGGGAGTGTCTTGGTGCTGGTGACCTTGTCCTTTGCAGTATAGGCTAAAGCTTGATTTTGGGTGCAGGGAAAACAAGAATCTGACTGGTACTGCCCGGTATGCAAGCATTAATACCCATCTTGGCATTGGTACATGAAATTCTTCCCCCCAGCACTTGTGAATTCCTAGGGCTTGCCTTTGATATGTTGAAGGGTGAATTCTTGTTTTCTCTTTGATGACTGTTGTGCTGGAGAGTGGATCTCAAATTGTTGCTTGTGCTGCAGAACAAAGCAGACGAGATGATTTGGAATCCCTTGGTTATGTTCTGATGTATTTCCTCAGGGGCAGGTCAGCATGTCACCCTCTGAAATCTTCTCACTACTCTCTGTCCGTCAAGTATCTGAAGTTCTGTGGCCAATCCAGGAGATGTGTTCTTTTCACCTAATTTGATTTGTTGTGTGTGGGTAGCCTACCTTGGCAAGGGTTGAAAGCAGGGACCAAGAAGCAGAAGTATGAAAAGATCAGTGAAAAGAAGATGTCTACTTCCATTGAGGTGTGAACATGTGCACTGTGTTTTATTTTTCTTTCTTGTTTGTCAGACATGCAATTCATTTGTAGGTTTTGAATTGTGGTTTGTTTCGCAGTCTACAATATACTTGGTTAATTCAGGCTTTGTGTAACTTTTGTCTTTTGGGTGAGCATTTCCTATCTTTTCTTCTTGATTGTCAGAGTGGCTCTTTTGCAGTTCCTTTGCAAGGCTTACCCATCAGAGTTTGCCTCCTACTTTCATTACTGCCGCTCCCTGCGATTTGATGACAAGCCAGATTACTCCTACTTGAAAAGAATCTTTAGAGATCTCTTCATTCGTGAGGGTACGTGCATCAACACATTAATGAAGTCTTAGTTTCTTTGCTTTGGGCACTTCAAGGAGAATAGTTGTCAAGTTCTCTGTGGGAGATCTGGCTTGCTAATGACAGGCATGACTTGTTAGCTCTTCCAAAGTTCATCTGTTGATTATCTCCTTCTGAGTGCGAGCTGACATCATGCCTGAGTTTCCTGTCCCTTGTGGAACTGTGGTGGAAACTCAGTCCACGGACTTTCACATATTTGTATGCCCAAATCATAATGTTTTCCTCTACATGTACCATTGGTGAAGTCAGTGGGGAGTGATGAGAGCTTGTCCTTGCTGTACATGGTGAATGTTTCAGTCCGATACTTTGTGAGTCACACTCATAAGGTCATGACAACACTTATTCTTGTTGTGTTAGTTTTGGTTTGCTGGAACTGATGTGACAGCTATGTTGAAAGTTTTACTGTGGAGTTCTCCCTGCAATCTCGTATATATGATGAAGGGGTCTGATACTTTGTGTGAGTTGGAGGGTGATAACCACACTCTGTCCTTGGTGTCAGGACTAGGATGTAATAACTCATGCAAGAGTCATTACGTTGTGTTATTATATGGAGCAATTTTGAGTATGCACATACTCTGGGGAATTGCTGAAGTCAGTGGGGAGTGATGTCAGCTTGTCCCTGCCAGTCACAACTAAGGTGAAGCTTGGCTACTTTGTGACAGACAGTCACAAGGCTAAGAGTGCACTGTCCTGTATAGCTAGTTGAATGTCACTGAAGATGCTTGTGACTGTAGTTCTCATTCCAATCACTCAGTTTTTAATCTCTTTATCCTTTCCCTTCTATTTGAGGGTTGTCCTCATTTTCCTGTTTTCTTATATGTTGTTAGATCTTATATTTGTTAACTCTATTCAGGTTCTTAAATGGTATGTTGGAGAGTTTCTCAATAGTACTACAAGTTTCAGTCAATGTGTCTGTGATTGGCTTCCATGTTTTATATCAGTTAAAGCCTGTTGACTTTCTACTTAAGCGAAGTGACCATCTGAATTCTTTGTTGCATTGACCTAGCTGATGCTTGACTTTAGAGGAACTGGTCAGAAGTTTCCTCCAGTGTTCTTGCTGTCATCTGCTCTCTGTCTGTCTTTACAGGTTTCCAGTTTGACTATGTATTTGACTGGACCATTTTGAAGTATCAGCAGTCACAAATTCCAGGTGCTCCTGCACGTGCAAATGTAAGTCTGGAATGAAGATAATTTGAATGGAGGTGTGTGATTGTTTGCTCTTTCATTAGCTAGAAACTGTTGAAGCAGGTATTGGTGAGCATAATCCACTTCACAGGGCTAGCTCAGTGTTGGATCCTTGTTCCAGAGAGTGTAGTTTTCCATGCATGCTAACTTATTTGTCTTCACTTGTGGCAGCCTGGAGTTGGAGGACCAAGTGGTGTGGCAGCAGGTGTCACTGTGGACCGGGCTGCAGGTTTGTGTGTTTGAAGATTGGGTATCACTTTCACCAGTGGGAGCAGGTAGAGATTTTGCATGCTTAGATTGTGGTGAGCATTTGACTATAAGTTATATGTTGCCACAAGCCTGAGCTGGAGGTTGGATGTTCAGGATTTGGCTTCCCATGTTCATTCCTGGTTAATTCTACCCATTGCTTGATGTGGAAGCCTAGGGAGATTTCTTTTCCAGCTTTCTTCTTGCAACAGGTAGGAAGAGTATGTTTGTGATGGGTCTCTGGTTGGTTTGCTCAAATTAGTTCATTTGTTACTGTTTGATGAGTGGCATTGGGCTTTGACAGGTGGTCTGAACATTCAGGATGGGCAGCGTAATGTTGAGGGAGCTGACACTAGTCGTCGGCGAATGCCTGGAGCTGCAGCTGTCCCTGGAGGCATCGCTTCATCAGATGCACCAAAGCACAAGAGTCCAGGAGCAGATGGCACAATTCCAAAGGAAACTGTGAGCTCCTAAGCTCAAATAATCTTTAAGAGAATGAAAAAATGTTACCAAATTGAGAATTTCTGTTGCAAGTAGATTGGATAGCAAAAGAGCTGTTCTCAAAGGATACTTTTGCAATCCAAGCTTTTCTCTACAATTTTAGAGTTTTTGCCAATTTTGAGCTACATACAATCCTGTTGTGGCCATTGAAATATTTTACACTGTCCAGGGTAACACTGAAAAAATGCGCACTCCTCACAGTGCCAGCCTTCTAACAGCTGACATGAACATCTTCATAACTAAAATAGGAATTGCTAGCATATGTGGTGACTTTTGCTTAGATGTTGGTTGGTTTTTTCAGGGAGTGCTTGCAGATCTAGCTGAACCAGAGCGTGTGCAATCAACTACTTTTGTGCGAGGTGGGAGCTCTTCAAGAAGGGCAGTTGTATCAAGCAGCAGGCCAACAGGTTCTACAGAAGCTGAAGACCCTGCACGGACTTTGACAAATAAGATGGGCCCCATCAGCCTGCGCACCTCAGGGATGCAGCGCAGTTCTCCAGTGGCTTCAGCTGAGCCAAAGCGGACGGTATCTTATCATCATCTGCCGCCTAACTTGAGGCATTATAAGCTGCCCTGAAGGGAGTTGAATGTCCTTCTGTTGAGGTGGTTTACAAACATTGAAAGTAGGGCAGGTTTCTGGTTGGAGCTCTGGCTGATGGCCTGAAGGTTTTACCAAACCTTCTTCTCTTTCTCAGCATGATTAGCACAGCCATGACTGGTAGGCATTCTACAAGTCTGAATTCTTTGGCAAACTTGTATGTTTCCCTGTCAACACTCTCTTCTCTTGTTAGGGTTCTCTCTATTCTATTCAGTAGCATGCCCTTGATGGTGAGTGCTATGCACAACTTATTGAGGGCTATGATTCTGCACTCCTGTGGGAAATGGAAACTGTACCTTTTGTGTAGCTTTTCCCCACAGGATCATGAGGGAAGGAGCTATGGGAACAGATCCAGGTTTAGGGGTTGTCATTTGTAAGCAACACATAATTGTTTACCTCCTCTCCTTTGTGTTGTCTCATACATGGTAGTGAAGCCACCCTTTTGGGTCATCTGAAGGTTCTTTGGGCTTCACCTACATCTTGCATTAGATATTGAGCATTATTTTGTTTGTGTTTCCTCTCACACGAAATGAAGCTTACCCCCACTAGCTTGTTGCAGCTTGAATGAGGATATTATTGACCTTTTTTATTAGCTGTCTCTCTTGAGGGCTAGCCAATATTGTGACTGAGTCTTCCTGTTGCTTCTGGAAAGGCAACAGAAGCTCAGGTCACAGATTTTGTATAATACTTTGCCCAACATTTTGGGCAGATCATAGTATATTTTTCTACACCCACCATCAGGAGCTGGCGAAGTCACTAGTTAGTCAATGCAGCTCATCACTGCTATTCATGATTAAGGTGATGGTCTGACACTTTGTGAGTGATTCTCATAAGGTTATGACTGCACTCATTGTTGTGTTATGTTCAAATTGCCATTGCAGAGATTTCTCTGCAATTTCTTAAATATCTGTTTCCTATCACATGAACAAGATGGGTCTCTTATCTATTCTGAACCTCCCTTCCATCATGGGGTGTCTTCCTGCAATCCTTAGATGTTTTTGATTTTCTTCCCTATTAGCTTGTAAATTTGTTTAATCTTTAGGTCAAGATATCTTCAATTATAGAGATATAAGGGCCTTGAGCCTCTTGAAAGGCATTCTTGAGTAGTGTTTGTGCTTGTTCCAATTTCAAAAGTTTTAGTACTCCTCACTTTTGGAAATCTCACCAAGACATTCTTTCAAGTGCCAATGGAGTCGGTCTTTTTTCTAGAGGTCCCAAGTTAAGAAGGTATTATCTGAACAATTTGTCTCTACTAGAAGCTATTGAGATATGTTGTAGAAATTTGTTCTGAAGCAATAAGGGATCCTAGGGTTAGATGGAATCTTGAGTGAATGGAAAGCCAAAGTCCTTGGTTTTTGTTTTTTGAAGATTCTATCTTTGTCCCTTGTACATGATGGTGCTTCCTCTTTGGTCCTTTTCTCTTGTGTTAATACCCTAAATGGTTTCAGCATTCTTTTGTTATTACCTACATGGATAAGTGTAGTAATAGCTTTGCAAGAAGCATGATCTCGCTTCAGTTTCATTGAGATTAACTCTTTGAAGGCACTTCTGTGAAGTCAAATTTGTCAGAAGCTGCTAAGTTTAAATGACTTCATAGGTCTTTTGGTGCTGGTAGGATGTTTAAAGCAATATGTGGCCCTTGTCTTCCTTTTATTTGTGCATCTGGGAAGTTCCATAGGCACCCTGTAAGGCCTAGGTTTAAAAACACAGCCAGTTGTACTTCTCTCATCAGAGGTTTCTAATGGTTTAGCTCCTTCTATAAAGCTATCATGCTGGTGGTCAATGACCTTCTCACTTTCAATTGAGCAACATGTCTTCCTCAAGCTCTAGCAATGGAGAGTCTTCCACTAGTGATGATTGGAGCTCAAGGTTGCAGGAAGTTGATGTCCCCTCTGAGAATAGGCAAAAGGCTACCCTTTTAAAGTTCTTCTAAAGAGAACTAGAGGGTTGGTTCTTAACGAAAAATTCCTGTTTGGAATTTCTGCTTTTGGCATTTTCAGAATGATTTTGCTTCGGGTCATGTAAGT
>Ga0209208_10012439_pt1 | contig 10773 bp, 8 predicted proteins | sample S1TSphfallax_3_FD_187694 | JGI IMG/M metagenome (GOLD analysis project Ga0209208, IMG submission 187694) | Host-associated microbial communities from peat moss isolated from Minnesota, USA - S1T2_Fd - Sphagnum fallax MG (SPAdes) (version 2) | ecosystem: Host-associated > Plants > Peat moss >... | reverse complement strand
ACCAATTCCAATTGTATACAAAGCTTCTGTGAAACTGGTCCCGCATTCACAATTACTTGAACAACTAACTACTACTGCTGTTCAGTGCTTTAAAGTTTCCACCTGATCTCATCAACTGCAGTGTGACAATCAAGCAGCCAGCTTCAAAGTTTTGGATCAATCAGTACATTTGGACCCACTGATGTCACACTACAGGAAGTCAAGGAGATGGGAGCTGGAACAAAGAGAAACTGGAATGCAAAAGCAATTCTCTTCTTGCTGAGCAAAACAGCAGCTCACCAAAGGCATGTATTTTCTGTGGTGATCAAGCTAAATTTCCATGTAGCTCTCCACAAGTCCATAAATCATGTGGATTTTAACATTTTATAAAATTTCTGTTACCTTTGGTGCTCAAGAAAGTTGCAAGCTTCTGCAACTCGGGCACTCTCTTGGGATTTCTCACAAAATAGGCGTGGAGGGACTTCAACAAGTCTTGTAGATGCTACACTATGGATAGAGAAGTAAGGGTCTAAATGGCCAAAGGACCTGGTGCAATGTGCACAACCATTGCCACCAAATAAGGAGCCAAGTTCTCCTTCAATTGCATTGCAACACCAGATTTGCACCTAGCAAATACAAATCCACCATTTGCTCCAATAGAAACTAGTTTCTTTCCGATTGTAGCTTTTTAAACTCCCTTGTAAACCAATGAAGTTTTTAGCATCACATTGCTTATGTTTTCAGTACTAACATTGTTAGTGACCTTCTCCAAGTTCAACAAAACAAGAATATTCTGTCATTGATTTTCAAGAACGTACCCATGGATGAAAATCTAGTCCTAACTTGTTGTCAAAAGAAGTGACTTCATTAATAAAAAGAACAAGGAAAGGAGACTCTTTGATCAGCTTTTTTTTTGGTGGGTTGCATACGATGTCCCAACCCAAGTTATCAAACCAATGCTTCATGGGCATGTTCTTGACTTTGAGAAAGCAAAACATATTCTTGAGAGACTCATAATCCACCATGGTGACAACATACAATGATTCATTTTTTAAGGGTTTAGGGGGCGGGGTCACAATGGAACCATGGGTGATGGATGAAAATATGATTGGGTGGTATTGCAAGGAACAAACTCAAAGATTGGTTTAGAAATTAAAATTGATCAAATAATATTTTTGGCTCTTTCCTTTAAATCTTTTTAGTAGTATAGATTTTTTTTTCTCATGTTTATTCATTGGATCCCAAAATAAATGGCCTTAAATTTTTCATTTAAAAAAAATGGATAAAAGTTGTTACAAATTTGTTAGTATTCTTAATTTTCATGACCTTTTCAAGAATCACAAACTTTGAAAATTCACCATTAAATTATACTTATTCAAGTAATTGCCCAATCAAATAAAATAAAATCTAAATACTTTTGAAAATTACTTATATGCATAATTGTATGTATTATATATAATATAATATTTATTATATACATCTTTATATATATTGCCCACAATATGTATAAAAAATGTTCCTAAAAATAAGTTTAAGGAAAATATTTAACATGCTTTTCCTAAAGCTTTTTGGTTAGGAAATGATTAAGAACATCAAATTTCACATATATATATTTCATTAAAGTTTCAAATGTATACAATCTAATTAATGTATTCACCAAGTTATTTTTAATGAGAAATTTTCCTTAATGATTCTTATATTTTCTTAAAATTTGATCAGTCTAGTAAAATGAAAGTATGATGTTCCTTATTGTACCACTCAATCATAGTTTCACTTGTAGTGTGTAAAATGCACTTACAACCAAGTTCCAATATAATGATGAAGGATACAAGTTCTAACTAACTTGAAAATGTCAGAATATTCAAAATCATAAAGCACAATCAAAAACTGTGTTTCAACACATTAAAAATCACTTGGAGAGAAAAAAAAAAAAAAAACCACAACTAAGCAATCAATGTTCACCCTTATTCATGAGTCATCAACACACGCAAGAAAACCACAAACTCTATCACAAAGTTTTGGAGACTTACCCAACATTGTTTGTTTTTGTTATAACATCTCCTAGGCACCACCACTTGCCATTACAACATGCTACAACTTGCAAGTTTAACCAATTTGAATTGGATTACAAATCTCACTCTAAATTCCAAAGTGTGCAACTTCACATTGTGCAAACCATCACAATGAATATTGAAGCTTCAATGACAACCCGTGATCCATATTACATAGTGCATGAGTGCACACAAAGATATGCACAATCATAATGCACATTGTAATCCCTCAACACTCATGAAAAGTGAGAATTAAGTAATTAAGTAACCACCTTCTTAATGAAACCTCTATTCATGAATGTTTGTGCTAAGAATGAAGGAGAAGTGGTGAAAGTGCTTAAAAATCAAATCATAAGTGGTGACCCCTTGTCATGACTTTTGTGTTTTTTGGCGTGAGGTATTTACATCCAATGTTGGATGTGATGATCAACTTATCCTATTTTACAATCGAGATGTGATTTGGAAAACCTAATGGACGGATTAATGGTGAAATTTACTTTCTCATTTTCAAACATTAGAAGAAAGCTTGTATTATATAACCATCCAATTAATTGCCATTTGAAATGATATTTTATCATTTTTACAGTTAGTCATCATGCTTTTCAATCTAATATTTTTTTAAAAACTATGATTTGACTAATTTGCAATTATTAAATTTTCCATCTTTCCATGTTAGTTAACATTTTGAGCTTTTGATTCAAAAAGAGACTTTTATGTCAAATTAATTGTAAAAAAATTGCAAATTGTTTATCTCTTTCTAGTGTACTTATATATTTCATATATAATAAAATGTTTTTTGAATATATTAAAGATATATTTATAGACTTGTCTATCTATGTTATTTTTAAGGCATGTTTAATATATATATTATAAATATCATGGGTTGGCTAGATAGGTAAATAGATAAGTGAATAAGTCGATAGGTACGTGAATACGTAAAAGGGCTACCTCCTAACTACTTAATATATTTATATGTAATAACTACTAATAATTACAAAAAATTAGGTAGGCAATATTGATAACTAATTAATAGTGATTAATTAATTAATTAATTAATTAATTATTAAACTGAATAATTAATAGTTATTGATGAATTATTTTTATTACCAAGAGCTTCCTTGTGGATCAGAAGCTGCTTGGGTACAATGTGCAGTTGGTGCTGCTGATCCAAAAATGGAGAGAACCTATTGGGGATCCTTGTTCATGAACCTAAACCCTAAACCCTAAACCCTAAAAACCCTGAACCTAAACCTGAGCTGCTGATCATGAATTTCATGGTGTGACAATTATATCTGAAGATGCTATGCAGCTCATAACCAATTGGCCCATGCCAGGATCAATGTGTCATTCCATGAGCTGCACAGAAAGTCTGGTGTACCTGCAGAACTACAAATATGAAGAAGAAGCTCAAACCTGCATGAGTGCCACCATGCATGGTCCTAGCTATGAAGCTGCCTCAGCTGGCTACTAGCTCAGGTTTCTGCAGGCACTACTGACTCAGGTTGCTGATATAACAGTCCTGCAGCCAGTAGTACCCAGGAGGCGAATTTTCAGAATCAGATAAAAAGGGGCAAGTTTGTCAGTGCTTGATGTGAATCTTCTGCCATCTCCATTGCTGATGAAGAATCATGTCACTAGTCCTGCTGCATCAGCAGCAGCAGAGCTTAAGAACATGAACACCACTGTTGCAAGTGTGCAATTTAAGCAGAACTTAGGATTCAACAATGTAGAAAATTTTGATAGTCTCCAGGAAGCATTTGCTGTGCAGCGACATGCCATGGTGAGAGTCGTGACCATCGTACTCTGGAACTAATTGCAGGGTACCAATTTACATGGAACTTCACTGATTCTTCATCTGACTCACAAATCTCAAGCAAGACTCATGCAGCAAACTTGAACTCAAAAGTGGAGCCTACAATGTTCTGAAGAACAACAAAACAATAGTTCCAATTTTCAAACAACACAGTTGGGTCCAGCATGAGAAAGTGGCATCTTTGGGTGAGCAATTTTATCTCTTCTGAGTTATCTCTTGGAAAAACTTCTAGAAGTATTGTGTACTCAGTCTCAAGACTTTTATTTAGAACATTCTGAAGTACTTTGTGCTACGAAGGTCCTGAACCAAGTGAGTGAGTAAATGGTATAATAAGCCAGTGATGCCGCAGTTGAAGTCCTTTTCCAAGGACTGCATTTGACATGTGGCATTCATGTGTTGGTTTATTATTCCAAATTTTGCATTTTTCATACCCAGTTTATAACTTGTGCATCTGCTTGCTTGTGAAGTTGCAATTTTCATAAAAACCACAAAGTTCACCTCACACATGAGCTGTGGCCTTTTGTGTGAGAAAAACCATATTATTATCTTGTAGTGTTTATTTGAAAAAAACAGTTTGGTTTAGGATTCTCTAGAATTTTCATGGAGTTCCGAATAGTTCCTGGAGATTTTTCTTTTGGGTGTGATTATTTTTTATAAATAAATGGAGTGTCAAATAATTTTATTCATTGAAATGCATTTCAGCATATAGGTAGTATAATATTTTTCAACACTACAAGTGATCTTGAGTATTTGCATCCCTCCATTTGACAATTTTTTAGATGCTGCAACTTGTGCAAGTTGGTAGGGAAAGGATCAGTGAGTGCCTGCAAGTTCTGCAGCTTCTCATTCCAAATGGAGATAAGGTGGGTTAACCGCCTTTCAAAGCTGTTTGGAGGATGGGTTATAAACAACCTGTGAAACATATATCCAATTTGTGGACCTCAAAAGTGTAGGGTAAGGATTAAGAACAGGGCTGTTCTGGGAATGAGAGCCTCAGGCAAGGCAAGAGCTGGACCCAAATTTCCAGAATAGCCCATTCAAGTTCCTTACCCAGTAGAATTTTGCTTTTAGAAACAGACAGCTGTGATTCATTTGAGGCAGAGATTTTACTGAGAGTAAGGTGCCCTCCACATACACTAGAAAATTTATACTAGTTCTTTATGTATTTTGAAAATCAGGATACAAATATGAATTCAATTATGGTGGGTGTAGTAGTATAGTTTCAGTTTGATTCAAACCCAATTCAAACCATCGCCCACAGGCCTAACCTTAAGCCAAGATGGTACCTGGATGTACTAATTATGAATCAAATCTGGATGGGTTTAGGGTTTAGGGTTTAGGGTTTAACCCTAAACCCTCTGGATCAACCCTGAGACACAACAACACATTTGTTTAGGCATGTGGGATTTGGAAATATTTTCATTGATGATTTCTGTTTCTTCATTGCAGGCTGATCTCAGCCATGTTATTTGATTGCAAATGACTGGTGGATATGGTGACAATGCTCAACAAGGCAATCAACTATGTCCATTGTCAGGATCTTCAAATTTGGGTAAGCCTTCTCAACTCTTTTTCTTTTGGGTCCACCACCATACTGCCAATATAAAAGTTGCTCATATTTGTGAATTTTTTATGTTTAGATGTTGAAGGGTGACTCATTGTAGCCATAGGCTCTTGGAGTGCCACTGAAAACACTCCAAGAGCTTCTGGAGTTAGCAGGGCCAGAGCTGGCTGTGCTCCAAGAAGAGGTAGAGCAGGAAAGGGACAAAAAAAGGGATGGCATGCATCAAACAGGACCCATTGAGTGATTCTGCAACCATATCATCTGACAATACAGATTAGACAATTTAAAACCGAAGGTATTTGTTGAGCAATGTACTTAAGTTTGTTTAGATGGGTCACTTTGAGAAATGAGGATCCAATAAGATTTTAATGCCTTCCTTACATGCAAGAGTTTGGATTGACCGCAGTGTTTGCCAAGGAGAAGGGTCTTGAACTACCTTTATCTTGGTTGTGAGGCAGTGTCTTTGCTTTGTGTTTGTTATGGGATTTGCAATCTGGCAAGCAAAATGTCCTTGTGCTTTCATGATTTGTTGAGGGGATTTATTTGTTTTTGTGGATTAATTGATTTGATGCATGTGATTTTGTTTTGATCCTTGACAAACAAGAGAGGCTGAAAGGAGTGGAAGTTTGCACGTCAAAGACTGTAGTTTGTAGTTTATTATTTTATAGTTAGACTATAAAATGGATATTTATTAAGGCTTCTTTCTGTTGGATATCAACTTCCTACCAAGTTACTTAACTTATTTTTATTAAGGCTTGTTTTAGACTATGAGTCAAGGTAAACAAATCTTGAGACCAATAATGGGAAATTCAAGCACTTCTTGGCTCATTGTATAGACCAAAGTTATTAATAAAATATTATTTGTTTGGGGCCAATGAGTTCATGTGTAAAGCCATTAAGACCAAAAAGTAGGGACCAAGGTTTCAACCCCTTGTATGCTTTTATTTTTATTTTTTTGTTATCATTTTTTTTTCATCTTTGATTGAGTGAAATGTGAAATTTTTCTTTTGCGCATGCAAATCACATGTAAATAGTTTTGGATTTCTTTTGCTGTAAGAGGATTACCTAAATTCCTGGTCTGAAGCTTGAGATTGTATGTATCATGATTAGTGACCTCTGCACACAAAATTCTGAGTTTTGATGAATATGTCATCTGGGGCTCAATGTCTTTTGCTTTATGATAAACTCCACAATGTCATTCCTATGAATCCCACTTTGTGTGAAGGTGGTCTGCTAGGAAATCTGCTCTCCCAGAAGCTCTGAAGGATTTAGCTATGGCATGGAAGAATAAAAGCTGTTGTTGATGATGGAATGGAGCAGAGAGCACATGGAAGGTTTTGGTTTTGTTTTCAGTAGATTTCAATGTTGCCATGCATTGTTACTGAAGTTAGCTTATAAATAAAATTGTGAATTGGTTGGATTTCTTGTATTTTTCGGGTCTAGTTGAGATATGTGTTGATTTGTAATTTAAAAATATGCAGTGGGTGTAGTGGCAGTGTATGGAACAGATGAAATTGTTGGGGGAGGAAAGCAGAGATATGAGTTGCAGATCATGTGGGTGGAAATCATAAATCACTATGGTTATCTGGACCTGGATATGAGTTGCAGATCATGCAGGTGAAAATCATAAAGCAATATGGTTATCTGGATCTGTTATAGTGCTAGCAAGCATGCATTTTATCATTTACTGTTTGTTGTCATTTATGCTGTTGAGCAAGATTGCTTTGGGGCAGATTATGTAGGAGAGTAGTTGTTTAATGTTTGAGTCTTGAGTGGGGTGGTTTGTGTTACTGGTTTTGCTGTGGTGGAACATTCATGTGGTAATTGTGGAAAGTGTAGCTCGAAGAAATTGTTCATTTGAATGTCAAATTACGTGTGTGGGCATGGGCTAAGGACTCGTGTTGGAAATTGTAGTTTGGATGCCAAGAGAACAAAAGACTAAGAACTAGTACACCATGAGGGTATGATCCTACTAAGAGCATATCCATAGATTGAAGCTTGTGATTGTTTAAATCTCATGCTGTGATGTAATCGGGCAGAGAATGTGTGTGGACACTTTGTTTGCATGTGAGAATTTATTGTAGGTCTCTTCATATTTCTGTGTTGGCCTCTTCTCTTGTTTACAACAGCATGATTATTAGCCTATTTCTTCATGAGGTCACAATGCTGCAAAGTTGGAAGTCCTGCTTTGAATGGTGAGCTGTAAGAATTTTCTGAGGTAGCAACCAAGGTCCTAGTGCAGCACAGTGTGAGATCATATACAGGTTATGTTTGTACTCATTGTTGTGTTACCTTCAAAGTGTTGTTGTGGAGATTTTCCTACAATCTCATAGATTTGAATCATGCATATCTGATAGATTTGCACCAAAAGCCTGAGCAATGCAAACTCGTGGACTCCATGGCACTTGTGAGGAAAGCATGAAGATGCGAGTTCAAGAAAAAATTGACAACATTTTTGTTTTGTGAAAAAAAAGGATGCAAGGATTAGCAGGCCAGCAGTGAGGAAGATAGTGTCAATATAGATTTGTTCAAACTATTACCTTTGGACAAAATGCACATAGAAAACAGACGATCAACTTTTCTTTTCTTTTTTTTGGTGCAGAAGAAATCCCTGGACAATTCGTACTAGCAAAAAAAAGAATTTCTGGTTGCTTGAGCTGACCACACATTATTCATTGTTATGTTTGTACAGGCTTTGGCACACCTTGCAAAGATGTTTGAAGAAAGAGGACCAGTGTATGCTTGAATGCAGATGTAATAGTATCACTCCAAAATATGTTGAACCACCCACTTTGTACTATTCCATACAGCAACCTTGTTTACATCTATCTAGGCTTGCCACTTTGGTTGCTGCTACTTTCATGTGGTCTAAAACTGTTTGCTTTGGTTGTTGCAGGTGAGGATTCCAGTAACACGAAACAGTAGATCGTGAGTCAAGCGGTGGGTACAAGAGGAGATCATGATTCAATTATGAGCATTGTTGAGGATTAAATACATTTTGCTGCCATTTTTGTTCAACATTTCCCTGATCATGAAAGAGAAGAAAAGCCAAAAATGTTACATACAAAAACAGACTCATGTACGTAGTAGGCAACCAAATGCATAATTGGGTACGAAGCTTTCTTTTGGGATTTCACAAAATGAATGTCTGCCCTGCAATTTTTTTGTCAAAAGATTGCAGCATGAAGAAGTCTCTTGGAAATGCTCCATCATCCATCACAAATGAGCTGCAGATTTGCAAGCATTGGTATTTGGATAGGAAAATTCTTTTGTGAAAAATTTCTTGAATGTAATCATAATCATAATCATCAGCATCATCATCATCCATCCTGCTCCTCCTTTTCCTACTACTGGATTGTGTTGCATAACTTCACTGTTGCAAGTACGACTAGTACACAAAGAAAGAGCATTTTACTTGAAGCCTCAAATCGTGCAAGCCAAATGAGCTCACAATGATGCAAGAGATACAGCGGTTCGTGCATTCTCAGTGAACGGATTCTCAATTGGATCATCGATACCTAGAGAATCTGTGCTTCCAGAGGTCAGTTGCCACCATAACTGCAGTTTTGAGAATTTTCAATCAGCAAATGATGACGTTGAGACATGGTATCATTCCATCACATTGAGTGTAGTACCACATCTGGGATTTACACCATTGTAGTTGATGATGGTTTTGTGCACAATGGGACTGGGGCTTCCTGGCCATGAGACCTTGAGATGAAGGTTAAAACTAACCCCCAATGGAGACAAAAACTATTATCGTAAACAACGATATTCCGCGATCGTGAACCCTATCTTTTCGCTTCTCGCGTTGGCCTGCTGGTGTCCTCTTGCTGACCTTCGGGCGTTGCAGAAGTGTTTCGTCATGTTATCGTCAGACAATCCCAAACGGTGCTCAGTATGCGACTCTGCAAAAACATTTCTCACATCCAAGTTTTAGTTATTTACGTTTTTTGCAATCCCACCCATAAAACTAAAACTGGGACTACAAATAGGTGGAAGACCACTAATAGCAAATCACTTGGACCAATTATCATGATTGGCTTGTGCCCATTGACCAAGCCTCAAAGCATCTCCATCGGTGCACAGTATTGTAACCCTATAAATTAAAAAAATTAGATGAAGAAAAATCAAATTGTATTATTAGTTTGGCTCAGGATTTCTGTACAGGGTGCAGAGGTTGGTAAAAGGCACTTCAACAAAGGGTTACGCCGCTGTTGATTGGCTAGATAGTTTGATTGGTCTACCAGATTGCTATTAGTATTCTCCCACATATTTGCAGTCTCGGTTTTGGTTTTATGGGTGGGGTTGAGAAAAAGTAAGTAACTAAACTTGGATGTGAGAAATATTTTTGTAGGATGAGAGACTGAGCACTGGTGGAGATGCATTCAGACTACTGTGCCAAAATGTTGGGCCAAAACCATTTTGCTGATCCAAACTGGGCATGTTTCTACATCCAATTTTGATGTGCAGGGTCGCACACTGAGCAGTGCTAATGATGCTCTCATTATCATCATTGCTGTTATCGAAGTTGTGGTGCTGGTGCTGGAGAGTAGCTGCATCAAGTACTCGCGTAGTTAGTTTACAGCAGCCAATTTCTTTCGCTCTCGGCTCTGTTTTGTTTTGTTTTCCTCTATTTCGGTTTTGGCAGCTGCACACATATCTTCTGTTGCGGAGTACAAGAGATGGCGGCTGTAGTAGTAGCAGCAGCAGCTTCGGCACACTCGTGTGTTTCAGTTAGCACTTTGCATAGAAGCTCCTTGCCGTCAGGACGTCAATTGGAAACGGGCGAGTTGTGGTCAGGGGAGACATGGAAGTTGAGGCGGCGGCGCTTGAAAGCTGCGTATGTTTTAGGAGCTACTAAAACCTCAGTGGATTGGTGTCCGCTTATTATTGTGGCCAGAACAACAACATTATCTAAAGTTGGTGTTTCTTTCCTCTTTCCTGTGCTGTGTCTAAGCTTCCTTCGATTGTATCCAGGCTGCGAATTGACCTAGCATGAATGAAAAGTTTGAAGGGTAGATCTCGCCGTGGGGGGAGCCACGCTTTGATCTTAAAAACGTGACCTAATTTTTCCTTTGTGTTTGGAAGTTCTTTCCCAAACAGAACCTTGCTCGGAGATAATGAGACACACCTTACCAAGCATAACCTACTTGCACAATTTCAAATTAGGTCAGGTTTTTAAGTAGATCACATCAGATATTCTGTTGTTTTTGGGCTCTGGAGCTCAAGCTACCGCCCTCATTCCCATGCCCTCAAACAACAGAATACACTCTGAACCTGCCATTATCCTATACAAATTTGTTGCCTGAACAGTGACCAGAATTCATTGCTCATTGTTGCAAATTGGAATTGGTTTGCAGAGG
>Ga0209208_10012438_pt1 | contig 10774 bp, 7 predicted proteins | sample S1TSphfallax_3_FD_187694 | JGI IMG/M metagenome (GOLD analysis project Ga0209208, IMG submission 187694) | Host-associated microbial communities from peat moss isolated from Minnesota, USA - S1T2_Fd - Sphagnum fallax MG (SPAdes) (version 2) | ecosystem: Host-associated > Plants > Peat moss >... | reverse complement strand
AAACTTGAACTTGACAAGATAGGCAAAAAAATAGAGTAACAGCAATTTGGACTTCACAATTTGGCAGGGTTTCATCACTGACATGTGTTATGGAATACTAAATGCTTGGGTTTTTTTTTTTTTTTTGGCTAAGTTCACTTTTTCCTTTTTGCACACTTCACCTTAAAAAAGAAAGCACCCTAGCAAAGGAGAGAAAAAAAACAAGAGGTAAGGACAAAAGTCCAGGGCAGCAAACAGCCTAAAAGAAGCAGGCCACAAGTTAGGAAAGGGAACCACTAAGAACTCAACCCTACACCCAAACTTTAGTCATTTGATAAAGAAGAAAAACTGTGTAAAAAATAAATAAAATCGAGGATGGGAACCTGACCTGACCAAAGTTTTAGAATCCTCCTTTGTGTGGCGACCTGTGGGAATGTGTTGACTAAATATGGCGACTGAAGAATTGTTTTTCCCTCATAATATGGCAATTCTTTAACAAAAAATTCCTTTTTGTACCCTTCACACTGAATATTTTTTATCCTCCAATTTTACCACAAAAAAGAAACACCAGTGGGTGTGGGTTCCTTTGCTTCTTCCCAAACCAGAAAAAAGAAGAAATAAGAATACGGCACAAGGCTTCACTGGAAATGATGAAATCATGCAAAAAAAATTTAATAAGGGAAATTTTAAATTCACACCTTTTTTTGGTTAAATTCACACCCTTTCTTCGCGTCATCGTGGTCAAGAAACGCGGCAGACCTGCAGGCTCTAAGAACAAGACAAGCACGACCAGGGTGTGAATTTAACCAAAAAAAAGGTGTGAATTAAAAAATTTCCTTAATAAATACACTGTAGATTTTTTTGAAAAATGTGCAAAGGAATAAGAACAAAAAAAGGTATGAATTAAAAAATTTCCTTAATAAATACACTGTAGAGTTTTTTGAAAAATGTGCAAAGGAATAAGAACAAAAAAAGGTGTGAATTAAGAAATTTCCTTAATAAATACACTGTAGATTTTTTGAAAAATGTGCAAAGGAATAAGAAAAAGGGAAAAGTTACTGGAAAGGCCTCAAGCTAGTTTGACGTGTTGGGACTAGTGTCGGCCCCTCCTTTAGGAACCTCCTGTTCCATTCTTTAAATTTTTTAAAAAAATAAAAACTATGTGGGTTCTGGTTCCACACATAAATGGGCCAAGAGCTTTAACGTTTTAGAAAATCAGACTTGGACTTCCCCGTGGAGGGACTGAAAGCTAGTCACCACCTGTGGAGTAACTTTTTAAAAGTCTATTTCTGCTAACTAGTTTTGTGTTTTTCTTCCCCCATGGTATTTATTTACCTTGGCAGCTTCCACACCAAATACACTTTTTGAAAATGTTGAAAATGTTCCTTTTTCAAAGATTTTTTTTTTTTTTTTTTGTGAAGGAAAATATTGAATCTTGAAGAATATTCCATTTTTCGAAATTAAAATCTCAAAATGAATTTAATTATTCAACAAACATGTGCCAAAGTATTCAAGATACTAGGGTATATGTGATTTCCTTTGTCATTTGATTCAAATTTTGGCACCATGGGTGCTCCTAATTATTCGATTTCTATGGTGTTTGGATTCTTTGAAGTAAACATGGGTTGCAATTAATGGAAGGTGATACTAGCTCTTAACCAATCTACCAACAAAATGGCTATATATGTGCTTCCCTTTGCCATTTGACTCAAATTTTTTGCACCATGGGTGGGTTAAGTATTCTTTTTCTGTAATGTTTGGATTCTTGGGAGTAAAAATGACTTGCAATGGGGGAAAAAAAAAGAAAAAGGGCGACAAAAAGAAGGCTTGGAACAGAAGGTAAATTGTAATGGTTGTTGAACTAATTCACCTGATGAGAGTGCACAACAAAATAGCTGGGTTATTGTTGTTGGCCTCTTTTGCTTTTGAGAGAGAAAAAGACTTTGATGACCACCAAGTAAAATTGGCCTGAAGAAACTTATCAGTTTGCTCAAAGAAAGCTCCAGATCCCAATGTGAAATTCCTATTCCAAAATTCAAAATTTCAAATTTACTAGGTACCAATTCTCACTGCAAAATATATATAGGTGGGTGTGTACATGGGGATGGATAGTGGTTAGCCAAAATTTGGCCCTCTAAAAGCCATATAAAAAAAAGAATTTAAAACGCAAGAAACCCAAGTCTTCAGGTCACCAAATTTTGATTGATTCTTGACCCTTGACCTTTGTGTGACCCTTGACGCCAACATTTGACGACCCTTGACGCCAACACTTTGAACTGCGGGTCGGTCTATGGAATTTCAAAAAGGAGCATTAAAAAAGTTTGGAATTTGCTATCATGTGTCCTGAAACCGCGTCGAGTCCAGCTGCTGCAGTCCAGGAGCCGCCTCATCAGCCCCCCCTTCTAACAGATTATTTCCATTGCAAACGACATTCTCGGATTTAATCTGCTTAATCTGCTTAATCTGGCAGATTATCTGTGGGGAAGCCCCTGCCCGACGGACTGTACGGTGCGTAATCTGCTTTAACAGCTATTTCCTAGTCACTGGACACTTTACGGAAAAGTGCGAAAGTAGGATTCTGGAGTACGGAATATAGCAGCACCCATTGGAATGTCATAATAGTAAACCTAAAGCAGATTATGCGTTGTATAATGGCCCATGGGCAAAGACACTTCTAAGATTTCTTTGGCGGCTAATTTTGCAAAGCCATAATCTCTAAGCCCATCGCGGATAGTGTTTAGCAAATCGTTAATTTTTGATTAGCACAAAATTGTTTAGCTGTACTCTCGAGAACGTATCCTGCCACGCGTGCGGAAAAGGAGGGAGTCTTTGTTGTTGTTGTTGTTGTCGTCGCCATCGCCGATGAGTCCCCAGGGAAAACGTGAAGACGTGGGAGGAGTTTCAGGATTGGGGTATCTGTGTACATTTTGGCTTTCATCGCAAGTATGTTGAGATTTTTGGTGTCACTGATGGGTTAGAGACGATAGAACACGAAGAATGACGAGTTTTTGAGAGTTTTACGATTACAATATGGTTCTTTCTACTTGTCTTGTTGGAGATTTGGTCCTTTCGCCCGCTCCTTGCTTCATGAGCTTACTACCGCGGAGTATGGCTTCTTCTTCTTCTCCTCCGCAACCCTTCAAACTGACGGCATGTGCGCCTGCTCCTTGCTTCATGGGCTCACCGCGGAGTATGGCTTCTTCTGCTCCTCTGCAAGCCGTTAAACTGAAGGCATGGGCGCCCATTTGTCATGCGTCTTCTGCCGTGCAATCCGATTTGCCTCTTGCTCAACCTGTTCCCACGAGGTCTCCTCCACTTTCAAGCCCTTTTTGTTGGTTTGGTTTGGTTTGGTTTGGTTTAAATCTTTCTTTGTGATGAATGTGGAATTCTTGCTCCAAGAAAGCGCTTTGTAAATGTGTGTTTATCATCTTTTGGGGGAGCGGGGAGGGGGGGGAAATGGAGCTTTTGCACTTTCCTGAATCTCATAGGATTAGCCCTTCTTCGAGCTTCGTGAATGTAGCGTGGACATCGGCTCCAAAAAATATCTTGCAATGTGTGGGGGTTTAGGGTTCCTTGCCCAAGATGGGAGTAGGGTGAATTCTGAATATGTTGTGTGATTTTCTCTGGAGTCATCTACTCTTTTGATATTTCTGTGAATTTGTTTTGTAACAGAAGAATTGCAACTGAGGAAAGTGGAATTCAACCGTTATTGATAGGAAGTATTCGAGAATCTCTGATAGAACAGGAGGATACACTCATCTACAGTCTACTGCAGCGGGCTCAGTACTGCTATAATGCGCCCACATATGACAAAAACTGCTTTGCCATTCCAGGCTTTGAAGGCTCACTTATTGAATACATGCTCCAGGAGACCGAACATTTGCATGCAAAAGTGGGTTTTGATTATCTGTCTGGTTCCTATTCTGATCTTTGGGTACACTTGTCATTTCAGACATTGGATGTCATTTGCTGAGTGAAGCTGGTAATTTCTATCTGTAATGGGAAATGGGTCATGAATGCACAGGTGCGCAGGTATTCTGCTCCAGATGAACATCCCTTTTTCCCAATAGGTCTGCCTGAGCCAATTTTGCCACCTCTCCAGCAAATTAAGGTAAGCATGTGACCCTAAATAGCTGAAGAAATTGAATGGTGTAAGTCTTTTCTGGATTCATCATCAGTGAGGTCAGGTAGGTTTTGTATAACCTTTTTTTGTTCCTGGTGATTTGACTGTTTGTCTGCCTGGTGGACCATGGAAAGCAGGTGCTGCACCCAGCCGCAGACAGCATCAACATAAACAGGGACATATGGAGCATGTTCTACAATGATTTGTTGCCAAAAATTGTGGCACCGGGTGATGATGGCAACTATGGCTCAGCATCTGTTTGTGATGTTCTTTGTTTGCAGGTATCTCACTATACTCAAATTCTTTTGGTATGCTATTCAGGCTATGTCCATCATAAGAGAATGTAACAAGTGTGAAGAGTCTGGCATGGTGGTCACCATGCAGATAAAAAAGATGTGAAAGATGTGAATGAGCAATGGCAGCTGTTGTATTTTGCAGGCATTGTCAAAGAGGATTCATTATGGCAAGTTTGTTGCTGAAGCTAAATTTACTCAAGACCCTGGAAAGTTTGAGCCCCACATCAAAGCACAGGTACAATGGTGGAAATTTTTTACCTGCATCTGTGAAGTGTGACTATCTTTGTTCTTGTGCAAAATGGGTCATAAGGTTGTGAAGCCCCAAGGTTGTAGAATCTACCTGATTTGTTCTTCCCTATCTGAGCCAATAGGTGCATAAAGGGTGGATCCCTAACCATGGACTTAAAGCTTTGCATGTTGTACTATGGTTCTCTCAGACTGGTGAGTGTGATATGAGGTTAGGTTCAACATTGATTAGCTATGGGCCATCTGCTTGCTGGTCACTTCTCACATTTTGATAACCCTGGCAAACTTTCCTTGATTCATGAGACCTTGCAGGTTGTAAAAATTGTGCAGTGATACTAATCCTGTTCATCTTTCTGATTTTGATACATATAGTTCCCCACATGTGCTTGACTGTTTATGGGTGCTTTTCTCAGCATCATTTGGTGATTCCATGTAGGGGCCTTCCTGGAATTGGAAACATATGCTCACTGTGAAACAGTTAGATAGCTTGTGGTGGATAATGAGGTGTAAAAGAGTTTGAATCATTGGTTGCAGGATGCAGATGCAATAATGGCAGAGTTGACGTATAAGGATGTGGAAGACAATGTGAGGCGAAGGGTGGCCCACAAAGCTAGGACATATGGGCAGGAGGTGAATGAGACTGGAAGGTTGAACAATTCTCAGTACAAAATTGATCCTGAACTTGTTGGAGCACTTTATGAACACTGGGTCATGCCTCTCACCAAGAACGTCCAAGTGGCATACCTTCTCCGTCGTCTTGATTAACTCTACCATCCAGATTTCAACTGATGGATGTTGATGCATTCTGCTCAAAAATCTCCTCCTGTGGGGTAATTTTTACAGTTCAGGGCCACTTGTATTCCATGGAACAACACCCTTCCAGTTATTTCTGCTGCTAAGGATCAAATGCAACAATTTGAAGGAACTCAGTCAAATTCTTTGTGCCATCTAAGAGTTAGACTTATGCCAATGCCTCTGTGAAGTTCTGTCACATTGATAGCACTTAAGGAGGCTGTGAGGAGTATTGAAGACATACCATTATAAAATGGTACCTTACTGCAATAAGTTGGCCCTCTGAAACTTGTCTCTGTCTGAGAAAAATGAACATATTGCCTGCTGAAGTTGTGGACAATGACATCTGCTGGAATGACAAGTTGTGGGTTGTAAGTAAAATAAAATTTGCAAATGCTCCTTTTCCATTGAGATTCTGTTCCTGGTACTAGTCTTTGACTTGAGCTTACAGGCTTGGTTCAAATACTGTTGTAGGCTCACTTCTCACCAATGAATGAGTTCACATATGGAATGGAGCCCATCCTTCAGCCAGCTCAAATCTTTTGGTGGGTTTCTCAATCACTTTATTTACTCATTCTCTTTTCTCTGTTCTTTAAGGGAGGCTATGGATCACACCAATGTGAATCTGGCATCTAGGAATTCTGTGTTGTTCTCTCAAAAAGTCAATTAGCTTTTTATGTCTTTCTGTTGCTTTGCTCCCTTGATGAAACTCCCATGATGGCATGAAACTTGCTTCCATAAGATCAAACAAAGTGTATGAGCAAGTCATGATTGTTGTTTTATTGCATCTTTGCCAATGAAAACCTGCCATTTGGTAATTTGTGCATCTTTGAAAGTTGTCCTAACAGTGGTTTATACCACAAATTTTGAATGAAGTCAATACGTGTGTGAAGATGATCCTAGCTCCTATAAATTTGTGTAGGATATTGTGGATGTCAAAAGGCCTTGAAACCAGGCAAATTGATTTGTTGGTTGTTGATTGCTATTGATTCATCAGCCACATCAATTGACTCACTAGTGGCATTTGAATTTGATATGCTTCTTAATATATATTGTTCTATATTTTATGTTTATCAATGGGGGAGGAGCAAATTTGTAATAGTAACCCAAATATGGTGCATTGTTGGATTTGCTTTGAGGATTTGAAACTGCTATCCAGTTCAAATTATGCACACATGAGCCTTGATATTTTGTTTCCAAATTTGGCAGTTCCAACTACCAAAATTCCACAATGAATTTCCCAAATCTTGGCATGCATTGAAATATGACATCAAATTTTGTGTACATCCATTGATGTATTTGTATCAATGTGATATTAGACAGCCTTTCAAAAGACCTCCATATAAAAGCTTTCAATTTAGTGTTGTTTTGATGTTATTTTAAAGCACAATACAAACTATTTGATATCAATTGACATTGCATATGTAGTTTCTCAATATAGAGAATAGGACTCTTGCAATTATTCCTTTCTACTTGCAGGTACATTGGAGTCTATGTATTGAATTTCACTATAGTTGAAGATGGAGGAATCTACCACCTTCCAAAAGTGTGCTGACTAGTGTTGATCAACTATTTAAATTTCTAAAGAGAAATCACATTTGGGTTTTTGATTACTTGCATATGAAAGAATTATGATAATTCTAAAATCTCAAAAAATGAAAATGTAGATTGGTTTTTACAAACCAATTTTCTTATCATTAATAAGAGCTAGTTCTGTGTTGCCAATTTTTTAAATTAATAAGGAAAAGAAATGGGGGTAGGTTGCTACCTCTCACCTCCCCCAAAATTTAGGACCCGCCCAATTACACAAGTGGGGACTAGAGACCTAACGTTTAAATCTTAGTTTGCCAACCATGTAAGTTGCTAGATTTTAGAAAAATGTTAATTATAGTAAAATATTGAATGCAATGAAGCTTATTTGTGCATACAACAAACACAAACACCTAGACATTTGCATATTCATATAACCAAGTTGAACCAAATAGATAAGAAGTTGAAAATGAAATAACATTCACTTGTTAGGGACATGGTTATCTTCTATGTGAATATTAGATAGAAAGAAGCTCATATTCTCTTTTATTCGACCATTAAGGTAAATATTAATTACATTCTCATGATTGAAACCTCTTAAATCAACATCAATCCCCATACCTAAAAAAAAATAATCATATTTGCTTGCATAGCTTTAATATGGAATCTACCCTTAAAATATAACAAAAATCCCATCTAAATTTAATCATGTTTTAATGTAAGCCCAAGTTTGAACATGACATCCATAGCCAAATGAGTACCATTTCATGAATGCAAGGCGAAAAATCCATTTGCAAATCATTTTCATGGCCAAGTGTATTAGCTTCCAATTGCTCTTGTATATTACTTGTTGACCATGTTTTGAAGTAAGAAGCAAATACACATTTTGAAAGTCATTGCAAGACTACATCACAAGGTTGCACAATTTTAATGTACAATTTGTGATTACAAACAAAAGAAAAATGTTGAAGTACTTTTCTTTTATCCAATCTTTAAATTTGGTTGATTGATGGATAATCCAACAATCCATGAAGCACACAATCTTTTGGCCATTGGGTAAATCCAACCATTCTTGTTTTGATTGAAAATAAGGAACTAAAATCATTTTCACAAATTGTAGGCACTTGAGTATGTAGGTTTGATCAATGATTGTTTAACAAAGCCAAAGTAATGCCACTTTGATCCACACTCCTTTTGGCCTTAAAACTTCTTAACAATTACCTATTTGTTTCACTTTTCTAAACAATGTGAAAAGTAATTAATTTTTCATTTGCAATACATGAAACAACACATGTAATGACACACTTGTGTTCAACTCCAATTTGTGCAACATCCTTTTTGCCACATTATTCCCATGTATAAAGTAAACGTCAATTTGATTAACATTAATCACCAATGATGTGGGGATGCATATTAAAAACACCAAGTATGCATTGTGGTATGCCATGTAAGACCCTTGAATTTTGTAACCACTAGGGAGTTTGCCATGTGTTGCTAGGTGTCAAAAACTCTAATCCAAACTGCTCATGTATGAACTTATACATAAACCATAATGTGACTTTGATCTTCTTTATACTAAAAGGAACTTTCATTTTAAAGTAATCAAGAAGAATGGGTTGTACTACTCCTACATGGAGACATTGATTTGCTATTTGCATTTCAACAACTCACATAATCTTTGTACAAGGTGAGGTTCGAAAGTCAATAATGAGTCCTCATTTTGTATTTGTAAAGCTTAAAATCAAAAATGTTCCACCATCTTTGGCACATGAAACTATAAATTTTCTTGTGTAATAAATAAATTATTAAATGTGTCTCAATTTAGCTTGTCATTAAAGCTAATCTTGTATTTTAAATTTCTATATGCCCTTTTGAAATAATTCAAAAATATTGTATTCTTGAATGTTTTCATGACAATTAGGATGGTTGGCCAAAACTTACTAGAAAACTAGTTTTGTTATTTATCTCATTGTTATCAATTTACATGCTTCAAATTATTTCCCCCAACCTTGGAAAATTCAACAAGTTCTTTTCTAATGTTTGATAAGGGTTCAAGAAAAGTTGGAGATAAAAAATATGGGGGTGCAAGATTCTCAAACTTGAAGAATCCTTTCTTATACTTTAAAATTCATTTCAACACATGATTGGAGCTTTTGGAAGGTATTGATCATCTCATACCTTCTCTTCATATACAATCCAAGTATTCATCCTTATTTATTCATTGAAACACATGTGATATAAGTAGTGGCTTCAATTTGTTTGCAATTCAATAACTTTAAAAGAAAACCCTAAACCCAAGATTATATGTTTTGTTACATAAGTCATCAACCTCCTAGTAATTACTAGATAGTTCTATATATTAATCACTTAAATGCATTCAAGGATTGTAAGTATAAAACCATAATGTATATACAATAGAAACACTAAACAAAATATGCAATAAAGACACCCAACAAAAGATTCTAAATAAAAGTATCGTACCTATGACTAATATTTGACACTATTGTGCTGAAATAATTATTTTGTGAAAAAAAACAAGTTCAACATTGAAATTTATAAATTTTCATTTTGTCCAAAAAATATTAAAAAATATTTCAACATGTTGGATGAGTTGTGGTTACATGATAGTTCAAAACACATCCATTATTGAAATTTTCATTTTATTTTATTTTTTAAAACATAAAAATGTGTCCTCGTTTTTAGCAATGGGTACTTAAGTGTTTTCTTTTGTTCATCTTGTAAAAAAATACAATGGAAATTATTTATCTTTTGTTACCATTTAGTTTAGATTCATTATGAGGAAAAAATGTGTTTTGCAATTGACCTTGTAATCCAATTTTTGAGTTGCAAAAAACACTTGCAACTCACTATAATTATATTTTGTGAATGTTAACGAACAATTTGCACCAATTGTAGAGTTGCAAAGTTGCAACTCACCATATATATGGTGCAATTCATTACAACTCAATTGTAATTTAATCAAAACAATTTGTTTTCAATTATTATGTAATTCCATTATAATTGCACACACGATGTCATGTTGACATCATTAATTGTCATCCATTTATTAAAATTTGACACATCGCATTATGAAGATTTTTGGAGATTAATTTTTTTTCGAAATATTGATTTCCATCATCCATTATGATTATTAATGATTATCCAAAATTATGACATGTGGCACAAAAAAATTGGCACATGGCTATTGATTGTATTTTGAAAAAAATAAAAAATAAAAAATAAAAAATATATTTTAGTAGCTATGTAAGTCATACATAACCATAAGTAAGTAAGTCTTAAAACCTACATACCTACATATTTACATAGGACCTACCTACCTACCTACATAGGTAGGTATAAAAGTAGGACCTACTTACTTACCTTGGTAGGTAAGTAGGTACGAAAACACAAGACTAAGTGCACTAAAAACTAACCATAATTTTTTTTTAAATTTATGTTTTGCCTTTAAGTTAAGGTTTTTTAAGTTCATTCCAAAATGGTGCATGTATTTTAATGTGAAAACATAAGTGAACAAGCCTTTTTTATATAATTTGTAACATGGGGTTCAAAGAGAAAACATATAAATTAAATCTTTTAGTTATTCACTAGTTGCAAATTAAGTTGCAACTATAACACTTAAACGTTCAAGGCAAGTTATATCCAAGGGGAGGGCTCCATTGTTTGTGGTGTCTAGGCAAATCTTGAAACCCTCTTATTAGCACATTTAATGCACTAAAAATTGTAAAAAACGAAATAAAAATTAGAAAATTATGGACCTTCAAAGTAAAGGGGGTTAATAACTCAAAAA
>Ga0209208_10012437_pt1 | contig 10774 bp, 20 predicted proteins | sample S1TSphfallax_3_FD_187694 | JGI IMG/M metagenome (GOLD analysis project Ga0209208, IMG submission 187694) | Host-associated microbial communities from peat moss isolated from Minnesota, USA - S1T2_Fd - Sphagnum fallax MG (SPAdes) (version 2) | ecosystem: Host-associated > Plants > Peat moss >... | reverse complement strand
AAGTCCATGGTTGCAACAACAAGCCTTTGGTTATGCTTGAAGAAGAAGAAGTTTGCAAATTGAACAAATTGTGACAATGATGAAAACAAATTGTCATCATCTCCATCATGTTGTTAGTTGAGTTTGAAAACTTCTAATAGACATTAAGATACTAGGTTCAATCCCTTCACAATCAACATCAAGAGCTATTCAAGCTATGCCACAAAATCAACCAAGCAAAACACACACACAAGAGTCAGAGCTTTCCCACACCTTCAATTACATATACAAGACAAGCTTACCGCCACTTCAAGGTTTTTATGCCTTGGAGTTCATTAGTGTCATAACCATGTCTTTCGAAAAATATTTCATACACCACCATTGAAATGACAAACATCTCATCATTGAAATGTTGATAGCAATTTCACAAGGAGATGATTGATCTTCAAGATCAAACAATTACTTGAATTGCATCTTGAAGACAAGGCAACCTTGATTGTTATACTTACTTCTTTAAACAAAAAAGAACAATTGTCCATCAACAATTGCAAGATCTATTTCTTCCATGCAAGTAATCATACTAATCAACAACTTAGCAAAGTTGGATGCTAGAGCTCAGTGACATCACCATGAACAAGAGCATGATAACAATGGGTCTAATGGCAACCATGTGAAGCAACCAAAGGTGAACAATAGGAGAGATGTTTCAACATCTAAGAAACCAAAGCAAGATGACAAGGAGATCATTGATGTTGAAGGCAACAAGCTAGGAGCTCATGAAGATGAAATGCAACCACAAAACATCCTTTGTAAAATTCTACTCAACCTTAAACCAAAACTGGCAAAAGAAAAACAAAAGACAAAGGAACCGGCCAACAACACTAGTGATGCAAACAACCCAGTAGAGAATTGCATGGGAAATCTTTCTTTTTGCAGTTATAAAAGAGTTAGAAGGAGAGGAGAAGTAGGAGTGAGTGAGTAGGAGTGTGAAAGGGCAAGTGAAATGTTCAAAGGGTGAGATGAGATAAGATGTTGAATCCTTGCTGTTGAGGTAATACATTGCTAACCGTATTTGCTGATGTCTGTTGCATGGCAACCATCCAGCTGCAAAGTCATGTGAATTCCACCCTTCTTCTTCTTCTTCTTCTTCTTCCCCTTTTTGGGTCCTGGACAAGCAACCCTCATTTCCTCAAAAGATCCAAGTCTGCAAACTCATAGCTTTCCTTAAATTTTTTAGTTCTTGCAAGTACCCCATACATTGCACACAATAATATATATTCACCACTTGGGGGGAGATGAAGAACATTTTTGTTTTAGTACAAGCTCTTGTTTTGGGAAGTTTGATCACAGCAGATGTGGTACTATGAAAGGATGAGGGGGACCAACTTGTGCATGCACTCCTTGTAGATTGCAAAAAATGGGGAATTTGGTTTTCTTTGGATGCTTGGAAACATCGGCATTGATTGGTGCATATGAGTTTTGCCCAAGTTTGCTTGCAGAGAATGTGTATCCCTTGGCTTGCTCCTCCTCCTCTTCCCTGTAGCCCTTCTGTTGACTCTGACAAGCTTTTCTTTCAACCCTCTTTGTTTTCGGGGTTGACTTGGTTTTTCAAGCAGCAGCCCAATCCAGCAAGTAGGATCTTCTTGTTGTTGGAATCACCTTCAAGCAAAGCTTCCTTTTTCCTGGTATGTAAAATCTGCATGAAAAATTGGTGCTTTCAATGGTACCAAAGGACTTCAAATTGTATCATCCACTAAGGAGAGGAATTCATGCAATTGATTTGTTTTGCTGATGAAGAAGAAGAAGAAGAAGAAGAAGAGTGACTCAGTGAGTGGCTTGTAGTTAGGGCTTCAAAAATCCCAAGCCAGAGAGATAGATGACAAGCACATTCAGTCCCCTTTCTACTCGAGGGGAATGTGATTGCCTCAGTATCTATCCCCTGTAGAATTTGTTAGAATCAAGAATGTCCAACACGATTGCTTTGGGAAGGTGATGAATCTGGATCTGCACTAGTGCAAAAGAGCACACAAGATTTTGCTGACAATAAGAATGTCGCCAAAGAAAGCAGCAACATCAGCAGCATCCCCAACAAAGAAGACAAGCCACTTGCCTCCAGAAACGGCAGCAATGCCATCCGCTTCCAAAAGACCCAAGACTGCAGTCCCAATTCCACATCAGATTCCAGGGTCAGGCTCAAAGCATGTGACTCCATGGCGACGAAGCCAGTCAAGTCCAGGATCATCCTCTTCTTCCCCCAAGAGCTCATCAGGAGCCGCAGCATTCCTTCGTCGCTATTCTCTCCCATCTGTTCGTCCCAAGACAGCAGGGAATGCTGGAGGTGTAGCCACAGATTTTGACATCTCTCGCTTCCCTCTACAACAACCAGTGGAGTATGGATCTCCACACCCATTGATTGCTCAGCCTTGTGAGCTTGATGGGTCCCTACCCATTCCTGCAATCTTTCCCTCAGGTTCGGCTCCATCAGCTGGTCGTGTGCTCATGGACACTCGTGCCACCACACCTGCAATCATCCGACCCATGACAGTTGTGGGTACATTGAGTTCTCGACCATTGTCTCCACCACAAGGTGCATTTGGATCACCAGCTGCGAGAGCTGGGAGTCCCACCATCAACCCAGCTGTTGTGTTCCCTCCTGCAAGGATCCGATTCCCCCGGAATTTCACATCTCCACCTCCCAGTGCACGAGAGGCCTGTGATGTGTTCCCGGAGAGAAGACCCTCCACAGCCAAGCTTGCTGAATGGAAATTCAGAAGATCCATCTTTGCTGATGAGTTCCATTTTGTGATGACTGAAAAGGGCTTGATACAACCTGCTGGATTGCCTTCCAGAAAACCGCTGTCTGAACCAGGGATTGCAGCTTGGGATCCTGAACAAACTGGCAGCTATCCCCCTCGACCCATTGACATGCTCATGTTCAACACCATCAAGTATCACCATTTGCAATTGATCCAAGTCGAGGACATGACTCCTGATGTGATGGCTCATAAACCTCAGCCTGAAACTGATGTGCAACCTGCTGAAGGACGTCCTGTCAAAGGTCTCTCATGGGTTGATGTCCAAGGCATACCCCATCGAATTGCACAACCTCTGGAGCTTTTTGATAACCCAGAGTTGGCTTTTTGATAACCCAGAGTTGGACCTTGTGCATCCATCCCTTGATATTCTAGAGGTGAATTCAATTCCTTCATCTTCCCCCAAAAATTACAAATCAATTCTCCACTTGCTTTTGCTTCCCCCTCCCCCCCCCCTGCTGTCTGTTTGTTGTTGTGTGATGACACTTCTTCAAATGGCCATAACTTATGTTTCAACTCTTATATTTGGAAGTCATCAGGTGGAGAATGTGGAAAGCTTTTGTTTTCTTTTTTTGTTTTTGGTCTGACTGGAGAAAAAAACAAATTGGTTTCCAAAAGGCACACAAGGCAGGGAAACAATTGATTGCAAGATCGAAATGGTATGCAAATGATGGCAGTTTTACTTGGGCTCCTTGTGAAGTTGTGGACTATCATGAAGAATCTGACACATATACTATCAAATGGCTTTCAAGTGGCAAGGAGAAGAATGTGAGAAGGTAAAAGAAGGAGTCCTCTTCTTGCACTAAGTCATTCTAGATACCCTTGTTGATGAATTCCAGTTCTTGCTTATTTCATTTTTCATACTAGAAGATATACTGTAATGGGTATCTGCAAAAAAAATTCTCTCTCTCTTGCTCTCTCATGGGATCATCGCTTGATCAACAATACATGTGCTATGGTTTTTTGACTCTAGTGGTGATCACAACCCATTAAGGTTACACAGTAATTAGTATAAGCCAAAAAACAATTTGACCCATTTGTTGTTGCTCTTGTGCTCCTGTTGTTTGTGCAGGTTGAACATGGTGTTAGAAAAGGAACGAGAAGCAGGCTTTGTTGCACGTGTGATGACTGCCCGGGAGTTTCGCACCAAGATGGAAGCACAAATGGTGCAAAAACTCAAAAACCCTAATCAGATTTGTGAAGTAGTAGTCCTCTCTCTGTCTGTATAATTTGAGCTTTTGTTCAGTTTTAATTGTTTCTTGGTTGAACCAAAGTGTATTCTCCTTGCAAACTTGCAGCACCCAAATCCTTGTGTACATACATACATACATACATTGACCCAATGTCAAGCGATCCCAAAAAACCAAAAAAAAAAAAAAACACTGGGATGTATGTAGCTCAACAGGATCCTGGAAAAAATGTGCTCCAGAATTCTGCAACTCCTAATTCTCCTCAAGTGAATTGAATCTTTTGAGTTTGTGTAGTAAGAGAAGGAGGTATATTTGATTTCTCCAGATGGGTTGCTTCTTACAGCTCTTTCTTTATTGTTATTTGTTGATGTTGGCTGGTGGCAGCGATATGTCAAGTATGTTGAAGACCTAGTCTTTGACAATCCTGATCTAGTAGATGACAAGCTCAGAAAAAGACTGGAAGTGCGAGCCCATTATGGATTGAGCTTGCGCTTTTCACAAACCATCACTGAGTTCATGGAAGAACTGAGAGCTGTGTATTACTGGGCTGTGAAGAAAACCATTTTGGACTATCGGTATGAGGTTGCTGATGAAGAGGAGCGCTCCCATTTCCTTGGATTGCAGATCTTTCCAGGGAAAGAAAAACAAGTCCCACCACCTCTGTGAGTGTGTTTTGTTTCTAGGCCTTTTTTTTCTGTTAGTGAAATTCATAAATTTATTTACATGATGGAAATGGCTTTTATTCATGATTTTCATGGCAGTGGCATCATTCTCTAATTTGTTGTTGCTAGCCATTTTTTAGGTTTTTGAGCATATATGTTGAATTGAGGGGGGTTTTTTTTTGTCATGATCATCAACATGATCCATTTGCAGTCAAGGATGTGCACCAGTTCCATACAGGAAACATGTCACATTTTTTACTCTGAGGGAAAGCATCGCAACAAGATTGTGTGTTGCAGAGGAAGCTTTCTTGTTTGCATTGAAGAGATATCACCATGAATTGGACATCAGTACTTCTGTGCTAATCAGCCCAGCTATGCACGTTCAGCCTCGCCCTTGGACATTGCCCCATTTCCATAGCGAGCTTGAAACTTACATTCTGGACACTACAGACAATTATAAGAGCTTGTGTGTGTTTCTTCTCTGCCTCCAAAGAATTTTTTTCCCTCCTTTCTCTGTTCTTGCAAGGTCACATTTTGGGTGATGAATTTGCCTTTGATTTTTTACCCATCTGCTATTATGCTCCAGATGTCAGGCTTGGGAGGTGGGTTTTGGGTGCGGATCTGTGGGGAGAGGGGGGGGGATGTAGTTGAACTTGCAGTATATGATATATATTTGTATCTCAGGAAGATTTGTGAACTTTTGTTGTTGCTGCTGCAGATGGGTGTCGAATGTGGTGGGTATGATCGATGAGCTGGTGCCACATGGTGAGGAACTCCCTGAGGCTTCAAGGGCTAAAATTGTGGCATTTGTGAAACGTCTTTCTCTCACCATGGCAGATCAGCTCCAGGAGATTCCACTGCGTTCATTGGAAATCTACAGGAGCATTTGGGAAGACTATTATCGGTCAAGGATCGAGGAGGAAATCCCAGAGGGACTCAAAAGAAAAGTAGCTCATGTGAAGAACTTAGGACTAGAGGAACCGGAAGCAGCAGCAGCAACAACACCCATACCCAAAGATAATGACTCTTGTGTCCCGAAAACTCCCTTCTTTGTGATCAAATTGATGATGCTAGATGACCACTTTGAGTATGTCCCCACATTGAACGATGTTACTGAAACTGTGATCGAGGTGATTGATCTCATGCTTGATCACATGCAAGACGTTGACAAGCTTGAGTCAAGACTTGAAGATCTATTCCATGTTTTGAGCACTGAAAAAATGACAGCACTCAGTAAGGATCACAAGAAAGTCATTGCTGCCAAAATTGCCATCAAGGTTCGCACTTTGGCCTCCTCAACCCATGTTGAAAAGTTTCAACTTGTGGGTCCTTTGCATTTTGGATGACCCACCCTCATGTTTACAATAAAAATTCTGCTAAGAAGAAATTAATTCATTCTTCTTGATGATGAGCTGTGACTGTAGCCATTATAAAGAGCCAGGTGTTTGTTATACACATAAGTCGTGCTGGATGGGACATAGCCTCAGTTAGTAATTGTGCTTTTTCTGTGAAGGAGACTCCTTTTTTTTTCCTTTTATTCTTGGGTGGAGTTGGTGCAGGACATATTGGAGCAGAGTTATGTGGGCCCACAAGAATTGGAGAAAAGATACGCCGCATATAAACATCTGGCTGAAATTCATGTTGACTCTTTTCTTGCTGATTGGAAAACTGCTGAGCATTCCTTGGATGACTACGAAAAGAAAGTCACATTCTTTTACAAGGTTGTGCAACAACTACCAGTGTGAGAAATGATTCCCATCCTGAGTACATAGATGCAAAATTATAGTTATCATTTTTTCTCAATGTTTATTCATACCATAAGTGGGGGGTGTTTGAAGTAGGTTGCAGAAGCTGCACTGGTGCAATCTGATGGTGAAATGAGATTCAAGATGATCATCGTTGATTGTGCGACAATCCGGGATGACCTTTGTTATAAAGCCAACTCTCTTGCACTTGGCTTGTTGACACAATTCATGGAGAACACAACTGTGAAGAATGAGAAGCTCCAGAAACAATTTGAAGTAATTGAAGCTGTACTCCAAAAGTGAGTCTACATATATATTTGATCTTTTTATCTATTCTTTCAATTATTATCTTTTTGTACATGCAATACTAGACTTTGGATCTAATTCAGAGTTCTCAAATGATTATGGGTTGAAGTTCAGACCGATGGACAATGCAGAGCAGCTTGCGGAAATGAGGGATTACCATGAGAAATGCAAGGAACCCATCAAAGCACTCATTGACGAAGTCAAGAAGACAGAAGCTGTGGGTTCTCTTTCTTTCTTTCTTTCTTTCTTCTTGACAATGATCCTTTTTATGTTTTTTTTGTGAATCTGAGAAGACCATCTATATGAGAATTTTGCATAATACTTTTCTCACTTGAAGTTCTAACTTGTTGTCCATGACTTATTGTTTTTGAGAATTGCATGCAAATTTTGGTGGCTACCAGGCTTGGGCAATGCTGATCCGCAAGTCATTTGAAGTACCAGACAAGCACAGTGATTGCTACTGGGTCACTGTTGGTTGGCCTCAAAAGATTGGCTTGGCTGTTGCAAGTGTTGAAACACGTCTTGCACAGCAACGGGTTTGTACCCATTTTTTGATAATTTCCTACCAGTAGTACTACATGAAAAGAATTTTTCCAAATCCAGTAAGAAATTCCCAACTCTAAAAGGAAACCTTGAAGAAGAAGAAGTCCTTCTCAAGTCCTCTCACCAATACAAAACCATATAAGGTGCACATTGAGAGCATCTAGTGAAGTAGAAATGGGGACATGTATGGACATGGATGTGCAGATTGGGCTGATTTGGAAATGGGATGTCTACAGGTAATGTTTGTGAATGAGCTGCAACGAGACATCAAGCAAGTGAAGCTTGACATCCAGGCATTGTCAGCTGAATGCCTTGAGTTCATGAAGCTTGGTGAAATTGAGGCGGTGGAGGAACGGGTTGTGATTCTGGGTGAAATCGAAGAAAAGCTTCATGGTGTGCTGGCTAAGACTGAGCTGTACAACAGCCGTGAAGTTGTAAGAAGTTCAAATCCTCCAAGTGCTAGACTTCACACGGATTGCTACCATAGTCCTTAGACATGAAGTCCTCCTCCCACACATCTTCCAAATTTCTCACTCATTGTGGGACTTTGATAAAATCCTGGGACTATGAAATCTGATACAATATACCTACCATGTTGTAGTTAGACTGGATAAAGCCCCGACCTTTGGCTTACTCATCCATTGGTTCTCCAATACTGCTGGGAAATAAGGTTATATATAATGGAATTGAAAGGTGTTGCAAAACTTTGTGACTGTGTGTTGTGTGTGTACATATGTTTATTTTATGGGTGTGGGTGGGTTAATGTTGTTGGTGATTCAGCTTTTTGATGCAATGATCACCGAGTTCCCAGAGGTGGAAGTATTGGAGAAGGATTTTGAGAATTACAGCCTCTTGTGGCATACAGCCGGTGACTTCCTCAAGGTTTTGCCACAGTGGACGGATGGGGCTTTCAACCTTCTTGTTGCAGAAGATGTCTTGAACAATGCTGAAGTGTGGTTCAAAGCCTCTGCCAAGTGTGCCAAACTGCTCACTGGTCCTGCAAAGATGGTGGCAGAACAGCTGAAACAACAATTGGAAGCCTTCCAGGTACGTATGTACCTCGGTGCTTATATTAATACCAATCCCCAGTTAACAATTTTCCATCACTCCCAGAAAGAAACTGATGTTGTTGCAAACTTCTAGAAATTAGGGTTTGAAGATCTAGTACAGTTTGTACATGTTGCACAACTTGCATGATTCATATGTAGGGTGTCTGAAATCATTAAGTGGGTTCAACCCAAATGGGATGTTTTTTTTTCTTACTCGGGTTTTGGTGGATTAATATTCTGGGCAGTTGAATTGCCCAATGATCGCGGCACTACGAAACCCAGGTATGCGTGACCGCCATTATAAAATGTTGAGTGAAAAGCTTGGGTTTGAAGTGCGGGCAACTGAAAGCTTCACTGTCAATGCTGCTCGTAAGCTTGGCTTACCCCAGTACATCCAAATACTTGAGGAGGTAATTGAAATTCACTGAAACTCATTTTCTGATGTGATAGTTCTTCTTATAATGTTGATCTATATATTGCAACCCATTGTGTATAATAATGGGCATGATGGGTTCTGCCAATGTATGGATCCTCATCAGGGAGAACATAAATTATGGTACAAGAAGCATGTGCAAAAATCAAAGTGCATCAAGAAAAATCCCAATCATAGCCATGTCATCTTTGTAGGTAGTTAACAACAATTTTTTGCCATGCCGATACATGTCTTTTTCATGGGTGATTTTTTTGTTTTTTGGGTGTGTGTGTTTGCTTGTCAAACAGGTGAGCGAATTCTCTAGCAAAGAGTATGGTGTGGAGCAGAATCTTGACAAGATGCAATCGGCATGGACAGGTGTGAAATTTGAGTATTCAGTCTGGCATGCAACAGGTACTTCAGTGATACGTGCTGTGGATGACATACAGCAAATGCTTGAGGAGCATTTGGTCAAGACACAATCATTGGCTACATCTCCCTATATTGGGCCCTTTGAGGATCGTGTCAAGTTGTGGCTTGAAAAGCTCAACTTGGTTCAAGATTGGGCCCTTTGAGGATCGTGTCAAGTTGTGGCTTGAAAAGCTCAACTTGGTTCAAGAGGTTTGGAAAATTAAAAGACTAAACGGGTTCCATGGCTATGACATTTATACTAGTGCTATATATATATATATATATACGATTGTCTCTTGTCCTCTTCGGTTTTCCTTTTTCCAGGAAGATTTTATACATTCCATCCTTTATGTAAGCCATCAAAAGCATCTGCTCTCTGAAAGATTTGACCAAAATAAAAGTTCTGCAAAAACTTTGCACCCAGAATTTTTTCGTCCTATTGTAATTAGGTTGCTTGATCTCGGTATGCATGCAGGTACTTGACCAATGGCTGAAGTGCCAGCAGTCATGGATGTACTTGGAACCCATCTTCACATCTGAGGACATCATGTTGCAAATGCCAGTGGAGGGCCGTCGGTTTCGGGCTGTTGATGCCTCTTGGCGTAAGATCATGGAGAAGCTAGCTAGGAATCCTGAGGTTTTGATTGCGGGTGCAGATCCCGAGTTGCAAAAGACCCTGACTGAGAATAACCAGCAGCTTGAACTTGTCACAAAGGGTCTCAATGACTATCTTGAGACCAAGCGCCTTGCTTTTCCAAGGTTAGTTTGCCTGATTGCTAGAAAGTAACAACAAACATGGTCAAAAGAAATGGGAATTTATCACCAGAAGAGCTAGATCTAAAATGATTACACTACAGACCCTTCAATTCTTGCATGTTGGTTGACAGTTTTTCTGTGTTACAGATCCTAAATCTCAACATCCCAGTTGTTTGAGATCATGAGTGTCTGTTCAGCTACTGATCTGGTGGGTGGCCCTTAAGTAAATTGATTAACGGGTCATTTGTGTGCATCACCATGGCCTGAATTGTTCATGTGCAGATTCTTTTTCTTATCCAATGATGAGCTGCTGGAGATTTTGGCCGAGACAAAGGACCCACTAAGGGTGCAACCCTTTTGTAAGAAAATTTTTGAGGGAATCAACAGGCTTGTGTTCATGGAGAACCTTGACATTGTTGCCATGCTTAGTGAAGAAGGCGAGCGTGTCGACTTCATCTTCCACTTCAATCCCAAGGCTGCTCAGGGTGCAGTTGAGAAATGGTTGTTAGAGGTTCGATTCCTGTCTTTTTGAAACCAAAAAAGAAAAAGATGTGAGCGAAAGATTGATTTGAGTGAAAATGCAGCAGAGAGCAGATAGCAATAGAAGAAGATTCAATCTTTTGCATTCAAGTAAAGAAAATTGTTATACATGCTCTGAGCTGCTTCCTCGTGTGGTTTCATATAAGAATTAATTGGTGGATCATATCTAGGTGGAGGCTGACATGAGGGAAAGTTTGATAGATGTGTGCCGTCGTGCATACGAATCATATGTGACAACAGATCGAATACAATGGATACTAGAGTGGCCAGGCCAGATTGTGCTTTGTGGGTCACAAATGCACTGGACTATGGAGGTTGCAGAGGCCATCAACAAAGGCAAGCTTGCTGAGTATGAGGCCAAATGCACA
>Ga0209208_10012436_pt1 | contig 10774 bp, 8 predicted proteins | sample S1TSphfallax_3_FD_187694 | JGI IMG/M metagenome (GOLD analysis project Ga0209208, IMG submission 187694) | Host-associated microbial communities from peat moss isolated from Minnesota, USA - S1T2_Fd - Sphagnum fallax MG (SPAdes) (version 2) | ecosystem: Host-associated > Plants > Peat moss >... | reverse complement strand
GAGAAAACTGCATCATGGGTTTTTGTGTGATACCTGTTCTTGTAGGCATCCTTCCTCCAGGTTGGGCTGCAAATCTAGAAGAAGAGAAAGAAGTCCATCTGCAGAAGCGGATGGTGGATTTTGTTAAACGCAGGGTTTTAGTTCTCGAGAAAGTGTTGAATGCTGAGTATCACAGGGAATCTCTGGTACGTGGGGATTCACTGTTTGTAATTGAGCTGGTGCGTTTTCATGTCTTACTTGAAACACCCTCCCCCCCCCCTTTATCATTGCTGCAACACTTTTTAAGGCTGAAAATCTATAGAACTGAACTCAGTCATCATTGTCCACCATAAAGTTGTGATCTTTGTGCAATCAAGAGATTATACACTCTAGTAAAAGAAAGATTCAGCTGCCAGGTTTTCAATTGTGAAGAAGTTTCCCATCAGTTAATTCTATGCGGACTGCTGTTGCTATCAAAGTCTACCACTGTATCCTAGTCAAATCACAGTACCCAACAGAATGATAAATCCTTTCTGACAATCAACTCCCCTGAAAATTTGGAAATATATTTTACTTGCGGAAACAAAGCTTGAAAATATTAGCATACTTTGGAAACAAGGCTTGAAATGACCACTTTCGCTGGAGTTCTATGCCATTCTCTACACCCTTCTACAGAAAACAGGCAACAGATAAATACAGCAAAAGACTTCGGTGAGGTGTTGAGCTGCAAACTTAATGGGTATACTGGTGCATATTGTTGCTGCAGGGGGGCCAACAACGCACACTGGAAGAATCTGTTGTGCCACCTGTCACATGTGAACATGCTGCTGCCAAAGTGACCGCACCAAATCCAAGCAATAAAAGGCAGCCCACCTGTCCAACAAAACCTCTCCCAATATGTAAGAGTGATGATTGTTCCCTTTGTTTTGTCAATCAAACCAAAATGAAGCATATGATATCTTGAACTCCTCCCTTCTTGCCAAGGTCTGTTCCTGTCAAACTGCTTTAGAGAATCTTGTCATGGACCACATAATGCTTACCAGAGAATGGGATCAATAATTGGCCATTTTTCATCACTTTTTTCTTTGATCTGGAACTGAATGTAATCTGTCATTCTGTCCAAGTTAGCCAATTCTATAGTGGTGACTATCTGCACAGTGGAGGATGCTTAACATGTAAAACTTTTGTTCACAGCTTCCGAGGAAATTGGAGCAACTGCTTTTGATAAGGATCCAAACCGTCTTCTGGTGGTGCAGATCTATAATCAGGTTAGCTGTTATTTTTCTATTTTTTTTGGTCATGGAGGTTGCCAATTTCTGTAATGGTGTGATCTGAGGCCTTTGTTCAAAGTAACCTATGATGAAGCAATTGTAGTCTCTATGATAAATCTTATTTGAGAATGCTGTCTCCTTAAATCAGTTGAGATGGGTTCTCCTTTTCTTGAGTGTTTTGCAGTATTGTTATGTTCAATATACATTGTAGCCCTTCTTTTGGATGCAAAGGTGATCAGTTGTCAGAACTTTGGGCTGCAGATGTGTGGAGTTGTGATTGAAAATGAAGGTGATGCTGCAGAGGCATATGGTGGTAATAAATCTGCAGGTCTCCGCTTCCGGAAGGCACTTCGTGGAATTGAAGTTCTTTGTGCTGGAATGCGGGATGCTCTCTTGGAGGACCCACTCCAGAAGTCAGATGGCCTAGGAAGTAAGGCACAAGGGAGAAGGGAAGGAGTTCATGATGGAACTGCTGCTGAGGGTGCTAAAGAGGATGGAATGGAGGCTCAATCTGATGACGGTGTTTCTGACAACTATGATGATCTAGATGCTGATGTTGATCCTGAAATTGATGCTGATTCTGACCTTGAAGGTGGTGACCCAGAGAATTCAAAATTTGTGCCACAAAGCAAATCCATGAATGAGGGCAGTGAGAGGTTTCAAGTGAAAGGAGGCAATTCAAATGGTCCTGTAGGCACAAAAGTAGAATCCATTGACAGAACACCCCCCAAGCATTTGAAGAAAGAGATGAATATAAACGGAGGTTCAGTTGCGGGTGGGAAATCTCCAATTTTGACCCCTCAGTATGAAAACAGTAAGTGGCCTCCGGCTGTTGTATATTTGGATTAGAGAAGAGAAACTCCCGTATTGCTACCATTTTTTTACCATTGCTTTTGAGGGTGAAGGACTAGTAGGAAATCTGGCCATAAAAACTCTCTGTGGATAATATTTGCTTGCATATTATTTAGAGTACCTGAATTTGGCAGCCTTTCAGCATTTCTACTGTAGGGGGTTGTCCACAAGAAAAAACCCTTCAAATCTCAACTCACCGCTGACTTTTGTCAATCAAGGGTTTGATTAATCATTTGTGCCAATTTTTTTCCCCCTTTGAGTGGAATGGAATGTTGTATGCATGTATGTATTTGCTTTTACACATACAATCCATTGATATGAATAGAGAGCAGCTGAGGGTAGAACACTGAGGAACATGACTCTCCCCAGTCCTTATGGATTCTTTCTTCTGCACAGAGATGTGAGGATCTTGAGATTTTAGACCTGGGTATCTTGAGATTTTTTTTCCAGTAGGTAATTCCTCGACTCTCCTCATCATGGATCCTTTCTTCTGTACATAGATGAGAGGATCTTGAGATTTTAGACCTGGGTATCTTGAGATTTTTTTTCCAGTAGGTAATTCCTCGACTCTCCTCATCGATTCGGCTGTGAAGAGAAAATGGGTCATCTTGAGATTCTTCTCAGCAGATGTTCCTCCATTCTCTCCTCACAGATTCTTCTTCTGATCTTCACTTCAGATCTCCAACAGGTAAATTTGGAAATGGTGGTGGTGGTCCCTTTACATTTGCAAGAAACAAATGTGGAGGTGGAATTAACAAAAGAGGTTTCGGGTTTTGAATGTTTTGAATTCAAGCTTAAATAACACAAACTTTAGAGTATTATTCCATAATACATACCCTCATGGCAGTCTTTGTTTCCAATTTCAAGCTGCTGCAGCTGCTGGTGCTACTTCCGCCCACAACAAAACCAAACCAAACCAAGTCGAGGAAGACGAAGCCAAGGAAGCACACCTCACTTCATCGGTTGCCATCTCTGGAGCCAACAATGGCAAGGATCCCTCGATTCTCTCAGGATTAGCTTCACGTCGTCACTATTATTACTGGCCGCACAAGCAGCAGTAGCAGCAGCAGAGTCACCACACAACAGGAAAAGAACTCAGGACTCATTATCCATCCTCTCTCTCTCTTTCTTTCCCTGCTATCCTCATTCTGCCACTTTGTCTTCACATATTTCGTCATTGCTTTGGTTTCTTGCTTGCTTCGTTGGTGTGCAAGGAGAGATCGATTTGTGCGGGTCAAAAAATTGAACAGTAGACCGAGAAGAACAATTCTGCCATCGATTGTTTGTTTGTTTGTTTGTTGTGGTTTTTGCATTGTGGCCATGGAGCGTAGGGAGGAGGCTGCGTTGCACAGAATGGCCACAATTGCGCGACACATTTCGCCCTCCTGCCAGCAGCAGCAAGCTTCTACACTAGTACTGCCATCATCCTCGTCCCTACTGCAGCTCTCCTCCTGCTCCGCTTCCGAGACTCCTCCTCCTCCTCCTCCTCCTCGTCGTAGATCCAATAAGTATGAGCAACTGCATGGCTCCGTGTCCCGGGAGCTACCTGCCTGGACACAGCCTCTCCTGCCGTCTGGTCCCCCCTTCGAGGATATCTTGTATGAGAAAGCGGAGGGAGAAGGCATCGCCAAGGTAATCCTCATACTTGTGCTCATAAGAATTCCTTGTCCTATTGGCCAAAATTGGTCGAAATTGTGCGTGTGAGAGAGAGAGAGAGAGAGAGAGAGAGAGAGAGAGAGAGTTTCTCTTTGCGCGCGAATTTCTTTTCTCTTTGTGCGCGGTAGATGGAGGTAACGATCAGTAGGCCGGAGAGATATGGAATGCGCACAGATCTGTGACATTGACGGCCTTGTATTGTGGCTGCTGTTGCCTGTGTGTATGTATCTATCTGATTTGTGTGCGGTGCGGCAGATAACCATCAATAGGCCGGAACGAAGGAACGCGTTCAGGCCTCTGACGGTGATGGAACTGAAGCGAGCGTTCGATTTCGCACGGGATGATCCAGAAGTTGGGGTTATCATCTTCACAGGCAAGGTGCTCACAAAAGACTCTCATGCTTCAGTACTCTGCACAGTCTCTGTCTTTTGCTTCCAAGTTCCCCCTAGTGTATAGGGCCAATCCTTCCTGTTCACAGAAACTGTGAGAGAAGGACTGCATAGTCTCAAAGAAGAAGGAAATTCTTCTAGGTTAAGCTCCTGACCAATAGACAAGAGTCCCAAACTCTGGAGCTTCTGCAAGAGGCTGGCTTGGACTGGGTCTCAATTTGCAGCTCAACACTCTTTCTTCCATTGCCATGTCAATAGGAAGATATGATGATGACAACAACAAGGGTTGTGTGAATATCTGACTGCAGGGAACAGAGGCATTTTGTAGTGGAGGGGATCAAGCAGTTCGAGGAAAGCATGGGTATGTTGGCAGTGATAACATTGGTCGTCTGAACATTTTGGATGTCCAGGTATGGACATCTCAGATCTCCTCCTCTATGTCTCTTGGCCATGTTCCCAACAACAAAATGCAATCAAGCAAGGGGTGTGTGTATGTCACTCCAGACTAAAAGAGATGGTATGGGCACTTGCAGGTACAAATACGTAGGTTGCCAAAGCCGGTTATTGCAATGGTAAGCCTGCAGCAGGACTATCTTTAACTTGAGAATGGCTGTGACCCTGAGTAGTAGTATTCTCAGATTTCTTTGTTGTACTCAATGTATGAGCTTTTCTTTAGTAGGGTCTGCATTGCTAGTTCAAGATTTTAGGGTTTTGGGTCCAGGTGTGCATGTATGTATGTTCACAGGAATGGCATAAGCATATGTTACTGATTGGCACTATTTCCTATCCCTTCACAGTTTCCTATTTGTGGAAATTTTCTCTGTGAGAAGAGCAGTGACCATGCCTTTTTGGTGCAGGTAGCAGGGTATGCAGTGGGTGGTGGTCATGTACTCCATATGGTTTGTGATATCACCATCGCTGCAGACAATGCTGTTTTTGGTCAAACTGGACCAAAGGTTTAAGTCTCACCTCACAGTCTTCCTCAAGTGTCATCATGTTCCAACTGAATGTCCATACATCTGTCCATCTGTTTGAAGTGTTCAGGCCTCTTCAATTTCCACTTCCAAACTTAATATCCTTGTGGTAAACTGTTGCTGGCCTTCCTGGAAAGAAACCTTTTCCTGAGACAAGGAAGGAATGGGGGTGTCCTTCACCCTCATTAGGCAGTCATAACTTAGTATGTCATCAGAACTCTCAATTTAGTTGTGACAACTTTCTGAAGGTCCTTCTATCTTCACTCCAGGAAAGGCTACTTGTGGAACAAGTCACCTTTCTTCTCTTTGAAGCATTGAATTCCCTAATCACTTACTCATGTATGCCCAACGTTCCTGTGTCCTTTCAATGCAGGTAGGAAGCTTTGATGCTGGCTTCGGTTGTAGTATGATGGCTCGACTGGTATGCCTTTATTACTGTTGCCAGCATGATGATTTGGAGTGAAGAAATGGATGAACCTCAAGAAATTTGGAATGACATATCTGAATGTTTTGCAGCTTGGAAGTTTGACAATTTCAATTTCAATTTGTGACATCAGTGTCTAGGTTGAATGTCAATTGAGAAGCTTCCAGGATGTGGCAGTGTTCATTGGAACAATATTTATCTCTTTACACTGATTGACTTGTTTCTTCACAGATTGGTCAGAAGCGGGCACGGGAGATGTGGTTTTTAGCACGGTTTTACTCAGCTCAAGAAGCTATCAACATGGGTCTTGTTAATACAGTTGTGCCTGTAAGCTTCTAAGCTTTGGAGCAAAGCTTCACATGCACAGTGTGTCTTAGGATATACATCTTTTCACAATTGGCATTCATTTTAGGTGAATTTTTCTTGATACATTTAGAGTTTCGCTTTGTTGTTTCAGGTCTCATGCACTCATCCACATGTTTGGCTGTTAGTCCAATACTGCTATATGCCCCAAAACTGAGCAATGAGATTTTGGGTCTTTAATCACAATGGTTGATGAGTGCAGTTAGAGAAGCTGGAGGAGGAAACAGTTATCTGGTGCCGTGAAATGCTTCGAAACAGCCCCATGGCTATTCGCCTCCTGAAGTCTGCCCTGAATGCTGCTGAAGATGGGCATGCTGGCCTTCAGGTGAGAGTACATCATGCCCAGGGCTAATTGTGCAAGTATGCCAGCAGTGTTTCCAGCTTCGATTGGACTATGGTTGAGACTTCTTGGATCTCATGTGACTCAGTGTTCTCAGATAATTTCCTTGGGTCTTGTATTTTGCTCATGCTGAAATTTCTTTGTACATCCTGTGCACTTGAAGGAACTAGCAGGGAATGCAACATTGCTTTTCTATGGGTCAGAGGAGGCTATTGAAGGGAAAACAGCCTACTTAGAGGGCCGCTTGCCAGATTTTTCCAGATTCCCGAGACTTCCTTGAAGTTTAAATCAAGCCTTGTGATAGGGAGGGAAGTTTGGCAATCTGATTGTTGAGACTGATTCAGTTTCTAAAAGGTATGTTTCATCTTTCTAATTAATATATGCAGCCATTCTTCTTGTTGACAAGAAATATGTCAAAAAGTGATTAAGTTTACTAAAAGCTTGGACTGAGTGTGTGAATCCAGCACAAATCCCATATGGTTGGCTGCACATGGTTGCCTTCATTGATAGAGAAGATCATAGAGCTAGCCACAACACTCTTAATGGTGACTTCACACTCACACATACACACACTGATGCACACTTTTTGGGTGTACGAGACAAAAGTGTACATACAAATGACAATCTGTTGAAAAATGGGATTGGATGCATTAGCAGATTCTGCATTAGAAAAAAGAGGAAATTTATAGACTCTGCTGCCTGCCTGCCTGCCTGTGATGGGACTATGATCTCTCATATTAGCCTATATGTAACGTGTACACCATCACATATCTCTACTACATGCAGCAAATTCACCCACCTGCAGTGAGTTCACCTACCCATCACTAAGTGCACTTTTTGTTGCTACAGTTTAAAAGTCCTTAAAAACAAAACAAAACCAAACCAACCCAAATCGAACCATCTATTGACCACATGAACCTCAAAATCAAAAGATGTTGGTGCCTTTACTTTGATAATGGTGTCCCTCATTAGCCTCTTTGTGAATTCTCATCAGCTGACAATGGCAAGAAGAGAAACAAAAGGAACTGTGCCACAATCATCTCATCATGCAGCAAAACGTAGCCTCTGGGAAATAAAACTCATAGCAGGCATGATATAGAAACGTTATTTATATGTAGACCTCAAAACGCAATCTGCATGCATGCAAATATGCAGCCCGATAAATTTTCCCCATAGCAAATTCTCACCAGCCAACCTACCTTCTACACCCCTGAGAAAACCACCCAAAAATTCTTCAGCCCAAAAGTCCATTTTTAAGCTCGTGAAGCCACAGATTGAGCAAACTTTGGTTTCTCCAGAATTCCCCCCTTCCCACCCCTCCTGCCCCCTTTCTCTTTTTTTGGATTTCTTTCTTTAGGTTTTTTTTTTCTTGGGGGTCTCTTCCTCAATATACCAGAATCCCCAAAAACATCAAAAATGATATTTCAATCACTTGGAACCTAGTGCAAGAGAAAATTTTGCATGAAGAGATAATCACATATTTGGAGCTGAGAATGGCATGTCAGATTGCTCCTTTTGTGTATTTTGTCATCATGCATTCGTTTGTCCTGCCTCTTTTTTTTTCTCTTCTATTTCCAATTCCCTCAGCAACATTTAAAACGCTTGGCCCGATAGTAAGTATGTAATTGCCATAACCACTGCAATCCAGAACGGTGGCTGTGGTTGCAAGAAAGTTCTATTACTTGTGCTGCTGCTATTGCCATCACCAGAGGTGCTGTTGAAACCAGTGCTGGTATTCCCAGAGCTGTGCAATGAACCAAAGACAAATCGCAATTAATTAGCAAACCAATTCACAAACCATAACTGACTTCTTCAGTCTTTTTAAAGCTTGGTAAAACTTGGGTGCTTTTTCTGTAATGGGTCGGTGGGTAGTGGTGGTGGTGTACTAGCAATAACTAGAGTAATTAATTCATTCGCAAAGTAGAGTTCATTTTCAAGTCACATTTCATTCTTCCATTATACAATTATATTGACTACATAGCAAAACATGAAGTCAGGATGCATCAAAATGAGAGAAAGTGAAATTTACCCTGTGGTCCCAATGTAAGTGCACGTGGATGTACCTGCAACCAAAGTACCAGTAGTTTCAACAAATTGCACAATTGCAGTATTATTACCAAGCAAATGACCCAAAAAAAACACCTTATATATGTTAATAAATTGCACAGGGATCCATCCCGATGGTAATAGTAAAGCTGAAATGAATTGAAAAGACATTCAAATGTTGTTGGTTCTTGTTGGAGATTTTAAACACAAAACTGCCTGCTGTGGTAAACTAAGGCCTTTAGTGTTCACAATTTCCATGGGTCATGTTCAGGAGAGAAAGCAATTGGAACCCAAGTTGATTGTTTAGTTCTGAAAACATATCATTCCCAAATTATTATTGTTAATTTTTTTTTCGGGGCACAACAAAAGACCTAACCAACAAGTTGTTGGCAGTACCCCCAAGTCAAGCCTAGTGGCAAAGGACATGACAAGCCTACCCCCAAGTCAGGCCCAGTGGCATAGGACATGGTGAAGGCTTTCACCTGTTCACCAAGCCTTGTGGCAAAGGGCATGGCAAGGCTATCCCCAAGTCAGGCCCAGTATCAAGGCTTTCACCTGCTTACCGGTCACTAAGCCATCACCTCTAGGGGCTGTCATTCCCACTGGAAACCACACTTCAACATGTAGAAGAAGAATCCAGTAACTATTATGCTATATGATATCATCATCTTTCAATCCGCCTTTTGAAAGATGCGAATAACAACTACCCATCTCTTGCAGAAATTTACAACCTGAGATTGTATGGAACAAGTATCAACAAGTCCTGGCTAAAACAAAATTGCACAAAACTGTGTACAGCCTCTGGTCAAGAAAATGAAATCAGCACAAAAGAGAAGAAAAGGTGTGGAGAATCATCAAGGAATAGGAAGAAGAAGAAGAAGAAGCCTTACTTGGGTTAGTGGTGGTGGTAGTAGCAGTGCCACCAAAATCACAGGAATCTGATCCAGTGCTATGTGCCTGAAAGTACTGATTGAATGCCCAGCTACAATGGTCTTCCAGATCATTTGGTAGGTAGCACACCCCAGTTGATTGAATGGCTGAGCAATCAACCTGCCCTTGACCTTGTGAAGAACCACATGCCCAGTCCAATGCCGTTTGCAAAGCTGATTGAGCCTGGCCTGACTTTGCAACACACCATTCCTCTTGTTGTAGTAACCTACGTAGATGAGGAGATTGTTGTTGTCTAGGGTGATCACTTGGGGTTGAAGAAGAAGAGAAAGAAGAACTCAGCAAATCATTTGTTGTTGGCAAACTCAAAATTCCAGCAACACCCAAACCATCATCATCATTAATGTAGATGTGAATTTCCACATCTGGTTTCAACGGTGTGCCTTGATGCTGCCACTCCAACTGTAAGTGGTTGAACAAGTTGGCATTGAAAGTGGTGGCAAGCTCGTGTGTCGAAGGCCATGAATTCAGAGCTACAGTGATGGGAATATTCATCGTCTTCTCATGTGTTTGGTTGACAACAGCTGCCATGGCTAAGAACACACAGTCCAAAACAGCTTCCAAGAAGTTGCTGTAATGAAGCCTTGAAACAGTATCGTTGAGCCCAGAATTGGGTTCAAAGACAAAGTACTGAACTGGTGGTTGTTGTTGTGCAGAAGAAGAAGAAGAAGAAGAAGAAGTTTGGGTATAGAGATGAAATGCATCAACATTGATTACAAATGGTGCCTGAGATTCGGAAAGAAAATCCAAAAGCTCAAGTACCAAATGCTTGTGAGTGGGATTGAATGATCCCGAAGACGGAGGAGAGCAATTGGAGCATAGCAAAAGCATAGAAGTGCGTGTGGAAACCTTGATTTCCTTGTCAAGTTCCCAGTACACCAATGCTTTAACAACATTCCTCATGGCAGGCAAAAGGAACACGGAGAGCTTTGTCTTCTCGTCCTCCTCCACTGCACGTTCAATGATCTCATTGCCCACAGTTATGGCAGCGATGTGGATGGTTCTAGTGTATGGCACTATATTCCTTGCAACCCATTCACGAGCTCTCAAGCCAGACATCGCAATGTCCATAACTTCATCATTTTCTATCCTCACTATCACAGCAGCAGCTTCCATCATCCCTGAATTTGGTGAAAGTGCCCTCAGCGTTGGAGGAGCAACAGCAGCAGCAGCAGCAGCAGTAACACACTTCCGCATTTCAAGCTGAGTGATATCTTCTTCAGCAGCTTGTGATCCCAGCTCCACAGTTTGCACTAAATTGCTACCGCCATCATCTTCCTCAAACTTCCAGCTCCCTCCAGCAGCACCAGCAGCTTCTCCTACACCGAGAGGACTCAGGCACCCAAGTGTCAAAAATATATATATTAATGTTCCTAAAGCTTGCAAACCCAATCTACTCTCTCAAGAATGGAAAGGAATGGTGTAACACTGGAGAGATAGAAAGAGAGAAAGATTCAGGCCAAACTTGAGTATCAAAGCAGGACGGAACCCAACAAAATTAGTGAAGCAAAAAAAAAAAAAAACAAAAAAAA
>Ga0209208_10012434_pt1 | contig 10774 bp, 6 predicted proteins | sample S1TSphfallax_3_FD_187694 | JGI IMG/M metagenome (GOLD analysis project Ga0209208, IMG submission 187694) | Host-associated microbial communities from peat moss isolated from Minnesota, USA - S1T2_Fd - Sphagnum fallax MG (SPAdes) (version 2) | ecosystem: Host-associated > Plants > Peat moss >... | reverse complement strand
CAAACAACAACAATGTAAGGCGGGCATTGAACAATAACAATGCAAAGTGAGGAACAAGTAGTAGGAACACAACCCAAAAAACAATCAATAACAACATAACATGAAAAGCAATGCAAGGCAAAAAACAAATAACAACAATGCAAGGTGAGGAACAAGCAACAACAAAAGCAAGATGAAGAACAAATGCAAGACCAAACAACAGGAAACAAAACACAATGCAATAAATTAATAAATAAATAAATAAAAATTTAACAAGGCTAGAAATCTTCTTGAATTTGATATCCCTTTCCATTTGTGGTTTCCCCTAGTGGAGACACTACTTTAAAACTAAACCCTACAACTTCTAACCCTAAACCTCATTCTAACCTATCCATTTTCCTCCTAGACCTTGAGAATTGGATTTAGGTTTTCATGTGAAACCCATTTAGTTCTTTTTTTTTATCTAAAAATTTCCAATTAACATTATCCTACTCGATTTTCACATGGGTGAGAACCTTAAAACCAATTTTCAACCCAATTTTCACCCAAAATGAGAACAATTGATTCTCAATGTGATTGAAAACCGATTCACCCAGTGAGAATTACCCAACACTGGTTACAACTAGGATAGTATAGCTAGTGCCACTTGTTCCTATTGCAACTTGTTGCCATTGACTTTTGTTTGTTTGTAATTGCAAAAAAAAAAAGAATAATTGTCAATTGTCAATGGCAACTATGTGACAATTGTGCCAACTAGTTGCAAAAGGGTGCCAAAATTGGCATAGAGAAAAGTGAACAACAATTTAATCCATTCTTCTTCCTCACTTCACACAAAATTGCATAATCATCAAGAATAAATTTCAAAAGGTGAAACAAAGCAATTTCATCCATTCTCCATTCAAAGCACACTTGCATTGCCATCTTGAATAATAATGAAAACCAAAAATATTTCATCCACTCTTCATTCAAAGCATACCTGCATTGTCAGGTTGAATTGTAACCAAAAAAGAAGGAACACCTAGAATGCTTCTAGGCGCCCTGTCTAACCCTCCCTTAGGACCCAGTTATGTCCTCTCAGGGGCACAATTTGTCTGCTATCTCCCTGACTCGCTAAGACTCAAGGATTACTGTGCAAAACCACACAGTGCAACTTCCGATCACACAGATGGTCCGTCCAAACCTCACGAACTCACAACACAAAAACTATTCGGCCTGTGGCCTCAGATCGAACATCTACAATGCACCTGCACAGCCAGACATCGCGGACAGACACCATTCCACTTCACAAATCAACTTCTTGTCTTTTATTTCACAGAAAACACTCCGACAACACAAGCTTCAAGACCCTTGCCATCATCTAATCTGTTTTACTACTCTTAGATCAAAAGCTAGAACATGTCAGTTGCTAATCGCAGCGGAAGAGAAAACTAGCAATCCGACACCAAAATGCTCACTAAGCTCCTGCCTGTCTATCCTCAGTCTCTATCTTTTCCTTTCTTCCTCAGTTCGTTCTCCCCAACTTGCGTCAGCTCCCCCCCTTATCAACCGTTGCTGGCTTCCTCTTTAAGCTTCTTCTTCCTCGCATTCTTCACCCAGATCACTTCCCTCCATCCCTCATTGATGAGGCGCCGCATATCCTCATCGATCCACCGCCATCCTTCTCCAATTCCCTGCCAGAACACAAACACCCAAGCATCCCATGCAAACAAAATCTCCCCTTGCACTAATGGAACTGAGATTCGCCGTCACTGATCAACTTAGGCGGCAAAACAGCTCTTGAGTTCGTAGGGCCAGAGAGTCTTGTGCACGGTCACCCATTGTCCGGCTACAGAATATTCAAATTGAACCATAAAAGATCATCCATTCTTCATGGATAGACCTAGGGGAAAATTATGTACAGGTGCAATTTGCAAATAGTACCTTAAAAAGAAGGAGCTACTTCATCTGTGCTGACTCACAATAAGAAAAGATCTGATCTGTACTGGAAAGAGCTGCAAGTGCAGTTGATGATCATCTAGCCCACTAGTTTCGTGGGAAAGAATAGCTTTTCAAGAGATGGAACCCACTAGAACCATATGCTGAGTCACATTAGGCCACCACAAAATACCAACAAAAGACAGAGATTAGCAGCGACTCCAGGTCTAGAGAGGGATCCTATGGTCCTGTCTTGAGTCTTGACCTAAAAGGAAAAGCTTATCCGGACTTCCCATTGCTCTTCATGCAACGAAGTACAAGAGTTTGGGTACTTATTGTTGAATTAGTTGTGGGGGATGCATGCAAATTGACCTTTTATTTCCTTTTTGGTGATGGGCCTATTTTTTGACCCACTTTGATTGACCCATCACCCCAAAAAAAAAAAACATGCACACTATGAACACTCTCAAACTAGAAAATTATGTGGCCTCTCCCTTTTGGTCTTTCCCTTTGGTCTAGCTATATATGTTTAACAAGAGAATTTTGGGTGGAGGATTATGGGATAAAAGTCTGGTGCTGTTGGGAACTGCACGAGGAACAAATTGGGAGCGTCATTGGGGACATTTTGAAAATATATTGGGAACATGATGGGAACAACAAAATCTACAAAATTCTCTAAAACTCCCCCTTCTTCTTCAAAGTGTTTTGAGCCTTCCTTGATGCATGTTGAGTTGTTTCATGGGCTGTTTGTTCCCATTTTTGTCCTGGGCTAATTTAGTAATACTTCTTCCTAGAGGGTAAAACCAATATAGGTAACGTAAAGCAAATTAACTTTTTTCTCTTTGTAGTTTTTGGTCCCTCACCTGCCCTAAGAAAACCTGTTAAATGGACAATTTAGAGGAAAAACTTTCAACAAGTGAAAGTTATTCATTCTCAAGGGGGAACTTCAACAATTTGGAAGTTACCCACCACACTGTCATTTAAAAGGGTAAATTAATTTTTTTTTTAAAAAAAATCTTCTTGCTGTGCTTTACTAGGGGAAGGCTCTAGGTTTAGACCCTTCCAAATTTTCGACCTACCAGCCTAGGGGATCTCAAATCCAGAAGGCTCTCTAAACCTAGACCCTTCCCCTATACATCGAAAATGCAGTCAGACAGGGAGTTGGATCAAATCATTGTTCACTCCGACAGACAGAAAACGCCAAGAGCTGAGAGGATAAGGAAAAAGGTACAATGTGAGAACTAAGCTACGAAAGAGAGAGCTTTGTGGGTGCTGTGTAAGCAAGGGAAGTTTTCCTTGGCACAGTAAGGATAGAAAGCCAATTGATTACATGTAGGGGTCTGAAGACTGTTGGCTTCCGGCCCCACGCTCCTTTTTTTTAAACTTTTGGAGAGATACCTAGTGTATTGGTTTTCAAAGGTGCTTTATTTGTTTTCTTCCTTGTACCAATAATTCCTTTTTTGTTCTTCTTTATGTACGAGATCAAAGTTCAAGTGGCTGGTATCTTACTCATTATTCAACTTTGCTGATGAATCAATGATAAGCCTAACCATCTATAGATATTGAAGCAACAAGGGAAATACTTAGGCAATAAAAGGGTGATAAGGCAAATAATGAAACAAGGAGAAGAGTGCAATTGCTTTTTTCCCCTCCATCAACTCATAGGGTGAAATTTAGGGGATCTAATTTGATTTTTTCTAATGATTTCTTTGGAGATGGTGTTAACAAAAAAGAGGAGCTATTTGGCAAAATTTTGCTAGCAAATGTCGAGATTCCTAAAATTCTGTAGGGATTTGTCACCATTTTTCCAATTGATGCAAATTTTTGTTCGAACTTGGGTTGATGGCATGTTATGGAATTGGTGCCCACTTGTCACTTCGCAAAACAATGGCACAGTGTCATGCAAGATGTCCAAGAAACTCCACCAATAGTCATAAACCCTAACCCTAGTCACCACTATTTTGCTTCACAAGATTCATAGTACGCTAGCATTGAACTCAACTGGATGATTTTGGTATGGAAACCCATACCTAATTACACTTACACATGTCTGTATGTATGTACAAATGCAATGTATTTATGTATACAACTCTTATACCCATAGAAATTTCTCTACCTCTAAGGGTAGAGAAATACCCAAAATACTCACAAAAAAGACAAGTGGATGGTACCCACTTGCATTAGTCTTTGTGACTGCAGCAAAGGAATGAATGGCCATTAGGAGGCCCGCCCATGGCCTCCTCTGGCCCACACAGGCCATGGCCGTGTGTAGAAAGGACCCACGAGCAAGGAGGCACGGCCTCTGGCCCACAGGCCATGGTCGAGTGTAGAAAGGACTCACGAACCAGGCACCCTTGACCCCAGTTCCTGAGCGCGGCGCTCTCTTATAGGGAAGAGATTCAGTGTTACATTAGGCCTCACAATTCACGCATCTGAGCGTCAAGTCTTTGTACCAGAATCTTGTTTGATCAATTTCGGAGTTTGGGTTTTTTGCGCTTTTGATTTCCGTATTCTGGATGGCAGAATTTTAGCGCCGGAGTTTTCCTCGATTTCTCTTCAGAAAAATCCGTTCTCTTCTGTGTGTTTTTTATCATTCAGCACGGGTGCTTGCAGTTGAGAGGAGTGGGCGGTTTTTGAGCCTGGAATGGTGGAGTGAAGAAGAAGAAGGCGATTCTGGAAAGAGCGTTCTTGGGAGATTGACAACAAAGGTCCCGCCTTTGGGGGGTGGTGGTGGTCGTTGAACTTTGTAGTTGGTCATGTGCAAAGGAGAGACAGAGAATGGTGGTGGTGCTGTGAGGAGGAGCAGCTTCTTCCGACCACCAAGTTACTTGGATTGTGCAGAGACCTGGAGGGAAGCAGCTCAGCACATTGTGTCGCCACAGAATCCCTTTCATTTGCCTGAAATTATGATGGAAACAGACTGGGAGGAGGTGACGATGTTGCAGGAGGAGGACCAAGAGGAAGAGGACCAGGACCAGGAGGTCACCACCGTCGGCAGCCGAAGAAGAGACGCAAGACCTCCTGCTGCTGCTGATCCGCTTTTTTTGTTCGCCGCTACGACACCTCACGCGTCGTGGTTCGATGTCAGAGTCGTTTATGTCAGAGTGAGTGCTTGTTGTTGCAGTGAGGATGTTGCACCTGAGGCTTTGTCCTTGCGCTTTCCCCCTCGGAATATCGGCACAGCTTTAGAACTGAACGGCGGAAGGATTTCTCCATCCGAGGAAGCGGTTCTTATTCTCAGGAGAGACAGAGTAGATCCGGAGTCCGCGGAAGCAACCTACTTGAGCACAGACTATGTTCGCACCAGCGGCCCATTGTCGTTCCAAGTCTTCTTCAAAGACGAGGCGCTAGTAGGAGGGACACTGGAACAACAACAACAATCTTCCGATGAAGCCAACTCGCCGGTCGAGCAACAAGGAGACGACAGTGGTGGTTGCAAGAGCACCACATTGGTGAAGAGCATCGGAGGAGGACGTCGTCCATGGAGCTTGGATTGCACTTGCGTTGTAGGACAAGCAGGATGTGTTTTCTCCAAGACTCGATTAGACGATTACAGTTCCTTTTTATCGTCGTCTCTTCTTCCAGCTATGGAAGTTTGCCTGGTGGGACGACACTTGGGAACCCCTGTTATTCTAAGCCAAACTGTGCATCTAACCGCCGCACGACGCAGATCCAACCGGCAAACTAATACGCTGGATGTCATTCCTGAAGCCGAAGAACTTGGAAAGCTTGGTAGCTTGATGATGATCGACGAGCTTGCATTGGTAAGTCTTGCAGTTGTGTGTGTGTGTGTTGCTTTTGTGGGGAAAAAGAAGTAGGCAAGAGGGAGAGAAGTGCTCAAGTTTCTTCCTAGATACATTGTGTTTCTGCAATTTACAACCCTAAGAAAACTCCTGCACAAAACATGCATGTGGAATAATATGTTTGAAAGGGAATTTTGTTGTTGTTGTCTTCTCCATCTTGCAGAGAACCAATTTTCAATGATCCCATCATGTGTTGTGTTATGTGAGAGAAGCAGGCACGAGAGGGAGTGAATTGATGGTTTTGAACTAGATGCTGTGTCTTTCTGCAATTACAACCCTAAGAAAACTCCTGCAGAAAAGATGCATGTGGAGAACTGTGTTTGAAAGGGAATTTTAGTTGTTGTTGCTGTCTTCTCCATCTTGCAGAGAACCAACAGCAGCTCATTCAGAGACCTCACTGACAAAGTTGCAGCAGGACAAGGGTATGGTCTTGAAGGAGGCGGATATGAGGATGGGGATGATGGACAAATGACATGGTTCAACACAGGAGTGAGAGTGGGTGTGGGACTTGGACTGGGCATGTGTCTTGGCGTTGGCATTGGTGTTGGCTTGATTGCACGAACATTCCATGCCACCAGCAGAACCTTGAGAAAGGGTTTTATTTAGAGCTTCATGAAAACATGAAGAAACTGTTCAAGTTCCATCTATGCCAGTTTAGGTTTCAGGAGTTTCTTATATGGAAATTCTCCAATCAAATTTTGCAGCTACAATCTGAATGTAAACAGTAAACAAGAGAATGGGCCATGATGGACATGGGAAAAGCAAGCTGGAGGGAAGTGTGTCTCCTCTAAGAAAAAAGATTCTCCATGGAAAGAAGCTCATGATTAAACCTGTGGTTGGGTAATACCTAGGATTCTTCTGAGGGATAGCTTTGTTTCTACATTTTGACCTCAAATTTGGAATCCTGTAGGCACAATTGCTCTACTCAAAAGAAAAATGAGGAATGGAGCTGGTGAGAGTGTAGTTCTGAAGCACATCTAGTGGGATGCTGGAGGATAGATGTCCTACAAGGTTGGTGTCTTACAGCAGAGTTGCTTGCAATTAATGCTTTGAAGTTTGATGCATTGCTTTAAGATCTATAGAAAGAGGGGTCAAAGTCTTTCAGGATGCTGTAAATTGCACTGTATATAGGTATATTATATTGATCACATGACATATCCTTTCATTATCAACCTCACTTGTATGAGATTAATGTCAAACGCTGTTCTATTGAATTTCATTTGGGGACAGATGTTGCCTGTTGACTGAAGTGCTGTTGTAAGTGCTGTTGTAAAATTTGGTTGCATACATGGAGTGCAATTTCAGCTGGCAGCATTGTCAGGGTGTTTTGTGCAGTTTTTTATCTGGTTCCAAGACATAGATGTAGATAGGGGGTTTTTTTTTGGTCATAAAACAGGGGGTCAAGATAAGGCGTGGACCATAGTGCCACTGCAGTTGCAGGCCCAGCAGAAAATCCCTGTAAGCAAGTCTTCAACAGGTAATTCACTTCATCTAAGCCATTTGTTGTTTGTCTGGGGTATCCATGATAGTGTTTGTTTATACAGGTCTCTATCAGTCAGTCTGCTAGGAAGTTTTTGCACAATTTCTTGCATATTGCACAGGGCTAAGGTTCTGGATGCAGGTGTCCAAGACTTTGTCCAGATCCCTTTAGTACCCATTTGACTCTAAATCTGTGGTCCACAATATCACAGTTGGTTGATGAATGAGTGCTGTCAAAACCCTCCACAAGCTTCTAGGTCTTTCATAGCTGTCTTCAATCTGTTAGCTGGGTGCATCAGAAATTCTCAACATGTTGGTGCTACCACTACAGTCTACTTGTTTGGTAGCTGTTTGATTACAATCTTGTTTACTAGTTGTTTGTTTGATGCAGATTTTGAAGGTAGAGGCATTAGGTAGAAAAATAAAAATTTCAGAGGGTTTCTTTCTTTCAATTGGCAGCATTTCAAAGGATAACTCCCCCGCACCTTTATACGCACCAATTGTCACAGAAGATGAGAGATGGACTTTCCTGAAAAATGAATTTGTCCATAAAGAAGTCTGTTTGAACTGATGTTCGAGCATTACCATGATAATTCAACTATCTCTGGCTCTATTATTCTGTTAAGTGTGAGTCTGCAGTTGTCTAGGGGCTTCTCTTGGAATCTCTTTTGAGACCCTTCCAACATGGGAGAAACTCTTTGTGTAGCCATCATCCCTTTTGTCCTTCAGCTTGCAGATGTCAACATGGTTGGTGTCAAGCGGCATCCACCCATTTGCCAGCAAGCAGATTCCAGAAGTTTTCTTGCACTCTTTTGAAAAGATGGACACATGTGTTGAAGTTTCTGCAGCTGTCCTCTGTAGCAGGTATGCACTCCTTTAGAAGGTTGGTCATTTGATAGGTAGAATGTACCTCAAGATGCGGATGCTTCTTTACAAAACATTTGAAATAATGGAACATGAATGCACTTAGTTACACAGAACATTTATGATGCAAGAGGAATCCTTTCCAATTGAAAATATGCAGAATGGAGTTACTTCAAAATATGTGCATTTCAAAGGAACCCACAGCCAATGGATACTGCTGTATAGCACTTAAAACCATTGTCTCCAAAAACCAATTGCAAATCCTATCTCAGATGCTTCACTTCAAATGCTAGCAAGTTACACAAACATTAAACCAGATCAAGTTCATATCAAGTATGACCTAACATGGATCATATTTCTCAATTCAGTCTGTACACAAAGCTTACTATGAAGGCAACAACACACTATCAAAAGCATCAAAGCTAGATCCATATCATGTGAAAATTCATCACCTCAGGGTTATGACTATGTCCTGTTGACAAACAAAACTGGCAATCATACTCTAGAAAGAAATTTGAGAATGCTAGATTAGATTACCATCACTACCCCTTCCATGTAGTACTGCCTACTCCTCAAGCTGCCTATCACATTGATGCTTATGAACACAACAAGCTTATAGCAGCCACCGTGGTGAGACCGAACATGGTCTGGGGAAGAGTTTCTTCCAGTACAATAGCCATGCATGATTTCACTGGTATGGAAGTGAACTTCCCTGCAAAAAAAGCAGCAAGAGTTTCAACAGTCCTACCTAAGAACTAAGCAGCTCATCATCATAACCCTTTCAAAATTTCCGCAGGTGTGTAAACTATTGAATCATAAACTACGGATATTATGGTATCGCTGGAAGTGTGCCGCGGAGCTTTACGGTATCGCCTGCAAGTATGGCGCACAATTCTTCTACGGACGTGCGGGTACATATTGCCACCTAATCCTGCACACGATGAGGCCTGCTGTGATTCCTTCGAATTCAAGGGTCCGATTTTGAGTCGAGCACCAATTGCACGTCTCTCTTCAGCCTGGGCGCATGATGTACTGGACATTCTATCACTTACATCATCATTGACATCCTCTAAGTTAGCATCCCAAACCCCGGGCGAACACTCTGCGCACACACATGTGAAAGGAACGGGGCTTCCCCCAGAGGCCCGGAACCGCGTTGGAGCGTTGCATGTGCTGCATAGCACCGAGCGTATATGCCTAACCACAATAGAGTTATGGCTGTGCACGCTCATGTCACATGTCCAGCAAAGAAAGGCATCATCTCTTTCGCAATGCAGGGCGGCAGATTCTCCACACATCGCGCATCGAGCCTCCATATTCCTGATTGCCTAACCTCTACCAAAAGCAGATGGAGAGAGAGAGAGAATAGGATATACGAAAGTACAATCGGGGAAAAAATACTCATGCCACCGTCTTACACAAGCGCACATGCTCTGAAAAAAACCCCACCGCAGCCATTCTTGAGGGATACTTGAATCTACATAAAAATACAAGCAAAGAAGAGACGAGTACAAGAAACTGCTACTTCTTACGAACAAACAAACGAAAGACGAACTTTCTTTGTCTGTCTCAAATCTTCAGTGTCTCAGCAGCCATTCGTTCAGCCATACTTCCCGGTCTTCTTGCTCCACTCTCCACATACACATGTGGCCATAATAAAAACAGCTTCTGTTTCAAATCTCCACAACTATCTCAGTAGGTTTACTTCAGCCGCTAATTTTCCAGTCTTTTGTCTCCACGCATCTAACACATGCGGCAATGGAACACAGGTGTACTGACAAGATAGATACGCGAAGTTGCGGCTCCTTGATTGCTCCTCCTCCTGCTGCGAGATCATCGTCATCAAGTCTTCGTTGTCGTCGCTCATGTGCTCGTATGCACTCTTGGTTGTGCCAGGCTCGGCAGTTTAGGTTTGGTTTAGGCTCGGGCTGAGAGTGCGTGGGCACGGCCAATAGTAACGCATAAAAGAATTCGCCCGGACTGCAATCTTTAACTTAAAACTAGTGGGTACTCATGACCTTTGGACACTGTGAGGCGCAAACACAACGTGCCAGCCCCTTCCCTTCTTGAGCTACAGAGAAAAAGGAGAGAGACGACTGAGCTCAGGTACCCGGGCCGGTGTCGGCGACAGCCCCAAAAATACACGGGCCCTGTTCCGGTCCACCCGTGGCAAAGAGCTTGGTTTATGGCCCGGGACCCATGTCTTCGTGGGGAGACCGGGCTTCGTCATCGACTCGGTTTAATACTTACTCCCACGGTTCCACACACCTGGGCGCCGCCCGGCTGGGGCCAGGTTTTTTTTTTATCGTTCGAGTCTTTGAAGCCTGGGCTTTGGGACTTGGGACTTGGATTGGTCGGGACTCGGTAAGTAAAGAAGTAAAAGTGTGGGATTGGGGGGACAGTTTTAAAAGTGACCTGGGTTTTAGGACCTCGACAGACAATATGCCGGCCCAGTCGGCCTATACCCGAGCTTCGTCACCACCAGCACTATGACCTACCTACCTACCAAATGTTAGGCCGGTTCTGCCGGTGAATTAAAATGTAGAATTGTCGTGTCAGACAGATGCACAGACATAGTGAATCATATATATTAATTCACTACGTCCCTGATGGAGCTCAGGTTTTTGAAGCGGCTAAAACGAGATTCTGATCATCGGGCCCAGTCGGTCGAAATTTCCTATTCCAAAGTTTTCTTTCAAAAGATCTATCGGTTCCAGGCCGAAAATTTCCTGTTC
>Ga0209208_10012433_pt1 | contig 10774 bp, 13 predicted proteins | sample S1TSphfallax_3_FD_187694 | JGI IMG/M metagenome (GOLD analysis project Ga0209208, IMG submission 187694) | Host-associated microbial communities from peat moss isolated from Minnesota, USA - S1T2_Fd - Sphagnum fallax MG (SPAdes) (version 2) | ecosystem: Host-associated > Plants > Peat moss >... | reverse complement strand
AGGAATTGAAAGGTTAAAGAACTGGAGTGGGAAATGTGAAGGACCGGGCGGGGGGGATTGGCAGGTTAAAGAACTGGAGTGGAAAATGTGATGGACCGGCAGGGGGGGATTGACAGGTTAAAGAACCGGAGTGGAAAATGCGAAGGACTAGGCGAGGGGGCTCGACGAGTTAAAGAATCGGAGTGGGAAATGCGAAGGACTGGGTGAGAGGTCGACAAGGTAAAGAACCGGAGTGGAAAATGCGAAGGACCAGGGCGAGGGGGGGGAACCAACGGTTGTTTGAAAAGAAAAGTTTTTTTTAAAAATCAAAAACATCAACCAAACATTGTTGAAATAACACACCTGTGCATTATGCATGGGATTCACACTAGTTACAATATCATTAAGATGGCTTTGCATACATGTTAACCCTTAAAGAGTCAAATAACGCTGAAAAGTGGACCAAATTGGTCACCTGTCCATTTAAGTGTTAATCACATGTGAATGACTTCTTTTTATTGGCTCTGCCCTTCAGGGTAGAGACAATCAGACCCTTTATAATCCCAATTGGAAAATAATAAAAACTTAATGTGAAATTACTGGACACATTTTATTACCATTACCCATATACTCAATACCTTTATTGGTATACAATTTTTTATTTTATAACTTCAATTACTCACTACACTCAAGGTGCGTTCACACTTGGTGTTAGGGACTCAAGTGTTGAGTCCCTTAACACCATACTAGTCATTTAAAGACTTAAACTTACTTACCGTGAAGATTTTATACTAACATTCATTTAACATTAAGCTATTGCCCATTTAACATTGATTGCCACTTAAGATGCCACCTAGATTTTCATTTAACGTTGATTTAAATTCAAGTGTGAATGCACCATCATAATGAGAAACTAAATTGGTTTCCAAAACCATTACCCAAATTTATTATCTTAAGGCATTGGCTTCAAATAAAAATAGGGTATACTAATAATATTCATGATGCAAAATCTTCATGAATTTCATCAATGGAACTGCAGAAATTTTCATCTGTCAATAAATGGATGATGGATGGATGATTATGATGGCTCATGGGTCTGCTTGATGAGACTTACCACCTCCATTTTGCAAATCTAACTGCCAATGTTTCCATAATATATGTCCTCCAGAATCAGCAGACCCACTTCTCTTTCACCAAGGAATTAATTGAAGGAACTGCAAACTGGATGATTCTCTGAACAGTTGTGTGTTTGTGTGTGTGTGTGTGTGTTTTTGTTTTTGGGCAGGAATGAAGAGAATGTTTTCTGCCATTGTTTTGCTGATATCAATCACCTGTTTGCCTTCTGGGATTCATCATGAGTTCCTCCTCATTGGGTTATTAATTCATGAACACTCTGCACAACCTGGACAAGCAGAAAACCCTTCTTTTCCTCTAGAACCCAAAAATAAAAATCTAGGGTTGCACACATTTTGCTGACAAATTTGGAAATTGGTTTCTGATTGGCAAATTACCATGCACTCAGACTGTACAGCTTCAATTGATATATGGAGTTTTCTTACCATTTCAGACACTTGATGTCAATCAGTAGCACTCCACAATCTGGTTCCTTTTTGTTGACAACAGAAGGGAAGTTGAATCTATGTATGAGAGAGAGAGAGAGAGAGAGAGAGAGATGTGGGCATTGGGTTGGCCATTCTGTAATCTGGATTGACTGCTGAGATGGAATTCAGCCCAATCTTTTAACAAAAGACTCTGCCACAACTGCAAATGATCTCATGTGTTGTAGGGTCTCCTCATGTGTTTGTTGTCCGGGAAATGGCTTTATTTGGTAGGAAAACAGATCACAACAAAGTACACTGGGAATCTATGAGCTTCCAATATACCTTGTCTGCTTAAGAAGACCTTGATCACTTCAGGAAGACAAAGATTGAGCTGAAAGAGAGCAAACTACAATGAGGAAGTTTTTCAATACCAGGGTATGGTTTCTCCACACAAAACCCAACTAGGTAGATCTGTCTGTCATCAGCTATGTATGTATCCACACTAATCTGGAGAACTTTCAAAATTTGAGATTATGTGAAAATCTCAGCAATTCTGGTGTAAAATTTCAAGAAGATTTCCTTGCTTTACAGCTTGATGTTTTAGGATTTAGGATTCATTTTCTTTGTAAACCCTTTCCAGTTCTGTTGCACATTTTTTTTGTCAACAAAAATTTCAATGGAAAAGATGGTTGCAGTTGTCATTGAGCTCAATTCAGAGGTGTGGTTTCTTCATAGCCGCAAAAAAAAGGTTTACAGAGCTGCAAATTGCGTAAAGGATTTGCCTGATAACAATGGGTTTTTTATTTCACTAGTATTTTATCCAGGACAAAAGAACCTCAATGTGCTGTGGCAGGCACATTTTAGGTATTCAATTTTGCTTACATCTCAGTGGGAACTTGAGTGTGTGCAGTGGTGCAGGGCCATCAGTGTTGTCCCAGAAACAAAACACTTTGAGCCCTTGCCCAACCCTCCACCACCAAAGCCAATTCCTGTTCAATGGGGTCCCTTGATTCCAGTGGGAATGGACAAGCTTTCTATAGTGGATGAGGTTATGCTCTGCAAAGAAAATCTTGGACTACTACTACTACTTTTGGAGAAATCAATGCAACTGGAAAATTTGAAATAAATTTGTAACAAGAGTTCTTCAATTAAAATCAGGCTTTATTCAAAAGAGCACAAAGGAAAAAAAAATTAAAAAATCCTGATGAAATCAAGTGATTTGTAAGTAACACAAATCAGAGTGAACAGATTTGCATGATTCTGACTTGGGTTTGAATGCTTGGGGTTTCTTTTGGAATTTCAGTTGGAAACACTGCACCATACTTTCCGCAAGATGGAAGCTAGTCAGCGGCACTTTCATGATGAAAGTGAACTCGTGTTACGACGACAGAAAGTGATGTTGGAAACACTTCAGCTGGACAATATGATGACCCAAGACAAGATTGATCTTTTCTACCCTGAGGTTCATAGAAACAATATTCTCCCTTCTCCTGCAAAAATCATCTAGATGAACCTCCTCCGTGACACTTTGGAGAAGGATGTGCCTCATTGTTCTATTACCAGCCTTGGTTGATGATTGTAGGACCATCCATCACCTCTCACATCTAACTAAAGAGCTGGAAGAATGTCCCTGCAAATTCATCAGAATAAGGGTTTAAAAGCATCACAATATTTTTACCTTGTTCAAGAATTCTGTAGTGGGTGTGGAGGGAAACAGGACTATGCTGAGGAGATGAAGAGATTGAATGCTGAGTGTGCAATGTGGATAGATAAAATTGATGCAGAAACCAAAAGGGTGGAGGAGCTAGAGCACGCAATTGCAACATTGTATGCTGATGAATATAGCTCCAAAAAAGCTATGGGTGGTGTTCATGCAGCAAGTGAGCACAACCGTGCTACTCAAATCCACATTCACATCCTCGAAAACCGAGTGCACAAGGTAATCATCATCATCATCTTCTCAAAGGGAGATATTTTTCAAAAACCACTATGTAGCTAGCTCTGTTATACAAAGTTGACATGATCTGTGATCTTTCTTTCTGGCCTGTGGTACAGTTTCTTTGATTCTTCAAAGTGGGTCTGCAAAATTGCAGGCAATGGTAGACCTTACTACTATTCAATGGCACAACAAAAAGATGCAAGATGAGATGCAGTCCTTGCGAGTTGAGCATGCTTTGTTTGAGGAGCTTCACAATAAGATGGAAATTGAACTTCTAGAAAAAGGGGAGGAGATACAAAAAATCATCGATGGGAGCTATGAATTGTTTGAAGAACGACATGATTATCAGAAGCTGATTTCAGGTTCTTCTCCTCCAAAAGTTCCCTTCTTTGATCAATTTTTCCAACACTTCCTATCAATTAACAAACTATTGAATTCACGTTCAAAATATGATAGAAACATGATAAAGAAAAAAAACCAGACCTGTCAATGGATCAAGGAGCTTGCTAATTTATGTTGATGTAGGCACATCCCATATACTCGGGTTGCATTTGGTGAAAGGTATTCAATGCAAGCAAATCCTTGATAGATGTGTACTTGACTTTCTCTGTTAGTTGGGCTTGGTGCATCAGAGATATTGACAATGATGGAGGAAGGAGATGCATATGAGAATTGGCGTACGTATGGGACATGGAAAGACATGGATGGACGACCACTTGCTGAAACTGCTCTTGCAAGTGATAAGGAACGTGAGGATAGAATGAAACAGAAACGTCCTACGCTCCCGCTCACTAATGTAAGCTTCCCCACATTGCATTACATATCCCCTTGAATGTGAAGTTCATGGGATGTAGAAAAATGCCCATCAAAAGACAAAAAGTCGACATTCATATTTTTGAGAATGTGAAGGTCAAGGGATGTAGAAAATACCCATGTCCAAAAGTCAAGATTGTCTCTCTTGTCAAACTTGTCATAAGATTTGCATGTACTAAGGAAGGGTGTTTCTCGTATAAGATCAGTAACATCAGATCAGTGATGTGGATACCCATGGTGTGACATGATTGTATTTACTGCAGGACATGGATTTGAAGAAGATGTTTGTGATTGAAGGCACAGAGGCCAGGGAGAAATTCATTTCAAAACCGCACACAAAGAGATATGAGAGACTAATCGAGGTTAAGGCTTTCACCCTCACTCAGAACAATCTGGATTTGGAACAAGAGATGGTTGATGAGGTTTTGCCTGCATTGGTTCATGCACGAGAGTATCATGCTCAACTTGTCCGTGACGTCCAAGACCTTAATGCTGTAAATCTCTTCTCCTCAGTCCTCTTGACACAAAATCTACACATTTCTCCACAGCTTGAACATTCAATGCACCAGTGAATAATGCTTTGGGAGAAAAACACCTTGACATCATCTATGATCTTCTTTGAGATACGTATGTAAAGAGCACTAGAGTATAAGTTCACATAAGGACACATTTACTTACATTGAAATAGGTCACATTTTGAGCTCTACAACAGTGCCCACATCTCATGTATCTCTCATGTTCTGATAAACATTTTTGCAACATTTTTGCTGGTCTCAAATTACTGAAACTACACATGGATTCTGGACCAAATCTTTGGAGACTGAAAGTGCTTTCTTGCTAATAATAAATGTACAGCAAATAGAGGATGCCATGCGATACAAGTTGGGGAGGTTTTTGGATGGGGACGACTTTGAAGATGTCAAAAATGACTTCCTAGATATCATTCGAGCTCTTAAGCGCCAAATTTTTCAAGTTTTCAAAGAAGCTGGTATATGGATTGCAAACCCATTTTCTAATTACCATGGTTTCAATCTAACTTTATGAATTTTCTTGTGTTCCAGTGAAATCAGTTAAATGCTTTAAATCAATGGATTAGAGCCTGATCATATTGAGTCCTGGGAATTTCAATGAGGGACAAACTAGGCCTCTAGGTTCCTCATGATTTATACTGAAACAAAGGTTTGGGATCAACAGGATGCACCAACTGGGATCCAGATGTGGTGCACGGGGTTGATGAGGGCGTAGATGTTGCAGATGAGTCGATGGAGATGGCTATTTCTAGATTGTTCATAAAAACAGAAGAGTTCATCACAGAGATGTCTGTTCCTCTTGAGTTTGGCCCTGTAACAAAAGATGAGTCGACACCAACACATGAAAAAATGTACATTGGATGACAAAGCATTTTTATCATGTGAACTCATCATAATTTAGATGCTGCCATCCACCAAAATAGCTTCGACCAAATTTGGATTCCATGGTAAGCTTGGTTGCATATGGACATGACAACTGAGTACTTAAGACGTGAAAAAAAATCAAGGTATCAAATCAATGCAAAAAGCATGAAGTCTTTTGCAGATCTACTTCACTTTGTGCTCCTTCCAGCACGTTCTTGCAGCTCACTGACAAAATCATCCACCCAGTCAAGGACTTTGGTGTGTCCAATGTTTCAGTAGTTGAAGTTCACAATGTGGATTAGTTGTCCAGTAGATGGTAATAGAGTATTATGGTGATCCTTTCAGCAACGTCCAGTTACCAGTACAGAAAACCTAAATAAGAAAAGACAGAGATTCTTTGCCCTTGAACCTCAGCCCTGTTGACAGCTTCTCCCTTTTTTGAAGAACCTGCTGAATTATACCATCTAAGATCCTGCTCACATTTCTCATCAATATGTCAATGGTGTGTCAAAGCAACATAATTCTAAACACAACACCTGCAGAACCACCTGCAAGAGCACATTTCATCAGAGGTAGGATTCCAACACAGAACTGGCAATGATCACTCACTTCCAGTGGCAGCTATATTCATCATACAGAAAATTTCAGCAGACGAATAAATTGAAGACATCAATTCTGGCTAGTCATCCTCAATTCATCTTTCATGAGACACTGCACATTACTAATCCATGCACAACCTCCAGAAGTCATCCAACAGTTGCTGTTCCCACCACAAGCCTAATGGAAAAAGACACTTTGAAGAAAATAAATACATCTAAGAGACTGGAGAAAAAACTGCTCAATAGCACTTTGAAGGTAACCATTAACTTATATCAGATCCAGCCAAACCAAAACAGACACAACAATAAATGAGTAATGTCATAGCCTTGTGACTGCCAATTTGAAGAAAAGAAAAAAGACAGAATCTTCAAAATTGTTGTTCACTGAGGAATTTCCCCTGTAGGATTGTGACAATCTTAGACAGCCTTTACCTCACCTCAATGGCATACAGTAAGTACAAAATACAATGGATGGGTATCAGGTCAGCAAACACGTAAAAGAGCAAGAGGGTCAGTACTGGAAATGAAATTCACTTGCTTTACAAAGTCATCAGGACTCATGTTTTGAATCCCAATGGATATTCTCCAAGCACAAGGCATCACTATCTTCAGTCAAGGGCATGATATTCGTACAGTTGTAAGAGATCTCCACCAAACTAATATATACAACCTATGCGTGGATTACCTCATTATGTGACAAGATGTTGCCTGGATCTTTGCCAGTTCAGTTTCTGCTAACAATGAAAGGATTCCTCCACACCTCCAGCACCAGAGAATGCAGTAAAACCTACAAGACACTGTAAGCCCTGATTACAGATAGATTGAACTATGAACCATTCTCTTGAAAGAATTTGTTGATCAAAGCTGCAAAGAGGGCATCTCTCTTCTCTGCCCGGGCTTCCTCTCTGACCCGTCTCATTTCTTCATGTTCCCTCCAAGCATGTTCCTGTGCCCTGCGCTGTTGTTCAAGCTTTTCCATTGATTCTTTCCATTCTAGCTCTCTGAATAATCGTTCCTGTTGCCTCTTTTGAGCAGCATAGCGCCATTGCTCCTGAATCTTTTGTTGATGCTGAAAGAAGTCATCTAATACCTCTTTCATGCTACTGGCTCGGCACCTGTCTGCAGTCTGCCTCTGCTTCTCCTTGTCCGATTTCCGCTTTTTCCTCCTCACAGCCCGCTCATCTTCACTATCCTCCTCATCATTGTACTCCTCATCATTATCCTCATCTGAGAACTTCCCTTGCTTTGATCTCTTCCTGAAGCCTGTTTCTGACTCAAGCATCAGCCTGTCCATGTTCTTGGCTCGCTCCTTGAAAATTCCATCAAGCTCTTCAAAGAAAGGGCATTGTCTGCCATTGTCAGGTTCAGATGTCTCTTTTCCCTGCAAATGGACATTCCATTCACTCAAAAAAAACCATCTGCTTGGAGAGGCATACTTATCATGCGCTGCAGGTGTTTCTTCTCAAGTGGACCAGAAAAACTCTTACAGCACTCCCAGAGATAGTCCATTCAACAAATACACAAACACGTTAAAAAAAACCACCCATATCATAGGACCCACCAGACAGGACAGAGAAATATTTACCTTGTAGCGATTGACCAGATTCTTCCACTTGCATTTGCATTGGTCAGCACTGCGACGGAACCCCTTCTCCTTCATCTTCCCAGCAATGAGCTCCCACAGAGTCTTGTTGCGCTTAGTCTGTGTGAAGTCCTTCTCGAGTTCTGCCCTGATGGCAATGAACTCCTTGGTCTCATGGTATCCCCATTGCGGGATGCGATCATCTTTCTTGCGGCTCTGTCCTGGGGCCAGTGCATCATCTAACCCCACTTCCTGAGGCTCTTGGAGAGGCATACTTGTCATGATGGTCAGATTGTCCCCCATCAACCCTGGAGGCGGTGGTGGCCTACTCGTGTACGCCATATGCACAGCAATACCTCAAACCACGACCAAGAAAACACTTAACCGTAACCTTCCTGAATCTCCCTTTCTGTCCCTATTCTCTTCCTTACTGCACTCAACCAATCCCCTTGCTTCTCACACTCCCGGACCCCTCCCTTTGAACGTTCTGGATAACTCCTCGCCTGCGAGCCGTGCTTATTGACAAGAAAAGAACTCCCTCCCCTGGATTCACTGCTCCATATCTTGAGCCAAAAATCTCACTAGGGTTTCCAAACTCCTGGAACCCTAACAAACTTGGCGAGAAAAGAACCTCTCCCCCGTCTTCGCTGCTCGAAATCTCGAGCCAAGAATCTCACTGGCGTTTCCAAACTGGTGAGAGTTGCATATTAAAGTAGGAAGAATACCACCAAACTATGAGAAACAGAAGACGTCAACAATTCCCTTCCTTCTTGGGAACCAAAGAAAAAAGACACATGTTCTACTACGGGTTGAAGCTGTTGTTCCTCCTTGGTTGCTTCACTCCTGATGCATGATCCTCTTAGCAGTATGCGTCTCAACATCGGCGGCAGAAAGACTAACGTTGCCAGTAGAAAGAACTACGCAGCAATAGCGTTGAAAATTAAACTAATTCCGATGCTTTCTCTGGCGTACAAAAAGACTTCGCAGCGTCTTCCTGTCTCCTCCGATTTGCAGTTACAAAACCTCCAGCAAGATGTTATAGTGACCGCACTCCTCAACACATTTGCAACACAAACACAAACACAAATCCACGAGACGAGACGCGAGGTGCGAGCGAGCGTGCGAGCACGAAGCAGATTAACGAGGCGAGAGAGATGGCAACGGCCACAGCGAGACGACAAACCCTATCTCGATTAGGGTTTGGAGGATTCTCGACTGGTGAGATTTTGCCCTAATTCCTTCCAGCCCTGTTTTTTTTACTGGCGATATTTCGCCAAAAACAGAAAATAAAAATTCACAACGCGAAAATGAAGTGACATTTGTGATTTTCAATCGAAATAATTCGTAAAAAAATCTCCAGAATTTCTAAACTTGGTTCAAGTTGGTAGACAAAAATAAAGAAGGATGTTTTATTTTTATTTTATTTTTTTCATATCTTGTTTAGGGTTTCTTTCCTTTTTTTGCATTTTTTTACTATAATCATCCACAACAGGATCTAGCCAAATTTGGCTACAGGTCAGACAGGGAAAGTGGAATATTTTTTGGAAATTTCTAACTTATGCCAACTTTGGGCCATTTTTTCAAAAACAAAACTCCTTTGTATGAGTTGCAAACCACAAACCCCAACCCAACCTTTTTTTGGGTCACCAAGAATCAAAATTTTGCCACCAAAAAATGATGATTTTATTATAGCCAAAAACATTGCTATATATTCCTTATGGATGATAGCCACTTCCTTTGGCTACATCACAAAATTGACCCCCAAAGGAGGAAAAAGAAAAAACATTAATTCCATCCCTTGTTTTCTCAATCTTGTAAAGGCCCGAGCCCTAAAATAAAATTGCCTTGATCCACTAATTAATTTCTAAGAGTGTCAGTCAAAAAAAAAAAAAAAAACTAAGAATAATTTGTGGAAATTTTTAAAAATTGAACCCAGTTTGAAACTCAAGATAAGTCCAAAACTTATTTTTGGACTTAGCATACTTAGAAAATATTGTCGAAATTTGAAATTTTCAGTGATAAATTGGTATATGGGGGATTTTTTGGGAATCCTTCGTATTGGTCATCCATGTACCATTTCAAATACAATTTCAGAAATAATTATCTCATTTCATTTTCAAGCCTAACTATTTCATTTCATTCTTAATTAACTACTTCCTTTTCCTATTAACTTTCTTAATAAGTATCTCTCACCTTTCCTAATAACTCCCTCTATTTTAATAACTATCTCACTCTTTTTTCCATATATAAGAATATAACTAAAGGGTAGTTATAAAGACATATTAAACACACATTAACATGTATCTTTTCGTGTGCATTAAATTTATATTAAATCAAATTAAATTTTACATTGACATAACTAATGATGAATTATTGAAAATTATATGGAAACATAAGAGAAAAAAATAGTCGATCATCTCTAGTAGTGTGTAGCAATGTGAAGCCCAAGTGATGAAATATTGAAAACCATATATGAAAACATAAGGGTAAGAAAAAAAAAATTTTGATCATCATTGGTAGTTTGCAACAACACAATAAAATTTGACATAAACAATGATGAATTATTAAAAACCATATGAAAACATAAATAAATAAAAGTTCATTATCTTGGTAGTGCATAGCAATGCAAAGCTCAAATATTCATATTGCGGCTACCAAATCCATGTTTTTCTCTCTTTTTTTCAAATTTGTTGACCAGCCAAATGTGATGACCTTAAGATTTTAGGTTTTGAAATGTGATGACTTGAGCTTATTTTTTCCAAAAAAATCTTTTGTACACTTTGTAGCTTCAGTTTTTTTCTTACCAAGTTGTGAAAACTTGCCCCAATAAAAACATTGCATTGAACCCCTTTTTTCGCAAAAAAATAAAAATAAAAAAATGTTTTGGCAAGATTTGTATCATTCAGTATGTTATGAAATATTAAAAT
>Ga0209208_10012432_pt1 | contig 10777 bp, 9 predicted proteins | sample S1TSphfallax_3_FD_187694 | JGI IMG/M metagenome (GOLD analysis project Ga0209208, IMG submission 187694) | Host-associated microbial communities from peat moss isolated from Minnesota, USA - S1T2_Fd - Sphagnum fallax MG (SPAdes) (version 2) | ecosystem: Host-associated > Plants > Peat moss >... | reverse complement strand
AAATAAGATAACTTTTAAACCTTTTTTGTTAGATTCATGACTAAATTATTTGTGTGTGGTGTCATGCATCAAAATGTTTTGTTCTCCAAAACCAACTTCACCTTGTGGAACAAGGAGCTAATCAAGTATTAGGTCATCATGTAAAAGCTCTCCCCCCTTGCCCCCTCCTCCCTCAATATGGCAAGCTCAAACCAGGGTTTGGGTGGTTATTATAAATTGGAACAAACACATGATGATTATCAATGTAGTTCTTATGATTCATAATCATAGTTCTCAAAAAATCAATGACCTAGTTATGGTGTATAAGCACAATTCTCAAATTTGTTTTTGAAAAAAATTCAAATAACTGAAAATGAAATTGCCATTTCTGTCATGAAAATCACCAATTCTTTAAGGCTTTTGAAATAGCTAGGACTAGGTGGTTCTTTATTAATTCAAATAACTGCACAACATTGGTTCGAGCAAGTGTTTGCCAAATATACTAAAAATTTCAAATATCAACATGCATAATTGCCCATACATTTATAAAACCATATCCTGATTTTGGTCAGTTTTTCACATCCAGTGATATTGGTACTTGGCATAATGTTTATGTGTAAATAACCTGACATGTGTATGTGTATCCATCCTTAATGACCACTTCACATATGCATATTTGATGCAAAACTTGTATAGGCTCCTAAACATGTACATCTTATTGGATATGCACATGCATATGCATATATCTAGTATCTATGGTTTAGGGTTTCTCAGGTTTTTTCATTATGAACATCAAGATTTCTATTACATCAGACTTTGTTAATTTGACAAAGAGGATTTTCATTGCCCTTAAGCAACCAAGAACTTTTGAGCTTTGCATTTCATGTGAGAGGGAGAAGGACTTGAAGTTTGCATTTAAATATGGAGTTTGAGATTCAAGAAAATTTGAGCTTTTTGAGAAGTTTGAAGTTTGAGCCTTGAGAGAGATTTGAGGTCTAAGCTTTGCACAATGGCTAAAGAAAACAACACCTTTGAAATTGTCGATAGGTTGGCGAACCACTTGCATTTGAATGTGTAAACTCAAAAATGATCAATAGCATATTAAACATAGAGTGTGTGTTTGCAACCTAGCAACTAGATGGAATTTGAAGCAGCAATGTAGCTTGTAACTACCCTAGCTTAGGGTCAATTTCCACATTGACAAAAACAAATAATTTTTTTTTAAGAAATGGAAATTGTTTAAATTTTTTGAAATTATATATAATTCCATCATCTACTATAATATTTTGATATGAGTAGTGAAATTATTCAAAATGTCAACTTCATATTTTCACAAATTTCATTTCACTATTTTGAGGATTATTTAATGATGAAACTGACCTTAGGGTAAGGTATACAAGTTCAAGGTGGGTTTTGAAAATCACACAATCAAGCTAAAGCATCTTTGGTTAATAACAACTATGATTTGATCAAATAAGTAAAATATTTCAATGAGTTGCGTGGAAAACTATTCAAGTTTCACATGTATTCAAAAATTCCTAGTCAGCTTAAGTTTTTGCGTTTCTTTTTAGCAACCAATGATTGCATGTTTCTTTTAAATTTCTTGTCATTCTAAGCAACCTTGATTTATAGGAGCTAAATATAGGCAAAGCTTTGCAAAGGTTTTTGTGTGGGGTTAATTGGGATGATTTTCAATAGGGTGTGTGTAGGGCAAGAAACTAGTGTTGCATTGGGCAAAGTTTTAAAAAGAATTATGGTTTAACTTCCCTCCAAGTTATTTCATTTTTGGAATGTCCAGTCTCTCAATCTAGATTTTAATATGTGTAACCTTTCCATGCCTTCATAGTTAGTTTGATTTTCAAAACTGACAAAAAATTTATATCAATTGAAGGGAAAAAAATTGAACTTGAATCCATATTGTTGACAAATATATTGCTGAAATCTTTTATGCATACCTCTCTCTTAATTTTAAAAATATATATATGACTTATTTGTATCCTAAGATGAGCCTTAAAAATGTGATATCCAGCCAACACTGGTTCAACAACACTCAAAAAATAGAAATCTTCCACTCATGAAGTTTCCCCAAAGAAAAAGAACTGATCATCATAGTTCACACCAATAGGAAGTACCACTCTTGAACAGTTATTAGAAATAGGACACCCCCCACCCTGCCCCCAAATGGTATATAATCACAGTTCCGGAACAATTGCATGAACAAACCGCTGGTTCCTTTCATGAAAACCATTGGTTCCCTTTCATGAAAACCGTTGGTTCTTTTTGGTTCCGATTTCTTTTCACAGAACAAACTGGAGCAATTTAAGGGTTCTCTGACTCTGAAAATATTTCCAAAAAAAAAGAGAAAAAATTCCTGGAACCTGGCACAGTTCAGTTCAGTCCAGTTCTGTAAAAATTCAAATAACCACACAGCACTGAGAAAGTCACAGCTGATGATGAACATCATTTCTCAAACCCCCCAAATGAAAAAAAATCACATCATGCAGCAGCAGCAGCAGCAGTTCTTAGTCAAAATCCAAAGTAACTGTGAATTTGTGTGTGGGTTGGTTGTTGATATGGTTTTGGTACTCTATTGTGTGTGGTTGTTGTTATTGTTTTTTTGGTACTCTCTTTTGTGTGTTGATGTTGTTGCTGCTAATGGGTGATGGTCCATGGATGTTGTTGTTGTGTGTGGGTGGTGTGGCTAGATAGCTGTTGCTGCAAGAGAAATATATATATATATATATTTATATATATATGTCTGTATTCTAACATTATTATTATTATTAGTTTTGCATTAAAACCTCTTGAGATTCTCCAATCTCTCGCAGTACACGCACCAGTGTCGCTTACTGTGCACCATGGCCCACCACCCACATAGTACTCCCAAGGAAGGAAGGAAAGAAGTACTGTGCTGTTGGTAGCTTCATCAACACACACACACTTCAAAGAGGGGAAGAGAAAGAAACAAAGAAAGAGAAAGAGACAGAGACAGAAAGAAACAGAGGGAACAAAAGAGTGGAGAGTCGGAGAGAGAATGAGTCTGGAGAGGGCTCAGAGAGAGGTGAGTGTCGAGAGAGAGAGAGAGAGAGAGAGAGAGAGAAGACTGATGATCTTCAAGCTGAAATCTTTTGGTTTTGGGTTTTGTTTGCAGTGACAAAAAGCCCATAACATTTTGTTGCACACCCATTTTGCCTGAAATCCTCGTCCACGAGTGTCCAATTTGTTCTTGCTCTTGTTGTTGTTCTTCAGCTTCACCTGCATCATCATGCTGCTGCTGCAGCAGCAGCAGGCTGTTGCTGTTGCTGGGCAGGTGGTGGTTGTAACTTGGTGTATGTATGTAGCTGGTGCCGGTGATCATGGTGGTACTGTAGCTGCTGCGTATTATCCTCATCGCTGCACGGCATCGTTAGATTTTGGAGCTTGCTGCACAAAAGCAGCTGTTTTAGTAGTAGTAATAATCCACACAGCAGCTGCTACTGTTGCTGCTGCTTCCGCTTGCGTTGGTGTGCAGGCCCATGATGCAGCTGATTGAGGTAGCTGCTCATGGTGTAGTCAGTAAGTAAGGAAGGGATGAGGAGGGGGAGAAGAGAAGCTGGACTAGAGAACTGTTTCGAAGAAAGTTCTTTTGTGGTTACAAGTGCAAGAGCTTCTTCGACGTCGTCGAGTCTCCTCCCTTATCAGCTTTGTTCTCGCTTTGTTTAATGTGAAGAAGAGGAAGAAGAAGAGAGGCGAAGCTAATGATCTCAAGTTCTATACTGCTCATGGGTTTGTTGTTGTGTGCAAATCCCACTCGATTCTGTCACGCGTGGAGAGAGTCGAGGGGTGAGTGAGAAGCAGGAATCGTGTTATAAGTATGTATTCCTTTTGATTCCGATCATCAGAATCTAGATCAAGAGGTGGGCGGGACCTTCTTCCTGCATGAGGCATTTAGACGTTCATTTTGTAGAGAAATTCAGGCAAGCTTGAATATCTTGAGCTTGTGGAGCTTGCATCGAGTCGAAGTATGCAACCAGATTTCAGGTTACGGGACTAGATCAGCAGTAGAGACGAGTTAAATACTCGCGGAGCTGGAGAGCCCCATTTACAACAATCTTCTTCTCCTTCTTCTTCTTAACTCGCTCTGCAACATTCATAGTCGTTACACTAGAGACTGTTTCAGCCTTATAGCCGCACCTTGCGCAGCTGCACGATCGATCGCAGCAGCAAGCTTGGACTGATCCAAGATTCTCAATGCTGTATTTTGTGACACAAGCATTGAAGAACGACGGAGACCAGCTGTTTGTTGGAGCTCATGAGCCGGGGTTCTTCTTTCTTTCGTTCTTTCTTTCTTTCTTTCTTCTCTCCGCAAGTTGGTTGTTGAGCACAAGAACGTCAGCAGCTTTGCAAGGCTGTTAGATTCGGGAGTGGTGCAGCAGCAGCAAGAAGGAAGAATGCGGAGCATGTCCATTCACCAAGAAGCTGATGCAGGTGTTCCGATCACCAACCGTGGAAGCAGTAGCTGTAGCTTACAGTATGCAGGTAACTGCTGCACAGGCTCAGCAGCTGTGAGCTGCTTCGATGCTGTAGATCATACAATCCGGCAGCGCAGCAGCAGCAGCTCCCTTCCCGCAAGTCACAACTCATCGTATGAACGAGCATCCAGCAGCACTGGATCCGACAACAACAACAATAACAAAGAAGCGAACGTGGAGAGCTTCGCAGCTTTCCAGGCGCTGACTATCATGTCGCCTGGAGGCTTGCAAGGCATGGCGACATGGGGCAGGCCGCGCAGCTCGGTCGACAGCTTTGGCGCAGGCGGATACGACATGAACTCATGTGCCGAAATTAAGCTTTCCTGCAGCGATGAGGAGAACTGCGTGCCGGAACATGCCGCGGTCTGCAGCTTGGACGACGACGACGATGCAGCTCATATCAAAAACTCCACGAACGAGGAAGAGGAGGAGGAGGAGGAATCGGAGTTGAATTCCAAAGAAGATCATGGCGACGGGGGCGTGCAATCCAAGCTATGTCCTCGAGGTCACTGGCGTCCTGCCGAGGACGAGAAGCTCCGCGAGCTTGTATCACACTATGGTCCACAGAACTGGAACCTCATTGCCGAGAAGCTCCAAGGCCGATCAGGTACACAGCTCCATCATCATCATCATCATCATCATCTTCTTCTTCTTCTTCTTCTTCTTCTTCCTTATGCGTACGGCATGGGTCGTTGCTGGTCGGCGGGTGCAAGGGGGGTAATTCTTTTGTGCTTGCTTGCTGCAGGCAAGAGCTGTAGACTGCGATGGTTCAATCAACTAGACCCGCGGATCAACCGTCGGCCATTTACAGAAGAAGAAGAGGAACGATTGCTAGCAGCGCACCGCTTTCACGGCAACAAATGGGCCATGATCGCTCGCTTGTTTCCTGGTCGCACGGATAACGCCGTCAAGAATCACTGGCATGTAGTCATGGCGCGCAAGTTCCGAGAGCGCTCTCGTGCCTACGGTCGTCGTCACAGCAGCAAAACTCCTCAACAGCAGCAGCAGCAGCTAGTATCATCCTGTCGCTCCTCCAGACCTCATGCAGGCAAACGCAGCAGCAACAGCAGCAGCAGCAGCAGCAGCCTGATCATCAACTCTAGCGTCGGAGTCGACGCAGATCAGCTGCCTTTCTCCATGAGAAGTACATCGTTCTCGACGCTCCCGCTTTCCAAGGTACCTCGGCTCTCGTCCTCCTCCGACTCCCGCGACGTCGATCTCCGAGGCGCGGGCGGCTATGGCGCCGCCCCTACTTATAGCTCCTTGCAGCTGAGATCCCAGCACGTTGACAATGCGATCATTCTAGCTGCTGGTACTTGCAATCAGCTCTTCCTGTTGCTGCAAACACTTCGTCCTCTGTTGCTGTCTACAATGTTGTCTGCTTGAGCACGTTGTCTTTTCTCCGGCCCAAGTTGCTTCCGTTCCTCACGTCTCCCACATTCTTTTTGCTAATTTCAGCTAATTCTGACTTACCATGGATTTGAACATGTGCTTGGAGTAGCAGCAGCAGCGTCTTCCAGATCGTCAGCTTTCCAGCTACCAGCAACAAAGCTGCTGCAAGACGAGGAGATTATGCTCCACCTGCAACACACAGCAGCAGCTATGCAGGATCATCACTCGAGCTCCGTTCCAAGAGGCCACCAATTGTATGCTGCAGCGCCTCCCGACGATCATCACTACTACTGCACGTCGTACCCATCTCTTCACCAACTCAACCAAAGTCGAGTACTGGACCAGCTTGCAGGAGGACTCCACTCTAGTCGACTGGACCTTAATGCAACAGCTTGCATACATGATGATGAGGCTACAGCAAGTCGAGCGTCTTCATCAGGCACAGGAGGAGCAGCTAGCTCCTTGAATCATCATCCTAGTATTCGCGCATACATCAACCAGAAGCAGCAGCAGCAGCTCCTCCATGAACAACGAACCTGCAGCAGCAGCAAAGATGCTACTTGTTTAAGACTCATGGGTGCTGCTACTTCTGCTCCTGTTGCTGCTGCTGCTGCGACCTCTTCATCGTCATCTTCAACATGGGCAGCTACTAGTGCAGCAGCAAAACTACACTCGGATCAAATGCAGCAGCAGCAGCAGCAACAGCAACAAAGTTCTGAAAAACTGCACATTTTTCATAATATTGCAGCTCATCAAGAAAAAATTGCTGCTGCAACACAAGCAGGTCCTGCTGCTGCTGCTGCTGCAGCACCAGCACCAGCTGTGGATCAGACAGGCACTCCATTCATTGATTTCCTTGGAGTGGGAGCATAAGAAAAGTATTTCATCATCAGCTCAGCACAGCATGGATTCAGATTTAAATCAGTGCAATGTCTGAATTCAAGGAATAAGCTTATTCAGATCAAAATCAGTTGCATCTGAATTGAATGAATAGGCTTATTATTATATTCGCTGTTGGTGTTGTTAACAAACAGAGAAGAAAAGAAAAGTACTGCAAAACCACACCCAACTTTTCCAAATTCACTCATGATCACTTCGAAGCTCAAGAGACAACTTCCCATGATGTTCAAAGCATCAAAGGTCCTGATCTAGGACCTCCAATTCCCTCCTCTTCTCTTTTTTTTTTTGGGGTTGTCTCTCTCTCTCTCTCATATTCATCCCCCCCAAGCGTAACAACAATGTACATTGGAGATTCTCAACTTTAGCCATGGAGAGTAGTAGTAGCAACCCAAACCTTTGAAGAGCTTTCTTTTGTCTTTATATATTACTAATGTTTTTACAACCATCTCATGTGCTCTGCTCAGGAAAAAAAGGAAAATAACTTGAGTGTTTCTTACATGAAGCAGTTACAGCTGCCATTTCTCATCTGTTTGTTACTGGGAGAGGACCTGGGGGACAAATGCTGATGTGAGTAAAGATCAAATCTATCTGCAATTTATCTCATGATGAGTAGTAGTAGCTCAAAATCAAATTGCAAGGTCAATTCAACCTTGCAATTTACCTTCCAATTTGATGTCATGAGTTTTAGCTCAAAATCAAGTACCTGCCAGCTGATGATGATCCAGAGCATACATGAAATTATGTTCAAAACATTATCTAGTTTTAGCATACTATCTAGTTTTGGGTTTTGCAGCATTATGGGTGATGATGAGTGTAACAGCAAGTCTAGCACTGGAATCAGAGAGAGACATAGCTTGATTGAATGAGAGACAGAGAGAGTCTTTTTTAGTTTTGAATATATGGTGCAAAATTTGAAGAACATGGTTGTAGTTGTGATCAATCAAGGCAATCAATCAATCACTGGTGGAGAGATTGGATTATAACCCAGTTCATCAACATCCCAAGTCCTGAGGACTAAGCCTTACTTTGCTTCTAGTCGGGAACTAATTTAAAACTCTGGTCATGATTATGAGCACATTGCAATAAATAATATAAACTTTTTGAGGTTGCTGCATAACTATTATGATCCCTGCAATATATGTAACAATTGGAAGGATCATTATACATACTTTAAAAAATCATGTTGAATTCTAGTACTTCAGATTTTTACTTCAGTTTGCAATTTGCTCTCAAATTTTTTGCTATTTCTTGAGAGTCATAATATGTGTCTGTTTCAGATGAACAGCACATTGATAATCAGATGGGGCTAGGAGAATTTCAAGTTTTATAGCATCAAATTATGCACAACTAGTGAAGCTTATTTGATTGATGTTTTAGAGTGTTCTTGATGGTGGATGTTTAAGGATATCATGTCATATGAGCTCACCCTTTTAGTGTTGTGAGTTGCACCCCCTTGCACTTGATGATAAAATTAGAAATCTAAGCCTGTGTCCAGAGCTGCCCAAGCTTCACTAAGTTCAATCCATTTGAGACCGCATAATTTGCTTATGCAAGTTCTATCTAGTATGTACCAGTCTTAACGTGTTCCTTGGTTTGCAATGTTCAACACTAGGGGTTGAAGTCCTTTTGAGCCAAATCCAAACCAACACCCTTTTGGTGGAACTAGCACAAAAATTGGAGTTTTGACACCTGTCTTTTGTTAGAACCAAAACCAAAATAGTGAAAACCAAATTTTGCACACACATGTAACATGTTCAAGTTCTTTCAAGCAATTTCACCAATATCCTTTATGTGAGTATCTAGAGGTGTTTATTAAAGTCAACATCATGTACTAATTGTTTTTCTGAATCCCCACCCATCAACATGAAAAATGAGACAATATAAAATAAGAGATAAGTTTAGTGCAACGACCTTCATCAATCGTTATAGCCAACCAATCAAGCACAATCATTTTGGGGAGTGTATAGTGTACATGGAATCAAACCTGACTTCCAAAATGCATTTCAAGGTTTTAAAATGTGTCAAAACTTGATCACAAGGTTTTTAAACATTTGTAGAACTAAGTTCAAACCAGTGTTGGCCAGTTATTGAGTTTTGACTCAATTATCAACCCAGTTATTAATAACCTATCAGCCAGTTATTGATTTGTTTGATAACTAACTACATTGATAACCACTTAGGAGTGAATTTTCAAAGTCTACCTAATAACCGACTTCAATGACCTGATTATCCTCAAAGTTGGTTATCAATCTTTAAATACTAATTAATAAATTAATCATTTTGATTATAATCTTTTAAAGTGCGCTATCACTATTGTATAACTGGCTGGGTGACTAGCAATTCTTAGCCTGTTATTTGAAAACTTACCCTTACACTTCACAGATGGTTATTACCCATAAGTCTTCTATAGCCTACCCAAAACCTAATTTTTTTATATTGACATTGGTAACTCATGTGATCCCAAAAAACAATTTAAAAAACTAAACTGCCCATTGATTATTTAAAAAATAAAATAAAAAACTTGCCAACACTAGTACAAACTTGAACTTGAAATAACACCTACCAAAACTCTTTATATGTCAAAACAAGGATTAGGAGTTTTCTTAATTGACCAACACTAATATCAACCAGTGTTGGATGGTTATTAAAAATTGCAGCAAATGCCCCACACTAGTATCAACTCTCTGAAGAACAACAACAACATCATATGCTTTGATTCTGATGTTTTTCAAACACCCAAAACTAACGATCTTTTTAAGAAATATTCAAAGAAACACTCCCACACTAGTATCAAATTTGTGAACATCAATAATGAATGTGATCAATGGACCGCCTGCGATTGATAAGGAGGTTTATTAGTCATTGTTGAAGAGAGAATGTTGACTTATCCCATCTCCTACTGCTACATACAATATGCTACTACTACTACTTTACTTCATGTCCTTTGCTATAGATTATACTAATAATGTTCTCCTGGGTTTTTGTCACGGAATGTGTCACATTGTACCCTGTAACAAAGGATTGACAATGAGTGGTGTCATGGGCAGCACTCTATTTCAAACTAAGTTGTAATGATCCAAAGTTCTCTAATTGGGGTAGGCACTGGTCATATGATATGTCAAACTGTGACCCTTTGATAACTCTCAAAAATTGACAAATGAATAGATTGGTAGTCTTGAATCTTGACTCTTCTTCGAGCTATTCATTTGTGGAAAATGCTGAGAATAATAATATAGGATCATGAGCTTTGTCTCTGTGATCTAGCAGACCTGAACCCAATATTGCTTGCCGAGTATAATAGAGACACAGTCCTTGCAAAGACTGTCATTTTTTCCCCCCACCCATCCCGCCAACCCAAATTGATAGTAAAACTTTGTTGGTCTGCAAAACAACTTTTTAACAGCTGCTGGGTTTTTCTGTCATTGCACAATGTCCCACGTGCCCTGCACTAACTTTACAAACAACAATACATGCATATACGCAAGAGCAATGATGAGTGAAAGGAATTTGAAAACAACAATCAAATTGTTTAACAACACACAGCGCATGTTCATAACCATTCTCAGATTTTGGATATAATCAATGAATCATCCCTGGGTTTAAAGCCCATGTGTTGCAGTCAGTGTTTTCTTTCCTGGCAAAATGTTCCTGTCTTGATATCTTATTTATAGTCAGATTTGGCTAAATCCTCTTCTAGATGATTGCCACTTTGACTACATGAGAAAATCAACAGAAAAACACAGTTCCAAGTTCCACTATATTGGAATATTTGAAGCCGCCAACCATGTGTAGTAGACAATTATAGGATTATGCTTTTGCTTAGGGAAATTATCAGAAGACTAAACTAGTGTTGAGCAATTACCTGATTCGGCAGGTTAGAATTATCAGTTCTGATTTTGATTAGTAAAACCAAATCAGAACTGGGTCTGATTTTTGGAATCATTTTTGGACCCAGAATTGGAACTGGAAGCTTTTTTAGAACTAGAATCGGAACT
>Ga0209208_10012431_pt1 | contig 10777 bp, 8 predicted proteins | sample S1TSphfallax_3_FD_187694 | JGI IMG/M metagenome (GOLD analysis project Ga0209208, IMG submission 187694) | Host-associated microbial communities from peat moss isolated from Minnesota, USA - S1T2_Fd - Sphagnum fallax MG (SPAdes) (version 2) | ecosystem: Host-associated > Plants > Peat moss >... | reverse complement strand
CCTTCCCCCTTATAGTATTCTTTGCGCCTGGCCACAGGGCCAAGACCCAAATGTCATTTTGTCCTAGGACTCCAGCGATTTTGGAGTCTCATAACTTTGTGTGAAGACCTCCAATTGAGGCGAGGTTTGAAGCAAAGTTGTAACTCTCATTAAGAGTTTTTTCCAATAGTATGTGGCACGCCACCTACACACAAGGAAATTGGGGCAATTCTTGACTTTTAGTGGTCGGGAATCAGATTGGCAATTTGTTTCCCGGCCCTTCTTTTGGCCATAGTTTGTGTTTTATGTACCTAAATGGGTCATGCAAGCCCATTTTAAACATTTACGTTCCAAGAGCTTCCCAATGATATAAGGAAATTGCTTGGGAGTCCTAAGAGGGGAGAACAAAGAGGTGGACCCAATGTGAAACATTCCTTGTTCAAATTGTGAATAATATTTCTAATCCAAGCAGTTTCATTGTGGGTTCCATTTAACACCAAATAATTGCAAAGTTGATTTCGACATTCTAAATGACCCAAACACCTTGTCTTGTGGAAAGTAAAGTTGAAATCATTATTGATATTGGTCATCTTGACCTTGCACCAAGAATGACCATCATGTTTTTTGTTCATCCTTTGCATCTGACCATAATGGCGATGTGGATTATTAATTGGTGGGAGTTCAAATAAGACATCCCCATCAAATGTTATTGGAATGTAAGGAACATTTTTGATGTGAAATGTATTGTAGTTGACCTCTTTCAACTTGGAGGTGCATGGGGTGTAAAAGACATTAACTTGAAGCAATCAACTACATTAAAAAAAAGAAAGGCTAAGAATACTAATGACCTTTGGACTAGATTAGAGTAGAACATCATAAACAATTGAATTCAATAGTGAAAAGTTAGAGGGGTGTATAAAGATTGGAATTGTTGCATCTTTGTCAAAAGAATGGCAAAGGCCTATGAATGTGGGTTGGTGATCAAAAGAGACACCATTTGGTTTGTCCTTGACCTAAACACCATGGGTGAGGACATTAGCAACAAAGGTAGTAGTGCCTAATGTGAGGATAATGTTTTAAAGCTCTTGGGGAGGTTTTTGCCAATACCCCTGAATCTACCGACATGGAAATGAAACTTGGTAGATGAACCTAGTAACATTGTTGTCGTCATCAAATGCATTATCTTTGGAAATGTGCATAGTTCAAGGTTGGAATTCAAATGTTGCACATAAGCATTTTTCAATGACATGAGAAACTCCAAGATCAGTACCTAGTATTGTAAGTTTATGTTTCCCCTTAGCATAAAAGGTTTCCATTTCTATAATGTAAACACAACAAATCTTCCAAGAGGGGAGAACAAAGAACCACATAAATAGTCTATTTTTAATGAGGGGTACAATTAAAGTAGGAGGACATAGTAGAGAATAATAAAAAATAGATGTAAAAAGAAAAAACCAAGGAAGAAGATAAAAACATTTATTTTAGAATGGACCTTGGTAGAAGTGAAAGAAGTGATAGCAACTAGAAAAAGAGAATGGCCAAAGGACGCATAATTAAACAAAAGGAATGGAATCTATAAGAAGACTGTATTGGGGGTAAGGTTGACAGTTGAAGACAATTTTGATGTGAACAATAACAAAATGTAAGAGTAATGAATGTCAATGATGGTTTTGAGAGGGGAACCATAATCCCCCTTGGATTCTATCATCTGCCACAAATGAATATTTTTTAACTGAATATGCGATCCATGAGATTTGATTTGCACAACTAGTTATAATGACTAGATACATTGATATGCAAAGGAACAAAAAATTCATTGGATAATAATTAATTATAAAATACATGAGAAAAAAATGAAGATATACTGGAACGAACACACAAACGTCATAAAAAAATTAAAACCTATGATTATGTGACACACCCCTTGTCGTAACCTTAGCCTTGGGCTTGTGATCAAGGCAAGGGCTTACAAAGGTACGGGCCAAGAATGAAGCCTAGGAGTCACATTTCATGCTCCTGAAAGTGTGGGAGAGTGTGAGGGAATGAACCTCCACACTTCCAAGTGAGCTTTCACTTTGGGGGTTGGAGTCCCAATGGATTCCCAAATTTTTAGAAAGTGATTGTAGGGGTCAAAATCCATTGGATTGAAGAATTCATTATATCATTAGAAAGCTCTTGGAATTTAAAGGTCTAAAATGGGTTCGCATGACCCATTTGGGTACTTAAAACACAAACTATGGCCAAAAGAAGGGCCGGGAATCAAATTGTCAATTTGATTTCCGACCATTTAAATTTAGGAATCGCCCAGATTTCCTTGCATGCATGTGACATACTACATACCGTTGAAAAGTTCTTAACAAGGGTTACAACTTTGCTTTAAACCTCACTTCAATTGGAGGTTTTTCACACAAAGTTATGGGATTCCAAAGTTGTGGAAGTTTTAATTTTGGGAATTTCGCAACTCCCAAAATGACATTTGGGTGTTGGCCCCATGGCCAGGCACATAGAATATTATAAGGGGGAAGGTGATGGCTTCCCTTAAGTTAAGGCCGTGGCGAGTCTTGTGAGTCCATGTTTGCCCGTGGCTTGTTCGTGCACCAAAGGTGTTCTAGCTATGCACCAACCAACTTGTTGTTTAATTTGTGTAGGTCTGTGTGAATAATTGACTTGCCTGATAATATTCTTAGTACCCATCTTAAAGCTCTAGCACGCCCCTCTACCCCAAGATTGTTATGAGTTAGGGAACGCACCCAAACTTCTTCTCCTTTTGTTGTCTTCACCTTAGGACTCGCAATTGAATCCATTAAGGAGCTTGAACATGCGTCATTTTCTATGATCATTATTATAACAAGGCCTTGGTAATAACTTTTTAAGAATTTTGAATTTACACACTTGGACATGAACATGCCCGTCATTGATTGAAGGGCAAGCTCATCCTTAGATGGTACCACTATGAATGTCACACCTTTATTTTCTTGGACCCATTCAACTTTGAGAAATCATAGGAAACATTTAAATGAACATTTTGATAATTTTTTTTGGAATACATTTATTAGGTTCCATAGATTTGAAATCTTAATAATATCAATAATATTGTGTATTTTGATGTTCCTAATCATTGCATTTAAAAAAAGTTTCAAGAATGTAACATTTGTTTTTTCCTTGAACTTTTTGTTCATGAACAAAAATTTGGAACATGATTTATGAATTTTTGTTTAAGGTATTTTGGAAATGATTTTATATTTTGTTTTATTTGGTAATTAACTTATTAACTATGATTTAGTTATGGATTTCCAAAGTTGAGGCTATCAATTTTTAAGGGGCCATTTTGATTAAGAATAAAAAATTTAAAAATTTTCCAATTTTCAAAATTCCCAAATAAAATTCAAGCCATATATTAGAGCATGTAATTGATAAATATGAGAAAATAATAATTTATAATTGTGAAAACATTTAATGAAAACGGCCAAAAATATGATTTGGTTGTTTTTGGTTCTTGAACCATTCCTTGAGGTGGTTCCTAGTGGTACCCTTGAAGGATAGGTTCGCTCTAGAGTTTTTTTTAATGTTGGTTTTACATCAACATTAGTTTGGGTCTGTAACTTCAATTGAATTGAAGAAATATCATTATTCTCAATTTATTGTTTCAACACCTCCAATAGTTGGACAATAATCAAATTGAGAAACATTAGAATACAGATGGGTTTATTTTTTCTTGGGTCAGTGGGAACATCTAGGCATGCCTGAGATTAATGGTTAGAAAGTCATAGTTTATTTGACCATTCTCCTTCATGGTATACGCATTGGAAATCAAGATGATCCTTGTCCCCATTTAATGGTGTCATTCATGATATCTCCAATAAAAACTCATTATAAAGTTCAAGAATGACCCATTGTTGTAGAAATCAAGTAGGTGTTAACTTCACATAATACTTCAACAACCCTTCAAACCCATTTGGCCGGTCCCCTATTTCCTTCTTCTTTGTGGTCATATTAAACAAAATCTTCGAAACACTAAACTCTTCAATTGCCACTCTTCCAACTACCATAAAACTTTGTGCTACTTCTTATTGTAATGTAGACCCACCACCATGTTGGAAAGAATTGTTTGATAACTAATTGTGCCCATAGTTGTGCAAAAAGATAATATATATTTAACAATGCCTATGCATAATATCTAGAATAGAAAAAAATTGAAATCCTACATTTCTTCTTTGTTACTTGGAGGTTTTTGAACTTTTACATGGCTTTAAACCTTTACAGTGAATTCTCAAGTTTGAACATGAAATTTAGGGTTTGGCACCCATGTCAGCATGACTATGCATTTGCCACATGCCCAAGGCTGTTACAATATCAATTCCCAAATTATATATCACCTTATGTTACATTCCAACATGCATTAAACTTGATAAAGGAGAAGTATTTAGTTGCAAACACTGAAATTGATAGATTTTGCATAAATTGGAATGTGTACACTTGGATCATTGTATTTTGCGCAACGCCCTTTAAAGATTGTGACCTTGGTTGGCAACATTGAAAAATAACTTAAAAGTGTGAGGACAATTTTTGTCAAGCACTTACAACAAAGCACATCATGGACATCATTGGCTTCTTTCAAACACCTCCAAGAAAGCCCAAAAGCTTAAACACAAACTTGAAATGAAAACCTAATTGAAGTAATTAGTTGTAACACAACCATTGAACTTCTACCAAATATATCTGATGGTCATGACCTAAACATTTGTGAGAATGCATATGTGGTAAAAGCTCAAACAATGTTTTGACTTTCATGCCCAATTTATATTTCAAGAGAAGCACACACCAAATGAATAACACTTTCAAATCGAAGTGCTACAACAAACTTGAATTCACTAGAAGCATGAAAATTCATTTGAAGAATCATTCCATTAAATGAGGATGGGGATGGCACGGTAGGTTACAAATTTGGTGTAACATGAGTATGTTTTGCAGAGGAACACGTTAGGATCAGGTTTTGCAAAGAAACCATTCGAACATTGAAAAGGAGGGATAAACGGAATGGGGCCCGGGGCAAAACATGTTAGGGAGTACTTTTGTACCTAGTGCATTTACAATCTTAGGCATGTTTTAATATTTTCCCTATTTTACATTTCCATCTTAAGGTAATGGTAGGTCTTCTCCAAACTCAAGTTTTTCAAAGTCAATCTTTTCCAACTATCTTCATTTTCATTCATTGTTCAATTTTCTCTACTTTCCCACATCTGGCTTTGTTATCTCATCATCCCTTGCTTGATTTTGGTTGAAGTTTCTACCAAAGATTTTGAAATGTGTGTAAACTTTGAATCCAATGGCTGGTGTTATAATGGCATGCATGGATGAGTAGATTAGGTCACATTTCTAACTAAAGTAGAGGTAAAATCAGTGTAGAAAGGGCTTTGGCTCTGAGGAGCTAAATGGTGCCAGTGAGGGACCCAGGAAACAAAAAACTGGTCACATTGTCCATTTAAGGTTTGAGGTTTTGGGATCCCCTCGATTACTAACTACCGTTAAGTGAACTTGAAATTGTATTGATTCTGGATTGCCCGAAGCCAAAGATTAGAGATTCTTCAGTCCAAATGTTTCTACAATCACAACTCATTTCTCATTTCTCTGCCATGGAAGAACTAGCAATTTGCACAGTTTGACATATTTTCATACTGGACTGTACAAGTTAAAACTCTATAGAGCATGTGAAGCCAATTAACCCCTTGTCTTCTTTCAGCTTCATCAGTTTTCAGTACATGATGTAAAAGTAGGAGTTCAAGTTCTCCTGCAAGTTGATGACACCCCCACTAGATGTCAGGTGAATTCTTGTCACTGAGTATTAGATGATGTCCTTTGTAAGTTGGACATGGATGTGCTTGTCTGGTTTACAGAAACACATGCAATAAGCTTCCAACAGCAACATCAGACTAATTGCAACAACTATGGCTAAACTGTTTGTTGAGACCAAAATTCCTGAACCAAATACAGCTTTCAAACAATGCTGAAATAATGTGAAATCCAAGGTAAATCAGCATGACCTATCTTGCAGTTGGGGCTCGTCGACTAGGAGGGCCACTATGATTCCCACTGTTACTGTTATGGGGTAGATCTGTCCTACTGCCCATTAGTAAGGCTTTTAACATCTTTTCTACTTCTTCTGGCAGGTACTTCAGGTAACTCTTTGGACCAGCTCCTTGAGGGTCTAGTACATGTCCATAGAATTCTATAAAGGTTCTATAAGCTGGAACTACAGCATCCAGTACTGCACGTTTTGTTCCTTCTCTTAAATCATCTTCTGCTACAATCCAATGTGCTTGCCTTGCACATGAATCCTCTAATGCAGCATTGAAGCGAGAGAGTCGTTGTCGCACTAGCTCACGAGCTGATCCTCTTCCACCAGCTGGCCCCATCATCCCCTCTTGATTCAGATGATGCAGCACATGACCCCATACCTCATGCTCATATGCCAAGGCATGCTGCTGTACCTGAGAAACATTTCCCACCAGAGGCTGGAATCAGCTTAATCTTAGAAGTAATTAGTCTTACAATGTTCATAAGCCTCTAGCAGGAGCTGTCAAATACCATTGCATAACAAAGCTTATAAACACTGACAATGTATAATTTTGCCACATAGCTGCTCACATATTGAGCATTTCGATGACTTATTATGTGGCCACTAAAGAGCTTTTTTCTTTTGAAACCTGAATGATTAGACTCCTTACATAATTAACTGAGCAAAAGTTGTTCCACTTTTGCAAGGGATTTATAAAGAAAATTGGAGGAAGAACCTTGTCTTTAGCATGAGAGAAATGATGAAACTGGAACCTTATGCCACATATGACCATTTTAAAACCAGCCATAAAACTTACTTGAAGTATGAAATCTCTAAATGAACCAAGAATTTTGATTACCTTTTGTCGTTGTTCAGTGAGCCATGTCTCCCCTAACAATGGGCCAAGCTCACACCTTCTAGCACGTGTGCGCATGTACCACAGGTTATTCATCATAAAGATGTGTCTCAGAGCAGGGTCAGAAAATTCTCTAGACCGCCTCTCCACTTGCAGCTCCAATGCTTGCATGAAGAGAAGAACACCATAGGCTAGGCCTTGTTCTTCAGATTGTTCCTGGCCCCGCCAGTTTTGATCAATCTTCAACACTTTATCCATGACGGGGCTGTAGAATTCACTCACTAAATACTTGAGATAGTTCACCACATAGCTGCTGAGTCGTGTGACACTCCCATCTTGCACCAATGCACCTTCATTCTGTTCGGCCACCCACTGCTTGAATTCCCAAAATGTTTGACAAGCTCCAGAAACCACCTGAAAGAATCATTACACTTTCACATCTTAGGAAACACTCCATTGGAACTAGGCATGTTGTCAGCGCCTTGATAAAGAGAAAAACAAGGCCGCCCCCAGAACATACCACTTCCACCTCTGAAGAAACAGTGTATGTATATGTGACTTGAGGGATGCACATTCCCACATTCCGTGTGACCTACCTATGATGATATTTGCAGGTTTGTCCACATAACACAAGTTGAATCAAGGTGGTTCTGTTACATACCAATTTTTGCAATTCACGGGTTCGGGCCCGGAGCTCAAGACCACTGTCCCCTTCAAACACAGTGTTAACAGTTGGTACACATTGGTCCAAGGTCTCAAACATGTCTAGCAGCTTGAACAACTTCTCAGGAGCTCTGTGACTGCGTGCAATTCCCTCCCCAAATTGCAAGAACTGAACCATTCCAGTGCTTGCCACTTTGACAAAACACTCTGTCCACAAGTCCTGGTCCAGATGACCCAATACTTGCCTTGCAAGTTGCCTTTCACTAGCATACAACACCTTCACAGCAACTTCAATGTGTTGACACCACAGTCCTATCATGATCTGAAGGTGATCCCAATCTATTCTGTCAATTGCTTCAGGACTCAAGTTTTTTAAGTAGTTGAGTTTCAAACCCTGCCACAGTCCACAGATGGAAACTCTCAGTAACAGAAGCTTTGTTCATGTGTGGTGGGATAGAAATCTGTACTTCTCCAATACCATTGAAATTTTCTCTCTTGACAAGAAAATCATGGATCTGGTACAAGAAGATGCAATGATATCTTGCCTGCAAACTGACAAAAGCTCGATTGCTGCGAATTTCACCAAAAGCCCCCAAGCAGCCTTCACAGCCACCAGTGTGTTGCAGAGTTTCTATGATGGCATGCAACCTCTCCAGGACCCATGCAGGTAGCAGAATTACATCCTGCACCTTTTCATCACTCAAAGCTGAAGCGCCTGGTGATGTTCTACCCCCGTCTGTGGTTTTCTCCACATGGTCTGGAAGTGTCAGTGGTAGAGTATGCTCAACCATGAGAAACTTAAACTCAGTAACCAGCTTCTCCTGCACTAGTCCTTGCAACCCACCATCCAGTCCCCTTGCTGCCTCATCTGCAATTTTAAGCCCATCAATGTGTTTTTGAGAATGGTACAAAGTCAAAGCCAATGAATGAATGACTGGCATACTCAACAATATGAATAAGCTGCAAATAAGAGATGTAATGTATAAGAAGATTGCTGACCTGATTGATGGTGTATAAGTGTCATCAATGATTGATTGACCTTCCTGACACGGTACTTATCAACACTTTTCTCTTGGAGTAAAACCTCCATTGCTTCTTTTAGCAATTTAATTGCAACTCCAGAATTGAGCTTAAGGTAGTCAAGCAAGTCTGCCAGCTTCACGACTGTGGAAAGATAAACCTCAAGATCCTCCCTTGGCTCTCTTATCAGTGTCTTCTCCAACAAATGGGCCTCATCAAACTTCTTGATCAAGTTCTTGGCTGGTTCCATTGACTCTTCAATCCACTCTGACACACTCTTCACAGATTCTGCTTGCACCAGCAAAGGTGCCATTGCTTTCTTCAGGTGTGGCAACCGCTCACCAATGGTCTGGAGCTGGAGCTCTGACTTGTCCAGGAGTGATCCAAGCTCCCGTGTCTTGTTCAGGTTCTGGTAGAGTTCTTGCCTTGTGGCTATGAGTTGATTATGCGCTGTTGTTACATTGACTCCTGTTTTATAAGAGTTGGATGTTGGGTCTCTTGCCAGAATGTGAAAGAAGTCCACTGTCTCAAGCCCCATCTGTGCAAATCTGACCCAAATCCTGGACCTAATTTACAGCTCCAGAAAGTCACCCTTGTTATGCTACTGCACTTCTCTAACATGGATCTTAACAGAATTTTGCATTGATAAAAGTAAGCTTCCTTGAACTGCACATCCTGGAGGACCGAAAAGCTCTGCCATTTGCTTTTGAGGCTTCATTGTCTCTCAAGGCTTCCTCTTCATGCCTCTTTCTGCGTAAAATGGATCAAAATTAGAAAAATACCTAGTTGGAGTCAAGACCACATAGAATCCCATGTAACAATTCAACCTCTCACATATGTCTGATGTATCACACAGTACTACTACATATTCCTAGAATTTGAAGCAAATCAACTCTTCACCAGCAAACACATGCAAATTACAATATCTCTCTATTGTACATCATGGCGGAGATAGAAAATAAAAGCAAAATGTATAACTTGATAAGTACTTGAGAATTTCTTCATCCTGCGATTTTCATCAAGCAGAATAGAATTGAGAGAAGTGATAATTAGGCTACAAAGAATTTGGTGCCAACAAAATCTCAGCAAACAGCAAAAGTGGAGTCCTAATTCATCCTGAGCAACACACAAAAAAACTGAGTGCCCTTTCTTCTTTGGCTTGGGATTTCAAACTCTTGAAGCTGATTCTGCAAAGCTTGGATTACAGAGAAAATTGTATATACTTGGAGTGAAAGAATCACTAAAACCACCAGCAATAGAAGAAAACAGACAAGCTTTTGACTGTCAACTTTCAGCTCAAAGGGAAGAGTTTTTCACTTTCTGTCTTCTTGGCCAAGATTTGCTGGCAATTACAAGATTTCAAGAAACGAGAGGAAATCTGTGAAGGAAACCCGCTTTTTCATCGCATTCTCACTTCCGATCCACAGCCAAATCTGTAAGTTTTGACCAAGATTGTGAAGATCCAAATTTTATACCGCCTGCAAACACAAGCGATCTCGCAAGCTCTGCGAAACTAATGGGAGAACAGTGACGAAAGAGGAGATGCTGCAAGCTCAGTACATATACAACAGCAGCCATGGTGTACAAAGAGTAAAGAAACACTTATTCGTCATGTCTGAACTCATGACACCTTGATTGTTTTTAGCTCACGCCAACAAGCAAGAAAGAAAGAAAGAAAGAAAAAAAGAAAGAAAATCGCAGCAACGTAGATCTCGCGAAGAGAAACCAAACCAAAACCCTTACCAAAAAAGAGAGAAAGAAACCCGACAAGAGAACGCGATCCAAGCTCGCTCCAAAACTGCTAATTGTCTAGTTTAACCAAAAAAAAAATTCAGAAAAAAAACTCTCAACTTTTCCTCCTAACTACGTCCTTTATTTCTTCCTTCTTCTCTGCGTTGCGTTGTACTTCGTCGCAATTCGATTCCTCTGGCTACTTCAAAACTGCAATCTTGGATCCCATTCTACTCCGATCCGTCATCACAGAAATTCCATAACCAGCAGCACGAGATAGTCATATCAGGCTCATGTTTGTGTGTCCATCGATCCCCGAGCACACTCCAGGCGCGAAATTTCTGTCGCAACCGCCGCTGTTGTTGTTGCGGCTGGCTTGCTTGGTTACTTACAAGAAATTCCTTCCCATCGCTGCGCTTTGGCGCGGAAATAGAGTGCACACTTGGTGCGCAGTTAATGTAGTTTAGTCAAAC
>Ga0209208_10012430_pt1 | contig 10777 bp, 7 predicted proteins | sample S1TSphfallax_3_FD_187694 | JGI IMG/M metagenome (GOLD analysis project Ga0209208, IMG submission 187694) | Host-associated microbial communities from peat moss isolated from Minnesota, USA - S1T2_Fd - Sphagnum fallax MG (SPAdes) (version 2) | ecosystem: Host-associated > Plants > Peat moss >... | reverse complement strand
ACTAGCAGCAATATTTGTTTTGGGAAAAAAAAAAAGGGTGAGTTAGAGTTGCACAAGAAGTCCAAGCTTGATGGACCATATAATTCATACGGCTCTTGTGAAAATCCCCTCTGATCTCATTTGCATCATTGAATCCTCCAGAGACATGTCTGTGGACATCAGCTGGGGGAAGCGTCCAGGTGCTGAAGAAGACTTATGTATGCCAGTGATTTTGCAGCTGCTGCTGGCTTGTTTATTCCCCCCCACCCATATGTAGTAGCTTAAGTAGTATTCAGTGTTCTGGGCAGCTTGGTCTACAATGTTAGAGAACTACAGTCTGTTAAGATCCTGTAAATAGTCCAACTGTTCCAAATTAGTAATGTTCTTTTTTCCAAGTCTCATACTGTGACTAGCAATCATTCAGTGTGTTTGTAGTTGCTGGAAACAACAGGCTATGTGAAATTTTAGAAGTCCTCACCTCTTCTTAATAGCTAATGAACTAGGTAATATTGCAGAGGAAGAGTGTAATATTCAACATCCGCTCTGTCTGTGTCGACTTTCTCTAGTGACCCAAGCTGACAATGTTTAGGTTAGTGCTGCAGGAGCAGTGCTACTCTACTTGAGAGAGAGAGACCGACGTAGTCGGTAGAAGAAGGCGTTAGGCCTACCTCCACTCCAGGTCCCAGAAGGGACCAACTAGTTGGGCATGTGATTGCATTTAGTTGATCCTGATTCCTCAGTTTGTAGAGTTTAGGATTTCATGTTTATGGGTCGGGATGGGGAAATAACTTGCATTATTTTGGATGTGGTAGACACTTATAGAGGCCCACATACTGGGTGGGTGTGGGTGGATATGCTCCAATAGTTTGAGAAAAAATCCTTTTATTTCCAAATCAATTTCTTATTCATTTAAGTAAATGTGCCAAAAACCACCTTTGTGAAAATGAATTCAAAATATCTTGAAATTAAGGTTAAATAAACCTATAAAAAAACTAACTTGTATAAATGTCTTGTATTTCATCTATATGTTTTTTTTCAATGTGAAATTTAGTAACTAGTAATTAATCATGAATTTGAGAAATATTCTACCCAAAAAAAAAGGGTATCATGATATCAAACACTTGTTAGGTATTGACAAGCACAAGATCAAATTGAACATAAATTGAACAGTCATTGTGTTTTCCTTTTACAAAACCCTAGATAATGATGTTTTATGAACGGTAACCCATGTTGAATTTCAAGTATTGTTAATTATAATCTCCACACTTAATGTCAACATGGACAACATTAATTTTTTTGAATCTCATTTGCTAAACTATTCATTCTCAAAGGCAAACATTCTTTAGGCAATGGGTCCTTTTTATTGAATCTACCATATAAACCTATGTATAAGCAATAAATGGGATTACTGTGACTAGCCATCAATTTTTCTATTGCCATACTTGGCTTCTAAAATATTACGCCCAGCCTAGCTCCCAAAAAAATTCAATCCAACCCAACCCTGCTATGGTACCTCATACCCCCATGCGCATTAACCTATGATTTCCCTCTCCTTATAATCCACCCCCTTAACCAAATGCCTTTCTTTCTTTCTTTTTCTTTCCTCCTTGCAAATTTGTGAAGCTTAAGTTAATGAGTGAAAGCAATTTCAAAATTCCCACCCAATAGGGTAGACAGGTGGGTGTCCAAACACTTAAGGGCTTAGACATCAGAAGCGTCCTGCCACTAGCATGGTTGGCAATGGGTTTTGGAGAAGAATTGTAGAGCAGCTCCTGGTGCTCCCAATGTCACTTAGATCATAGCATTTGGGTTAGAATTAAGTGAGATATGGGCGATCAAAGTTGAGGATCTCTAGTGGCTAGAAGAAAGACCTAACAAACACGACTACTCCTATCGCTAAACAATGAGTATCCCATTATCAACAATACATATAATAACAAATGAACAACAACTATTACACAAGCAAAACGAATAGAGAAGAAAACCAAAGTTTTATTCATGTGAAAATGCTTATAAACCATGAATGGTTGTGATGAAATATTTCAAAAAGGTGTCCCCATCTATGGTGACAAGGTAAACTATGTTCAAGCAACCCTAACTTTGTTTCTGATTGGAGATACCACAACTTGTATAGGACTCAATAACCCCATGATACACCCCATTCTTGTTGTTTTGTTTGTTTTTTCTCTTGGTGGTCATTTTTTTTGAGACAATGCAATTGCTTTTGCTTTGACGTTATTAGCCAATATTGATGGAATAGAGCCTTTTTGAAATCAAAGAAAAAAAAAAGGACTTGAGCTTGAGCTTGGGTCCTTCGCTCCCCACCATTGAACTAGAAAGTGAAATAAGAAGAAACAAATGGGGAAAAAAAAAGTACATGGCTCTCGAGGATTGTTTTTCAAATCCTTGACCTCTCCTCCTCCTCCCCCTCCTCCTTCATTCCCAACTCCACAAAGAGGAAGAAGTGAGAATAAAAAATTAGTTTATATGCTCTCACAAACCTTAAATTTTTAACTTGAAGCTTTAATGAGTAAAATGTTTTATTGAAGGTTCAAGGTTTTTTTTGTACTCAATGTTGGTTTCATCATTTGTTGTTTCCTTGCCATATCCTTCTCTTCCAACCTTCATAGAATGCACACCATATTTTAGTGGATAATGGATCTTTATTCAACTCTAAAAATACAATTCTAAAGTTTTACTACTTTTCATATTGACTTACATACCACGTTGTAATCTTTGGCACATGCTTGAAAATGCAACTCATCCTCAGCACTCCAAGTTTGAGTTTTTTTGTTTCAAGAATCCAAGAAAAAAAAATTTAGGCATTTGCAACTGAAACAATTTGGTGTGAGAGGAATCACATTTCTAAACAGTTCCACCATTGAAAGGGATTTCACCTAAATTCTTGGGATCCTCGTTGTGTTGCCTATAGCCCTCTTTGCCATTACAAATATTATCTATCCTTTTTTTTGTGCATCCAATGATGCCCTCTATGCCTTTTTAATTTCTTGGAAGTTTGGCTGCTGCTTAAGCTTGGTTTCTACATTTGGGAAACAATTGATCAAAACCTTTTTTTTCTTATTTTTATATTGTCTATCATTGATTGATTAGGGTTTTTGTGGGTGTTTCTAAAGTTTTGTTGTGACCATGACCTAATTTTAAAATAGAAAGATCCAATGTGTTCTTTGAACTTGGTTTTTGATAATCATATCGTCAATTTCAAGAAAGTTTTTTTTTATGTTACTATTGCATTGAACACCTAACTTTCTACTGAAAATAATTAACTTGTCAATATTTTTTATAGGAATTCCCTGATAACAAAATTGCCAATACTTTTTTTTAAAGTACCATGATAATTCCCCTCCATTTAATGAATATTTCATACTAATGCAATTATAACTATCGTCAAATTATCTGTTTATTTGTTGCTTAGTTCTAACAGTCTTTTTTTTCCTTGCATTCCATTATTATTCCATTTCTCAACGTATTTTATCTCTCTTCTACCACCTTTTATTTTAGGTTTAGGGTTTTGGATTTGAATTATCATTTGACACTTTGGGTTCAGTAATACTTTGATATTAATTAGGATTCCAAGTAATGACCTTTCTTCCAACTATTCCTTTGGATCCCTTTCCTTTCTTATGTCAAAGATACTATGGGTTGTCCTATCACATTCATACAACTTGTCTTTTTGAAATTGAAGCATGTTCTACCTCAAGAGTTAGGGCCAAAATTAGTTATAGGTAAGTTTAGGCATTCGATTTAATTTACTAACAACTGTTGAAACCTTATTGTCAGGACATTAATAGATGTTGGAACATTGGTAGATACTATGGTTTGTTTTAAGACTATACTTAACACCATTTCTAATTTCCCAAAAAAATTTACTAACAATATTTATTCTTATCCTATTCGTATAATGCATTTTTTTGAAACTAAAGCCTATTGTACTGCCATAGTTAGGGCTAAAGTTAGTTGTGGATAAGTTTAGGGATTCACCCTAATTTACTAACAAATGTTTACACCTTAATGTCATGACATTAATAAATGTTCGAACATCGACAACAATGGTTGCAAATTGGTCCCCCAAATTAGGTTTTATCATTCTTTTTAATATTTCTATATATTGGCTTTGATATTACTAGTTATTTGCATCAAGATGGGAGAATGAGGATCATTTATCAAGAGTTGTTAGGTGCATGGTTGTAAGTTTTTTATTTTCTTATAATGTTTGTTTGTTCATTCCAAGAGATCTTTAATTGTTTGTAGTTCAAATCTCCTGAATCGCACAGTTCATTAAAAAATATTTAATTGTTGGGGATGATGAAATCAAGGGGTGTCTAAAACCATCAATACCATTTGTAACTATTCCATTATGATTTGTTCACATCCATTATTTGTTTTTTCTGTCAACCCTGGTGCCAATATGGTCTTCTTGAATATTTCATTGCCCTATCTTTACTTCCCCATCATTGAGCCTGTTTTTTCTCTCTTATGGGGCTCACTTGCTTCATTTTTGGCAAGTTTGGTTTTATAAAAAATGTACTTGTCCTCCTCGATTTTTCTTTCTTTTTTTATTTCCTCCCCGCCCAAGTCGCAAATGTTTTGTCAGGGCCCTAACCTTATTTTTCTCCCTTCTTCTTACTTTCTTTTTCTTTGTAACTAATCTTGTGGTCTTCCCTTCCCCTTTTTCATTTTTCAAATCAATTTGGTATCTCCTATCCCAATTCAACAATGTAGTTTCTTCTTCCTTGAACATTCTTCTTGTTCTCAATTGATCATTCGTTGTTGTTGTGGGTTTCTTGATAATGAGACAACGTTATATGTTTTCTTATAGAATTTTTTTTTGGTACAGTGTTTCCACTTCACTTCCTTGATTTTTTCTTTTGAAGGACGACTATTTTTCATGTTGAGGATAAGGTTAAGCTTATTGTACCTTCTGATGAGTTTGGAATCTTGCATGTCATAGAGAAATGTTTGTGTGCAATGTTCGATTTCCGATAAGATTTCAAAATAATGTTTGGACGTTAAAAACTATAACATCTATTGCCAATGGTGTCCCACATCTTATGGAGATCAAGTAGGGGGTTTCCCCTAAGCCTATCGATCCTTAATCTTCGTTTATAGATTTGTGCAATTCTTCCAACAAAGATGGAACGCCTATAATCTCTCTCTGCCCATTGGAATCTTCATTGTAAATGAATTTTTTCCCTTCTGTTTCTATTGATTCCCCATATTCCAATACAAAAATTCCATATACCAAAGGACCATTTGTGCTAAGTGTTGATGATTATTTCATAGCAATGTCCTTTAACATGCATGTTAATTCCAAATTGAAAGATTTGAACTATGATAGTTTTTGTATTGAGATTGTTCCTTGCATTCCACCCACATTCAATGGCGATGTGTTGTTTGAATTGCCCCCTCCTGTTAGTCCCAACAGTCACTATGGTCAGATGCAAGGAATGGACAAAAAACATGATGGCCATGTGTGGTACAAGGTTAAGATGACTAACATTAAGAACAATTTCAACCTAAACTTTCAAAGAGCTTCTTACTTAGGCCATTTGCAATACCGAAATGATGCCTATGATTTCTTTCTTCTTAACAAATGTAGAAATGAAATAGTTTGGAGTGGCAATGTTGTTCACAAGTTTTAAGCAGATAGTTTTACACTTGGTCTACCCTTTTGTACAACCTATAATACCACCCCCTTCTATGTGAAATTGTGTCCAACTCACATGTATTACGTTGTGCACATGCAAGATAATTTGACTCAAACAACAATTCATTTGGGTTTGCATGATCACCTAGTGGTGGAAGGTCATTTAAAATAAATGTTTGAGCAAGTTAAATCTTTGGTCGAAGAGGAGGCATCTTGCACACCAGGGCTTATCATGTCATCCATTGCATCGGCTACAAGTAAAACTTTCCTTTTGGAGCACTTACTGAACGTGGATGGATAAAAGGAAGTGGAAGTCTTTAAAGGTGACAAGTTCCTAGCTTTATTTTTTCCTAATATTTGGAATTTAGTTGTTTCCTTCAAGCATCAATCAAGGAACAAACGGTACGTTTCTAGCATTCTTACTTTAAAAACCAACATTGTTACTATTACATTCAAGATAGTTGTTTTTTAGGCCAATAGACTAGAGACAAAGTGTTTTTGTTCAAAATGTTTATGCATGGAGATGGTAGTGATTGTGATGTAGTTAAGCAAATGTAGCCTGTGGGCAAACTCCAAACCATTTGGATCATGTTTGATCATGTAAAGTGTGTTGAGGGTTGGACAACACTCAACTACAATGTGTTTAACTCTTTCTACTACAAGGATTGGTTGATGAAGCTAGATTTCAAGAGTTGGAGAATTGGTTCAATTTTTGGCACTTTTGTGTGAGGCAATGGGGAGGATTTATGATACATGTATTGTTTTCAACCCTCCCACACATCAAGTTTGCCCTAGGGATTTCTATATTTTGATCTGCAATTGTCAGCACTAAGAGTAGGGGAAAAAAATGTGATAAAAATAGGGACAAATGATGATCAACACTAGTTGGTATGTAGTAAAGAGTTCATGCAATGTTTTCAATCACCACTTGCAAGCCTAACTTTTGGATTTGTGAATTAAATATGCTTTGAAAAGTTCATTTTGTTGAAAATTGAAAATTGTAGGAGATCAAAGCATTTACATGACAATGGCAATGATGAGGAAAGACAAAAAAAAACAGAAATTACATGTAAAAAAGTATAACCCAAGAATCAAAATGAAGAAAAAAAATCTTTATTAGAGCTCTCCACCCAACCTAAGGATCGCACAAAGGTTCATGCTAGAGTAGTCCACCTTTGAACTCAACACATAAACAATTTATTTCACTCCTAACCCTCATCATCTATGAACATTATGACTACAAGATCATACAAAATATGATTCCTAACATTAGGCGGTGAAACCTTGGCAATATAGGCTTGGGTTTGAGCTTCAACATAGGAAGGCAATATAAAGTCCCGTAGGGGACTAAAGTTGAAATCCAATAAAGGTGCGTTCTAGAGACACCTTTGCATTCCAAAACAAGGAGAAAATAAGGACATTAAGGGACTAAAATGGAAGAGCAAGAAATAACAATAGAAACTAGTAGAGGTAGACTTATTCACAATCTAAAATTTTCCTAGGTTGCCTCTCCACTAACAAATCTTCATCATCTATATTAACAACTGGACATGTGGCCTCATGGATAGGAACAATAACCAAGAGCTCAAGAACCTTGGTGAAGATGTCCACGTCCAACTCAAGAACCAAAACATGACATTGAAGGGCATGGCATGCCTTGAAACTATTGCCTACGAAAGGAATGAAAATGAAACCATGACTAGAAGGAAGACTAAAAGTAACAAGAAAGGTAGAGTTGGGGAAAGGGGAGGAAGAAAACCAATGGAGCAAGATGAGATGGAAAGAAATGAAGAAGGAACTTGGGAGAAGGAGGAAACAAACTTGTGGATGCAAACAAGTCAACAACAAAAGACCCTACTTTGGAGCAAACTTCAATGAGGGCTTGGAGTGCGAGTGGATGGAACTCTCTAACCATTTGAAATGGCTTTTTAGTCCTTGACCTAGACATCAAGGACATGTTCGTCTAATTGGAAAGGACATCTTTTTCATGAATGTTAATACCTTTTTGCAAGAAGTCTTTAGGAGGGGAAAAACGAAATGAACTCATGGAAGAGGAGCTAAAATCAAGAACCTTGAACAAAAGAGTCACCCAATTCAAGAATGTCTACAACATAATAAAGACAATATTTGATATAAGGAAATTAGGAAATGGATGCAAAGAAAGAAGAAAAAATATGGGAACACATACCTTCAAGGACAGGTCCTCCAAACTTGCAAGTGGGAGAGAATTGATGATTGCCCATTTCATACAAATCTGAAAATTATAGCTCTCCAAATAAGACTTGATCTCGTTGAAAATTCGTGGATCGTCCGGGTGGAGAATAAGCACAACCCCATCAGCAATCAAAATTTTTTTTTACAAAATCAAAATTTGAGACTACCCAATTTTCCTTGTGTTTGTTCTAGAAGGGAACCTTTAAGAAGTTGGGGGAGACTAAAGGAACAAGAACGTTCCCCAAAATGTTAGTAAGAACAAGGTTCATCTTGTCCTCAAGATTGACCTACACAACAATGGGAAGAAATAAGAATCAACAAACAATTAAAATGGAAAATATGAGAGAAAGCTAGATGACACTAAAATGGCCTTACCTCATGAATTAATGCAAAGATCTTTTCAAACACCTATGGCCACTTTCTAAAATTAACCTTTTCCCTTGCAATACTTGGCCAGGACAATGGTAATGCAATGCAATGCCATCTAGGGGGTCTGTGAAATGGAAATATAAATGGAGTTGCGCGAGTAGGGTTGAAGCAAGGTGGGCACATGCTTTCAAAATCTAGGTTCAAGATTGCCAGTGGAAAAGAAAAGGGAATACCAGGGTGAAGTGGCTTGGAGTTAATAATACATTCCAAAACATTGAGATCCACAGTTGGAGTGGTGTAATTTGGGTTTGGGTAAGTTTATTACCTTTAATTTGAGTTGTTGTAATGTGATTAATAGCCCACATTCTTGCATACCAAGTATCCAATCAACAATAGCTACCTCTTTTCCATTTGCCAACACACTTAGTGGGCCATGTTTCTTGGATGTAATATTGTCGTTGACATGATTTGATAATGATGTGAGAAGTATATTCCAATTTTGACTAGCCTCCCTCACGGATGTGACACCTATTTCCACTACATCCATAGCCACTTTTAAGGCCTTTGTTATCCATTTGTTTCTTTGATTTATAGTTGTGTTCCTATCTATCCTTACTAACTTGTGACTTTTATTTTGAAAGAAGTTATCACATGAGCCTAAAACCTAAGCCTAAAGCCTAAAATTGAAACTTGTGATAGTAAAATGCATATGCAAATAAAACCCAAAAATTTAACTGCATAATGAATGTTGTACCAGTAAACTTAGATTCAAACATGGGGACGAATGTAAGCATTCATCTTCATTATGGATGAATGATTTTTTCATTCATCTTCATTCTAAATCAATTTCTTTTCATTCATCTAATGCATGGATGAAAAAAATTAAATTGAATTTAATACACGTTTTAAATAAATAAAACTTCCATCCAAATTTGGATGAATGTTTTATTTTATCATTAAATTTTTATAGATAGTTTTTTTTCCATTATTTTAATTAACTAAAGCTTCATGAAACACAACCTAATTATATATGATATAACATTTGTTGAATGATATAATGAAAATTCCATTATAGGTAAATTTCATGGCTATGGTTTAAAATGACATTATTTTAAAAATGTTTTAACTATATTACCATTACTATGCTAACATCCACCCCATGGTCATTGTTGTTTTAAAAATAAGTTAATTAATTAAGTTTTTTTTTTGGTCAAACTGACCCTGTCGCAACCCTACTTTGGCCAAGTGTGGGGGTGAAGCCCAACACTTGGAAAAAATGAGGATTTGGAGTCCTCCGGGACTCCCGAATGTTTAGAGTTCAACAACAAGGCCCAAAACACCTCGCATTGGGGTGTTCTTGGTGTCATTGGAAAGGTCTTGAAGCATAGATATCGAAAATGGCCTCGCATTGGGGTGTTCTTGGTGTCATTGGAAAGGTCTTGAAGCGTAGATATCGAAAATGGCCTCGCATTGGGGTGTTCTTGGTGTCATTGGAAAGGTCTTGAAGCGTATATATCGAAAATGGCCTTGCATTGGTCATTTGGACATCTGTAGCCCAAGTTATGGGCAAAAGAAGGGCCGGGAGTCAAACTGGCAGTTTGACTCCCGACCACTAAACGTCGGGAATCGACCTCTTCCTGACCTTCGAATTGAGAGTGCGATACGTCGTTGGAAAGATCTCGACGAGGGCTACAAGTTTGGTTTGGACCTTGTCGAGATCAAACCTGGCAGTCGGGAGTTATGAGCTCCCAAAGTCCCGGGACTCCACTCGGGACAATTTCGGGACTCCAACTTGGGAGTCCCGGGAAAAAGAGCCATTTGGATGTAGTCTCGGCGGGGCGTCGCAAATAATACTATATGGGGGAAGGTGGTGGCTTCCCCCGAGTCCGGGCCGTGGTGTGTCTCGTGGTCCAAAGTGCTCGTGGCTTGTCCCCACACCTAAGGGTGTCTCGGAATGTGAACTAACCACGTGGGTGGTTTGTTTTGATGCAGATTCATGTTTGATCTACTAAACCTTCTTCCTAGTCTAATCCTTGGGCTCCCAACTCGACCCTTTACCCCTTTTTAGAGTTGGAAGCCGGGAGCGTGCCTCCAAGTCTCAACTTCCGCAACTTGACTTTGTGAGACCTTCAAGTGGGTTTCACCCCGTGACTTGGGAGCGCTTCAGACCCAATGTCATTGATGACAATGGGTTTTTTCTTGCCCCAACTCTAAAGGTGCCACAAATGTTTTCAAATTTATTTATAATTGTCATTAGCAACAATGGGTTTTTTTTTTCATTTTTCATGAAAGGTGTCATGATTTTTTTCAAATTTAATCAATGTTGTTGACAACAATGAATTGATATTTTTTAAATATGTAATGTCATTAATGATAATGGGCTTTTGAAATAAATTAAAACTTAATTTTAGGCACCTTAATTAATTTTTTTTCAAACAACCTATTATCATAAATGACAATGGGGTTTTTTTTAATAATTTTTATTTTCAAAGCATCTCAGTTTTCCACAAAATAAATATATAATGTTGTTAACAACAATTGGGTTGGGGG
>Ga0209208_10012429_pt1 | contig 10778 bp, 7 predicted proteins | sample S1TSphfallax_3_FD_187694 | JGI IMG/M metagenome (GOLD analysis project Ga0209208, IMG submission 187694) | Host-associated microbial communities from peat moss isolated from Minnesota, USA - S1T2_Fd - Sphagnum fallax MG (SPAdes) (version 2) | ecosystem: Host-associated > Plants > Peat moss >... | reverse complement strand
TCACCAAAGCATAAACAACTTATATCCAAGATGCTACTTATGTCCATCAATGGCATCCTCCAAATCTAGCTTAGAAACACCATCGCTTCCCCAACAATGAAGAATAACCAAACAAGAAGCAAATGCCGAACGTTGTAGTAACAAAAACAACCTCTCTTCAAAACTTGCAAGAAACAAACCATAAAACAAACCATAACAAAATTTGCACAAAACTATCAATATGCATCAACCATCGAAACTTTGTCATATACAACTTTTGGTAGTTGATGGCAAAGTTTCATCACCATTAGGTTTTCATCCAACCCCATTTCTCATCACACTCCTTCCACTTTAGTTAGGGAGAATCTTTAGATTGATTAGAATTCCATCTCTAAAGGAGACACATTCTTCTTGTTTTTCATTTGTGTAATAAAATTTCACATCAACCTTTTATGTAATTCACACTATTCTTGTTTTATAGTTCATTGTTGTTGCACAATTGCAACCACAAGCACCATATTGGTAGCGTTCGCCTAATTTGAGTTTGCATTCAAGTTGCACCTAAAACCTTGAGCATTCATGTTGCTAGTACAATTGACTCTTTTGTAACCCACAACTTACATAAACCTTATGTGCTATAGCCAAATTTGATAGGCTCTGTAGAACATGCCTGCAATATGTTTGGATGAACCTAAGATGGAAAGAGCCAATGACACACCATTGCAAATATGAAAAAAAAACAAACAAACACTATTTCCACCTACCTATCAATTGTTTTTGGTTTCCACCATCAAACGTTTTTTTATTCCTCAAAATCTTTTGTTTCCACCCATCAAATTTCTTTTCTATACCCAACAACAACAAACAAAATTCTAAAAGCACATGAGAGCAAAAGTAAAAGGAGAATGGTTGAACAACAAAGATCCAACTTTTTCCCAAAACAGTGGAAACGAAGGAAAAAAAAAAAAAAGAACGAAGAAAAGCGAGACAAAACAACGAACGAAGAATGTGGCTATTTTCATTCCTAATGTCTCTCTCCAATTTTGTTACGAGACAATTGCCTAGATGTGCTCTTCACGATTGATTTGTTTCAAGTGATGGGGTTTGTATTGTAATCGATCGGCGTCGTTCTTCTTAGTCTTCGTCGTTTTTGTGAAAGTGGAATTCGATGTTTTGGGCTTTCATGATTTGATTCGTTTGAAGTAGTGCACTTGTTTGTATGTGATCAAATTGTTTTGTTGTTAGTTTTTCGTTTTTATCGTTGTGGTATTTTTATCGTTGTTGGTCTTGGTCTTGTGGAAGTGGGATTTGTTGCGGTGGTTCTTGGGATCAAGGTGGGTGCTTTTTGTGTTTTGTTGTCTTGGGCGGTGAACCCTCACATGGTCTGCTTGGTAGCTTTTGTTATGCTTTTGCTAACTTGAGACAATCCTGGGAGTTCTCTCTGTGTGTGGACTTGGGGTTTGAATGATCGACAGCTGTTTTGTTTTTGCTCCTTCATATCTCCGATCTGAGGAAGAAGGAGCTTCTTTCTTCTTCTTCTTCTTCTTCTTCTTCTGTGTTGGGGAGGAGACTATGGACTGGGGAGATTGAAAGTGTTTAAAAGGCTGTTCAAAACAGGAAGCAGATTCTTGTGGATTGAACATCCGTCATCCTTCGTTTGTAAGCATTTGCAGATCTATGAAAGTTGTGTAGTTGTTATCTTTGTAGGGCAAAAGTCGGGAAAAGCAATTTCTTTGATCTTCTCCTCTGTGTTCCTCTTTCTGCAAAGGACCGTTCTTCCATTTAAGGTGGAGTTCTCGACTATTGCATTTATGGTCTCTGCTTCGCGCGAGTATTACCATTGCAAAAGGAGATGCAGGAGGATTTACTACTACTATTTGTGAGAGAATTGCATTTGTCGCACAAGAAGGTCGGCCGCAACTTTGTCCAGCTGTTGCGCAAGTGTATTGGAAGCCTGACTGTGGGAGTGTATGATCTGGTTTGTTCCCGTAGCAAAGCGAAGTGGGAGGGTGGCAGGCTCTACTTCGCAGATTTAATGTTAGGTTTTCCTGTCAAAAGTCGCTCGAGATAGATATTCTTCTCCCCTATAATCTCGTTCGAATCACATCCTTACAGCGTGTTGTTGAGGCAAGACTCAGCACTTGAAGAGAGAGAGAATGTGCATCGGAGAAGTTTATCATCAAGGAAGAAACCCTCAGTTGCACGTTCTCCCTATCTGCTAATCTCTGCTAATCTCTGCTTTCATCTGGCTTCTCCAAGGGGTTGTTGGTGGTGTGTATCTTTATAAGGTTCATCTCAGATTTGAACAGCTTGTGTGCTGCCAAGCATGGCAAGAAGGTAGATTGGTGAAGCTCCCTTTGAAATCTAGGGAGTGTATTCATGTGTGCTTCATGCATACAAAATCATGAGGCAAACAGAACTGTGACTTCTTATCATTGCTTGAAGACCAGAGTTGGAGAACAGAAATTTGGAAGCTTGAAGACCAAGTGAAGCAAATAGATCTGTAGCTTTACTACCACCACACTAGCTTCTGCACCCCTTGTAGATTATATTGTCAATTTGAAGGCCAGAAGTGGTGGTCAGGCATTGGAATCTTGAAGTGGCGCAACATTATTCCTGAGGCAAGAACTCAAAGCATCTGTGAATCGAAATCAACTTGCAGGAGTGAGTCCAGGCATGCCTCCCAATGTACAAAGCCCAGTGCATATTCACAAACCTGTGGCTGTCCCTGATGGAGTCAATGGCAAAGGTGTATCTAGTGGTGGGTTTTCCATCATGTGCAGGCGCCAGGTTGGGCGTCGTCGCATCTTTGTGCAGACTGACACAGGTAGGCCTTGGAGCTTCTCTGAGACGTAATGCTCCTGCATTGCATATTTGTAGGTTTTAGCCGATAGCCTCCAAACCCATGCCTGAGATCATCAAAATTGAGGAGAATCACTGGAATCTCATGATACCCTGTAATCAAATCTGTAACTAAACCTGAGTATTGCAGATCTTCCTCAATGCTGCTTGCAAGCATGGTGTTGCTAGTAAGGGTCCTCTGTAGTTGTGCAGTGTTGGTGCAGCAAGCCAGGAGGTGACAAGCTCCATTTGTTCGAGCAAGTCATCATGGGCTGTTTTAAGTGTTGGCTTTGAACAGCCTTGACAGCAGGGCATGCTTCTGAATTGAAGAAATTCCCAATGTGTGCTATTTTCAGGATCATGGGTTTGGTTTTGGTGAATGCAGGCAATGTTCTTGGGATTGAACTGGACAGGGCTGACAAGGTAGAATCGGTGAAGAAAAAAGTGCAGGCTGCATTTTGTGTTCCCACAGAACAGAGTGATCTTTTATTCGGTGACCTTGTTCTGGACAAAGACTTGAGTGGAGTGAGGAATGATTCCCCCTTGTTGCTCACACGAAATCTATATCGAAGCTCCTCAACTCCATGCCTTTCACCCACTATAGCTGATGTGAAATCAAACAAAGACTTTGGTCAGCATAGATTGTTTGAGATTGTAGGGGGTTCAACATGCTGTTCCAAGATTAACCGTCTGCTCCGAGAAGCAGCCAAGGCTGTTGAGGCTGGGGTTGATCCAGTACCGGCTGGAGGTGGCTTAGGTGGTGCCTACTATTTCCGGAACCGTAGAGGGGAGAGCATTGCTATTGTTAAACCCACTGATGAAGAGCCTTTTGCACCCAATAATCCAAAAGGTTTCACTGGCAGAGCCTTGGGGCAGCCAGGCTTGAAAAGGTCAATCCGAGTTGGAGAAACAGGTGTCCGGGAGGTCGCAGCCTACTTGCTGGATCATGATCATTTTGCAAAGGTGCCAGCCACTGCACTGGTTAAGGCCATCCACCCAATATTCAATGTGAACTGGGGGAATGCAGTAATGATTGGTGGTGCACCATCTCTTGATTCTGCTAAAATTGGATCCTTCCAGCAGTTTGTGAGCCACGACTTTGATGCAAGTGAACATGGCACATCACGGTTTCCTGTCTCATCTGTACATAGAATTGGCATTCTTGATATCCGTCTATTCAACACTGACCGCCATGCAGGTAATATTCTCGTGAAGAAACTGGGCACAGATGCTGGAGGTGGCGAGAGTACCAGTAACTGCTGGCCATGTTCAGGTCTTAGGGTTGAGGAATCTGTGGAACTTATTCCAATTGACCACGGCCTCTGCCTACCTGAGACTCTGGATGATCCCTACTTTGAGTGGCTCCATTGGCCACAAGCTTCCTTTCCTTTCTCTGATGAGGAATTAGCATATATTAAGCGACTGGACCCAATGCGTGATGCTGAGATGCTGCGAAGAGAACTACCTACATTGAGGGAGGCTTGCCTACGCATGTTGGTGCTCTCAACCATCTTCTTGAAAAAAGGCACAGCAGCAGGGTTATCACTTGCAGATATTGCTGGTATGATGTCCAGAGAGCTCTGTGGTGTTGATGAGGATTCAAGTGAGCTTGAGAATTTGTGCATGCAAGCAAAGGCAGAGGTTGATGAGGAACTGCTGGCATGGAGCTCTGAAAGTGACAATATGAGCTTGCAGGAGCTCAGTCTGTCTGAAGATCTCCCGGGACAGCCCTTCCTGATTGAGATGGATGACCATGAGGAGGAGCTAAGAGCATGGAGTAGTACAGACAACAGTCAATGGCTGTTTCAGCCCCCTGTAACTGGCTATGCACCTCTATCCCCATTATCTCCTTCCCGAATTTCAACATTTCGACGAGGCTTGGCTTCACTGATGCTGCAGGAACTTCAACCACTAGAAACCACTGCAGTTCCGCTTTCCCCATTGTGCACTCCACAGCAACATGAATCTACATCACTGTTCAATAGTGTAGAATCATCAGCACTGTCTCAAATGTCAGGCCCTGTCCGAAGCATTTCTTTTTCTAACACTAAGTGCCGTTCTCACACACAAATTGAACAGCGACAATCACTAGGATTGCAGGGAATTGCAGCACTGAATGTTGCTCAGAATGTGGTTCAGACTCCAGGGTTTACCATGGGGCCACTTATTCTTGCAGACATGAGTGAGAAGGCCTGGACTCTCTTTCTGGAGTTCTTCCAGCAATTGTTACCTGCAGCATTTACCAGGCGCAAGTCTAAGGGCATGAACCAGTTCCAGAGACTTGGGACATCTTGCAGATTTTGAGGAAATTCCCAAATTTGATGCAGAGGGAAGAAGCTGGGTGAAGAGGGCTGGAGCATGTTCTTAAATGGCCTCCTCATTGTAGATTTTTGTGGTCCTTTCTGAGGATATTCCTTTTGGTTGGAGGCAATGACAACCAGGGCCTGAACAGGTGGCCCTTGTGCAGTGATGTTTTCTAAGATTCTTGGATTTTGTGGTGTCAATTACATAGCTTAACTTTGGCTTGCAGCCAACTTTGTAGCAAATATATAGCATCCTTGCAGTTGTTTGGTGTGAACCACTTAAGAGCCCTGGAATTCCACCGAATCAAAATCAATTACAAGTGCCGTATTTGCAAGGGCAGGTCAAGCTTGTGGTGTGAACTAGGAAAAGAGAGAAGTTGGGATTGTTCTCTCCTATGGGTGTGAAGTTCAGATGGCTGTTGTGCCCTGCATGAGAGGTATGCTATTTGTATTTTCTTTACAATCTGTAATCCTTTGTCTGAGAAATTATGATAAGTTTTTCCTTGTACTCTATGCTCTAGCCATCATGGTGATGTTTGTCCTCTTCATTTGGTCTTTTCAATTATCATTCATTCTGCAGTTCTGTGCTGCAGAATGGCATGTTTACACTGGCTTGCAGATGTTGCCCAGTATCCACCTCAACCTAGAGGAGTGCAAGAATGAGTTTAGGACTAATGAATGCAGGGTTTTTCTCTTTTCTTGAAGGTAGACTAGCCATATACTATGACTTCACCACATTATCTTCAATAGGAGAGGGAGAACAGGACAGCATGTGTGGTCACTAACTGTGCTCTAGAACTGGATCTTACCTTTGTACATGCGATTCAGCTTATCTTCTTCACAAATTCTTTGGGGTATTCGTCTTGGTGGACTCAGACCATGGGAGTCATGAGTCATGACAGCTGTTATGATGAGTTTCAGACTTGGTGGCTGCACCCTGCAACCAAATTTGGTTTGCATCTGGCTCTTGTTCATCAGGGCAGATAAACAGGTGATTTTATTGAACACTTTTCTCATTTCTGCTCGTTAAAAAATTTCAAAGCAAACCAATAGTCACTCCAAAGCTTAGTCCGTGATTCTTAAAATGTTGTTTGCAGATGTTGGCTGGTCCTATTGTACTTCTGCTATGTTCCTGCTGGTTGTTTTGTCTGCAGTTCCAACAAATAGTTTATCTGAATGTGATGGATCTCTGCTTGCCATAGTAAAGCCTGCTGAACTTCTGAGCAAAAAGTTAGTTTCAGAGCTTGAAGACCAGCTATGTGACCTAACCCAAAGCTGCAAGTGATTGTTCATAACAAGAAAAGTTACTATGTGCTTCAGCAGCTGGCTTCTAGATCCTGGGATACTTATAAGATAGTCTAAATTGCAATGATTTTGGTGGTGGTGAAGTGCCAGCTCTCTGTAGTACATGTTGTGGACACCAAACTGAAGAGCAATTCATAGTCTCTTATACAATGCCAATACAGTCCAGGACATAGTTTGTTCTTCAAAACCTGACACATGGTTGCTAGTCAAGAAATCTGAGTAGACTAACATGTAGGGTTGAATCCTGTATGACATTATGACAGCCATCTGATTAGATACATTTACAGCGAATCATTCACCCACCCCTATTGCTGCTCAAAATAAAATAAAATTCCAAGGGTTTCCAACTATATTTTGACATCAATGTGGACCTGCAAAAGTAATTAGCATTACCTATATGCAATGTAGAGGTTTCAGATTTGGTTATGACAGAAAAATGCACTTGCTCTTTTGAGGTGCCACTGTTGTAGCACCTTCTATTCTATGCCTAGGGGACTGGGTCTCCAAATCCTTACAGCCTAATTTCTAACTAGATCATGGGCCATCAGTTTAGATTAAACAATTTAGATAAGAATCATCAAATGGGTTGCACATATTTACTCCGTTTCAGCAAAAGCAGATTTTCTTACTGGAATATGAGAATTGAACTAGGAAATGTTGACATGGATGGACAAATGGATCAAAAAAGAAAGTGACACTTACTTAGAAACAGCACAAACTTCTATGCTGTTGATAACAACAAACTCCTCTTTTTGTTTTCCCGCCACAAAGCATATGAAGCACACACACAGAACAGACATGTTAGTGCAGTTTTGTGCTCCCTACCTTTGTGACAAAAGAAAATGGAGGGTGGCACATTCACATTATGGATGAAATTACATTCATGCATGAGACTGACCATTCCCATACATACTAAGTAGTGTGCAATTAATGAACAATGTGCGTGATGTTACATTTTGCAATGTATGACAAAAAGAATATCAGGTGTGTAAAACCTGAAAGAACGACAACAATTCTTGAAGCAACAAAATTCTCATGCAATCAACATGCAACGTTCAATAGAAAAAATTGAAGGACTAATGTTAAAGTAAAAAACGTGGTAAAAATATGGGTGATGCAATAAAGGCTAATGTTACTGTAATTTGAAAACACTAAACTATAGAACGCACAAAGACTGTGAGGAGCATGAAAGAAAGTTGCATTGTTCAAGCAGAAGAGGACAAGGAGAAGTGTAGAGAGGTCCTTTCACATACATGTATGTTACACCTTATCATAATATTCCTGCCTGTTGGATCTTACCATCAAGCCTGGAGCCAAGCTCTTAACTCTACAGCTATTGCAACATCTACACCTACCTTTTAACATTGAGTGCCAAGCTAATTAGATAAGCTTACAGATCTATAATCCATTAGCCTACATCAACAATTTTTATTTTAATGTCTTTCAACTTTGGTCCCCATGTATTTTACCTTTAAATCTATTGTTAAAAGGGTGAAAGCATGCTATGAATGGCTAACTTGGGGGAAAATGGGTTTAATTGAATGTTACATAAATTAAATTGCTCCAAAATGTGGTGAAATTATTTTTTGGGTTTCATTTTTTGTATTAGCCTAATTCTTTTGACTTTGAAGAAGCTATTGACATCTCATATTATTTCAAAAAGAATCTAGTTTAATGCAAACAATTGTGTGTGCATTTATAGTATACGTAGTATAATAGAGCCAATATTTAATTTCAAATTTCAATAATATTTTGTTTTATTAGTCATCCAAATAAACATTTGGAAATGGATTTTATACAACTGCCCATGTCACAATTTTTGTTTCCCCTCCATGTGAATGTGATTTTTTGGTCAAAATTTCAAATTATCACACATTTATGGTCAACCAATTGAGAATACACATTTGTGAAATTGAAATTGTCAACTTTCACATGGTTCACAAACACAGTTCAACAATATGGTTCAATAGACATCACAATTTTCATAAAATTTGTGAATCATTTCAATCATTTTTGAGATATGCTTGGGTTGTTTACTACATTGTGATAATTGTTATTTTTGCAAAAATATTCTTTAATATCCAATAATATGAAATCAAATAGTGTAATATTTTCCACAATTCCTTTCTTTATAATTTGGGCTACCATAATATGCAAAAGCATTGTCAAAATTCCTCTTAAAAAACATGATGTGAAGTTCAAAAGCATCACATCTAAAAAGCAATATTTGTGCACAACATTTTTCATTCATTGAAATGTGGTTTCACCCAAAACTACATGTTAACCCCTAAAGTCGAAACTAAATATATCCTTTAATCCTTTAAATTATTATAAATTAATTGAAGTAAAATTTTGAAATAGCTAAAGTCTTTTGAAATCACTTAGCTTTGTTAAGTGTTTTGAATTAATTGCCCAATTAGGTTTAAGTTGATAAGTGATAAGTTGGGTTAGCTCAAATATTTATGTTTTTAGTTTGGAACTAGCATAGGTGAACATGGTTCGGGATATTATGTGTTTGGGAAATAACCCCATGATGTGTGATCTCAAATCATAAAAAATGATTTGAAATTCCAAAACGAATTGTTGTTTCTTACAAGTTTTCTTGGGTTTTATGTAGTTTTGTTTGTGCATGTTGTTATATATGGATTTTCTTGTGTGTTTTGGGCTTGGATTCCTATGAGTTTTGCAAGTAAATAAATATTTTGAGTCACCAAAAGTGAATATAGTTGGATAATGTTATAACAAGATTTGTTGTTGTTTTAATTGGGGTTTATTTGTGTTTTGCATGGGAATCTATTAACAATAAACACCATGTAGTTTTGTTTTGTGAAACATGTATTTTGGTTTGTTTTGGAGTGTGTACCTAGTAGGAGTTGTAATAGAGGGCACTTATTGGTTTGTTTTTTTAAATTAAAGAAGCTCACTTAGTGAAGTTGGGGTTCTCAACATCAAATTTGGTTCAAAACTCATTCGAGAGTTGAACCCAAATAGGGCATGGGTACCTTAATATTGGAAAGAGGAAAAAAACTATACAAAGAGAAGTAAAAAGGAACCCTTGCCTTTGACATATAAGCCTTGCCTATTTTATTTTTTTAATTTATTTTCTCTTTTTCCTCCTTTCTATTTTGGCATTGGTAGGTGAGGAACAACAATAATGGCAATAGTGGCAACATCACAACCACTATACATTGCTATTGTTACCCAAAAGGAGCTTGACTAATCAACCTTCATGAATAGCAAAGGTCACCCAAGAAGGGGGGGTCATTGTTTTGTTGCCCTCCTTTGAACTTTGTCCTCACCTTCATCAAAATAGCCGCATGCACCAAAAAGGAGGAGCAACATTTCAAAAGGGGCACATAGGGGGACATGGTGTTGCTACACAAAGGGGGGAGGGGTGCCATCATTGATTGCAGCTAGAGTTTATGGCTTGAACCTAGGCCAACCTTGCCAAGTTTAGTGAGCTCAAAGCTTACATAGTTTAAGGAACCTCAAGATAATGGGGGAGGGGGGTCCAATATCAACCCCCTTGCCCCCAAAACTACTCTTAATTTTTTTGGTTTTCCAAGCCTTAGGTTTGAGCGCAATCCTAACATGACAAGTGTTGAACTTATTTTTATTTTATTTTTTTCAGATTTTTTGGGATTTTTTTTCAAATTTTTCATCCAAGTGGGCCTTATTTCATGTAGAATTTGGATGTGGGATTTCATCCAACTATTTCATCATGTTTAGTGGGTGAAAAAGGGTCTAGTGATTGGACAAAAAATTAATTTAAAAAAATTCAGACATTTTAAACCTTTTGACCAAACACATCATCACATCAAATCATGTCATTTCATATCACAATTTGAAGTGACATGAAGGAAAAAAAGGCATTTAAATTTATTACTTGGGGATTTATTTGGAAATCATATCTCCCATTTATTGGGTTAGAATTGGATTGGATGTTGTCTCCACCATTGGGTTCTGGGAAAGGAAGCCTACATGAATGGGAGATTTTAGTCCATTTGGAGACAAAATGTTTTAGAAGGTTTCTATAGGGCATGGAAGTTGGTGTGTGTGGGATCAATTTTCATCAAAAAATTGGCAACTCGATACTTGTGTTGGTAAGTACAAACACTTGTAAGTTGTACCCCATAGGTAGTGGATTGTCATGCCATCAACGCTCATGCAATGTCATGCCATTGATTTTTTAATCTAATTTGTAATTTTCAAACAAGAATTTAAAAAGTGGGAATTTGTGTTGTATGAAAAGTTCATTTCCATTTTGTGTTGTTTGAGGTTGCACATGTGATTCATTCTTATTGTTGGAATATTGTTCATAAGATGTCATAAAGTATTGGGTTGTGAAAA
>Ga0209208_10012428_pt1 | contig 10778 bp, 7 predicted proteins | sample S1TSphfallax_3_FD_187694 | JGI IMG/M metagenome (GOLD analysis project Ga0209208, IMG submission 187694) | Host-associated microbial communities from peat moss isolated from Minnesota, USA - S1T2_Fd - Sphagnum fallax MG (SPAdes) (version 2) | ecosystem: Host-associated > Plants > Peat moss >... | reverse complement strand
TGAATTTTTTCTTAAGAACTCCGAAAAAATAATTTGAAATATCCTGAAATTATACTATATATATATATATATATATATAGATTGAATCCTGAACTTTTGAAAACATCCTAAAATCAAAATTTCAGAATATCAAAATTCCTAAACTAGCAAAAGCACAAAAACCAGTTGGGCAGGTAGATAGATGAAATTGAAATTTAGGTCAGACGGTCTAAAGTTGCAAAAAAGCTGTCCTATGTAGCGTAGTTGTCCTATGCACTTCAAGTTGTTGGGGGAGGTTGTCTATAATGGACCAGCACCTAAAACTAACTGTCAGTGCACCCTAAACCAACGTCTAGAGCGGTCTCATATTACTCTTCTAACATGCTTTTAAGTGTTGTATGTTCAAGTGGCTAAATCTTTCTTCAATATTTTAGTTTGACTAGCTATTGAATTTTGAACATTGTGGCAACAAATGTTTCAACTTGGGTGGTTTTGGGTTATTGAAAACTTGTTGAAGATTTGTTGATCTTTGCGTGCTCTATCTCATAACCATGGAAAACAATAGACACTTAAACCATTATACAAAATCTATATCCTTGGTTTTTGTTTTGTTTTGTTTTGTTTTTTGCTTAAAGGTGTACCTATGCAATTGAATTTCATTAAACCAAGTTTTTCCTTATGAAAGGCTAAAGGAGAACTAGTGTAATCTTGCAACCAAATGAAAACAAGCCACACGTCTAAACAAGGATTGTAACTTGTATATCTTGGTAAACCCCATTAAACGTGGGTTTTGTAGGATCTCTAGAAGGGCATGCAACAATTTTTTTGCAAAACTTTTCTTTTCTCTTTCAAAATGCACTACCCATAGAAACAAACATAGTAAGATTGGGGACCACATTGGGTGATACAGTAGGTTCTATTGCATTTGGAGAATTGAAGTTTGTATTATTATGAAAAGGATTGATGGCTATATAAGACTTAGACAAAAGATGGAACTTGAAAAAGGTGCCATAGCCAAGAGACAAAACCTTAAAACAACTTAGGTATGCATTACATACACAAATGCTTGAGTATGAATGCTCAAGGATGCACAACAAACACAAATGTTTGAATATGAACACTCAAATATGCATGATAGACACAAACGTTCAAGTTTCTAGCACAATGCACTTAAATTTTGTAAAAGAGTCAAATAGCACAACATACATGATTCACATAACACTCAAAAAACTTAAGTTTTAGAAAACATGTAAAACATTCACAACATTTAAGATTCATAAATAGGTGGGATTGGACTCCAAAAAAAATTCAAATATATGAGAAAAAAGTTTATGAACATTGAAATTGGTGAAGAACATGGATTATAAATGTGATGTCAAGTTGCATTTCAAAACTTTGTACCATTGCAACTTGCAACATTCTAATGTCTAATGCATCGACATTCAAAAACCCATAAACATATTATGTAGTTGTTGATTACAATAAGAAAAATATCCAAGTTCATGCATGCTTTCAAATGAGAAAATATGTTGGTACCTTGTCATTATGTCACTCCGAACATTGAAGAAATCACATATAGTAAAGATTTGATCTTGGACGCAATATCACAAAATGATGCGATCAAAGGTGGGAATTGGAAGATTTGTAAAAAATCATTCATGAGCTTTGGAGGCTTACTTTGATAAACAAAAAAGTTTTGCCCTTGTGGCATTCCTTCATTGCATTGGAACACCATTACAACTTGCCCAATTCAAGTATTCAAAATTAAATCTATCAAGGCACCCAGAAAAAATCTTATCATATTACAATACTAGACCAATTAGTATTGAAACAAACCTTGTTCCTAATCTTTCATTACTGTTGATGATCAAAGCCACACTTAAGGGAACATATCTTGCAATTCAAAATCCTTGAGGCCATTCATTAGGCTTTTTTTTTTGTTGCCATATAATAAAAATTTACCACAAATGTTGTTTTTGGATTGTAATAGGTTTTATTTTAAAATTATTTTAATAATAGTTTAAAATTACAATCCTAAATATATTTAAAATCCAATCCATTTTATGATCTATTTTGAGCACATATGGCCTTTGTTATAGGATCCTTTCTTTGACCATATTGATGTCCTTTTTTTTAAAGATTTGGGGGTGCTACACTCACCATTCACAAGGGAACTTAATGACATTTATTATTATTTTGATGAATTCATTATTATTATTATTATATTAATGTTCAACTTGGATTGAGTTTTTAATTGTTTTTAAGGAAAAAAATGAATGTTTAAAAAAACACAAAAAAAAGTAAAAAAAAAGTTTGATTTATTCAATATCTTTATTTTCCTAGTTTTATGTGTTTTTATCTAAAATGTATTGACACTTGGAGTCACTTGTGAAAAGGTTTTTTGTGATGTAATTTCAAGTTGGAGTTTAAAAAAATGGCCAACAATTATGCAACTTGACCAAACTTAAAACAATGAAGTGAAAGAAGAAAAACAAAGTGCACAAATAATGTGGAAGAACCCTCTTCATAAATAGCTATTACCCATCACACTATTAGTTTGTTAGTTCACTCAAGATAACTAAGAAAACAAATTCAGACCACAAAATCCAGCAATTCCATTGGCTAAAAAATTAATATTTAGGCCTACACACAACCCCATTGCCTAATCACCTCTCCTATTCATTAGATGGGTTGTGTTTCAAGTTTTGTTTTGTTTTTGTTTTTTGCAATGGGCCATTTTGATTGGCCCATCACCAAAAATAAAACTAAACTTGGGAGGCTCCCCCAAAATAACGGTTTCTATGTGAGGATGGAGTGCTTCACCTTTGGCATATTTATGTAAGGTGGGAAGGGAACTCATTGGGAACCTACAGAACATCATTGGGAACATACTGGGAATAGATTAGAAACACAATGGGAACACAAGAATAAAAATTTCCATCTGCACTCAAGCAGCCCCCCCCCATTCTTGTCAATATTTTTGTTTGGCAAAACCGATTGGAACTTGTCACAAAATTGGTTGAACCTATAGTTAGGTTTCTTGTTTAATTTTTCATATTCCCAAACTATTGGTTTTTTATTCTTTCACAAATAAAAAAGATCTATTTTATGCTTTAGGTTTGTTTCCACCACTTACACATAACAGTCTAAGATTGGAGATTGTGTAAGTACCAAAGTTGTAAAACAAAAGAAGTTGGCCACTTGAATATTGAATACAACCAATCGACAATATTTTCAAAAAAAAACTTCCTTCTTACCTATCAAACTACAAAATTAACGCAATTACATTAAAAACTCAACCTAAATTTTAAATATTTAGAAATAGGTTTTGGTTTCAATTTACGTTTTAATTGGATATTAGTTCAAATGTTGATTCTAAGTTTGATTTGATTCCAATTTTGCCAAAGTGTAGAATTACAATTTGGGAAACAAGAATTGGCCCAACAACCAAATGTAAAACTAATCCACCAACTAACATTTGTCTCTTACTTTGCAAAGGATTCAAAAGATAAATTTGGAATGATGAACAAAAAGGTTAAAGGTGCAACATGGTGATAATGTGAGAGGTTAATAACATTTACACAAATTGCAATTGTTAAATCGATTTATTATGCCATATAATGCACCCAAGTCAAGGAGTTTTATTTTGGTCTAAATTTTCATGGTTACAAAATGCAATCCCCTAACATATAAAAAGTTGTCACAATCAAGGTTCTCCCACTAAGATCCAAATTGAGTCATGGCCAAACCTTCATATCTTTCAAAATATTTAAGGATAGAAGTGATGTATTTTGTAATACCACCCATTTGAATGTGTTTCATTATAGTATAGTCAATATTTGTTTCCAATATTTCATGATATAATTAGACACACTAATATAATCACATATGATCATTTAAGATTATGACCATTTTTTTTAATGCAATTTTTTTCAAAACACAAAAAATAAAAATGGAAAGTGAATATTCCATCACAATAATCTCATTTTTATTTTTAAAATCACCAAATTTGAAAGAAAAGTAAATTGATCACATTTAGACTTTGATTTTAGTTCAATTAAAAATTTATTTCAAAACTATTTAGATAGGTTCTAAGAACATGTGACCATTTAATGCTAAATCCCTCTTCAAATGGTGGCCGACATGACACAACATTAAAAAATTGAAAAACAAAAGTCGCAAAGTGTGACTTGATTGGTATGAACTTGTAAGAAAATGGACCCTTGAATGACATATATGAAATTTGTTAGAACAAGGTTTTACATTGCACATCATTCAATCTTTAACCATTAACACTTGTATGATGTTTTTGGCATTATATGCTCAATTTTCAAGATAGAAAATAAATTTCCAAAAATTTCAAATTGTTTCATTGAGCAATCAAGGTAAGCATATGCAAGATTTGTTCAAACAAAGATGAACCTTAGATTTAATCATATTGATGAAAATTTTAGTGATCTTGTGAACATAATTTTTTTCATCCTTGTTATGGACGACATCCTTAATATTAGAATAGTACCCAATTATTAAATTAAAGGTGATAATAATAATTCATAGAGATGTGAAATTTTATTTTTAACCTTCATATATGTATTTTTTTTCTAGTTTGAATTTAAACCAAACTACATTCCCTTAAAACGATTTGGTTTAAAATAATTTAGAAACATGTTTTTAAAACATCTTTGACTTTTGTCATATCTTTTATGTTTTTAAAAAGTAAATTTTTTCACATTCAAACAATTGGGTTGGGATTTAGATGGAATTTAAAAGCCAAATGTGAATGATTATTATTTGAAAATTTTGTTGCTTGGATCCATTGTAAAACAACCTAGACTTGAATTTTTTTGACACTTGCAATAACCCCATTGAAAGGGTGAAGGATGCTTCAAAAATCATGAACATAATTTGAATTGAAGAAAAAGGTGAGCCCTACATCACTTATGAGGAATATACACCATTAAAAATGACCTAAAATGTGAAAGATGGAATGCATATTACAAATAAATGATTAAAAAATGAACAAAAAGGTGAATGATGACTTGCAACCCAATGTAAACACAACCATAAAATGGTCAAAATAAGATAGACAACTTAAGAACCATGCATGTAGTAGTATATTAGTGATAAAGTGAAGAATGGTTGGGATGTTGCAACCCTAACCTTGGGTTCACAATCAAGATTGTGACAAAGATAAAAAAAAACAATTTGAAAGCAAGTTTAAAACATGGTAGCACGATGCTCCCATTCAAATGATAATGAAAGTGTTTACAAGTCAAAAATTGGTTCCCAAATTGAATTCTTAGTTTGGAAGTTGGGAATCACAATGCAAGTCTTGAATCTTTGGGACAAGTTTGGACCAATGTTGTGTGAGTATATTCGTTACCCAAACATGCCCATTGGGTATATGTGTTTATTGATATAATTTCATCTAATTCTATTTTTTTGGACATATTTTAAACTTATGCTTACCCTTTTTTCACATGTAATGATTTAAAAACCTTTTTCACCCATTTTGCATATGTTTGATTTATGCATATTTGGCAATGGTTATAATTTAAAATTTTGGTTTTCTTTCATAGGGTAAATATATTTTATACCTTTATTAACTTATATATTACCCAAATATAAGTTAAAACCTAACTTTATTTATAACCCTAAAACTAAACCTAACTATTCCATTTGCATTAAACCTTTCATTTAAGGTTTATGATGTCATTTGTCATTTCTAATTACATTTTTCTCTTGAATGCAAGCAATGTCCATGTTTCATGTTTTTCCAAAGCTTCAATAATCATTTGAGGTTGTTGAAATTCTTTCGATTTTTAAATGCTTTGATGCCCATTTGTTGAACAAGTGATCATTGCGATTTTATGTTTCAAATGATTGTTGTGAAACTCATGAATCTACATTCCATTTCCTACAAGAAACGTGCATCAAACTTGTAAGTGTCATTATTGTTCAAGGTTGTTAGTTCTTCAAACTTTTGTAATTGCTTATGAAATTATGCTTTCCAAACATTCAATTATGCACAATGTTGAAGGGTTCTTGTTTGATTTCAAAGATAATGTTCTTGTTCATATTTTTTATTATGTTTTCTATTGATGCAAAACATTTTTCATTCGTACTAATTTGTGTGTTGTAGTTTTTGTCATTTTTGCAAATTTTCTTACCATTTTACATTTCCTTTTGGCATTTTGCAATTTTTTTTGAAGTGAAAATGTGAATCAAACCCTTTCTTTTTGAAGAGTTTGATGTTCAATCAAGGTGAAATGCCATCATCACTTAATGTTGTTGTTGTGAGTTCTTCCTCTAACAAGCTTGTAATCATGATTGCACCAAAAGCTTCTGAGATCAAATTCCAAAATCAACTAGTGTTTTGTGTCAACAAGTATTGTTTTGGATTCGTTGGAGTTGCAAGTCTAGTCAATGGACATTTTACAAACCAAATGCCAATGACCCTATTATACTTGAAAGTGAACATATTTTTTGTTGTATCCTTTGTCATTCTTTCGCTTTTAGTGGTAGTGATTTATGATAATAAAAAAAATGTGCAAAAAATGTTTAATGTCTTACAAAATGAATAATGGGTATAACCATGAAAAAAAAGGTGAATGTAAGCAAATCAACATTGGTGATAAAAATTTGAATGAGGTTGCACAAATATTGTTTTCATCATTAATGTTTTTTAAAAATCAAGATTATAATTTCAAGATCTAGAAAGTTCATTCTAGGTTCCATTTTCACAATTTTTTGGTAATATCTCAACATATAAAGAAGGTGAAGAGCCACATAGAGCTTTCATTAATGATTTTGTTTTGCTTGTTGTGAAAGGGTTATTCCCTTCAAGTATGGTTAAAAGCATAAGATGATGCAATTTTCTTTGGGCATGGTATGTCCATCACGTAGAACTTTAAGTGAAGAGGCATTATTTTCTATAATGAAGTGTACACTTGAGGAATTTTTTTCCTTGATGTGAATGTTGTAGCTTTAGTCACAACTACATTCAACCCTTGGATAAACAGAGGTGTGCTTCACACTATCACTCTTATTATTAATTTCCTAACTTTGGATTGAAAATCAAACACACAAAAATTGATTTTTTTGAATGAAAAAAATTATGGGAGTTGATCTTGATAATCAATTGTAAGTTTTGTTTGATCAAAGAATATGGTCTAACAAACAAAACCATATGTTATGTGAAAGAAAAAGGGACATATTTATTTACAATGACAAATGCATTCAAATCAATTGTGAGTTTTGTCAATTTGGGCATTCATGAATCATTTGAGGGTGTTTGTTTTGGCTTTGCCTTTTTGAAAGCTTGGCAACATGCCACTATTGGTGAAAAGATGAGTTATAATTTGTAATTAGTGAATATCCAAGCTACCCAATTTGCAAGTTTGTTTTGTATCAACATGGCCAAAAAATGTGAGGAATGTAAGGTGTAATGGACAAAGACTTGTTTGGATGCACAAGTTTGTGGCCATTGAAGATAAGTATAACATTAAAAACAAGGTTTGTTTCAAAATTTGAGATGTTTTAGTAAACCTTACAGTTTTCAAGTTGCAATTAATGTGTGTTACAATCATCAAACATTGACTTTGGAGAGAAAAAATTCAATGGCATAGATTTGGGCCATTGCAAAAGTTGTCAGGTCAATTTTGACTTTGATTGTATCATGTTGCATGTTCAATCAACACCACAATTATTGATTTTTTTGTATTGCAATTACAAATGTGATTAACCTTAACATGACATTAATTTATGAGATTTTTTACTATAATTTTTTAGATTTCTATTCTCCAAGTTAAATTTAATGTGAAAATTGTTGATGTTAACAAATAGGATTTGTGGTTAAAAGTTAGACATGTGTTTGTTCCATTTTTGGATTTTATTGATAAATTTGACCAAAAGAGTGCTCGCACGATGTTGGTTTTAATGTTTGACCCCAAATTATTTAAACATCTATCCATAAGGAACAATAGTGTGGGAAGAGAGGGAAAAAAACCATATCTATAATAGGAATGTATGATTTTACAACCATAGTCCCCTTTTTGAACTTTGTTTACCAAAAAAATCCATCACGTTGTAAATCCAACAACAAAATATATTGCCAGAAAACCACTGCATTTTAGTATAGTCAAGCATGTAAGTTTATGTTCCCAATTCAATATTTTGTTTTTTTTTGGTTTTGTGAGTTTCTATTCCCAACTAATTTTTAAAAAAAATTGTAAGTTTTTGATAACAACTCAATTCATTTCCCCCTTTGTTTTAATATTGTTGTTGGTTTGATCGATATGCAATACAAAGATGGTGTGTCATAAATTTGTTTATATTTGAATGCAAGCAAAATGGGATTTATCTTGTTTTCAAAAAAACATTGTTGGTTTATTTTGTGAAGATCCACTAAAGTGGTTGAAAGCAAATGAGGTTCAATTTCCTAATGTTAGGTATTTAGTTCATTAAATTTTAGGTATCATAGGCAATCAAATTGAAGCCAAGCAAATGTTCTGTAGTGTTGGGATTTTGATAGGGCTTTATAGATGCCAACTTGGAGCTTTGAATCTAGATAAACTTGTGTTGATTTCCCAAAACTTGCACAGTGATCCCCACTTTAGTTTAGAAGAAAATGCAAATGAGTCCAATGATGATTTTGGGGATTGTGAGGCCATTGGAGTAGGTGGAATTTTTTTTGAAGACCATTTAGAAGATTTTATTGATTCTGACGATGGGGCAAAAATTCATTCAAACATGTGCATTATATATGTGTGGCAACTACAATTAATTTGGTATTACATTTTATTTTTTCATTGTGTTGTTTTCTTGGATTTTTGTGTGCCATATGGTCAAGTTTGCAAGTGATGAATTAACAATTTGTTATAGGTGGTCTTTAGGTTTGTTGGCATGTCAAAAGGTTATTCAACCCATACACCCATAAACTTGGGTAGATAAGTGAGAGACGATGATTTGTGAGAAGAAAATGATGACTATGTTTTAAGTCTATTTGGGATTTAAAGGATCCGATGTTTCTATGGGTGGACACTAGTGTTCCAAATTAATGGTTCCTTGGGCATTCACTTTGTGATTATGTTTGGTTTGGGGGTTATGGGTGTTGCGTAACAAACATGAGCATGTTAATCAATCCCAAAAACTAAATGTATTTTGATGCACAAAGCCTTGCAAGACTTTATGTATGTATGATTGATATAGGAAATTCAGCTTACATAGGAGATATAGGATTTCATTAAATAATTCAGATTAACATTGGATCTACATATGAGATAGGATTACATTGACAATCCAAAATCTGAACAACCTCCATTTGGAAAAGAAAAAAGTGTAATGAATTGAATCCAAAATGTGGGCTATTTTTTCCTCATTAAAATGAAATTAAGAAAAACCTTGACTTTTACCTTACAATAGGGTAATATATGATCAGTGGGGTACTTGGACCTTACCTTAAATCTAAAATTTAAAATTTAAATATTTGGACTTTACCTCAATTTTAAAAGAAAGATAGACAACATATATTTATCTTAAGGGTAAATTCTTTAAGACTAATTATGTAACTTCTTCCATGAATACATTGTACCTATACAACTAATGTTTGACACTTCTTTGCCGAACATTTATTTGTTCAGCAAAACAAGGTTTGAAAGTTTCAAACTGAATTTCTCAAAATTTGAACAATTGAAGAATACATGTGCCAAATACATTTTTGTTGTGCATTTGTAATAGTAACCCAATGGTTTTCAATTTTCAATCTTTTTTTTACCACAAGTTGGGCTCACATTACCAAAAAAATTGTTTCGTGAAGGTTATGTCCATCAAAAGAATCAATAAAAAAAAATCCTATAAAGAGTCACAACCATTCAAATGTCAATTTAGTGATTGTAGATGATATTTGATCAAGGAGATTGACATGGTGTTATGGTTTTAGAGTTTGACCCACCTTCTCACAAAAATGAATGAAAATGTTTAATAAAAAATAAAACATGTGAAGGTGAAGGATCATTGGCTCATCATGTAATGAACTTTCTCCTTGACCTTCTTTTTTGCTTCCTCTCATGTGGGTAGAAACTCATTACTATGGACTTTTATGGAGATCACAATGCCAATTTTGTATAATAATTGCATAGAACCTAAAAGAAATATAAAATAGGTTGCAACCAAAAAAGAAAAAGGAAATAAATTAAATTAATAAACACACAATGAACATTGATGAATGAATTAGAGCCATGCCACCCACCAAAGTTGAAATAAAATGACGACAACTCAAAAATCAAGGTAGTGAGTTGTGTATCAAAGTTGATATCATACTTGATTGAGATCCCAAGGGAAAACAAGTGCCAATGACATTGATATGGTCACCATTCATGCTCCTAATGAAGCGGAGAAGAAGTTTAAATGAAGTTCAATGGCAAAAAATTGAAACTCAAATCTAACCTTAAAGTTGACCTTAAAATTGTCTCAAATAAGAGTTAAAATTTGATCTCACATAGAAATTGGAACCAAATAAAGCCAACACCATGGACCCGTTAGGAACCGATAGTTTAAAAAATTGTGCCCAACCTCAAAATTAGTGAGTTATTATTTTTGAAATTTTTTTCCCTAAACCCAAAACTAGAGGGTTTGTCGTCTTTTTGAAAAAGTTCTAAACCTAGACCCAAGATTTTCTAAGATCCAAGAACTAGACAACAATGGTTTTATCAACATCTTGCATAAAAAACCCTTTGTATCAACTAGGAGGCATCTTGGAACCCTAAACTTCATTGAAGAAAACATTGCTCATTTTCAGC